>JACCDX011749549.1_pt1 | contig 20625 bp, 20 predicted proteins | sample 7449681 | NCBI WGS metagenome assembly JACCDX01 (sample SAMN15323450, study PRJNA562643) | freshwater metagenome | isolation source: river surface water | place: USA:Blue River Watershed | collected 2017-08-18
ACTCCTCTATTATTTTTATCTATAACATTGTACGTATTATGTATTTCATCACATGCTAATAGTCCGTATTTTAGTGAGTTAATTAGTGTGTGGTTAAGTGTTATATATTTCTTGGCAATCGCGTCGTTTACGCGTGCTTCGAATTCATCAGGTTCTTCATTCAAATACTTTAGTGTTATGTTGTTCTTTTCGCCCTCATGGTTGATAATTATCAAATCATTCGCAAACTTTTGATATCCATAGAATTTATAATAACCTCCCCTTTTTCTATCCGTAATCCTCTTGCTATATATTGATTTCCTTTGATTATATAACTGTACATCTTTTTCGAGTGTAGAGCCTTGTAATTTATTTAACTCCATCAGCTCAGTGTATGATATATAACCAAAATCAGGCCTGCGTAGTAGTTCATTTATAATAGTTTCCTCAGTGAAGCCTAATACAATGATATTAGCATTATATTTCATTATTTTGAAGTATTCTATGAATGATTTTGCAATAACATGTAATAATAATGTTTTACCTGTACCCGTCGAGTGATAGAAAAATATACGTTTATTTTTCGTAGTCGGGTTGAATATGTTACGTGCTACCAATTGATGTGTTTGCAGTATTGTGGACGTGTACGGTAATGTCTTTTTCATATTCATATAATCAATATAACTGTATGGTATTTTAACATTACTCGGTAATGTTCTGTGTAGACCATATATTTCTTTTTTCTTAGCTAACTCAACCGCATCCATTATATATCAACACAAAAAATATACAATAAATTTACCACACAGGCTAATTTTTTTTACACAGTATTTGTTTTATATAGATAGAATTACATAAATCATCTATCTCGTCATATTCTACATTTTTAGACGTAAACCCACCAGTTGACGCGGGAGCAGGTGCCGGCGCAGGGGTCTGCACGGGTGTCGATGCTGGTACTGGCGTGGACGTTGTTTCATCCGTTTTATTCTTGCTACATAACATAGAATTCAGAGATATTTTATTTGATGACCTTGTGGTATATATATAAAATCCGACAGATACTATAAGTACAAGAATGACCGCTAAGCGTGTTGCATTGTTAAACGTCATTATATATACATATAAATAATAACAATTTCATTTACTTGCGGTATCCTGCCTTAGCGGAACCATAGACTCCACCACTTGCATTAAGTTGAGTTGAGGAATTGTTTCCGAGGATAGAATCACTGGCATTTTGAAGAACTCTGCCAAATGTTGGCTCATCGCTAACAGAGCCAACGGGGTAGACTCCGAGCGATTGGAGAGCCAAAACTTCACCAATAGCAGAGGGGTCCCATTGTTGACCACACGAATCACTATTGATATAAGATGGCATATTTCCTGTGAATGGGGTAGCTGCGAGTGTTTGACCGAAACGCTTGCTATCTTGCAACAATGGGGCAAGTGCTGCGGGTGGAGAATCGGCTCCTATTCCGATTCCGGACAAGTTGTAGTTATCTGATGGTTGAACTGGGTCAGTTCGTTGACCACCTTGGAAAGCGTTATTATTCGCATAATAACCGCCCTTATGGAAAGGGTTGAGGCTATTTCCTGTGTTGATAATTGGAACGGCATTTCCTCTCAAAAGACCGGATACCGGTGATTTAGTGTCAAGACTGCCGACCCTTTGTAGATTTCCCTTATGAGTATATCCACCGGGGGTAACTTGAACGACTGGTGGTTGAGGAGAAACACACGATACGGCACATGCTTTATACGTCAATACGGTCAAAACCAACATAACAACAATCATTGCTACGACCACAGAAAGTAGCATGGGCTTAACTTGTTTATCATCGAGAGCCATAGTTTATATATATCGCGTATAAAATAATTGAATAAATATAAATAATAAATAATAAATATACAATGGATAGAATCAATCAGTCCGATAAATATATATTTCTTTACAACATCTATAGAAATATTATTTGCATGTTAAGAGATAGAGAGTTTTTGCCAACTGTTGCGCATAGTACGTATGATGAATTTTTTTCAAACGTGTCTGGTTTTGAGTTTATTCATATCAAAGCAAATACATCATCTATACCTGTATCAACTATAAATACGATACTAATAGTACCTGGTGGTAAATATGCAAAAGTTGACGTAAAAATGAAGGACTTGATGAAAAAATACGCACAATCATCACATAACGAACAACTACTGGAATTAATCTTTATAACGAATATAGACCTCGGTCAACAGAATATAGCAATTCGCGCACAGTCATTTGTTGATAATAATTCAAATAATAACACCTACATACGGGTACTGCCATATACTAAGTTTTTCATAAATTTTAATAAATCTATGATAATACCGAAGCATGAAATTGTGCCAAAAAATGAAGCAGATAAATTATTAGAATACTTGCATATATCCGACACCGGTATATCGAAAATTCTTGAACATGATACTGCTGTTGTTTGGTTAGGTGCAAAACCCGGAGATTTAATAAAAATACATAGATGCAGCGGCTCATCTCTTATAAACTACCATTACAGGATAGTTGTCGGTATGTAAATATAATTGAATATTATATTTATATTTTATATACCAAGATGTCGCAAAATCCATCCCCCATAGAACCAGTATGTTCGTGTAAAACTGTACTAGGTAATGTATATCCCATATTCCGTAGTGTTTATATTGAGCGTAAAAATAAGCTATTACAAGACAAAAATATATCCCCTGGTGGGTTTATCAACATAACGGATTCTGAAGTTATTATGAAGGATATTCTGAATGATCTCAAGATATATAGGATATGCTGTCGCACTCGGATGATGGGTCATTATCTATAATAGTATTCATTTCTATAAGTACAGACTTCTCCAAATATTCTTTTTTGCTTGTACTCACATATACTAAATTTTCATTACATTCTGCGTACAATCTAGAGAACAAACGGATTGCATCATTTGTACCGTGTGCTTTATATAGTTGAAGTAGTTCTGTTATATTTTTATATTTTTGTGGTACATCGTAACCATTTGATTGGTGGAATTGATAATGTAGTGCATCATACCAATATTGCTTGTATATTGTGTTATTCTCCAAGAATATATTTAAATTATTCGTATCAAGTATACTGCGTTCTCTCAACATTAATTTAGTAGTTCTGATATTATTATGCGTGTTCAGACCGATACCATGTGATAATAATTTATAGTGCTTGAACGTATGTAGAGAAATCTGAGATTTCTCTATGTGTTTGCAGAACATCATTGTTATAATATAATGGTATAAATTCACAATATAAACACCGAACTTGTTCTATTGTGAATTTATATTATTATATTATAATGCAAGAACTCGGCATTTCTGCAACTTTGGAAGAATGGATAGTATCAAAAAATATACCATATATCAGAGTATTGGAAGATGAAAAATTATTCGAAATATATGTTAATATACCTGTATTTCTGAAACATATCGGATATGGAGATGAATATATAGACAGCAAAATTGATAGATTATATAATCATCTAGTAAGAGATTGTGAGATAACATCACAAATATATAATCATAACCATATACTAATGTATCAAAAATATATATTAGAGTATGAAAATATATTCACAAATGATAATATAGAGGAAAAAATATTCGGGTCATCTATCGTAATAAAATCTATCATCTTTGACATCAAGGAAGATGACAGAGAGGCATATAAATTTAAACAAATGATATTATTGTAAACATATATATACCCCATGCCTCAGCCTGTATTAGGTCAAGTGTACGATCCTTCATTATTTTCAAGTATTAACTATACTTTCCATCCTTTTATAATCTTTGATATCGATTCAAATGGCTTACCGTTTGTAACTGTTCAGCCTCAGTATTCGTCTACTATTGTGAGACATGCAATCATATCCGGAGCCAATCCTTCTACTGTATATTTTACAACTGAACCGAATGGATTCAAAGTTCTAACATATTCAAATGCAGCCGCTGTAGCGATATATTACATGACACAGGCATATTGCTCGTATATGTACACAAAAAATTGTAATATTTACAATACTCAAGTATCTCTATCCAATGGTACATTTCAAACTATATTCGTGTGCAGAAAGGCAAATACATCAGAAAATCAGTTTATATGCCAATATCTATGGGCATCGCAATCATCCACATTCACACAACCAGATGTGTCCAATGTACAATCATATTTATCTTCAATTCCAAGCTATTACGATGTCAGACTTCTGACAGATGTGGATATTACTTGGTGTGATTCTCTGATACAGTCACTTGCACCGGTTGAAACTATAGCTTTGGTCGGCGGATCTAGATATGCCAAAACATTATTTTCTGATATAAATACTCCCGATATTGAAAATATATACCTCACAGTGAACCCATCTACTGTATTTTCTGTATCCAATACAGCTATTAAAAATGCTACAATACAGGGAAAATCTGTCTATATTCTTGATGATAATGATAGTACTACATATTTATATTTGAACACAGTTGTACCAAATTCTACCGCTGTTGTATACATCGATTCCAATGCAAAAACTCTCTTAACAGAAAAATGTTCTATGTTAATGCAGCTACAGTCTGGGCGTTATTTGTTTGTATGCAGAAGCCCATTAGTTGACGTCGCTAAACATTTCTGCATAAATATTCTCAGTTCTGTGATGCATTCTGATATCGATAACACTCATTTAGATGCATACGTGAATGGCATTGCTGAATACGATGTCAGAATACTAGAACCGTCGAATATTGCGTGGTATACTGAAGTATTTAAAACTGGGCTATATGATGCTGTAACTACTAGTATACTCATCCCACCAACGATACCGGTAGTAGCACCTGTTGTAATATCAGACCCGAATGTTAGCGGAATGAATCTAATATATGCCAAATCGTTATATGAAAGTACATCTGAATATATATCAAATGTAACTGCTCGACTCACAGCAGAACTGAATGAAGAGATAATACTGAATAATAAGCTCCAGACGGATATTAATGACTCGGTTGTTTTTAATGAAATATCAGCATTTATTATCAATAGCAACGTAGACGTTACCACGAAACTCAATACATTAATGAACCTTCAATCGCAGCTCATGACATATATCGCACAAAATAAAGCACTCTTAACTTCTAATACAAACTTACATAACCTGCTACAAAGTCAAGCAGCTATATCTTTAACTTCTAATATACTGAAATTACGCGATATTATATATGATTCTATCAAATACCTTGTTGATAATAATAGATATGGTGCGAATAATGACATAGTTTATTTAATCAGCCGAACTAAACTATAGATTATATCGCAAATAAATTGAATATACATATCATATAAATACACAGGATGAAATCCGCATTCAAGATATGTTTAAAAGGCTCCTATGGAGATGACGACATGTTAAAAAATATAAGAAAATCATTTCAGTTCGGTAGAATAATTCCTGACAAGAAACATATTAATATGATTGCTAATGGTATGATTGCCAGTTTTCAGGAAAAAATATATGACGAGTATATTTGCTGTGTGAACATATTAACTAAACAGTTTAACTATATCAAAAATAAGATACATGAGAATGAGAATATTCTCATCATGTCAATCCTCAACGAATGGAACGTTTCAGTACTAGCACCGTTCATATCACTACAGGATTGGATTAATATGATAAGACCTATAGTTATGAAATATTATAAAATATTAAGTAATATGAATAAAATACAGATACTATGGGAGATTAATTATAAACACAGATATGATTCGTATTATGGTATATGTAACTGTATGTTATGTGCATTTCTATATAATAATATGATGTATTTCTTATGAAATATTTTTGTGTACACAAAAGGATAACTGATAACCAATTGCCACATTCGTTTGATTATTAAGAGTCTTCTGATTTATCCATCGCATCAGACAGAATAAACAATATAGTACGGGATATAAGTTAGTATCTTATGTAGTCTATTTGAATAGTTATACATATCGATATAACAACCACAATGAAAATCATCACTACACCTTACGGTATCCGCGTTAAGGATACGGACACAAATTGTCCGATATGCAATACCGAACTAATCAAGGAGTTGGGTACATATTCTGAAGTTGTAAGTGAGTGCGGTTCATGTAGATGCGGATGCGGTGGCCATTGTTACTGTGAGTATGCTGAATTTGACTGTTTATATATCATATGTAATCATTGCCGATTTCCCGAATGCAATGTATGTAAAGTGAGGGGACGTCGATATGGTATATCCGACAAGGTTTATACATGCGATATATGTACTAAAAGCATAAAGAAGCGTGAATTTAGCGATAAGTGGAAGACCATGTCAGTGGTAGATAAATTAAATGTGCATGGAATTGAAAAGCTGCGTATACTCGCAAGAAAAAAGGCGATAAAAGGTCGTAGTAAATTAAATAAAAATGACCTAATTGAAGCATTGATTCCGATAACTACACATTCAGACTTCCCTATATCTAGGTATATATCAACAGAATGAGATGATACACGAACATTTTTTGTGTGCATACAGCGCGATTAAATTCCTGAAAAATAACAGATAATTTTCAGAGGCTGTACAAAAAGAATATTATATGATTGAACCGAGTACCTGTACTTCACATAAAAAACTACAGTGGTCGTATACTAGTTAGTTTCCAAAATAATTTTTGTATAAATTAATAGTCATGGAGCGATTTTCTAAATAATTACGACGTAATCTTGATATCACATATTCAGGATACATTACGTATTTATGCTTAATTTTAACAATGCGCTTGATTGGATAGAAATATGAATTACTTTCCATATTTGTAGTAACTGCTATAGATGTATGCGTTGTCATATTTGTATATACTTTTATTATCCTAGTAATCTCAATATCACCCGAATTATCATCCCAATCAGTGCTGCTCCTGTCTTGTATATAGATGTAACAGACTAACATCCATTCATAATAGTTTATGTCGGAATTTATTATGTTTGTTACATCCTTTACTTCTGATGATGTGAGATGCTGAAAAGGTAAGTATATATCAATATAGTTCGAGCTGTAGAAACTTAAGTATTCTTTGCTAAATGATATTTTTTGTAGCATATGCCTATTATGATATAGAAAATCATCTATGTATTCACCTGTAATATTATTATACTCAGCCTCTGTTATCTTTTTATCCAGAACTATGTTAGATGTTGTTATGCATTCTGTCGGATTATTATGATACTTATTATTAGTATCTACCTTTGTAAAATGAGGAACTTCTATACTGTAGTATTTGTCGTACATTATGATAAACAGCGGGTGATTTTTTAGCTTAAACATACTCTTTACAGTATTAAGAGTCAATATATTCATCTGTGCTAACTTTGCTTTAGTAGAAGCTAACATAAATTTTTTAGATACATGTCTGATATTAAAGATATCAGGCATTGTCATCCATGAAAAGACATGTATAAGTATATCGTACGACAACATTTTGAATATTATAATATATAGCTATTCAATTATATACGATATATAATTGAATAGTAATACACTATAAAAACTGAAATATGGATAATTTATCATATTTCTTCATAATAACTAGCGAGGAGAATGCGAAACATGACATATATCAGTATGGTAATACATATTCGCTCGGCCGTACAGCTGATACATTTTATTTACCCTTCTATTACTGTTTCTTTCGTCGAACAAGATACGATATAGGTGAATATATAAAATATTACATAAAACAAATGTATAAACATATAGACAAAGATTTAGTGGTAGTTCCATTTGGAACACTTATAAATATGATATGTTATATGCTGAGAACCAATGTTCCATATTTTGACCCGATACGAGTGAGGTTGCTGAACCGATATAAGATAATAAAAAAATGTTGCGTTAACTCGTCAAAGTATAAAAAACATACAAATATAGAGAAATGGACAGATTATGAATGTTATGACTTAATCGACAGAATTATTAACATATATAAAATTAATACAAGTGATGAACTAATCAGAATCATAATAAAAAAACTAAACCTTTCGCACAAAAATAATTCTATACCGAGACTACTACATATATACAATATAGTGACATCGTCTATATAGAGTCTAATAATTTTAATAGATATCGCTTTGATTTTTTGTAATACGGATTATGATACGACACATCTCTGTACCAGTGCTGTATTCTCTTTATTTTTGTGATATAGGGTAATGCTCTCATAATATTATTACATGTTGCGATATGTTCAGCTGCCACATATCTGATGCTGTCTTTGTTTTGTTTTACCGCTTCAATGCATATGGATTCAGTCTTATTTCTGATATTTTTTAAATATAACCCATTCCATTTAACCGCCTCGATACATACAGGTTCAGTCTTATATTCAGCATATAAAAAGGCATATTTATTTTGTTTTACCGCTTCCAAGCATATCAACTCTGTTTGATTTACTACGTGTAATAATAGTTGTCCGTCCTGTTTCACAGCTTCCAAACATATAGATTCTGTTTGATTTTCAACATATATAAATGAATATGCATTCTGGTTTATAGCAGCTAAACATATAGCCTCTGTCTGATTTTTGACGAATCTCAAAGAGTTTCCGTTTTGTCTTACAGCTGCTAAACATATTGATTCGGTCTGATTAGGTACATTTTGTAAATCTATTCGATTCATTCGGTACATCGTTTTACTTACTGATAATATTTCAAATTTATATATCTCTACACTGTGGACATATTATCATTGCACCATTTCTGTCTATACATGTGCAGCAGCATTCATCGCATATAAACGCATGACATGTATGTGAAATTCCTGTACTTTCTGGCTGAAATTCATACTGGCATATGAGGCATGTTTTTTCTGTATCAATGGTATCAGATGTCCATAATTCCGGCTTAGATGTCGTTCTCGATGCACCTTGTTCAGCTAATGATTCATTATATAATTGAAATATTATATCATCTTCGTCAGTATTCTCAGTATCATCATTATCTGCGTAGTATTGTATATTGTATATAAAATTATATGTCTGAACGACTTCGTCTATGAGCTCTCTATCGGATGAATCTTCTAACATATTTTTGAAATTATTCAGACTTCTTAACAGAATAATGTAAATATCATATCTATAAATGCTCCTAAAAATATAATAAAATCCATTTGTTTCAGTCTTTATATACACAACATAATCAGATAAATCAAGATTCCGACTCAATACATCTGTAATTATTTCGGGTATCATATCTCCAATGAAAATATTTTCATATCCAGAGGCTCCAATTGACTGCTCAATGTTGTATATTATCGTCATTTCTTAAAGTCTGATATGTTATATAAAAATATTCAAAATTTTATAGATTAACACTGTTTATATACAGACAATCTATCGGTATATACTGATAGTTTATTTTTGAGGTCTTGTATCATTTTTTCATCTACGGATGATTTTAGTAGATTATCTAATGATTTCTGAGCGTCATCCTTCGACCGAACAAGATTATTATACGATGCTATTAACCCGTGTATATCTTTTATTTCATTTGTAAATGTTTGTACAGAAGTATTAATATTATCCGATATATTAGTATTATCAATCGGTGTAGATTGCACTAATTCATTGTATTCATCGTATGGATTTTGCACACCATCTCTTATCATTATCTGATAATTTATCTCATTATTATTTATAGCTATTATGTCCATTATGTTCAGTTTATCATCTAAATAATTCTCTATGTTAAAAATATTCTCCGATATAGCGTCGTGGGTATTTATAAGATTATTGAATATAAATATTTCATTCTGAAAAGTTACGACAGTATCATTATATTTTTTATATATACCAAAATCAAAGTCATTTAACGCGGTCGATACCTCAGATAATATAGCTTTTAAAATGTTATATTCTGTAGCTGAAATATAATTTGTAATATTAGTAGTATCTGAATGAGGCAATGCAGCCTGTTCCGTCTTATATAAATCAAATATATCGGATTGGGTCGTATTAAGTGGTACTATTATGCTATCTAATTTAGACTGACATATAAGTATATCATCGGCCAGCATACTGTTAATTCTATTGAATAAATCTGTATCAATCGATGAGTGTAGTAACTCGTTAACCATTGACATAACGGTTTCCATCGTGTTGGCATACAACATCGATATCACATCAGAAGGGGTGGATGAAAATGCACATAACAGGGATATTATCGCATCGTTTATTGTAATATTATCCCGCAGTGAAGCTATGTTATCATTTATATTGTTTAAGTTGATTAGACTGTCATATAAATTATTCTGAGCATCTATTAAGTCAACCATCAACAATGTTTTTATGGCTGAGTTATCTGGCTTTATGAATGTCACTAGTTCATCCCTCATTACATCATCAGTTTTATTCATATCTGTCGTTAATTTTAGTAGTATCTCATCGTATATATGCTGATATTTCAGGACATCGGTGTTGATATTCTCTCGTGATTTTAACAGAGAATTTAAGTCATTTATATGCGGATGTGACTTACTTTTGTACTCATTTATAAGGTCTGTTGTATTGGTAATCATGACAGATGCACTATTTATATATTTGTAACTATCTGTATTCATATTGAGCATGGATATATAATCTTTAGTCAACATCGCATAGTAATCGAATATTTTTGAACTTGTAGACGCATCCGCTGGTGCATTCGATGTTTGATGATACTCTATTAGGGTATCGCGTATTCTTGACAGATTATCCATATGGGTGTTGATAATTATAGCATTTGTTATCATGTACATTTTAGTAGTAGAAGTGTCTACATTGGTAGAACTATTCGCAATATTTGTCGCATTTATTCTGTAAGTGACAGAAATGAGAGTATTCTCGAGTAAGGACTGTTGAGAGTTCATGACACCTGTCTGTATTTTCAATTTAGACACCGATTTTATATCGTTAATGATGTTAACATAACTACCATAAGACATAGATAATGCTGCTGATAATTTTGATTGTAAATTATCTAAATAGGTCATCAAAGTAGATTTATCTGAACCTAATATCATGTTATAGGTATCTACTTTGTCACGTATATTACTTGTAATGGAGGATAGTATGAGAGTTTTGATATCAGCGGTTGCCTTCAAGTTATTAGAAATATATACCAGCCTATCATCAGTTATTGATGTGTTATCCGCCTCATCTGCAATTTTTTTATTAGATGCATCTATGATATTATAGTTGTCTGCGATACCTGTAATTATTTTGTTAATATTTTCTTTCTTTGACATAATCTCATCTCGTGTTGTAGTTATTTTCGGAATGATGGTGTTTAGTATATCCTTATATTTTGTTTTCTGAGATGTTATCGTATCTAATTCATTAGTCAATCTGACTATATCACTCTGACATTTATCTGATGCATTCTTTAAAACATTGTATATATCGACCTGCATGCATGAATATGTTGTATATACATCTTTAGACGGATTTGCTATTATTACTGTTGTTTTTGCCTGATTTATAAGTTTAATAATACACTCATTATCATCAAAATTTAGCGTAATATTAATAGTTTCGTCTGTTATCGGAATATTTACATTATGTTCTTTTGATGGTACAGTAATAGAGTTACCACTCGATGAACTTTCTAATATTATTTTATCATGGTCAGATGTCGTAGATGTCGTAGTATCCGTGTCGTGATCGTATGTGGATCTATAAATAATGCTTGTTTTTGGATTGACTGTTATGATTGAAATAATATCATAATTTGCATCAGTTGTTGTGATGATAGCAATGTTTTCAGTCGAATTAATACCAATATCCAGACAAGGTACTTTATTCAGAAATATATTACGTATGGCATCTCTTTTGTAATATACAAGAGAACAACATATAATCAAAATAACACATATAGCCAGAATAACAACTATCATAATTATATATATAGTTATGAGAGTTTTAATATATTCTTTATAACAGTCATATATTCTTCACTAGATTGGGGTATTTCTACATGTCCTCGCAGTTTATCATCGTAGATGTAAACGCTATAACCCAGTGACGCATTTGGGTTAGATACATACATATATTCCACGTTATTAACAGTTATAGATTCTGCTGATATTTTGTTTGATTTTATTAATATACATGGGTCTATTAATTTTATGTCCATAATAGCATCATTCGGATATTTATATAACTTTTCATTAGTCGGCTCACATAACCGACATGTCTTTCTCCCTGTCACCAAACACTCTATTGATATATCTTTTAGCATCTCTAAAAACTCTCGTATAAGCTTATATTTTTTTACAGATGACAAGTAAAATACATCATCTATAGTTCTGTCTTCTATCTTTTTTATCTGAGATTTTACTTCCTCGTTCTCTACAGCGACATATAAATACGTGGTAACATCCCTCTCTGCATGCGGTAACCTATCGTGACTACCTTTTCGTATACCACGCGCTTTTATTTGCTCTATCTTACTCCAGTACCAATACGGTTCCAATATATGGACATATCTTACGCATTTAAAATTAAGACCCTCCGCGCCTACTTTTGATATCATAGCAACTTTTATAATGTCGCCGTACATATTTTCAGCTCTATTGTATATATCTTGGAGTATTGTTCTATTCTGTGGCAGTACGTTGCCGCTTATGATGATGTATCTTTTTTTAGGCGGGAGTATCATATAATTATCTGTTACGTTCGCCTCCTCCCACCCGTTTAATTTCATGTATTTTGAAACGATTTCGAGTCCGCCATTGTGAACAAACTGAGAATATACGATGGATAATCCGTTAGAATTATCTATATTATCAAGTAATTTAATTATCTTTGGGCTATTTTCTGGGGAAAATACACTATCATCCATCCCCGAACTCATATCAAGAGGAGGTGCAAAATTGCTTGCCATTCTGGACTTAACATAGTATGTCGACATACCCTTTGACGATGATGGCTGGGACATTGGCTTCGTTACGCGCTTATATTTTGTATTCTTGTATTTTGAGAATTGACTGTCTTCTTCTTCTCTCATAAGTAAATATCTAGTATACTGAACTTTCGACATCTCGACCCGTACAACATTTATACCCATATCTTCCGGATATGCACCGTCGGATCTCGGGGCATCTGGAACAGTTGCAGCATTTTCGTCGTCTTCATTGATTATAGAACTCTTTTCATAGGAGATATATGAAACCAGTCCAAACAGCCTATTTTGTAGAGTCTCCTTATTATGTACCTTACCATTTGATACAAATGTCTTATAAAATATATCATAATCTGTGGGTAATAATTCAACTCCTGATAACATATTCATACATGCTACTAACTCAAATGGGTCCTTCGCTATTGGGGTACCTGACATAAATACTAACTTTAAATCATGTGTATTCATTATCATATCATATATTTTCTTTGCATTTGTATCTTCAGCTCCACTGACTATACTCTTAAAAAAATTATGAGCTTCATCTATTATAATAACAGCATTATCCAGTGTTCCGAAGTTTTTTAGTTGGGTTGCTGAGTTATACGCGTCTATAGTTATATATTTTATATTTGTCTGTATCTTATTTTTTACATCAGTTTCAATATTACTGAACAGTACTGCAAACTCTCTGTCGAAGTTTTCTCGTATAGACCTGTTTACAAATATAATTATCTTATGATTATCGGCTAAAGCCATCGCGATGTTAGCACCTGATAGAGTTTTACCTGAACCAGTTTCATGATATATTAAAATTCCCCTGTGATGATTATGTGTACCTAATCCAAAAAATGGATCTGTGTATATATACCTCAACATATATTGATAGAACTTAAGTATACCCTTATATTCCGATTTATATAGGTCGTGTAATTTCAGGAGTTCATTATTCATTCGTACAGGATAGCTTGTTAATTCCCTATTCATACGTGTTGTTTTAGTTTCTTTCATAGAACATATATATTGTATAAAATGTTTATATTTGATACTAAAAATGAAAAGAAGGTCATATATACCATATGCAGGGAAATAAAAAATAGACCATTTTATTATAATTTTGACTTCAAGCACGATAATGGATATGGATTATTATTCAATGATATACTGAAAAAAATGCCATGTTGGTCTAAAAATACAGATGTGAATATAGTAGAATTATCTGATAATCCGTCGTGTATTCTTAAATCTACATATGCTCACAGATATGAATTTTTAAAGCATAAGTTAATGAAATATATCATATCTCCCTCTGTAGATTATGTATGTATTGTACATAATAATTCAATTATATCCTGTAAAACAATTATATCAAACAAACACCATAAGGTTATCAAAATACCATCATGTCTACTGAACTTTAATACAAATGATGTAGAAATAACATATGATATAAAGAATCTATCGTACGAAAAATATAAGTCGTGGGTGGTCAAAAAAGACATATGTAATCAGTTACATATAGATGGTCATAGATTCATATTTATGATATATTTTATTACCATAAATGATGGAGATGATATATCTCTGTACATGTTCGATAACTATCTGTGCAAACTTGCAAGCATAAAATTTGATACGAAAAGTACAGAAACCAAAGCATATTATGTTGATACAAATATAGGTACCGATATCTCAAATATAGGCATAGGGGACGGTGTTAATGTACGTGATATATTAAATGATACACCATATCTAAACGCTTTCGAAATGGTTATAATTTTGAAACGTGCGCGTGTTTTGCTGTCAACTCTACTTGATACTATGCATGAAGATATGCGAGACGTGTACGGTATTTATAGGATGGATATATGTGCCGATGAGGATTATAATATACACATGCTGAACATAGAACCAAATCCTACATTAATATTTCCTAATAATACGCTCAACGAGATATTATCCTGTAACATATTAAAACAAACAATATTACTGCTCATGCATAGTATATTTAGATGCAATGTGCAAATTATTTCACCATCTCATATAAATACGGTAAACTTGCCAAAAAATGATAACTATATACTACCAACTACACGAACATGATGATACAAAGAATATTAAATATAGTGAGTATGTGGAATTCTGTGACACTGTTGATAAAGTTCTTAAGTCCCCGGATGGATGGGAAAAATATGGTATTAACTTTATAAAAACAAACCGGGATGAACCCAATGTACTGAATATACGACTCGCGAATGATAATGATACTCTAGACTTCTGCAAGTTCCCAAATTTATCATGCTATTCAGTATTATCTAAAGAAATCTACATAAGATACAGTAATTGGATGGGTAAAAGTAACAGTTCACTACCTTTGAATGAGTACAGGGAATATGTCATAAATCATGAAGTTGGTCATCATTTACAAACTATGATATATGGCAAAAATGCAGAGGCTCATCCTCCTATAGATAAAAATAAAGTATTTAAATCAGGAGAGTCCAGACTCGCGAATATAATGATGCAGATGAGTAAGGGGCCTGATCATGTATATCCATATATAGAAAATAGCAAAGTTATAGGAAATACATTAAGGGAGGCGCTCGGTCAACCACATGTACGCGGAGGGTATCAGAATAAAAAAGATATCGATATTATTTATATCATCATAATATTGTGCATATTATGTATACTTATATATTCACTATATAAGTCAATTTGTACCAATGAGGTGCCTATCATACCTACTCACACTGCTAAAATATTATAATAATATAAAAAGATATGTACATGATATGATATATAAATATATAAGCCATAAATTAAATATTGATATCAACATCAATGGTACAAAAATAATAGCATTCATATCAGGTAGTGATATTGATATATCTAAGGAAGTACAATTATTTTATAAATGTAATGATATTGTTCTTGTGAAAGACTTATGCGAACATCTGAATAATAATAATATACTCATCATTTTTATAATGAATGGCTGTCATCAATTAACCATAGAAAACAATATCATATATCTGAACGGGAAGCGTGAGATATTTTTCATGGGAGATATATCCATCGATGCCATTCTTTCTAAAATAAAATACTGTCAGATTCATGAGAAACAGTCTTAGTATTCATCTGCAATATATATAGAAATGTTTTTATTTTTATAAGCGATATCTCGGGAGTGATATTTTCGTCCAATATGTCATCACTTTTAGAAATGTAGGATGTTATGTCCATTATATATTATATTTATATTTTTTTAAATACCAATCCATCCATCTAAAACAGATACACGGGATGCTTTTATATAATACTCATAATTCTGAGATCTATCGTTTTTTATCTCCAAGCTTGAGGTAACTAGATAATTAGATTTCTGTATCTTCTTACCATAATTATCCTTGACAGTATCGTATATTTTTTTATCCATGGTAGGTATGAAAAACCCAAGAGTTACAGGTATACCATGAATCGTTTTATATCTATCAGATTGAGCATCATAAGACAGTAGATTTAGCCGAAAACCATCGTATATACACTGTTTCAACTTCCTGACATGTTCCTTCCAAAATGTACTATTTTTGTTATGTTTAAGTATATGTATAGATCTGTTATTTGAATGCATCATCGGGTTGATTCTTCTGGTAATTAATTCGTCCAACATAATTGCCCGCTTCTTCACAAGTGTCATCAGCTTATCAAATGATAGATTATATTTATCACACCATATCATAGTATTCTTCACAGTATCTGTCGATAGTTTATCCAAGAATATTTCAAAACATAACATGGCATCGATATAATCATCAAAGGTTGCAAACTTATACAATGTGAGGGATATATCAAAGTAATCACATATTATTTTATATTTACTTGAGGCATCTTTCCTATCAGAAACTGCTGAAAACATTGACACTATATCGAGTAATGACACTTCATAAACAACAGCGGACATAACAGACCTAAATGTATATACATTGAGCTCTATCAATCCCTTTGATAATTCTCCCAATTTAGTCACTTCGAGAGTTGGTGTATTTTTTATGAACCCGAATAATAACAATGTTTCCATACATCTTTTTACACTGTCAACAGGTGGTACATCAATCATGTCCCACAGTGATGCATCGAAAGTACCATTCACTTCAACCATATATAAAAAATCTGATATTATGTTGTCAGAAATGACAGCAGGTGCGAATGATTCCTGTGTATTTTTAAATGTATTCTCTGTATATATCGCATAAAATTCACCAGGATAATCTCGACCAACTCTGCCTAATCTTTGCAATATTTTACTTTTAGTAGTTGGTACAGTTATAACCCCTGATACCCCATAAGATGGAAATGTTTCGACATGTCTGTCGAGGCCGCAATCTATTACAAAGTATATATCTGGTAATGATATACCAGATTCAGCCACTGATGTTGATATTATTATTCTTCTGTATGCCACGCGTTTGCTGTCTTTGTTATATCTACCATCATCACCCACAAATAATTCAGATCGTTGCGATCTGACTGCAATAAATATATCAAGAGAATCCTTTTCTACCGTAGTACCTGATAATATTGATATTATAAAACATTCCTCATTCCTTGATATGAGTGATTTATTGTACGAGAGTAGAAGATGTTCTAATTCGTGTATCTCAGCATCACCTGGTAAGAATATCAATATACCACGCGCTGGAGCATTCGCATCTCTATTCTTTTCGTGTATATTTTTTACTATATCACGAGTACTTTCGTATATATTCGGGGAATCATTTGGTAGATAGTGCTTTTTAATATCATAGGTAAACCCCTTTATATCGATTATATTATCAGATGTCACTTCAAAATATTTCGCATATTGATGTATATCAAACGTTGCAGATGTGAATATAAACAGTGGACATTTTGGATCAGAACCGTGCTTTTTTAGAAAACGTTTGATGTATACAAAGCATAAATCTAACTGTAAATTACCGCGTTCATGAACCTCATCTACTATTATAACTTTGTACTGGTCCATATTTTCAGGAAAAAATTTCACAAGATTAAATAATATACCTATCGTGACGTATATCAATGAATTGGAGTGACTTGGTTTTAATTTAAATAAACTACTTGTATATCCTACGTTAGACCCCAAAACCATATCAGGGTTATATTCTGGATTACATATACCTATCGCATTACTTCTCGCTAGAATAATCTTTGGCTCTGATACGAGTACTGAAAAACTACCTATTTTATTCAACGTTCTGTATATTTCTACAGGTTGCACCGTCGATTTACCTGATGCGGTTTTTGCTCTCACTATTAGAATTCTATCAGTATATCCAACTGATGTAGCTCCGAATTCTATCATATGTTCCTTTATCCATGACAGAATAAAATCTATTGGTCTAATCTTATCCAACTTATCCTGAGAAATTTTATTATTTGTAGCTACAAGATTACCCGGCTCGAGCATGGTAGCTCCTCCGTATATGAAATCGCACGACATATTATAAAAATCATCCATGATATATATATATAATAGAGATATATCACACTATTAAAATTTACATATATAAATAATGCATCAAGTTGAAATATATAGCATCTGGGGATTAATCGTAGTAGTGACCATACTTCTCATATATAATGTTTATAATACTTATCCCAAAGGTGGTTTATCGAACGAAAACTCGACGTTAACAGCAAATCAGGCTATTATACACAATAGAATATCGTCATATATCGATAATATACATATATTAAACGACAATGTAAATAAAATATTAGAAAATAATGACATACTCATAGGTATTGTCGATGAGTATAAGAATATGACCGATACACCGCCTGATTTTCTTGCCAGAATCATGGATAATATATTGATATATAAAAACGAGCTAAACTCGACAATATCTAATATAAATTATCTAAATACGGCGACTATAACACATGATTTATATCTGTTAAATAAATCATATATAGATGATTTGAACTATTTTAATAGTATGTGTAAACCGTGCCCTGAATGCAAATGTATCAACGGTGTCTTATCTAAAGTATATATGAGCAATGTTCCTACCATACAGCCAAATCATACGTCTATTGTTAATGCGTTGGATGACTTAAATATATCTGTAGATAGATACACAATGAATATAAATTCACTGACTCAGACTGTTGTAAATCTATACAACAACATAAACAAAGTTATTCCTGTACTATATTCATATATATCAGATAATCACAGTGTTAAAAATATAGATGATATTATCAGTATGCTGTCTGTGTTATCAGATGATGTAAAATCTTTGGAACTTATAGATATATCAGAATCTGATATATTGCACAATTTGGATACATATAGTTCGATGATGGCATCTGAGCTGCTTCCATATGTAAATTATACATGTAAACCATGTCCGAAATGTAAACAATGCGATGATACGCTGATAACAGTTGTAACCGTTGGTAAGGCGGTTACAGCTACAGTTATCGATGCGTCAAATATGCCTATAATATCATCATCACTTAACATAAACAGCGGTGACGTAACATTAATAGAAGCTGATTTATATTCACATATAACTACAACTACTATAACAAATGCATCGGGTGATGTAGTTTCGTTTAATAACGTAAACTATATAGATGTACCGGATGTACCGGCAATATCGGCTCCTATAATTGTGCATGGGAGCGATATCGATATGTCTAATGGTATCATAGTAATATCATCACCTGATGATATAAAATCGATGTTATCTATAAAAAATATAGTAGATTACCCTGTAACACATATACAGAATAATATGTATGTGCATATGCTCATTGACGCAAATGAGAACAATATATCTATAATTAACATGGACGAAAAAGATACGATAATTAGTATTACCATCATAAACGCATACAGCGGTATGATAATGAAAATTGAACTGGATCGGAAAAATTCAACCGTTATAACCACTATGACAGATATGTTAGAACATGTAATATCTATATCAGCGGTGTATGGGAGCGAGATATCATATAAGTCAGGTATTAAAACATCTACATTGATATCATCCGATATACAAATAAGTTCCAAACCTGATACTAATACTGTATCTTTAATAATGCCATCTGATGATATATTTACTGAAATTGATATAAATCCCCATGCGGATTATAATAGTACGTTATGTGTATCTATATCAGACAGATCCGGGATCATTCAAGAAATAACATCCATGACAGAGCGTATAAATATATTATATAAAGTTATATCAGATAATGATACTAACACGAAACGCTTGAACGAATTGACTGCTAAAAATAATGATAACTTAAAAATATTGGATGATATCAGAGCCTCTGTGGAGAGAAATAATACACTACTAGATAAACTATATGAAAATATCAATATATCGACACCTGAGATGAATTTATTCAGTAATAAATTAGCATGGCTATACGCAGCCGCTGCTGAGATATTAAAATATATCGATTATCAGAAATCAATGATTGTACCAGTTGATACGACATTATCGGACAGATTAAATGATCAAAAAAATATAGTTAGCAATATAGAGAATGATATCAATAAATTAGTTATGAGGCTATATTCTGCCAAGCTGTCGGATAATATTTCTACATATTTGATAAAAATGTTCCAGCACGC
>JACCDX011271051.1_pt1 | contig 20624 bp, 17 predicted proteins | sample 7449681 | NCBI WGS metagenome assembly JACCDX01 (sample SAMN15323450, study PRJNA562643) | freshwater metagenome | isolation source: river surface water | place: USA:Blue River Watershed | collected 2017-08-18
GATCCCATTAATGAATCTACCGTGCCCTCACCTATTAATGCGTATGGACATGCCAAATTAGAGCAAGAATCCATCGTCAAAAAATTGAATCAAATTGGCACTACTGTCATATCTTGTCGTATTACCACGCTCTATGGCTTCAAACAAAAGAATGGCAAACAACAAGGCTTGCTAGCTGAGATGGTGCGTAGAGCGCTCTCTAATGAAGTCATACACATCTATGTTCCCCTAGAAACAATGCGCGACTATATCAGCACTAAAGTCGCTGCTCAAGAAATGATTCACTCAGTAAGTTATCTTGAGAAAATCCCAGGGGTGTATATCAAAATCATTGCATCAGGCGCATCCACCTCCATTGCTCAAATCATCTCGATTCTGCGCAGAATATCAAAACGCAATTTACGAATTGTTACTCAAGCTGATGTGAAGAGTAGCCAATATCAAAGAGTGGTGCAATTTCAATCGGAAGTGGGCAAAACAACCCAGGGAAATATTCAGTCAAATCTGATAGAAGGAATTGCAGAGCTTCTACTGTCAATCAAGCGAGATAAAGCAAATGCAAAATAAGTCTTAATAAGACTTATCCACCAATACCCCTTGAGAACAAGTAAAATCTAGTGTCTTGCGGATTCCCATACAAATCCTAGATACCCAAACTTAAAATACCTCAATTAGGGCCGTTTTAGTATTTATAATGATTCTATGCTCAGTACATTGATAGCCTTTTTTACCTCTTTTTTTGCGACAATTCTGATTGTTCGCACCCAAAAATTACATAAGGGATTAAGTGGAGATAACGATTTTGATGGCCCCCAAAAATTCCACACTACTGCAGTCCCCAGAATCGGTGGATTATCGATTGGCCTAGCCTTGTTTGTCTCGCTAGCTATTAGCTATCAAAACAATGAGAGCGGTAATGAGAAAATGCTTTTCTTATTTTGTGCATTGCCCGCTTTTGGTATTGGCTTAGCAGAGGATATTTCTAAAAAAATTGGTATACGCACCCGGCTATTTTTCACTGCATTTGGTGCATTGCTAGCAAGCATTCTATTGAACGCTCAGATTACAAGGCTAGATATTCCAGGAGTCGATTTCGTCTTATCATTCCCTACCATCTCTATCCTGTTTACTGTGTTTGCAGTTACAGGTCTAGCAAATGCTTACAACATTATTGATGGCTTTAATGGACTATCTAGCATGGTAGGAATCATTAGCCTATTGGCGCTTGCTTATGTAGGCTTTAAATTCAGTGATCCATTGATTTTCAATCTAAGTTTTTTGATGGCTGCCGCCATTTTGGGATTCTTCATTCTCAACTACCCGAGAGGTCTCATTTTTTTGGGCGATGGCGGGGCTTATCTCATTGGATTCTGTATTGCTACCCTAAGTGTTCTTTTAGTGGCCCGTCACAAGGAGATCTCTCCTTGGTTTGCATTAATGGTGAATGCCTATCCAATATTAGAGACCCTATTTACAATCTATCGGAGAAAATTTCATCAAGGCAAAAGCCCTGGGCATCCCGATGGGCTTCATCTGCATTCGCTTTTTTTTAGGCGCATCCTTAATCATTCAGCAATTAAGAATGAATTAGATTGGTTCAACGCAAACTCCAGAACAGCGCCCTATCTTTGGATTATGAGTAGCTTAGCAACGATTCCGGCAATATTCTTTTATGAATCCACACTAATTTTGATTGGACTCTTTGGGCTATTTAGCCTCTCCTATATTTGGATATACAAGAGGATGGTGACTTTTAAGACGCCAAAGTGGTTGCTTTTTTAAATCACATTACATCTCTCCCGAAGAAATATTACTTTTTTGATTCAGTAGGTTTAAATGAATACAAAGATTTTTTGAAATCACTGGGGTTGGTGCGATCAAGTGAAAACCTAAGTTAGGCAGTAAGCAGACTGAAGGACTAATAATGCTCTAAAAAGTTGATACCGTCCTCAGAAAAAATTTCGAATATCTATTTGGCGCCATTCCGAAAATCAAGCAATAAAACGTATATTGCCCTGAAAATCTCACTTATGGAGCTCCCTAATAACAAAATGCTGTGTTTGCGAGATGTTGGTCAAAACTAGTGGCCGCCACCTCTAAGAATGACCAAAACCCCTCTCCAAATAATCCATAGATCTAAACACAATAGCCCAAAAGAAGATAACTTCAAATATTGATCTACGTATTCATACTCATAAATTGGATTACCCATCTCAGTGGTGCCTTTATTAATATGCCCCAAACCCAAAAGACCTCCACGCAGAAGGAATCTAGTGACATTCCCCTGTGCTCGATCCCTTTCGTAGTGCATTACTGATAATGGACGCGGCCCTACAATACTCATGTCACCCTTAAGCACACTCCAAAACTGAGGCAACTCATCCAAATAAAACTTTTTAACAAATTGCCCTATGTAGGTACGACTTGATGAATTCCACTCGGCCGAATAGGCAATCCATTCGTGCCTTTTAGCCCCTTCTGGCTCTATATACTTAGTTTTAATTAGTCTGATTTTGTATTTTTTTATAACCTTACCTGCGCTTACTGCATTGTAATAAAAAAACATTGGGCCCTTGTTTTCAGGGATTAGCCAACCCTCAACCAAAAAGGCAACCTTTAGCATCAATAAAATTGGTACTGAGAATATCAATAATAATAAGGCAATCAATTTATCAAAAAAAATTTTGAAGAATCTAGTGTCCAAACTTTTATTTAATAAAAATATGTGAGCATACTTAATTCTTATATCCTTGGAGGGTGGCCCATAAGGAAATGCTTCTGCTGGCTCGACTTTAATGCTCATTTTAGAATTATGATTAAATTAAGAATTGATTTGTAAGGATTATAAACAATGAGAGAAATTTATATGTTTGACATGCGATTTATTGACGCTAATATACATGAAATTTATGATGAAATTGATAAAGGTGGCTATATGGTTGCGCCATCTGCCCCGTCACTTGCTCTGCTTAATAAAGATGAGCATTATCGTGAGTCAATGAGCAACTGCAGCCTGGCTATTTTTGATAGTGCCTTTTTGTGTCTTTCTTTATTATTTTTAAAAAAAATTAATGTAGAAAAAGTTTCGGGACTAAAATTTATAAAATTTTTTTTACATCAAACCAAGTCGTATCCTGAAGATTCACTTTTTCTTATTAATCCAACTCCTGAGGATAGCGAAGCAAATCGATTGCTAATAAATTCTTATGGTTATGAGCTTAAAGAATCTCACCAATATGTAGCTCCAATATATCCTTCAGGTGCTATTTCTGACCCAGAACTTCTGGAAGTTCTAGAAAAATTAAAGCCGAGAAGAATTCTTATAAATTTAGGTGGGGGAGTCCAGGAACGCCTTGCGGACCTCATATCTTCAAATGTCAAATTTCATACATCAATTTTCTGCACTGGTGCTGCTATTGCGTTTTTAACAGGGCGACAAGCAAAAATCCCAACCCTAATAGATAAGCTACATCTTGGATGGCTAGTAAGATGCATTTTTAAACCCAAGGTATATATTCCAAGATACCTAACGGGATTTGAAGTTTTTCGCATGTTAATAAATCAAAAAATAACCGTTATCAATAAATAAACTGGACAAATAAAAATGTTAATCAAACAACGGCTTCAAATGCTTCTAATGCCTAGTAAGAGGGTTAGCTTCCTCAAAAAATTAAATTCAAATGCTACCATTTTAGACGTTGGATGTGGAAATAACTCCCCTTTTAAAACTAAGGAAGTGCTTAGTAATTGTATTTATACAGGCATTGACATACATGATTACAATCAAAATTCCAAGGAATTAGCTGACGAGTATATTGTTGCAGATAAGATAAATTTTCATCAAAGTATAAATAATTTAAATAGAAAATTTGATGCAGTAATTTCTGCGCACAATCTAGAGCACTGTATTAATAGGAAAGAAACATTGTTAGCCATGCTAAATTCAGTAAAGCCAGGAGGCTTCATATACCTAGCATTCCCGTGCGAGGAAAGCATACATTTTCCATCAAGAAAGGGAACTCTCAACTACTTCGATGATAAAACCCACACTGAGCATCCGCCTGAATTAGGCTGGATTATTGAGCAACTAAATACTTCCAAATTTACTGTAACAAAGCTAGTTATTAGACACCAACCAAAAATAGTCTATTTAATTGGATTTTTATTAGAGCCTATTTCTGCCCTGGTAGGAAAAATTCTTCCTGGCACATGGGAGTTTTATGGATTTGAGACAATCATATGGGCTAAGAAATCATTTTAAAAAATTAGCGATATGCCCGGCTTCAAAATTATTCAAGCATATTTTTGACTGGCACTCATACACCAGTCTACCGTCATGACAAGGAGCGCACGGAGGTAGATCCAAATTTATTTGAAAAATATCTGCAACTTTGGGTGGGCATCTTTCTAAGAAATTTGATGGTCCAAAGATTGCAAACACCCTGCAACCAGAGAGAGTGGCAATATGATATTGACCATTATCAGTACAAATTACTCCATTTGAATTTTGCATTAAATAAAATAAGTCGATGAAATTAGTTTTACCTACAAAATTATGATCGACAAATTGATAAAGGTTTGACAGGTCTTCAATTTCAGAGGCCCCCCCAGTAAGAACCACTTTAAACCCCATTCCCTTACATTTCTGAATAATCTCTTTCCACTTCTCTAGGGATAACTTTCGGTAGTTTGAAGACTGGTCTCCAGGATTCCCTCCATAACCAGGAGAACATATTATGTACTTTTCTTTTAACTGAAAATTTTCTAAAAAAAGGCCATCATAGCTACGAACCACTCCGCAGACAATTGTCTTAACTTTATCGAAAAACATATTGAACTTTTCCAAGCAAGGACCATCCAAGCTCGAAACAATGCTAAAGAAATTTAATCCAGAATACCGACCAGAAATAATGTTTTGCCGCCCAAAAAATTTATAGCAGTAGTTTTCATTTTTAAAAAAACTTGTCAGCAAAAAAAGTTTATACCTAAAATTTGAATGGAAGAGATAAACTTTTTTGAAATTTTTTCTAAGGATAAGAAAGTTTACAGAAAAAATAAGTAGCATCTTATGGACAATAGATTTGTGAAGCATCTCAAAATCCATAAAAAATAAATTATTTTTAGGGACAAAAATCTCAATAAATTGACGAAATTTTCCATCAACCATCCAATAAACATTGTCTCTACCATGTTTATCGCACAAATAATAATACGCCGGTAACGTCATTATTAAATCGCCAATTCCAGCATACTTGATTATCAATATCATTCTATTCTCATGAAAATGTCGTTAACAATAGAGTCCCAGCCATGAGAAAATCTACGCTTTTCCTTACCCACCTCATCCTTCAGGCTATTGTGAAATTCAGTAGTCATGCATTGAGTAATGGCAAGATCCAAAGACCGCATGTCATCTTGCTTAAAAAATATAGCTGCTGAACCGCATATCTCTCTAGAAAAATCATAATCAGCCGTGAGTATGGGAACTGAATTTTTTATAGCCTCAACATAGGGCATTCCGTAAGACTCGGAATAAGTCGGGAAAAAAAGAAAATCTATGGCTTGGTAAATGAAATCTATTTCTTCATGTGCAATATGGCCTAAATTCACAAGAATACTGTCTAAACCTTTAAGCCTTACTTCATCCATAAACCCGCAACTATCGGGAAGGGTTAGAAAAAATACAATTTCATAATTATTTTTAATGGCCATCTCTGCAAGAGGAATTAGTATTTTATGATTTTTTCCAGGATATAAGTTGGCTGGAAAGAAAAACTTTAATTTACCCGTGAAATTACTAATTTTTTCCAAAGCTACATTTGTTTTAACATCAAAGTTATTTGAATTACGGTTCGAGATAGGGACCATTGTGACAACTGTTATTTTATCTTTAGGATACCCGTAAATTTTTATTATTTTATTTTTTATGCAATTTAACTGGACTATTATTCTGGGAAATGATTTTAATGTGCTATCTAGTAACGCCTTACCAAGCAGATACTTTAATTTATTATTATCAAAATTAGCTGAATACTCTTCAAAATATAAAGCATTATGCTCAAGAATTATCTGCCTATTTTTACTAACAAACCAAGATGAAAAATTTCCCGTCATAAAAATTAGGTCAATTTTTTTCAAATAAAAATAAATTGGGGTATATAAATTATCGTAAAATAATTTAAAAAATGGTTTAAATATAATATTTGGGTATATTGCATATATTATATTAATATTTTTATTTAGATTTATCTTATTATCTGATATATATGACTCGTAGCCTTCACCCGAAGGTAATAGTAAAAACCATTCATGTTCAAGATTGTGATTAATCCCCTCAATTAATCCGAGTCCAACAGTTTTTGGCCCACCCTTAAAAAGGCTAATCATATTTACAAATATTTTCATATCTTGGGCTCTATTTAAAATATCAATCGACTTATATAAAATATAATTTTCGCGACTGAAAACACCGCTAAGCAACTCTATATTATATCTATATATTATAATATTTTTTATTATATAAAATATCTTACGCAGCAGCTATATTAAATGTCTAGAAAAATATTATAGGCTGTTCATTATTGAGACATTAGACCTAATAAAATATTATCAGTGAATTATTCATAGGTCAATTATTGAGGGGATAAATAATTCACCAGTTTACCTAATATTTAACCTTTTTAAATCTCTGTATATGCATTATGTATTTTAAGGAGTTGGGATATAACGATATAAATATTAATTAAAGTAATCACTCTTTTTTCATAAAGATTGTATTGTTTTTATTCATTCATGATATTGAAATCGCCCTATGTAAACAGGCATATTTTGTGCTGAATCTAATTTTTAGTTTTATTTAAATGATTTATTGTGAAATCTCTTAATATCTGAATATCTGAATATTTATCAAGAATTTTTCGATTCCTAAATTTTTAAGAAGAATCTATGGCTTTTTAGCTTCCACATAAAAAGAATGATCAGAATGTTGAAATAAATCAACCCCTGCTGTTTTCGAAGTATCTGATACCCCCGGTGGTAGAATTTTAATTTCAACAAATCCATTTCTCTCCAGGAGCTTTGCCATAGATTTACCATCGTACATCCATTGATGGTGCCTGGGTCCTACAACTATTGCCAAAAATTTTTCTTTCAAAGTTCGGGCGCGAGGAATGGTCATTAGAGTGCTGTCAACAAATGAATCAGCATCTTGACTAACCAAATATGTCTCAACTAATATTTTCAAGTCTGGCAAACACAATCTAATGATGCCGCCCGTCTTTAAGACCCTTTTCGCCTCAGCTAGAAAGATTACTGCATCCACTCTATCAAGATGCTCCAACATGTGTGAGCTATAAATGATATCTGCCGAGCTATCATTAACAGGCAATCTTTTGGCGTCTGCCCAGCGAATCCTCATTGATTGACCGGTCTCAATAAAATGCATTTGCTTGCTATTAATCAAGCGGAACTTATGCAACAGCCTTGCAATAAAAGGATATTCAAAAAACCTTACGCTATACGAATTATCAAAATTTACCCATCCGACGATTGGAGATGTCCCACATCCTACATTGATTCGCATTATATTAATACTCATTAAAAATTAATTAATAACTATCTATTACACCAAGCTTCATATATCTCAATGAAAATTTCATCAATACTTTTAGTAATAGTCCAATCGGGATAGTGTGATTTTATTTTATCAAGATTGCTATAGTAAACAATATGATCTCCACTTCGAGCCTTATCAACATATTTCCACTGCATAACTTTTCCACTTATAGATTCAATTTTATTGAATGCCTCTAGTATAGAAATGCTATTTTCTTTGCCGCCACCTAAATTATAAACCTCTGCAACTCGAGGAGCCTGGATGAATGCCCAAATGAATTGCGCAACATCAAACGAATGGATATTATCGCGCACCTGTTTTCCTTTATACCCAAATACTGAATATGGAACTTCTTCTAAGTTACATTTAATTAAATAACTCAAAAATCCATGTAACTCTACACCGCTATGCCCAGGACCAGTAAGACATCCACCGCGCAATACACATGTTTTCATACCAAAGTATCGCCCATATTCCTGAACCATCATATCGGCAGCAAGCTTCGATACGCCAAATAGAGAATGTTTGGTCTGATCAACTCCAAAGTCTTCAGAAATACCTTTTTTAAATTGATCTTCAAAATACTCATAACGAAATTCATTTTCAATCAAATCTAAGTTATTTGGAGCATCACCGTACACCTTATTTGTAGATAAATATACAAATATAGATTCAGGACAAAACTTTCTTACAGCCTCAAGAAGATTTAGAGTACCAACAGCATTTGTATCAAAATCTTCGAACGGTATATCTGCTGCGCGATCATGCGAAGGCTGAGCAGCTGCGTGAATAATTGCATCTGGCTTTATTTTATTGATCAGCTCTTGGATGCCCTCTCTATTTCTAATATCTATCTCATAATGAATAAAATTAGAATGCCGCTTTATCAGGCGCTCTTGACTCCATCGGGTACTCCCCTGTGGCCCAAAGAATATCTCTCGTTGGTTATTGTCCACGCCATGAACAAGTTCACAGCGATCAGAAAAAAAGGACACCACCTCTCCGCCAATTAACCCACTTGAACCTGTAACTAATATATTTTTTAATGCCTTCATCAGTCAATTCCTATACACTCTTAAGTAACTTATCAATTTAATACAACGAACTTACTTTGCGCCATTAATAATCCCGACAAACCTTTTTGCCAGAAACTCATATGAAATATTTATACTTGAATTTTCAATCTTTATATCCTTATATACCCTTTCCTCCAGCAATTTAATCAGATCCTCATCTGGGCTTGCAAGGTAGGATACTTGGCCTAGCAACTCTGCAATTTCACCTACTCTATGAGCAATTACAGGCCTACCAGAGGCCAGATAAGCAAAAATTTTAGACGAGCAACGACAACGATTTAGAGGCGTATCCCTCATAGGAAATAGCAATGAACTAGCGCCAATCAGAATGGGCATCCACTCATTCATCTCACAATACCCTTTAAATTTAATATTCCACAAATTATTTTTTAAGCAATAATTCTTCCATCTCTCTAAATCAGGACCACCACCCACCATAACAACTTCAGGTCTGAACCCTCTTTTTGAAGCGGACTTAAGTCCTTCAATTAATAGCTCATGATCAAATAAAGGGTAGAAGTTACCCAAATATACAAAGTACTCGCCATCTTTATGCAAGTCCTTTTTAAATTTCATTTGAGGAACGTATTGACCATGAGAAATGTATTCTGCCTTGGGAAGGTACTTGAGAAATGCTTTTGTACAGGAAACTTGGATAGTAGAACGCCACCTTAGCCAAAAATGTAGCGAGTACGCAAATATAGTTTTTATAAATCCCTGGGGAATCAAGATGGATGGCTCATCCCACTCCCCAATCACCTTATGGGAAGTGAAAATCAATGTCAAGAAACCTTTTAAAGTTGGATTTAGTTGAACAATCCAATCAGGATTCAACGAAGCCAATAACTCTCTACACTTGAGAATACCTAAAGCCCTAGGGCGATAAGGATAGGCATAGACCTTAATTCCGCAACCTTTCAAATCAGCTATCGTAGAATCATTTTGAGGTCTATCGTCGCAGACAACCAAAATATTTAAACCCTGATCATTTAAAGCTTTTGACATGCCAATTGCTCTAAAATACGCTGGAGAGTTAATTGGACCTTCTATCAAAAAGCAGATTGAATAATTCATTTAAAAATAGATATGGGATAGTAGGAAAATTAAAAATCTTGAAACACAAATTTAATCACGTCACTAATAATACAATGAAAAAAATCTTAATAAGAATACTAAAAAATCTAGATATTGGGATTGTGAAATACACTACCCTACAAGAATTACGAGCAAATAAAAGCGCGAAGCGTAATCTTGATTTATTAATGGGGCTTCCCACTGAAAAGGCTCCAGAATTAATTAAATATTTAAATAAATCACACTCACAATTGAATCAAGAATTATTTGTATTAGCTCAATTAAACTTTAAAAAATCGGGTTATTTTGTTGAGTTTGGTGCCACAGATGGCATTGAACTCTCCAACACTTACCTCCTGGAGACGGAGTTTGAATGGCAAGGTATATTGGCTGAGCCGGCAAAATATTGGCAGAAGAAATTAAAAGACAATAGAAATGTAAATATTGAATATTCGTGCGTTTGGAAAAATACTGGATCTAAACTACACTTTAATGAAGTAGAAATACCCGAACTATCAACATTACTAGACTTTTCATCAAGCGATGGTCATGGTAATTCCAGAAAAAAGGGGGATTCGTACGAGGTATGCACAATCTCGCTGTCAGATTTACTTCAAAAATATAATGCGCCGAGAATAATTGACTATCTGTCACTGGATACCGAAGGTAGCGAATATGAAATTCTTGAAAGCTTTGATTTCTCAAAGCATGAATTCAGAGTAATTACATGCGAACACAACTTTACATCCATGAGGGATAAGATTTATAACCTACTCACAAATAAAGGTTATAAACGGGTTTTAACCAATTTATCCGAATTTGATGATTGGTATATCAAGGAGTCGTTAATTCCTTAAAGAATTCGCCCTTTGACCTTGACCCAAAAGCATAGATAACGCCACTATAAAATGTAACTGGTAAAACCCTGCTGACCTTACATATAAACACAGCAAAGTAGAAATTGCCCCAGCAAGGATTAGATAATTTACAAAGCTATTATTTTTGACAGCAAAAGCCTTATAAATAACATTTAAAGAATAAATAGTTAATGTTGAAACAATAAAAATACCAGCTAAACCCAATTCAGAAATAATTTTGGAGGCAGCAAAAGATCCATCCTCAAAATTCAAAATCACTCCGTTATTTCCATATGCAATTAAGGCTGAATATGCCCCAATTTCACCATAGTTATTACAACCCATTTGATTAAAACCAATACCCAACCCATTTGTTAACATCAAATATTGATACGCCATAGAGAAACCATTAAGCCATACAAGACTTGATAAGTTTGTGTTCTCAGAGGATGCATTATGGAATAAACCCAAAAATCTATCAATAATATGATCGGAATAAAAAAAACTAAATACAATTAGCGGCAATAATAATATTATTGCGAATTTTTTTAATTTATTTATTTTAATTATTAATAAAAAAGAAGGTATCAAGCCAAGCAACAATGTAGATGAAAAAGAATAAATAGCTATAACTATCAATGAAAACCATGCGTACTTATCCTTATAATTACAAAATAATCTGTAGATTATGAATGGGCCTATATATAGTGCTACATGTGAATATTCGTAATAAAAACGGGCTATTCTGTCTAAATAGAAAAATTTATCCAAATTTGCACTTAATACCAATGATACTGAAACAGATGTAATCAAAAATATAGATATATTATTATTAGTAACTAATTTATTTAAATATCCTCCAAAGATAATAATTACCAATAAAGGTAAAAGAATGATTGAAAAAATTAATTTGAAAGATAATTCGCAAGGTGAAAAACAAATTGATAGGATAATATATAGCAATCCAGAACATATTAAAAATAAATCTTTTGGTTTAGTGTGAATTTGATTGCTAATAATTAAAATAAACAACAATAAAATAAATCCTAATCCATTTATATTGAATATAGAATTAATTTTTTGATCTAGGAGATAAATAATGCTGATTAATAAATAAATAGCATTATTATTAAAATATTTTTCTTCGCTAATATTAATTGACATATACTTTTAATTTAATATTAAATTATGCCAATAATTAAAAAAAGCCATTTCATTGCACCGTCTATCTATTAGGCTTTCATATATACCCAATAACTCTTCATCGGTTTTTGAGAGAAAGTCCTTATAATTTTCAACCTCTAAGATTGGAAGAAATTTTAGAAATTCATCAGCTAAATATCCTTTTAAAACTACTGGGATTACCCCAAGATAAATCGCTTCCCATGTTCTATGGCAGTCATACCCATTCCCCGGAGGTGATATACAAAAAAATGACCCTGACAATTTATTTAGATATTCTTCATGGGCAGCAAAATTGTTTTCTAATTTAAATCTTGAATTAAGGATATCGATAGAGACATTTGTTCTGACACTTAAATTAGTATTTACATTAAAACTTGAAAAAATCAAATTTTTCTTTTTTAATTTTTCTTGTAAAAATAAATTTTTATATTTTAAAAAATTTGAAGTAACTCCATTCTTAATATAATGTAAATTTTCAAGACCGATAGGTATGGGGTGTATATTTCCCCTTTTTTTTGTAATGTTCACACAAAATATTTTTGAAAACTTATTAGCTAACTCGGTTAAAAAATTTTCATCTGGGAAATAGTCTCCATTATGAATTATTAGGATTTTATTTGAAATTTGAAAATATTTGAAAGATTTTAAAATATTTTTCTCTTTATACTTAGCTATAAATCCAGCCGATATAAATACTATATTAATATTTGGATTTTTATATTCTTTATTGCTAAAATTTCTCAAATCCTCATCGCACTCAATTAAAAAGTCTGATATTGATCTGAATGTGTCTCCGGATATAAATGGATAGCTTGAGGGCCTTATATCTGTCAATAAAGTCTTATTAAAGCCAAAATAATCTTTAAGCTTGGACTTAATTTTGAACTTAATATTTCTCACTCTAAAAGTACCTTAAGTACATATTTCTTTTATAAAATGAATATATTTTAAATATTATTAATAATACTATTATTGATATAAATGTAATTTTTAAAATTGAAAATAAAACACTACTTTCATTATTAATATAACTTAAAGTCATACTAATTGTAAAAATTATTAATAAATATATTAGTAAAATTAGCTCTTTGTAGTTTATAAAAATATTCCATGGAATATTCATGTGTTTATGATAATAAATATACAACCCTATGCTAGAAAATGATACGGCTGCAGCGTATGAAATAATAACCCCCATACCACTCAACTCATTTCCAATAAAGTAGCAAAACAATGTATTGAGTGACCCCATGATTATTTGTGAGATGGAATTAATTCCAACTTTTCCTGTACCAAGATTTGAGAAATATGCAGGTGCAGCTAAAACATTCACCAGCCAACACACAGCTAATATGTTAAATATATTTATAAAGTCTGGCTGGATGTTCCTAAACATTGCAATTGACAGAAGATCACCTGAGGATACCAATACTGAATAAGCCGCTAAAGATAATATCAATGCTATTTTAAGATTTTCGGAATATATTTCTTTTATGTAATCCTTATTATGTACGGTATATTCCGCAATTTTTGGGATAATTGCAGAATTTGCCGTTAAAAGTATCCCTCTAAATCGTTGAATAAATTGACTTGACAGCTCAAAATAAGTCGTCAGAGATGGGCTCCCTAATTTTGTTAAAAATATTTTAGTAATGGGGTCCATCAAAAAAGATGCTGCATTTGTTAGAGAAATATTTGCTCCATATGCAAGCATTGACTTCAGAATCTTATAGCTCCATTTTCTTGGAATTATTTCTAACTCAGGAAGCTGTTTTTTTATCCATATCCATGAAAATATTAGAATAAGAATAGCTTGTGCCATTTGGGAAAATATTACCCCCCTTAAACCATAGCTTGGCACTAATACCAATACAAGTAAAAGCATACTAAGCTGTCCCGCTACACTTATCAAAGCATTAACCTCCATGCGTTGAAACCCCTCAATAATTGAATGAAAAATAATTCCAATTTCTGAAATTATTACTAAAATTAATGCGGGTAATGCAATTGATGCTGCTTTTTCAATGTGATCGCCAGTGAACACATATTCAATGCCGAGATCAATACCCATTTTTAGGAGCGGGAAGCATATGAGGTAGACTAGCAATACCGTAATTAAAGTAGTCTCTATATAAACTACAGCTAAATTTCTTTTTCCAGAAATTAATTTTATTGAAATTTCTCTTAATAATGCTTGCGCCAACCCAAGGCTGGCAAGACGTAATATTGTTGATATCGCTATGACAGTTGTCCATACTCCAAAGTCATCAATCCCGAGCGTTAAATTTAAATAGCGAAATATTAAAAATAAAATCACCCCTCCAATTAAAGATCTCAGGATATTTGATAAAATATTTTTTCGTAGTTTATTATTAAAAGGCATTTTTCATTTAACTTTTTAACATCTATATGCCCATAATAACAATTAAATGCACAACTAAAAGCAAACAATTCACTATTGTGAATCCTCTATTCATTCAACCCTAGAGTTGCAAACAGGATTTACTAGCTAAACCAATGTTGACTTGGTGTTGCTTTGGGTCATCACACGCAGCACCTTATGAATCAATTAGAGTTCCATTCGAAGATAATGAAAATAGCTTCAACCAATTGGAGCATTATGAGATCATCTTGATTGCCAATATTGACTTGCCCGGCGAGCTAAAGTTATGAGCAGCCCAAAAAAGAGTCCTCCAAATAATCCAGCTGCAAGTACAACCCTTTTTTTAGGAGCAATAGGCGTATTATTTACATATACAGGGGCAACCAAGCGCGTGGTGCGATTTTGGCTAGAGATAACTATGCTTTTGAGGGAAGTGATCTCATCTAACAGGTAACGAATTTCGTCCCTAGTAGAAAGGTAGGCTACCCCTATAGCTGATCCCGATTTGTCTGCCTTGGCCACTAAGTCCTTGGCTTTTGCAAGGTTATGCTCATCGTCAGCCAGCTTAATTTTAGCTGCTTCTATGTAGGGCTCAACAATCTGACCCTGCGTGACCCTAACCAGTTCAAATATTGCTAAGGCACATTCTTCTGCGACTTCCGGGGCAGTACTCAAGATCTTGATCTCGACCACGTTTGACACCCCCTTTGGGATTATTAGCTTTATTGAATTACTCAGTGAAACGCTTGGATTCGCCTGGTCTTGCAAGCCGCAGGCTCTTGTCACCTCTGGCGGAAAGCTTGCTGGGGAGGAAAGGCGGGAAACCAATAGTGTTGGCTCTTCGATATTGAGTCCAAGGGGGTTTAGATTGTTGTTCGAATTATTAATGTTATTAGCGCTGATGTTGTTGGTAGCGCCGATTTGAGCCATCATAATTTGTACGCTAGCCTCATAATGCTTTGGTGCCATCCCCAAGTAAGCAATTGCCAACACTAGCCCAAAAACGCCAAAGGTAAAGATAACTTTATAGGCACCTTTTAAAAAGCGTAGGATATCTACGAGGGAGATTTCTGAGTCATCAGGCTGCAAGTTTACGTTCATAGGTTTTTCATTTTATACATAGCAGATGCGATGCTTAATTATATTAATACTAACTTATTTTTATAGTTGCATTAATAAGCTCTTTTGCTTCTGATGGGTTATATCCAATCCAGAACCCCAAATAAAAAGCCCCTGATAGTGTTGGAAACTGATTAGTTAGCATGTCTAGCGTGCACAGGGCAATTACGATTGCTAAACAGATTTTCACCCCTATTTCTTCGCGGTGACACGTGTAATATTGAATGCCTCTATAAATAGCGTAAGCCATAAAACTATAAAAAAGAACAATTAATATCAAACCACCTTTCAAATACAACGAAAAGGGCTGCGAATGAACATAATTTCCTAGATTTTGTGTGCCGTTACTTAAACATAGCGCACCCATTCCAAGCCCAGTTAACCAATCATCATTCACACAACGCATAACCTCAACATATTCGGCCATTTTTAACGCCACTGACACTGAATTCAACACTGGTATGTGGCCACTCGCCAAACTATCAACTAACCCACTACTTAAAAGTCCCCAACCGCTATTTTTTAATACAGGGAAAGCATTTAATGTGTCTATAGGGTTCGGAGAGAGAGCATCACGACCTACAAACAAGTAAAGACTGATAAAAAATGAACTCAATAAAATACCTGCATAAGCATATTGTTTGAGATTTTTTTTTGAGAGAAAAAACCCCAGGAAGATACAGCTTGGAATAATCCCAAAATAAATAGAGCGTACCCCTCCTATTACAATTAACGCTAAAGCCAGTAAAAAAGTTAAAGTTAATCCAATAGTTGTCGATGATGTATTTTTTCGTACTAGAAGAACACCGATTATCAGCATCAACGCGCTAATTAGAAATGGATTTTGACCGCGGAGAATAATTTTTGGAAGTAGTCCGTAACTGGCAGATCCGATAAAAAATCCAAGGCCATCATTTAATGCCGGGATCTTGTGTAGCCACATCCACAGGATCTTGCCAGCGAACATTATAAGAATGATGGTGACTATTGCTACCAACTGCATCAGACTTACTTTGGAAGCGATTTTCTTACCAAAGAAAAGTCCAAATAGCATGACAAAAAATGCCCCTAAATCGAGATAAATATCATACAAAGAATAATTACCCAAATGTGGTAATGTATTTAGAACACAGTAAAGCGTAATTAATAACCACCAAAATTGCGTAGTATTTTTTTCAAGAATAAAATTCTTAAATTGTCTCCAGTACACCAGAGTTAGTAGGATGGCAAGTAGAATGAAGCCTGAAGTATTTTTAAAGTAAAGGCGGAATGATTCCCCAAAAAATGGAGCATAGCCTAAAAAAATCAGTGTCAGGATTTGTGGAGAAAATCTCCTTAGCTTATCTGCAAGAGAATTCAATATTGTTATGCCGCTTTTGAAAATAAGAAATTGTCCGTATTATATATTGCATATATCTAACGTAGATTTAAATTCAAATCAGTTAATACTTTATTTAAAAGATCATCCCAAAACTATCTCTTGTTTTATTTCTTGATATCTGGCTGATAGCCACTTACCAGAGAGCACAATGCCGCTTTAACTTGATATACATCTTGGCCAACGGCAGCCTTTAACACTTTAAGCTGCCTCTCTAGCTCGGTTAAGGATGAAAACTCTTCATGGGCCTTCAAAATTCGGGGGTGCGTAGTTGCAACTGGGTTATCCCCTATGAGCAACTCTTCATAGAGCTTCTCACCGGGCCGCAAACCAGTGATAGCAATTTCGATATCTCCTGCAGGATTATCTTCATCAAGGACTTCCAGGCCTGATAGCTCAATCATATGTCGTGCTAAATCGATAATTTTTACTGACTCTCCCATATCCAGCACAAAAACATCCCCCCCGCTAGCCATTGCACTAGCCTGTAAAACTAGTTGAGCGGCTTCTGGGATGGTCATGAAATAACGGGTTACCTCGGGATGGGTAAGTGTAATGGGGCCACCATCGCGTATTTGTTGTCTAAATAAAGGCACAACAGAGCCAGATGAATCCAATACATTTCCAAATCGAACCATGGAGAAAATTGTTCGGGTGCTTTGCTGATTATTTTCACCATCAAAGTTTATTGCCTGTAAAATCATTTCCGCTATGCGCTTTGTCGCCCCCATCACATTAGTTGGTCGAACAGCTTTGTCTGTGCTGATTAAAACAAAATAGGGCACACCTAATTTCTCAGCAAGCTTGGCACAAACTAACGTTCCAAAAACATTGTTCTCAATTCCTTCGGCAATATTTTCCTCAACCAATGGCACATGCTTATATGCAGCAGCATGAAAAACAATGTGGGGTTTCCAGGTTACAAATATTTTTTCCATCAAGTCGCCGTTTCTGACTGAAGCTAAGATAGAAATAATTTGAGTTGTTAAACCAGGCTGCCCCTCCAATAGCTTTTGAAGGTCCTGCTGTACGGCATATAGAGCGAACTCATTCTGCTCAACCAATACTAGAGTTGTGGGGTGGCATTTCAACGCTTGACGACACAACTCGCTGCCAATAGATCCTCCGGCACCCGTTACCAAAACTACCTTGTTTTCAATATTCTTCGCCAACAAGCTCATATCAGGAGCAACAGGCTCCCTGCCCAATAAGTCCTCAATATCTAAGTCACGCAGATCAGCCGTCTTTACCTTGCCCGAAGCTAATTCAGTAATGCTTGGTAAGGTTTGGACCGATACCTTAGATTGAGAAATGCGTTTTAAGATTTCATTTCTATTTTTTCGACCCAGTGATGGGAGAGCTAGCAATACATCGCTGATAGCTAGTGTTGAGACTAAGTTTGGCAAATCATTGGGACTGTAAATAGGGATGTTATTTAACACTTGACCCTGTAAACTTTGATCATCATCTAAGAATCCCACAACTCGCATTTGCCTGCTGTTTCTTAATGCAGCAGATAATTCTCTTCCAGCTGACCCCGCTCCATAGATTAATACGCGGGGTAAAGAACCAATCCTCAATTGCTGGCGATAAGAATCACCCAGCCAGTGACTCGCAACTACTCTCGAAATGCCAATAGCAATCATCAGTAAGACGGGTTGGATCAGTCCGATAGTTCGCGGAACCCCCTGAAAACCCATTGCAGCGATAAAAATCGCATAGAAAAAACCATATAGAGCTACAGCCTTGAGAGCTGCTAATAAAGTTGGCCATCCAGAGTGACGAAAAATCACCCTGTATAGCCCGCTGACAGCAAAGATGGGCAAGGCTAAAGCAAGCGAAGATAAAACAGCAACCATAGGCTCGCCACGCAATGAAACCCAGTAGCCCATGCGCAAATAGTAAGCAAGCCAAATTGTAAAAATACATAGAAATGCATCGACGCCAAAAACAATAATTCTCTTAACTGGCCTTGGCATACCCAAGATTGGCATAATGAATTGATTAAACACTATAAGATGCCTTGGCAAAATTGATTAATGAGATACCCCATCCCGCCGAATGACTTTTAAAAAGGTTAACCACATTATATAAAGATCAAATAGTGTTGACTGCCTATTAAGATACTCTTGGTCATAACCTACTTTTTCCGTCAAACCAAGCTCATCCCTGCCGTTTACTTGGGCCCACCCAGTAAGGCCAGGCTTAAGAAAATCTATACCTAATGCTGTGCGCATCTCTATTAAATCGGTCTGATTAAATAATGCAGGCCTAGGACCAACAAAACTCATCGTACCAATCAAAATACACCATAGTTGCGGCAATTCATCCAGGCTCGTTTTGCGCAGAAACCCGCCTAAAACTGTGAGGTGCGAACTAGGATCACTCAGTAAATGGGTTGCTAAAGCAGGGGTATTCGTACTCATTGTGCGAAATTTTGGCATCTGAAATGGCTCATTATTCTCACCAATTCGAGTAGACCAATAAAGTACTGGGCTGCCGGAAGTGATCAGAACACAAAGTCCAACTAAAAAAATTGGTATGGCCAAAGTAATTATTGCAACCACTGAAAATGCCAAATCAATCACACGCTTAAGCCACTGCATGCGTAATTGCTTTCTTGTTTTTACTGTTCGATAAAAATTTAACCATGCCTGAGTAATAAGAGTGCTGGAAAATTTTTCCTGCGCATAAATCTGGGCTTGCTCCCCAAGGCGAGCTCTAGACGATTTATCAGAAAGCATTAACAACATCGCTTTATATAATTCCTCTACACTACCAACAGAACAAAGCGATCCAGTCTGGTGATCAACTACTGCATCTACCACACCTGGAATACGGTAAGCAATAGCAGGCAATCCACATGCGGCGGCCTCAATAATGACTGAGCCAAAACCTTCGCGATAACTTGGCAAAACTAATACGTCAGCCGCTGCCATATAGTGCTCAGGAGAAAAAGTGGGGCCCACCCAAACAATATTAGAGCTTAGTAAATCCAAGTTTTGATTTACCAGAGCCTGGATCCCCTCCTCATCTGGTCCTACTATCCATAATGCAGCCCTACCGGATGCTTGATCGATTTTTTTAAAGGCCTGAATTAAATCCAAGACACCTTTATCTTTACATAAACGCCCGACAAACAAGTAAACACAAGTCTCTTCATTTGCTCCATGCTTACTGCGTAAATGATCTCTTATCTGTGGGTTGCTTTTAAATCGCTCCAGGTTCACGCCGGATATAGATCCAGAGCCTAATATAGAAATGCCATTTTTCTTGGCAACTTTCTGATTTACTAAATAGCTGATTTGAGAGGGGCTATCTGCAAAGGTCTTACTGCTAGCAGAAACAATCAGGCGATCAATCTTTTTAAAAAAGTTCCTACGCAGACCCTGATAATTTGCCCAAACTTGACCAGTAAAGGTATGGAAACGATTTGGAGTGCCAGATGCAAGAGCTGCGGTCATGGCCAATAAACCCGCCTTAGGCGTCACACTATGAATAGCATCAAATCGATTGTTGATGAAAATCCAATAAAGAATCCAGAAAGCTTTTATATCAGCAAATAAAGAGATCTTTCGCTCTATAGGAACATCAATGATTTGAATGTTATATGTCGCTAAAACGGGAGAGCAATCATAAAGACTTAAATTCATGCAAAGTGTTACTTTGTGTTCTTTGGATAGCTCTCTCAAATGCTCTAAGAGAAATCCATTGACCGTAAAGGGAGTAGCAACAACAAAACAAATAGAGCTCATAAAGCTTCTCCATGGGCTTCAATCGCTAAGCTCATTATGAAAAACATTAAGCCCTACTCCTTCTAAGGCCCACTAAAATCTGGCGGCGAAAATGCTTAACGTATGCCAAGGCAATATAAAAAGAGTAATTCCAAAAAGAAATCTGGCCTGTCGACCATAGCTTCCGATAAGTATCCTTAACA
>JACCDX011486011.1_pt1 | contig 20619 bp, 15 predicted proteins | sample 7449681 | NCBI WGS metagenome assembly JACCDX01 (sample SAMN15323450, study PRJNA562643) | freshwater metagenome | isolation source: river surface water | place: USA:Blue River Watershed | collected 2017-08-18
GCCGGCCCTACACGACGGCGACCTGGGCGGAGATCAACCGGGCGCTCAATCCGCCCGCGACGGCCGCTTCCTCGGATTACGAATCGGACGGCTACGAGGCGCGGGTGACGGCGAATCTGACGCGGAACTGGCGGCTCGTGGCGAACTACTCCTACACCGACACGCTGCGCACCAACCTCAGCAACGAGATCATCGACTGGTATGGCCTGAAGCGGGACGGCAACCGGCTCGTGCAGGGCGTGCGGCAGGACGCGACCGGTCGCTTCATCGTCGATCCCTCGGCCTACACGACCACCGGCACCGTGGCGAAATGGCTCGAACTCGCCGCGAGGCACCCGGACGCCAACGTGAGCACGCTCACCGCCTCGAACGGCCAGACCGTGGCGCAGGAAATCCTCGATGTGGTCGATTCGCTCAACGACGCCAAGGAGGAGAACGAGCAGCGCTGGGGCGTGCGGCCGCACAAGATCAGCCTGTTCACGGCCTACGATTTCAAGGAAGGCCGGCTGCGCGGCTTCACGGTCGGCGGCGGCTGGCGCTGGCGCAGCGCCAACATCATCGGCCGCGACTCGCGCGACGCGGAGATCACGGGCAAGGCGCTCACGGCGACGGATCTGATGCTGAGCTACACGCGGAAATTCGACCGCATCCCGGGCCGTTTCCGTTTCCAGATCAACGTCACCAACGTGCTCGACGAGACCGACATCATCCCCGTCCGGCTGGCGACGGGCGCCACCGCGCCGGATGGATTCATCGTGCCGGGCGGCCGCGGGCCGGCCTACAGCCGCTACGATCTGGTGGTGCCGCGCGAGTGGCGCTTCACGACGACGTGGTCGTATTGAGGCCGGTCGGAAGGGATAGCGGAGCGAGGGGAGCGCCGGTCTTGGCCTCGGGCTCCGGGCGCCCGAGGGCGGCCGTGAGGCAGAGGCGACCCGCCGACGGGCCGCTCGGCTACCGGCTGCGGTAGTCGGCGCCGGTGAGGCTCCCGAGGACCGACTGCTGCCAGGTGCGGAGCTGCTGCCGGAGCTGGCGGGCGACGTCGGGATGCTGCGCGATGACGTTGGTTTTCTCGGCCGGGTCGGCGCGGAGATCGAAGAGTTCCTCGCCGCTGCCGCGCGTGCCGTCGACGACGAGCTTGAAGCGGTTGTCGACGATCGCGCGCGGGCCGGCGAAGTCGGTTTCGCGGATGTCGGCGAAGCGGAAGTTGGAGAAGTTGCGCGTCGGGGTGCCGTCGGGCCCGAGTTTCACGAGCGGCGTGGTGCCCTTCTGCAGTTCGGGTTCGAGGTAGGGCTGGCGCTCGCGGTCGCCGCCGCGGACCTGCCCGTCCCAGAACGCGATGGGGCGCGGCCGCTCTTTCATCCGGCCGTCGAAGAGCGGCACGAGACTGAGGCCGTCGAGCGGACGCGCCGGGAGCGGCACGCCGGCAAGTTCGCAGAGCGTGGGCAGCATGTCGCTGGTGACGGCATTGACGTCGGTCGCGCGCGGCTGGCGGAGGCGGGCGGGCCACTCGATCAGGCCGGGGACGCGCATGCCGCCCTCGTAGACATCGCCCTTCCGGCCGCGGAACGGCACGGTGGCGACCGCTTCCGGGGGCGTGCCGTTGTCGCCGCAATACCAGAGCAGGGTGTTGTCGCGCACGCCGGCGCGGCCGAGGGCGGAGCGGAGCTGGCCGATGGAGCGGTCCATCGCGGTGATCTCGGCGAAGCGCTCGCGGAGCACGTCGCGTTGGCGGCGGCGGGTGTTCTTGCCGGTCTCGTTGGAGGTGAGCTGGACCTCCTTGTTGCCGAAGGTGGCGGGCAGATGGTCGTAGAGCGCGAGATCGGCGGGCAGGGCCTGATACGGCTCGTGCGGCGAGCCGAACCAGATGACGACGAAGAACGGTTTGCCGGCGGCGGTGGCGCGCTGGATGAAGCGCAGCGCCTCGGCGACGACGATCTCGGAGCTCTCGCCCTTGAACTGCACGGGATCGGCGCCGTTGCGGGAGAACCACGGATCGAGCTCGAAGAAGTTGTCGTGCGAGACCCACTCCTGAAAGCCCATCGCGCCGGGGTTCACGGGGGAGGCGGCCTTCACGGCGCCGAGGTGCCATTTGCCGAAGTGGCCGGTGGCATAGCCGTAGTCGCGGAGCAGCCGCGCGACGGTGATCTCCTCGGGGCGCAGCGACATGCCGGGGACGAACGTGCCGGAGCGATGATGGTGGCGGCCGGTCATCACGGTGGCGCGCGTGGGCGAGCAGCTGGAGCCGCCGGAGTAGAAGCGGTCGAGACGCAGGCCGGTGCGCGCCATCTCGTCGAGCACGGGCGTCTTGAGGTAAGGGTGGCCGTTGTAGCCGGTTTCATCCCAGCCGTGGTCGTCGCCCATCAGCAGGACGACATTCGGGCGCGCGGGCGTCGCGGCGGAGAGCGCGGCGAGGCCGGCGGTGCAGAGCAGGGCAAACGCGAGAGCGAGGAGGCGAGGGGTGCGCATGGGGTGCCGCGGAAGGCGGAGCGGAAACGAAGTCGGCGGGCGGCGCCGCCGCCAGCCCGAAGTGCGCGGCGTGAGCCCGCGGGGTGAGGGCATCCCGCCCACAGGGGGAAATGCTCGCTGGGCGCGGCGCGGAGCACGGAAGGGTTGAGTCCGACGCGGGCCGCTGGCGTGATGCGCGCCGCGGCCACGGCCGCGTTCCGCGTATGCCAAAATCCCAGGAAACCCGCCGGCCGAAACTGGTCTCGGCGTTGATCGAGACGTTCGGCTTCAGCCCGTTGATCGCGTCGCTGGTGGCGCTTTTCCTCTGTGTGTTGGCCGCGGCGGCAGTCGTGTGGCTGTGGCTCTCCGCGCCGCCGCGTGCGATCACGATCGCGAGCGGGCCGGAGGGGAGCTCGTTCCACCGCTATGCGGAGAGCTACCGCGAGCGGCTCGCGGCGCGTGGCATCACGGTGAACATCGTGCCGACGGGCGGCTCGGCGGACAACCTGAAGCGGCTGCTCGACCGGACGTCGGGCGTGGATCTGGGTTTCGTGCAGGGCGGGCTCGTGAGCGAGAAGCCGGCGGCGCTCGTGTCGCTGGGCAGCGTGGCGATCCAGCCGGTGTGGGTTTACCACCGCGGCACGGTGAAAATCTCGCGGCTCTCGGAGCTCGCGGGAAAACGCATCGGCATCGGCACGCCGGGCAGCGGCACGCACACGCTCGCGACGGCGCTGCTGAAGGAGAACGGCATCACGGGGGCGCCGACGACGCTGGTGGAGCGGCCCGCGGAAGGCGCGGCGGCGGACCTGCTGGCGAACAAGCTCGATGCGGTGTTTCTCATGGGCGAGGCGGCGCCGCTGCAGACGCTGCGGACGCTGATGCGCGCGCCGGACATCCAGATGTTCAGCTTCACGCAGGCGGAGGCATTCACGCGGCGCATCCGTTATCTGAACCGGATCGTCGTCCCGCAGGGGGCGTTCGATCTGGGCATCAACCTGCCGGCGCAGGACGTGCAGCTCGTCGGGCCGGTGGTCGAGCTCGTGGCGCGGAAGGGCTTCAATGCGGCCGTGACCGACATCCTGCTCGATGCGGCGCGCGAGGTGCACGGCCGGGCGGGGCCGATGGCGCGGCGCGGGGAATTTCCCGCGCCGCTCGAGCGCGACTTCACGTTGAGCGAGGATGCGGTCCGTTTCTACAAGTCGGGCCTCGGCTTCACGTATCGCGTGATCGATTCGTTCTGGGCGGCGAGCCTGGTGAACCGCGTGGTCGTCGCGATCGTGCCGTTGATCCTGATCGTCATTCCGGCGATCCGGATTCTGCCGATCGCCTACCGCTGGAGCGTGAACCTGCGCATCTACCGCTGCTACCGGCCGCTGCTGCAGCTCGAGCGCGAGGCGCGCTGGCCGATTACGGCGGAGCAGGCGACGGAGCTGCTGGGCCGGCTCGACGAGATCGAGTCGGAGGTGCGGGCGTTGAAGGTGCCGGCGTCGTTTGCGTTTCAATTCTACGCGCTGCGCGAGCACGTGGCGTGGGTGCGGGGCCGGTTGCAGGCGGCGGCATCGGCCGCGCCCGCGGTGGAGACGGCGCGGCGGTGATCGGTCCTGCGGGTCGGCGTCGGCGGCGACGAACTTTTCTGCGCCGGGTCCGGGGAGAAAACTAGGCCCGCCCGGTTCCGGCTTGCTGACAGAGGGTTGTCAGCGGCAGCTGGTAGGCTCACGGCATGAGCACGAAAACGAGAACGGTGGCGGCGCGGCGGATCGGCGAGCTGCGCGTGCCGGCGGCGCCCGGCTCGATCGCGAAAGGCAGCACGCTGCGCGACCTGCTGGACCGCGAGGCGATCGAGTGTCTCGCGCACAATCTGCGCGTGGCGGAGCCGACGTTCGACGCGGAAGGCTTCCGCGCGGCGGCGCACGCGGGGCTCGGGCCGCTCGGCATCCTGCAGCGCGGCGCCCACCTCGCGGCGGCGATGCGGCGGTTTCTGCCGGAGCGTTACGAGGCGGCGGTGGCCGTGCTGCTGCGCTCGCTCACGCCGCCGATGAACCAGACGGACGAACTGGGGCTGACCGGATTTTTCTACCTGCCGCACGTCACGTTTGTGGCGAACTACGGCCTGGATCCGGCGCACAACGGCGGGCGCGATCCGTTCGAGACGTCGCTGCAGGCGCAGTATGAACTCACGCGGCGTTTCACCGCGGAGTTTTCGATCCGGCCGTATCTCATCCGTTGGCCGGAGCGCACGCTGGCGCGGCTGATGGAGTGGACGCGCGACGCGGATCCGCACGTGCGGCGGCTGTGCTCCGAAGGCACGCGGCCGCGGCTGCCGTGGGCGACGCGGATCCCGGCGTTTGTGCGCGATCCGCGGCCGGCGCTGCCGATCCTCGAGGCGCTGAAGGACGATCCGGACCTCTACGTGCGGCGCAGCGTGGCAAACCACGTGGGCGACATCGCCAAGGATCATCCCGCGCTCGCGTTTGACGTCTGCCAGCGGTGGCTGGAAGGCGCGTCGGCCGAGCGGAAATGGGTGATCCGCCATGCGGTGCGGCACCCGGCGAAGAAGGGCGTGAAGGCCGCGCTGCGATTGCGGAAGCTCGCGAAGGCGGAGCGGCGGTGAGGGACGGAGCGGGCGGTCCGTGCGGTGGGAGCGGGTTTATCCCGCGACGGGTCGGGGCATAAAGCCCCGCCCACATTCGAGCCCCTTCTCAGGCGAGGCAGCGCTTGAATTCCTCGGTCAGCGCGGCGCGGTCGAGATTCTTGCCGATGAAGACGAGGGTGTTCTGACGCGGCTGTTTGCCCCACTCCTGGTCGAACTTCGCGTCGAAGAGCATGTGCACGCCCTGAAAGACGAGCCGCTTGGGCGAGCCCTTCACGGCGAGCACGCCTTTCATGCGGTAGATGTCGCCGCCCTTGGTGCGGAGCAGGCCGGCGATCCAGTCGTTGAGCCGCTTGCCGTCGAGGTCGCCGGGGGTGCTGATGCCGACGCTGGTGACCGCTTCGTTGTGCTCGTGCGCGGCGTGGAAATCCTGCTGCCAGCACGGCCGCGCGACTTCGCCCATGACGTGGAGGTGGAGCGGATCGTGGCCGCAGGATTCGAAGACGAGGTAGAACCCCGGCTCCTTGATCTGCAGGCGGTAGCGGCCGTCGCCGTTTTTCAGGAGCAGCCGGTGAAGGGTGGCGCCGGGCGCGATCGTATCGCCGTCCTTGGTCTTCGACTCCCAGTCGGAGAAAACGTGGACCCCGGCCTGGATCGCGGCGGCGAGCGCGGCCTGCGGTTCGGCGGCGGTGAAGTCGCCGTTCACCGGGAGTTTTACCGGCATGATCACGACATCGAGTTCGTCGGGGTTGCCGTGGTGATGGTGATGATGGTCGTGGCCGTGCTCGTGACCGTGGTCATGGCTGTGGTCGTGACCGTGGTCGTGGTCGCAGTGGCCGATCTCGAGCACATGCGTGCCGGCGGGCAGGGCGTAGGCGCCGGCCCATTCGAACGGGTATTCGGGTTCGAGGAACTTCGGGTCGAGCTCGGTGGCGCGGTTGAGGTTGAAGCCGCCGACGTCGAGCACGTGGTCGAGGCTCACGTTGCAGTTCTGCGTGCGGTGGACCTTGGCGACGGCGTTGATGCGCTTGATGCGGGCCTCGAGGGCGTCGAGGTCGGCGGTCGAGACGAGGTCGGTCTTGTTGAGCAGAATCACGTCGGCGAAAGCGATCTGCTTCAGCGATTCGTCGTCCTGGTCGAGGTGCTGCGCGACGTGCTTGGCGTCGACGACGGTGACGATGGCGTCGAGTTTGAAGGCCTGCTTCATCTCGTCGTCGGTGAAGAACGTCTGGGCGACGGGCGCGGGATTGGCGAGACCGGTGGTCTCGATGAGGATGCCGTCGAGGCGGTCCTTGCGCTTGAGCAGGCGGCCGAGGATGCGGATGAGGTCGCCGCGGACGCTGCAGCAGATGCACCCGTTGTTCATCTCGAAGAGCTCCTCTTCGCTCTGGATCACGAGCTGGTGATCGACGCCGACCTCGCCGAATTCGTTTTCGATCACGGCGAGTTTCTTGCCGTGGTGTTCGGTGAGGATGCGGTTGAGGAGGGTGGTCTTGCCGGCGCCGAGGAAGCCGGTGAGGACGGTGACGGGAATCATGAGGAAAGGGCGGAGAGAAAGGTGACGGGTGGACGATCGGCCGCGGCGGGCGCGGGCGCGTCGGGTGGGGACGGCGGGCGTCAGCGCGTGGTGCGCTGGGCGGTGCCGTCGAGATGATAGATGGCGGTGAGGGCGCCGTTTTCGACGCGTGGCCGGACGCGGAGGGTGCCGAAGACCTGGAGGGGCACATCCTGCTGCGGCTTGAGGCCCTGCTTCTCCATTTTGACGGTGATCCACTGGTTCATGGGCGGCACGACGCCGTAGCAGCAGAGCATGGAGTTGGCGACGAGGAGGAACTCGGTGGTGAGCGTGCCCTCCATTTTCATGGGCAGCATGAAGCCGCCGACGAGGACCTTGGTGCCGTCGAGGCGGCGGACGAGTTCGGGGATCTGGCTTTCGACGGCGGCGAGAGCGGCCTGGTCTTCGGCGGCGAAGGCGGCGGCCTGTTCCTTGGTGAGCTTGAATTCGTAGCCGCCGAGGAAGTCGAAGCCGACGTCGAGGTGGCCGTTGACCTGCGCCGTGGGGAGCGTGAGCGGCGGATATTCGGGCGCGGCGTCGCCCGGCTGGGCGGCGGCGGGAGCCGGGACGGCGCCCGAGCCCGGTGCGGGGGCGCGGCGGCGGCTCAGCAGCGGATCGGGCGACGGGTCGAAGGAGCCGTCGGAGTTGCCGTGGAGCGACGGCAGGCCGATGGCGCAGCAGGCCGAGTGATCCTGAAAGCCGCGGAGGCCGGTGATCTGCGCGAGGAGCGCCGGCGCCGCGACGAGTGCGGCGACGGCGAGCAGGCGGCAGGTTCCGGCGGCGGGCATGGCGGCGGGCGGCGCGGCGTTACTTCTTCAGGTGAATCGCGATGTTCCGGAACGTGGTGCCCTTGATCTCGATCGACTCGATCGTGCCCGGGAGTTCGCCGGCGGACTTGAGCCAATCGGCCTGCGCCTCGAACTGCGAGGTGTTGCCCACGGTCTCGCCGGTGCCGGCGTTGGCGACGGCCTTGAGCGAGAGCGGGCGGCGCTGGCCGCCGGCGAGGGCGACGAGCTCGATCGACGGGGCGGCGATACGGACGAAATTCTCGGCGTGGCCGTCGAGCACCCAGGCGGTGAGCTTGCCGGCGGCGGGATCGCGCAGGAGTTCGAGATTGTAGGCGTGTTCGCCGATCTCGACGAGCACGCCGCCATGCGGCGCGACATGGACGTGACCGCCGCCGGGGGCGGCGTGATTGTGGCCGGATTTGCTGCAGCCGACGAGGGCGAGAAACGGCAGGAGGAGGGAAACGAGGAGAAAGCGGGAGCGTGGCATGGGGCAGGAACATGGCACCACGTTGCCCCCGCTCGCAAGTCTCGCGGCTCGGACGGCGGTCAGTCGGCCGGCACGAGGTAGACCTCGATGAGCACATCGCCGCCGGTGAACGCCGCGGCGGCGGACTGCACGACGGCGGTATAGGCGCCGGGCGGCAGCTCGACGAGCAGTGCGGAATCGCCGGACGCTTCGTCGAGGGCGAAGGCCCCGACGCGGGCGCTGGCGAGGCGGATCTCCTCGAGGTTGGCGGCGGCGGACCAGTTGTCGTTGGCATGGCGGGCGGGGCCGCTGGTGGGGCGCAGCACGAGCGTGGGATCGCGGAGCCAGGCGCCGATGCCGAAGCGCTGCAGCGTGGGGCCGACGGCGCGGACGAGCACGGTGCGCGGCCGGCCCTCGATGACGAAGCCGGCGGTGGCGTGATCCTGGCCGGCCGCGGGGGCCACGTGCACGCGGGTGGAAACGTTGGCGAGCGTGCCGTCGGTGAGGGCGGCGTTGGCGCGTTGGCCGACGAAGTAGAAGCCCGCGGTGCCGCCGGGCACGCGCACGCTGCCCTCCTGCAGCTCGAAGCGGCGCACGGCATCGAAGCCGAGGGAGTAGTAGGCGGCCCAGGCTTCAGCGCTGATGAGCGTGCGGCCGAGGGCGTCGGCCGGGAAATTCGCCGGGCGGGCGACGGTGGCGCTGGCGCGGAGCGAGAGGCGGCCGTCGTCGTGGAGAATGGCGTTCTGCTGGCGGAGCGAGCCATCGGGCTCCGCGGTGAAGCGCACGACGGCGATGCGGTCGAGCGGCGCGGGCTGGGCGGCCCGGGTGGGCAGCGCGAGGATCAGCGCGATCAGCGCACCGAGCAGAAACGCGGCGAGATAGGTGCCGACGGTGCGGCGGCGAATACGGATGGTATTCATGGCGGACGTGGAAATCGACGTGAGCAAACGGACGAAGGGTCACGTTAGCGCATCGGCGTGGTCCGCGGTATGGGCCGTTCGGCTAAGGGGGGGTGGAGTGTGGAGTCTGGAGTGAGGAGTTGAGAGTTGAGAGCCCGAGCTGCAGAGGCGGCGGGAGTGGGTTTCGCCCGCGGCGCGTGTAGCGGCCGATGCGAGCGATTGTGCGCGGGGTGCCCTCACCCCGCGGATTGCGGGGTCGACCTGTTTTCCCGCGGGGTGGTAGGTCACCCCGCCGACAGAAAAAGGATCACGGCTCCGTGGGTTTCCTGGCGGGGCGCTTGTGGGCGCGGGCGCGGTCGAAGCGGGGATTGGGGCCGGGGATCTCGGCGCCGAGGGCGCGGATCGTGGCGTGGAGGCGCGCGCTCATGTCCGCGGCCCGCGCGGGCTCGGTGGCGGCGAGATTGCGCGTCTCGCCGAGGTCGGTGCGGAGATTGAAGAGCTCGAGGTGGCGGCCTTCGTGATAAATGCCGTCGTCGTCGAACCGGTCGCCGAACGACTCGATGAGTTTCCAGTCGCCTTCGCGGAGGCTGGCGGCGGGCGTCGCGCCCCAGGCGAGGTCGTAGAGGGGCGCGTAGGTGAGGATGGGGCGAACGGGCACGGAGCCGCCGCGGAGCAGCGGGCCCAGGTCGCGGCCGTCGACCGGGTGGTCGGCCGGTGTGGCGGCACCGGCGGCGGCGAGGAGCGTCGGGAGGAGGTCGGTGACGTGGACGGGCGTGGCCTCGACGCGGCCGGGCGCGACGACCCCGGGCCAGCGGAGGAGACACGGGACGCGGATGCCGCCTTCGTAGAGCGTGCCCTTGCCGGAGCGGAGCGGGGCGTTGGAGAACTCGCGACCCCGCTCGACGAGCGGCAGGATGGCGCCGGAGCCGGTGCGCGACGGCTCGGGGTCCCACTGGCGGTAGACGCCGCCGTTGTCGGTGAGGAAAACGACGAGGGTGCGCTCGCGCAGGCCGAGCGTGTCGAGGCGCGCGAGCAGCCGGCCGGTCTCGGTGTCGAGGTGTTCGAGTGCGGCGAGGTAGGTGGCGTTGTGGAGACCGGTGGCGGGGGCGCCGCGGGCGCGGTGTTTCTCGACGAGAGCGGGCGGGGCGGAGACGCGGCCGTGCACGGTGTGGTGCGTGAGCAGGGCGAACCACGGCCGGTCGCGGTGGCGCTCGATGAAGCCGATGGTCTGGTCGGTGAGGTGGGCGACGTGTTTGTCACCCTCGTTCTGCGAGCCGGGTCCGGGCGGCGCGGCGAAGTCGAAGCCGTAGTGGTGGGCGGCGGCGGCGTTGAGTTTCACGTAATCGCCGTCGGCGCCGGTGGTGAGGTGCCATTTGCCCGCGATGCCGGTGGCGTAGCCGGCCGCGCGCAGGCCCTTGGCGAGCGTGAAGGTGCTGCGGGGCAGCTGCTCGGCGAACTCGGGTTCGCGCACGAGCGCCCACGGAAAGCCATACCACGGGATGACGTGCCAGAGGCGGTTGCGCGCGGTGTGCTGGCCGGTGAGCAGCATGGCGCGGGTGGGCGTGCACTGCGGTGCGACGTAGGCGTCGGTGAAGCGCATGCCTTCGCGGGCGAGGCGATCGAGGTGCGGTGTGGGGACGAGGGTGTTGCCGTAGCAGCCGAGGGAGGACCAGCCCTGGTCGTCGGTGAGGATGATGAGAACGTTGGGGCGCGGGGCCGCGGCCGGGACCGAGGCGGCGCGGGCGGCGAGGGTGGTGCCGAGAAGAAGGCAGGAGAGCAACGCGAGGAGACGTGCGTTCATGGGGGCGGCGGACGTTGGCCCGGCGGGCGGGCCGCGACAAGTCCGCGCGCCGCGGCGCGCGGGCGGCCTGCGTCAGGCGGAGAGCGGGCGGGCGCCGGAGTTCCCGGCGGCGAGCGACGCGGCGAGGGTGGCGCGGGCGAGGAGGGCCGCGAGTTGATCGGCGGCAAAGCGGTTTTTCACCGGCGCGAGGCTGTGGTTCTCGAGGGCATGGAGTCCGGCGCGGGCTTGGGCGGCGGCTTCGGCGGCGCGGCCCTCGGCGAGCAGCACGGCGGCGTCGGCGCGCAGCGTGGTGGCGGGATCGAAGTCGTTGCGGCCGGCACTCGCGAGCCAGGCGCGGGCGCGGGTGACGACGGCGGGATCCGCCGGCGCGATGGCGAGCAGCCAGGCGTATTCGGCCCGCGCGAGGCTGCGCATGAACGGCGGGAGGCGGGCCTCGCCGGCGATCACGCGGTCGAGATGCGCCTGTGCGGCGGCGAGGTCGCCGCGGTCGGCCTGATGACTGAAGGCAGAGAAATGGCCGTAGATGGCGTTGAGCGAGCCGTCGTCGGGCGAAGTCGCGGCGGCCACGACGGCGGGATCGTAATCGGCGGGGCGCGTGCCGCCGAGGCCGGAGACCGTGAGGGAAAGGAGCGCGGCCTCCTGGGCGGAGCGGGCATCGCCGCGCACGAGGGCAAAGAAGCGGCGGCCGTCGGTCTTGAAGCCGCCGACTTCGCCGGGCAGCGCGGTGACGACGAAGATCATGGCCGAGAGCAGGGCGACGATCATGGCGAGGTGTTGCGCGACGTGGATCCCGGCGGCCGCGGCCCAGGCGGACATCCACCCCGCGGCGACGGCGAGCAACGCGCTCGCGAGCGGACCGGCGACGATCATGCCGGCGATGCGGCGCGGCAGATCGCGGTCGTCGGCTGGGAGGCACGACGCGAGGCCGCCGGCGAGATTCAGGCTGCGGTTCCAGGCGAAGCGCACGCCGGCGGGCGTCCGCCGCCACTGGAACGGGCCGACGATGAACAGCAGAAAGCGTCCGCCGGTGAGCCAGCCGCCGACGAGGTGACCGAGCTCATGAATCCCGACGACGAGCAGCCAGAGCAACGGCACCGTGGCGAGGAGCGTAAGCTTGTAGCCGACTCCGCCGCCGGCCGGGACGAAAAGCACCGCGGCGTAGCGGGCGCCGAAGTAGCCGAGCAACGCGCCGGCGCCGGCGAGAAGCAGCGCGGCGACTGCGGTCCGGTGCCGCGGCGGCGGCGCGGGTGGTGCGGGAGGTGCAGGCGCGGCAGCGTGCGGAGAGGCGGGGTCCACGGCGACGAGGAGGTCGACTTTGCCGCAGGCGCCAAGCGTCGCGGGGACGAGCGGCAAACGTCGGGGATGAGCGGAGTGGGTGCGGCGTCCGGTGCGGGGACGGGGAGGCGGCGAGACGAGGCGCGGCTTGGGGTGGCCGGCGGTGGGAACTCAGTCGGCGCTGGCGCGGGTGATGGACTTGGCCGGACTCGTTTCGGCGGCGGTTTGCCAGCGGAAGGCGGTGAGGGCGTTGAGTTCGCGGACGTAGATCTCGTCGCCGGCGACGGCGAGGTGGGCCCACGTTTCCTGGGTCGCGACCTTCTGTTGATCGATGAGTTGGAAGCCGGATTTGTCGGCCCGGATCAGGAGCAGCAGGCCGCGCTCATCGAGGCCGAGGATCCGGTCGCCCTGGGCCACGAGGCTCACGTATTTGCCGAAGGGGTCGGAGTTCCACACGCGCGTGCCGGTCGCGAGGTCGATGCAGGTGAAGCGTTGGTTGCCGAGATGGAGGTAGGCGTGGTCGCCGATGATGACGGGCGACGACATGTAGCCCTGGGCGTTGTTGTTCCAACGTTCCTCGACGGTGAAGCCGTCGTCGCGCGGCGTGATCGCGTAGAGCCAGCTGCGGTTCTGGTAGCTGCTGGTGAAGACGCTGTCGCCGACGACGGTGGGCGTGAGGATGTTCATGCCGCGGAAGGACGGCACGGGGTGCGACCAGAGGACCTTGCCCGTGGCGGGATCGAGTCCGGCGAGCAGCTCGCGCGACTGGACGACGAGCTGGCGCCGGCCGTGCAGCGTGGCGAGGACGGGCGAGGAAAATGCGCCGGCGGACATCACGCCCGGTTTGCCCTCGAACGAGCGCCACAGGATCTCGCCGGTGTCCTGCCGGAGTTTCACGACGGAGTTCGCGGCCTGGATGTAGACGGCATCGCCGTCGAGCAGCGGGGAGCAGATGAGGCCGAAGTCGGGCACGCCGGTGCCGAAGCGGCGGACGAAGTCGACCGACCACTGTTCCTTGCCGGTCCGGGCATCGAGTGCGACGAGGACGTCGCGCATGCCGGCGACGAAAACGAGCCGGCCGTTGGTGGCGGGCGTGGCGCGGATCCAGTCGCCGCGGGATTTGGCGTAGAACGGCACGGAGATGGCGCCCGGCCAGGTGTGTTGCCAGAGTTCGCGGCCGGTTTGGCGATCGAGGGCGCGGACGACCTCGGTGGACTTGTCGCGCGTCTCGGTGACGAACACGCGGTCCGGCGTCACGATGGGGCCGGAGTAGCTCGGACCGAGGGGGGTGCGCCACAGCGGGGCCAGCGAGCCGTCGCTGAGTTTCGCCGGCCATGCGGGGCCGCCGACCTGGCCGTTGCGCTCGGGGCCGCGCCATTGCGTCCAGTCCGCGGCCGTGGCGGCCTGGGCACGGAGCAGGGGGAGAACGGCGCAGGCCAGTGCGAGCGCTCCGGTGCGGACGAGGCGTGGCAGGGCGGGACGGAGGGAGCGTGGCATCGAGAGTTTTACGCCCGGCACAGGGCAGCGGATGCGGAGGAGCGCGGTGGTCGATGTCGGCCGGCGGCGAGAGCGCATGAAAGTGCGCTGCCGACAAGAAACGCCCAGCGTCGGACAATTTACGCGTTAAATGGTTTTTCCGGAGCGCCGATTCATCCCGGGTGAGCCCCGCAGTCGTCCATTTCCCCTGGTCGCCGACCTCGGCCCGCCCTGCCGGCGCGGGCTGGGTGCTGGCGGTGGGAGCGGGGGTGTTGGCGGGCGTGTTTCTCCCCGGCCGGCTGGGAGTGTTTGCGGCGACGGGAATCGTCGCGGGTTGGGGCGTCTGGGTGCTGGTGGGCTGGGCGCGGAGCGAGCGACGGCTGCGCGCGGAATCGGATGCCTGCCGCCGGGCGGCGGCGGAGGAAGCGGCGGCACGTGCGGTCGCGACGGACGCCGCGGCCGATTCCGGAGCGGATCGCACCGGGCAGCTGGAGCAGGTCTCCGCGCGGCTGCGTCGCGCCGCGGATGCCATCAAGGGCAACGCGGAGCGGACCGCCCAGGCCGATACGCTCGCGGGCGAGACGCAGGGTCTGGCGGAGCGCGGGGTGCGCGAACTGCAGGCCGTCGGCGATGCGATCGAGGCGCTCAATCGGAGCAGCGAGCAGATCTCGCAGATTTTGAAGACGATCGACGGGATCGCGTTTCAGACGCGGCTGCTCGCGCTCAACGCCGCGGTGGAGGCGGCCCGCGCGGGCGAGGCGGGTGCCGGTTTCGCGGTGGTGGCGGAGGAGGTGCGGCGGCTGGCGCAGCACGCGGCGGAGTCGGCCCAGGAGACGAGCGGGAAGGTGGAGGAGACCGTCAACTGGATCGCCCAATGCGAGATGTTGAAGACCGAGATCAGCAACACGCTCAACGAGGTGGCGGGGAAGACGCGGGACCTCGCCGGGGTGGTCACGCAGGTCTCGCAGGCCGCCGCGACCGAGGCGGGGGCGCTGGGCGAGGTTTTGAATGAGGTGGATGCGCTGCGCCAGCCGGTCGGAGCGGACCGCCGGGTGCCCCGCCGTGTGGCGGCGCGGAGAGTTTTGTCGGAAAACCCAAACCCCCAACGCGGAGAAGTGCACCATGCTCGTCTGGACTGAACAGTTCGCCACCGGCGTGCCCCTTGTGGACACGCAGCACAAGATGCTGATCGAAAAGATAAATTTCCTGGAGAAGATCCTGGCCGGGCCGCTTCCGCCGAAGGAGCGATGCGACGAGCTGATCAACTTCCTCGGCTCCTATGTCGGCACGCACTTCCGTTTCGAGGAAGGCTGCATGGAGAAGGCGAAGTGCCCGGCGCACGAAAAGAACAAGCAGGCGCACGCGGCGTTCCTGGGCTTGTTCGGCAAGTTCAAGGCGCGCTACACGGTCGAAGGGCCGAAGCCCGAGCTGCTGAAGGAGCTGCACGGCGCCGCGGCCGAATGGATCAAGGGGCACATCCTCAGCGTCGATATCCAGCTGAAGTCCTGTCCGAAGTGATGGGGCGGGCGTGCGGCCGCGACGATCCCGGCGTCACCACCAAGGTGACGGCCCGGGCCATGGTCCGCCGCGGCGCAGCATGAGGCCGACGCCGCACCTAGGTCGCTCCCGGTGCGGAGCGAGACAGTGCGGCGGCGTGCCGGTGGTGGGGCCAGGCGGTCTCAGCCGCGGGCCGCGGCGCGGATGGCGGCGACGTCGGGCTCGAGGCCCAGACCCGGACCTTCCGGCAGATGCAGCACGCCGCCTTCGAGTTTCACCCGGTTGCGGAAGAGTTTCATCAGGCCGTCGAACGTGCGGCCGAGCTCGGGGAACTCGATGAAACGCGCGACCAGCGGAGCCGACGCCATGCAATGCAGGGAGGCGGCGGTGGAGATCGTCGGGCGCGTGTTGTGCATCTGGATCGGCTTCTGGAAACAGGAGGAGAGCGTGGCCATGCGATCCATCTCGGTGATGCCGCCGACCTTCACGACGTCGGGATTGATGATGTCGACGTTGCCCTGGACGATGAGGTCCTTGATCTGCCAGCGCGTGTAGCATTTCTCGCCCGCGACGATGTCCTGGTCGTGGAGCGCGGCGGTGACCTCGCGCATCTCGGCCAGATTCTGATCGGAGACCGGGTCCTCGAAGTAGGTGACGTTGTATTTCTCGTAGAGCTTGCGGCCGGTGGCGATCGCGCGCTGGGCGGAGTAGCCGTTGTTGGCGTCGATCATCAGCACGATGTCCGGACCGATGGCCTTCCGCACGGCGGCGGCGTAGGCGAAGGTGGGATCGGGATCGGGGTTGAGGTGGTGCTCGCGGATCTGGATGCGGACCTTCACCGCCTTGAAGCCCTGCTCGACGAAGCTCACGCAGGAGCGCACGCAGTCATCGACGCTCACGCGGCCGCGCCGGATGGGCACCGAGCCGTAGGCCTCGATGCGATCCCGGTATCTGCCGCCGAGCAGATTGCAGATGGGCTGGCCGAGGAGACGGCCCTTGAGGTCCCACAGCGCGATGTCGACGCCGGCGATGGCGTTGGGCAGGGCGCCGCTCGGGCCCAGGTCGTGGTTTTCGAAGAACATCCAGTCCCAGAGCCGGCGGACATCGAAGGGATTCTTGCCGACGATCTCCTTCCGCAGGCGCTCGTCGACGAAGCTCTTCATGAGCGCGGCGCCGTCGTAGGCGCATTCGCCCCAGCCGGAGAGGCCGGCGTCGGAGACGACCTCGACGAGCACGGCGCGGTCGACGACGTAAGCGTGGACGGCCGTGATCTTGACGTCCGGTTTGGCGGCGGGCGCGGTGGCGCCGCGGGCAGGTGGCACGGCGAGCGGTGCGGCGCCGATAAGGGCCGCGGACTTGAGAAACGTGCGGCGGGACGGGAGGGTCATGGCGGTCGGTCCTCGGGGTGGGAGTGTGGTCAGCGGAGAGCGGCGGCGCCGGCCTTGGCGATTTGGCCGTCCTGCGCGGACGTGACACCGGAGACGCCGATGGCGCCGACGATCCGGCCCTCGTGGATGAGCACGAGGCCGCCCTCGATCGGCGTGGAGCCGGGGAGCGCGAGCATGCGGAGACCTTCGCCGCCAGAGGCGACCACGTCCTGCAGCGCCTTGGTGGAGCGGCGGAAGGCGGCGGAGGTTTTGGCCTTCTCGAGCGCGACGACCACGCTGCCGGTCTGCGTGTGGTCCATGCGTTCGAAGGCGACGAGGTGTCCGCCGCCGTCGACGATGGCGATGGCCACCGCCCATTTGTTTTTCCGCGCCTCCTCCTGGGCGGCGGCGAGGACCTGCCGCGCGCGCTCGAGCGGGATGGGGGCGCCATAGGGCAGATCGGAGGTCTGGGCGACGCAGCGGAGGGCGCTGCCGACGAGGGCGAGGAGGAGCAGGGCGATTTTCATGGGTGGGGGGGAAACGAGGAAGGGCGCGTTCAAAGCGTCCGGGCGGCGGCGAGCCACGCGGGATCGAATTCGATGCCGAAGCCCGGGCCGGTGGGGCAGCGGAGCCGGCCCTCGACCGGCGTGTGCGTCTGCGCGGGGGTGTCGAGCGGGATCCTGCCGTCGAAGCTCTTGTATTCCTGAAACGGGCCGGCGTTGGGGATGCACGCGACGAAGTGCAGCATGTAGAGAAAGCCGAGGCCGGTGCCGGAGATGTGCGTGTCGCATTTCAGGCCGGCGGCGTGGGCCATGCGGGCGACGCGGATGGAGCGCACGAGTCCGCCGAAGTAGAAAAGATCGGGTTGCACGACATCGAGGGCGCGGTGCGCGATCATCCAGCGGAAGCGATTGTGGCTGCTCTCCTGCTCGCCGCCGGCGAGCGGGACGGTGAGCGCATCGGCGATCCGTTTCGTCTCCTCGTAGAGATCGTGCGGCACGGGCTCCTCGTAGATCGCGATGCCGTGGCGGTCGAGGAGGCGCCCGACCTCGAGGCCGCGCGGCACATCGAAGGAGCCGTTGGAGTCGGCGTAGAGCGTGAAGGCGTCGCCGAACTTCGCCCGCGCGAGTGGCACGAGGGCCTCGGTGCGGCCGGGGACGACGTCGGCGTTCTCGCGCATGCGGCCGCCGACCTTGAACTTCGCGGCGCGGGTCTTGAAGCGGTCGCGGGCCGCGAGCATGCGGTCCACGCTCTCGGCGGCGGAGCGGTGGCGGTCCTCGTGCGCGTGGTAGAGATCGACGGTGCCGCCGGGCTTGCCGCCGAGCAGCGTGGAAACGGAAATGCCGGCGACGCGCGCCAGCAGGTCGAGCACGGCAAACTCGATCGCGGCGAACGGCAGCCAGAAGAGCAGGCCCTGACGTTTGTAGTTCGAGGCGTGCAGATAGACGGTCTCGATGAGGTTCTCCCAGTCGCGCGCATCCTTCCCGAGGAGCGGCGGGACCATGAGCTGCTGCGCGACGGGGACGAGGTAGGGCATGTCGCGCTCGTTGCCGACGGCGACCCCGGTGGCGCCGTTCTTCGCGCGGACGCGGACGAGATGGGTTTCGCCCTGCCGGAGAAATTCGATGCGCTCGATGAGCAGCGGCTCGCGGAGCCGGGAGATGTCGACGACGGGTCGATCCGCCGCGGCGTCGAGGCGGGCGTAGGTGTCGGCGAGGGCGTCGCGGGCCGGCGGGGCGGCGCGAAGGTGCGGCGCGAGGGACGCAGCGGTCAGTCCCGTGGCGGCGGTGCGGAGGAAGTGGCGCCGGGTGGGCATCGTAGGGGAGGAGTTGTCTGCAAAAGGCGCTGGCTGCATGCCGCGCGCCCCGGTCGGCGGCGCGACCGATCCGCAAACGTCGCCGCGGTGCGATGGGAACAGGGATGAGGGCACGGCCCCGAGTTTCGGGTGGTGCCGGTCGGTCGGTAAACGGGCGCGGCGATCAAGCTGTTGAGAGGAGTGAGCCTACGTGCGGTGCAGCCGATCAACGGACGGACAGGTGCACCAGCGTGCCGCCGGGGACCTCGAGGCGCACGCGGTGGTCGGGTCCGGTCACGTGTTCCTCGCGCGTGACGAGCGTGCGGTCCCCGCTGCGCAGCGTGAGCTGATAGCGGCCGGGCGGCAGCCGGAGCAGGCGCGGCGCGAGGGTCGCGGGGCCGGCCTGATGCACGAAGAGATCGGCGGCGAACGTGCGCGGCCCTGTGTCGCGCACGAGTGCAGTGAACGTGCCGGGCGCCTCGTCCCAGATGACGCGGTAGTAGGGCGACGCGGCTTCGGTCACGTGCTGGCCGGTGAGCATCGCGAGGAGCAGGTCGATGCCGTCGATGTTGCCGGCGTCGCGCGACACGTGGATGCGGTCGGTGAACAGCACCTCGGTGGTCCGGAGTGGGGTGTTGAAACGCAGCGGCTCGAGGAGCGTGCGGGTGAGGCCGGCGACGAGCACGGCGGGATCGGCCCCGAGCCGCGTGCGCAGGTAGGGCGGGCCGTGCCGGCGGAGGAACGCATCGCGCGAGGCGTCGCCGGTCTCGAAGCGCCATTGGGCGACGACGCCCCAGAAGTCGGGGCGATCGAACAACCGCGCGGCGGCCCAGCCGGCGGAGCCCTCGGGGGCGGCGGCGCGCGCAGCGGGATCGGTCCACGCGGCGAGCAGATCGAGCGTGGTGCGGAGCGGGACGAGCAGTGTGTCGTCGCCGGTGAGCGTCCACGCGTGGAGCAGTTGATCGTAGAGCATGCCGTCGCCCCGCCAGTCGAAGTAGCGCCAGAACATGTTGGCGCGGTGCCATGACGGCTCGTCGGCGTTGAACGCAGCGTCGGGCCAGCGCACGGAGGCGGGGAACAGGCCGGCGGGTTTGCCCTTGTCGGTGCGCGCGGCGGCGGCGGCCCAGGCGCGGCTCCACGCGTGGAGGAGGGGCGCGGCGCCGTCGGCGGGGCGGAGCGCGGCGAGGTAGCGGACGGCTTTGGTGGCGCGGGTGTTGAGGGCGACGTCGCGATTGCGGGGCGGCTCGGAGAGGATGGAAGTGGAGCCGATCCACGCGGATTTGAAATGGAGTTCGCCGTGGGCGTTGCGACCGGTCCAGAGATCGCGGAAGTGCCGGTGCGACCAGGCGAGGCGGTCGATCGACTCGGGCGTGCGCGCGAACCACGCAAGCAGCGGCGCGGTGTCGGCGACGAATTCGGACGAGTGCTCGACGTCGCGCGGCTCACGCGAAAAGCCGAGGTGGAGGTGGCGGCTGAACCACACGCCGTCGGCGAGCCGCGCGAAGCCGCCGAGGACCTTGCGGTCGCCGGCAAACATGAGGACGGGCCACCAGCGGAGCGTCTCCACGTCGTCGTCGGGTTTCCCGCCGAGTTCGCCGTTGGGCGCCTGACGCTGGTCGATCCAGTAGTGCGCGACGTGGCGCAGCCGCTGCAACGCCTCCAGCTGCGCGGCCGACCAGCCCGGGGCGCCGGGCAGCGGGGGCGAAAGCGTGGGGGCGTCGCGGTCGGGAACCTGCTCGCCGGCATACATCGCGACGAGCGGGTCGGCCGGGGCGAGCCGGCGCATGACGGCGATGTCGCGCCGGAACGCGGCCTCGTCGGGCGCGAGGTGCTGTTCGAGCCAGATCCAGTAGAGCAGGCGCGTGCGCAGCCAGAGGGCGCGCGGGCGAAGCGGAAACGCCTCGCCGTCGGGGTGCTCGACGAGCGGATCGAGCAGCGCGAGCGCCTGCTTGTAGCGCGTGAACATGCTGCTGCGCGTGCGGGCGTTGACGTGGTCCCAGCCGGCGGCGGCGTGCCAACGCTCGGCTTCGGCGAGCAGCGCGAGCTGCGTTTGCCAGTAGGCGCCGATGTGGCGCGCGGCGGGATCGTCGGTGGCGGTGCCGAGCTCGACGTGCAGGCCATCGAGCGCGGCGCGGGAGTCGTGGCGGCCCGCTTCGCCGAGGAGGCGGAGCAGCCAGCGGGTGCGCTCGGTGGTCGGCTCGGCGAGCGGCAGGAGATGCAGGGCGAGGAGCCGGGCGCCGTGCGGGGCGGCGGCGGGCGTGGGATGCGCGAAGCCGAAGGTGACGGGTGCGCCGGCGGCCGCGGTGAAGACGAGTTGGGCGACGCGGTAGCGGTTGATGGGCGGCGGCGCCGGTTCCTCCTCGAGGCCGAACTCACGCGGGTTGTGCGGGTGGTCGCGGCCGTCGATGCGGAGGCGGACGGTGTGGGCGTCGCGGTGGCCGTCGTCGAGAAACACGAGCGCGGCCCAGCGGCCGGGCGCGAGGTCGACCTGCAGGGAGAAGGTGCCGCCGTTTACGCCGTCGAGCAGCGCCGGCGCACGGATCAGGCCCCAGTGCGCTTCGTGGGTGAACGCGCCGGCGGGTGTTTCGCGCCAGCGGGCGGGGGCGGAGGTTTCCGTCGGCGATGCGGCGGGGGCGGGGCTGCCGGCCGGGGCGGGCGTGAGCAC
>JACCDX010125832.1_pt1 | contig 20613 bp, 43 predicted proteins | sample 7449681 | NCBI WGS metagenome assembly JACCDX01 (sample SAMN15323450, study PRJNA562643) | freshwater metagenome | isolation source: river surface water | place: USA:Blue River Watershed | collected 2017-08-18
CCCCTATCGCTCTCCCAGATTCTTGACATGCATATAAGTGAAAACAATTGTCCATAATAAAAATACAAAGAATAAACCAGACAACAAGATCTTAAAAATAATACTCATAAATAAATTTCCCCCAAGATATTTTAAACAATACTACACGCAAGAAACCTACAAAAGATTCTTAATATATTCTCTGTAAACAATAGGCTCCAAATTCTCTGTAAACGATAAGGGGATTTTTAAGGGGGTCGAAAAAAATTGACGGGGGGTGGAACTATTCCTTGGGACTCCTAAATAATAAAGTACCCCCTAGGTGTTTTTATATATATCCCCCATGAGGTTTATATTATAACATACTAATTGATAGGTTGCAAGGGTAGTTCCATAATCATCTTTTAAAAATCCATGACCTAGATAAACATAATTTAACTTACCTATTGACCAAAGATACTTAGCAACTTCCTCCGACACAATTATTATATCAGACTCCTCAACATCCGCAAGGTTTTCAACATCTTTTATTTCAGATTGACGAAATGTAATGCCACCAATAGTTCTGTCAATTTTGTTTAAGTTTAATGATGCTTTTTTGCCAACTGCGGGGAATGTTACAAACTGCCCATTGATATTAATAGCAACAGTCTTTCCAGTTTTATTAATTATATTCATTTGCCAGTTAACTTTTCAAAAAATTCTAGGGTCTTTTTATTTTGTGACAGGAGACCAACTAAGAAATATAACATGGCACAAATAAAGAAAACAGCAGTGCATTTAAATAACATAATCATACCAGTCCCCCAAATAAATTATATCATACTTATTCGGGGGATTTAACTTTCCTTCTTTTTACATTTCTAGTTTTTTAAGCCTACTGTAACTTGCCTTAGAAATATTAAGATTAGAGGGTATATCTTTCTCCAAAATTCCCTGTTCTTTCAAATTCTTAACCCTATCCAAAAGGTCTGTGTAATCTTTCTTTGGACGACCTAATTGCTTTGTTGAAAATTCTCCACGGTCGATAATCCTAACAGTAGCAACCAGATTATCTTCTTCATCATAATAATGCTTAATCTTATCAATATTTGTAACATCTGAAAGAATCAATTGGAAGATATCTTTCTCTAAGGCAGATGTTTCAATTTTATACTTCATAACTTTCCTCCCATAAATTATATCAGAAAAGAATACGAGAGGCAAAAAAATAACCCCTATATTTCAAGGGGCTATGTTTTAATCCAATATGTTAGCGAGGCGGTCTTCTTTAGTTTTTACATGACCAGAGAACCAGCCTGTCCTTCTTGGTTCACTACTTTCAGACAATTCAAGAACCTTAAGCATATTCTTGTAGGTTTCTTCTTCTCTTTCAATCTGGTATGAAATCTTTGTTGCAACGTCAGGATTTGATTTCAATAGGTCGATTTGAATATCCTTAAGTGCAACAATCTGATGACGCTTCGCTCCCAGAATCTCTTTCAAACGGTCAGAATTTTTTGTCTTCATTCTTAACTCCTTGTATGTATCTTATCACAAATATTAAATGACGCAAGCAGAAATAATATCTTTGTTTCCAGATATTATTCATGATACTATAAGCCATCACACGAAAGGTTTAGGGGAGATGGTTGACTACAATAAGGAATGGGAAAATCCGCTTTATTGGTTTGACAAGTTATTAAAATATTCCAATCATGCTGAGTTACGTAGTTATGAGCGTGATTTGCCATTGATAGATTTCTTGCCAATAGATTCAAAATTTCTATACAGTACTAGGAAAATAGATGTATATTCTATGACTTTTGAAACCACTATAAAAGGTAAGAAGGTGGAAATCGCAATCAACTCTTTAGGTGCTGTAATGACTGTGTATCCTATTATCAACACCATAGCAGATAAGTTCCAGTTCAAGTATAAGCGGTATCTTGGTGCATTTAAACAGCCTGATGATTATATGCCACCAATAATTACAGAATATGATTTAAACGATGTAGACATGGATTATTTATAAGGTGATTTCAAAGCAGGGTTTTTACTCTGCTTTTTTATTTATATAAGAGCAAAAGTTTCCAATTGATGGTAAAGACAAAAAAATCCCCTAGAGTTTTTAAGGCTCTAGGGGATAAAGGAGTTACACATGAAACACTAACAGAAACAGGTTTTGATTTGTGGTTGGCTGGAGTTCAACCAGTACGGAACACAAGGGCAGTTCTTTCGATGGTCTCTGCCTCCGATGGTATTCTTGTCTGATAACAGAGCATAATACCCAACCACTAATCATATGTCTTGACATAACTGTTTGCGTCAGTCCCTGCCAAGTTAGTAAGAACTTGTGGCTTTTTGACCACCCCAAGGTTGCTACCCTTATTTGAATCTCGCAATAGATTCTAGCCGTTCTGGATTCTTACTAGGTGAGGGAGGTTCTAGACTCCATCCCTACACCAATATATTATGCCATCTCTAGGTAATGTGCAAGGGCTATTTCAACTATTTTTTGTTATTTGGATCATTCTGTCGGGGGGTAAACCCCCCGAGGACTTGATTTAAATAATATTTTTTAGTATAGAATTTGCAAAAAAAATCCCCTTCAAGTTTTACCAAGAAGGGGTTGGAGGTGAACACCACATTCACAGTTATAGTTTACAGGCAATATCTTCTGTTGTCAAGGTGTATTCTGGAAGAAATTCCTTAACAAGTTTCCATGTATTCTTTTTGAGGTTGTTGTAAACCCACCATTGACCGCCAGAATAAACATACTGATAATCAATACAAGAGGAATACTTAACAGAGAGATATTCATCCATCGACGTAGTTACAGAATCTACATCAGTTTCGCCACGGTCTCTACTATAAAATACTGTTACACCCTCTTCTGGGTTATTAAAACTATGTTCACCTTCAGGATGTAATACCGATGTAAGGTAACTCATATCACCAAAGGAAAGAAGTTCCTTAACTTTATCTTCTGTATTGTAATGCTGTACAAGAATGCTTCCTACGCCATCTGGATATCCATCAAAGTGACAATAAGAATGCTTGATTGTCCCATCTTCAAGCATCAAGCCAATTCTACTTCGTGTTGCCATATCTATCTCCTTAGGTTAATTATATCACAATTTAAATTTAAAGAATGATATATTTAAACTGTTCCTTGCCTTGCATTGACCGTGAAAGTCCTACCAATGTCATCCAAACTACAGACAAAAAACTAACACCACAGACACAACCTACAAACGCCATTGTATTGTGAATGTTGCCAACCAAAATGTATTCAATCAAACAAGCAATTGGCATTACACAAGCAACAGCAAATGATAATAGAGTAGTGTATTCAAGCAAATTATGAAACACTTTTGGCATATGTTTTGTAATCTGCCAGAATGCAACAAAGCCACCAGTGTAAAGAAAAACCTGCATTGTTCTATTAATAATCTCTTCGTTCATCCTGCTATCTCCCATTGTTCAGAAAGTATATCTTCTGCTGTAAACCTATAACAAGCCCAGAAACTCATTTCTTCTCCAGTAGACCAAACACATTTAAATCTTAGTTTTGATTCTTCCATCTTAACTAAAATAACAGTAGTGGATTTTGGATTCCATTTTTTGCTTCTGGTGATTGTTTTACCATCACGCATAAAGGGCAATACTTGTTCAAGTTTCATGTACCTATATTATCATAAAATATTACTGCGTCAAGGATAAAAAACATTATTTGTTTCCACCTGTCGGGGGGTTAACCCCCCGAAGACTTGAGTTAAATAATAAAAAAAAGATTTGCATCATATATTATTTTTGATATAATGTATACATCGTTGAGGTTCGGAACCCTCCTGCGGGGTGAGTCGCAGGGTTGGAGGCTGATATGCGTAACCTGTATGACAAGTCATGTTGCTGGTGCAAGGGTCATGTGCGTCCGGGCGAGGGTCAGGCTTGGAACTATCGTGGGCGATGGTATGCGGGATGCCCTACCTGCCTTGAGGAGCGTAAAGGCTCTAAGGCTAAGGCGGAGCCTAAGGCGGATATTCGCATTGAGTATCCATGCGTGATGGCAACGTCCAGCACCAATGTATACGGCGTGTTCATGTATGACACATACCCTGCAAGTTCGGTTCTGGCAGGTGCTGAACGCCGTACTTGGTTGGATGAGTTTGCAACGCTGGAGGAGGCTGTCAAGGCTTTCCCTAAGGCATCTCGACCTGCTGGCACAGGGTATCGGGATGATAAGTTTGAGTGGCTTTCTGAGAAGGAGGGCTAAAGCCTTGACCCCTTCGGGGGTCTTTTTTTTGTCTTTAGCAATCTAAAATTCATTATTTAACTCAAGCCTTCGGGGGGTTAACCCCCCGACAGATAGATACAAATAATAAAAAATAGTCTTGCATCAGTTATATTTTTTGATATAATAAGAGCATAAGGAGTTTGGAATGAAAGTTAACTTGAAAGAGTACGGTCTCTGTGACGTTGTAAAGAACGAGTATCCTAACGGTAATCTCGCATTGTCCCTTAAGGATGAATACGGTTCTCCAATCGCTAGTGTTAGCACAAACATCATCCCACTGTTCGACAATGAGTTTGTTCTTGATGTAAACAACCTGTCTCTTATTCTTGACGAGGTTCTTGCATCTGGGTTGTTTCAGGACACGGGAGACAAGGTGCAGTCAGGGTTTGTAGAATATCCAATCTACAGGCTGGTATAAGATAGGGGGCTTGAAAAAGCCCCCTATTGTTTTATTCAGGCTTGCTAAAAAACCTTATTTGAAAAAAGTTGTCGTATAAGATATTTGAGGTGAAAAATGGAACAAGCTGTAATGATTGGTTTAGTGTCGGTGTTATTTTGTTTCAATGTCTGGTTAATTGGTGCAAATGAATCAATTAAGAATCAGAATGAAACTCTAAAGAATCTTAACAACAATTTGAATAAAGATTTAGAAGAATTAAAGAGCAAAAATTCTTCTTTGTGGCATGAAACATTAGAATTAAAAGAACACATTGAATCTTATAAATTTCCTGTAGGGTCTAAGGTTAAATGGTTAGATCGCACAGGAGAAGAAGAATTTGGAATTGTCTATGATGATTATGAGATTCTAGATAAGCATTATGTTGTTATTAAAAGATTGAAAGATGATAAGTTAATTGGTTCTCCTCTTTCAATTAAGGCAGAGAAATTAACAGTATTATAAAAAAATCCCCCTTGAATAATCTTGGGGGATAACTTTTACTTTATTGCATATTGGGTATAGAATCTGCTACCGTCATTTAATACCCATTCTGTTTTATATTTCCTAGCATACGTTTCACCTAACTCTTGTGCATTAGACCCAGAAGCCAAAAGCAATCCATTCCTAAACGCAGAGAACTTAAGTCTAGGAAAGTTAGTTACAAAACGAACCTCAATCTTATCTTGCAAATCCATGTCCATCTCCTTACAAAAACAGTATATCAGAAATCATTTAAGAGTCAAGAGTTTACTGCTTAAATAAGGGTCATTTTTAAATCTTTTCAGCCCCATCTTTGTATATCCCAGTGCATTTAATCTATCACCATTTTTAATACAAATACTAACAAGAGAGTGAAAAGTAGTGGCGGGACAATCTTTAAAACGGATAGCACTTTCATAATAACGGATTGATAATTGTTCATCTTTCTTCATCGACCTATAAAACATACCAGTAAATTCATAAGACCTATATCCATTAGGCATTAGGGACAAATATCTCTTAGTAAAAATTTCAGCATCATTTAGCCAGCTTGAATCTTTTGTATTTATTGACATAGACCACATGAGCCAAATCATATTCTCCCAAGCATCACGGTCTTTGTAATCTATCTTAAGCACTTCTTTGTATAGATTAATAATTTTGGGATAGTCACCAGTCTTAGTATCTGTGCCATGCCAAAGAGTTTCAATGGTTTTCTTTAAATATTCTAGTTTACGAGTTTGCACTTGCCTCTAACTCCAATTCTTCTGCATCATAAGTATTTAAAATATGATTGCTAACATTCTGCGGTAATTCTACATTCTTCATAAAACCTAAAAGAATAATTTTCTTCTTAAAATTTTCATAAACAGTTTTTCTTTTACGTTGAGAATTATCCCACTCATATGCAAATAAATTCATATCATTTAAAAGTGGGGCATAACTAAACTCAATTAAATAAGTTCCATCCATATGAATAAAAGAATCAAAACCGGAAATTATATCATCTCCCTTTAATTCATATCCTGTGCCTGTTTTAGAAAAATATATCCAGACTTTTGTTTCCATGTCAAATTTTACCATATATATTTAATGTCTGCAATTATCTAAAAAAGATTATTTGAAACATTCTGTCGGGGGGTTAACCCCCCGAGGACTTGAAACAAATAATAAAAAAAAGTTCAGCTGAGACAAAAAAAAAGACCCCGTTTAAGGGGTCTTAAGTTTACTGCTCGATGTTGATGTAAGAAACACCGATCAAGTTGTGGATAGAATATTCTTTCCAGTTCTTAAGAAGGGTCTCTGCAAACTCATGTCCTTCCAGAGCCTTTTTGATAGCATCTGAGAACTTGTTCGTTCTTACCAGAGTATAAGTGGTTTTGTCATCACCGTATGTAAACTCATCAAGGACATCGTTGCAAACATCTGTGTCAAGTTCCAGAGTGTAAAAGATGTCTGTTGCATCTGCGAATGTTACCTGTCTCATGTCAACCTCCTTGGTTACAGGTTAATAATATCATAAATGATTTGTGATGCAAGAGGTATTTTAAACTATTTTTTATTATTTAAAACATTCCTTCGGGGGGTTAACCCCCCGACAACTGGAAACAAATAATAAATTTTAGATTGGCAAAAGCAAAAAAAAAAAGCCCCCGTTTCAGGGGGGGGCTTGCTATGCCATCGGCAGAATCTTTAATGCCTTCTTAATCTTTTTATCTGTTCCCGTATCAGGGGCGAACAGAATCACAAGTTTACGGCGGTGAAGGTGCTTATCCTGCATACAAAGCCCGCAGGACTTGCAAGAATCGGTTTTTTTGACCTGATAGGGGCAAGGGATACCAGTAAAGCCGTTTCCAAGGTTTACAGGGCGATGTGATTCGTGTTTGGTCGGAACGACCAGACTACAGGCATAACCACGGTCATGCTCTACTTGTAACTGTTCCACGGATTCGCACGAACGCAGAATGCTAACATCGCCCCATACATTACGGGGAACATCCAATGCATGGGTGTATGTCCAAACCCGCTTACCGGAACGCTTTATATAAGCATTGTACGCTTCTGATACAATCCGGGCGGCTTCCACGGTTTTACAATCACCGACAACATGACCCCGCAGGTCATACTTGCCTTTAAGACGGTTCACGGCATCCGCTTCGAAACGGGCTATCTGTTCCGGTGTAAAGTTTCCGATTGATTGTGCCAGATTCAAACGGCTTGTGGTAATACCGGCATGACCTGTTTCGGCATAACATCCTGCGTTGAAAAATGCACAGTTTGATGGGCAGGAACCTTGACTAACCCAAGTAGCAGACACCGTTTTATCGGTGGAAAGTTTACGGTCGGCAGACCGCTCTACGGCAATGGCTGGGGCTGTGTATGTGTAACTCATGACATCATTATATCGACATTATATAAAAATACAATGGCATTTTGAACTATTTTTTATTATTTAAAACATTCCTTCGGGGGGTTAACCCCCCGACGACTGGAAACAAATAATAAATTTTAGATTGACAAATGCCAAAAAATGCCCCCCATTTCTGGAGGGCAGGTTGGTTGATTCTAGAACAACCGGGAATATGGTTTGGTTGCCAATGCACCATCTGGGATGGCAATGCTGTAGTGGTTGCTAAGTTTACCAAACAGGTTTGGGAGGCTCTTGTGGAGGTGTGCAAAGGCGAATGTCTTGCCCTTGGAGGTCACCTTCATTGATACGTGAACACGGTTCAGAGCGTCAACGTAGAGGTGAACATCGACCTCAGAAGAGCGGAAAACGATATACTCGTTGCTGTCAACCTTCTCAGATACACGCTCATAGGACGCAGGGAGAGACTCTGCAAGCGTATTAATGAAGGCATCCAAGGCACGAGGCATGGACACAGGGGCGACATTGAGGAATGGTTCGGAGACAAAGTTTACGGTTTTCATTGGTTATCCTTTCAAAGCCCCCTGTAGTGACCTACAAGGGGCATATCGACTACTCTGCGATGGTCTTTCCGGTGTTATCGGAAATCAGGGCATTGAAGAAGAAAGTCTCTGCCTTGATACGGGCATCTAAGAGCATGACAGACTTTTCAAGAAAGCGAACAGATTCAATCTTTTCTTGAAGCATCAGGGTCATGTGAGCGTTACGGGTTGTTTCGTTGGTTCCGAAACCCTTGTACTCTTCGGACGCTTGAATCTTTGCCTCAGAGAGCAAAAGGTCAAGTTTAGCGTCCATGAGAAGGGACGTAGCCCCTGCTTTTTCGGTGAGCAGGTCTTTGAGAGTGGTTGCGATGGTCGTAGTGTTCATACGGTTCTCCGGTCTGTGTAGCCCAAGTGCTACAGGGATAGTATCGGATATATTTACTGACATTGCAAGGGGTATTTTGAACTATTTTTTATTATTTAAAACATTCCTTCGGGGGGTTAACCCCCCGACGACTGGAAACAAATAATGTTTTTTAGATTGACAAATTATAAAAATAGGGGTAGTTAACCCCTATTGATTAATAAATGATGTTAAGAAATTTTCTCTTAACACAACTTCCTTCTTTGTTAAGAAATTGTGCAATAAGCAATATATTTACAATATCATAACCATTACCAGTATCACAGCATAATCTGTATGCATCATAAAGGTTGCCTTCCAGAATCTGTCCAACAAATCCGTGATAACGCAAGCGGGAGGCATTTTCATTATCCATGAAGGCTTGGAAATCTTCGATTATGTTTGCGATAGGATAATAAGTTTCCCATACAGGCTTGCCCATAAACATCAGTGTAGTTTCTGTCATCATCAAACTCCTTACATGAATATTATATCAAAAAATACAATGAATTGCTGACTTTTATTTATTATTTGTTTCCAGTTGTCGGGGGGTTTACCCCCGAGGGAATGTTTCAAATAATGAAAAATAGTTTGAAAAAATGTCAAAAAATCCCCCCATTTCTGGGGGGAATATGGTAGGGAGGTTAGACCCCTACCATCTGATACTTTGCAACGATGTTCTCCGGGAGAGAGGAGGCACTATCGGAGAGCGTTCCCCAACGCTTCTGTATCGCCTTCAGGTCTGCATCAATGGACGGTGCAAGGATGATACTTGCGGTCGTTTCCATCTGTTCACGGAGAACACCGGAGAATGCTTGCGCCCCTCTTGTGAGACCGTTTACAAGACCGAATGCCGTTTCGTGGGCAAGGTCTCCAGATGGTTCCTGAAGCGTCTCCAGATAACCTTGCGACCATGCACGACCCTGTTCTATGGTCATCTTGTTGTCACGGGCTACCTTAGCGATAACCTGCTGTACATTCTTGACCTTGACCTGTTGTGTAAGGTTCATCAGGGTGAGAATGTCGTTGCCTTCAGACAACGCCAGAATAACCGCCTCCCGAACCTGTAGACGGATGTTGTCCTTGTCGATGGTTCCAAGGTGCTTTTGGTTGATGGCAATCTCAGAGTTTCGCCGTCCCCAAATCATGCCATTGAGACAGATGGCACGGAACAGGAATGGAGAAATCTTGAATGCACCGTTGCGAATCTCACTGTTGCGGAATGAGATGCCCACGCCGTAATCAGAATCAGGCTGTTGCTTGATGTAGTCTGGCAGGAGGATGTTGCCTTGAATATCATCACCATTGTTGAAGAAATGGGATGCCAGAGCATCATTGAGGTTGCTACCAGATGGCAGAGCATCGGCGATAAACTCCAGAGCGTCAAGGTTGTCCAAAACACCATAGCGACCAGAGCAAACAGCCCGAACGACAGGTGCATCGCCCTCTTGGCGGAGGCGGAGGCGAAAGTTCCGTGCATCACGGTCACGCTCACCGTTTGACCAGTCGTTCTCACGCTTGGTAAGTTCGGCGTTGAAATACTTGGGAATGTCGGTCTCAAAACCTGCATTGACCAAGTAGGAAACAGTGGTGGAAGGAATCGGGGTGAATGTGCGGAGGGATTCCAAGCCGTCTGCGTTGATAGCCGTGCCATCTGTCAAACGGTCATAGGATGCCAAGCGAACCTCAGACTCCAGAACAACCTTATCAAACTTGCCTTCGTGTTGGTTGCGAACAACGGAGAGAGCATCGGACATAGGCGTACACTTGTCCTGCCATACCTTTGCTACATGGCGGTGGGTTGCGGATGATTCCAAGCCGATAGCATTCTTCCATGTGCCGTTAGCATCTTGCTTTGCAACGGAATCAGGGCGAACCTGCAAACCTGTCTCTGCACCGAAAACCTGCGTGTTAGGGGAGACTACAGGGACATTGTCCCCAATCTCAAGGATACCGAATCTGTCTTTGTTCATTCCAAAAATCTCCTGTAGCGGTCGGCTACGAAAAGATTATATCGAACTGTCAAGGAAAAACAATAAAAAACTATGCTGATTTTGAACTATTTTTTATTATTTGTTTCCAGTCCTCGGGGGGTAAACCCCCCGACAGAATGTTTCAAATAATCTTTTTTAGTTTCAAATTGACAAAAAAATATCTTTAAAACTTGTATTATTTAAATTTATATCCTACAATGTTGTATAGGATATTAATAATCATTTTTGAAAGCGGTGTGACTCTATGATATTAAAAATCAAAAATCTTGTGGAAGAGTATGCAGATATATTCCCTCATAGGACGTTGGATATTTTGCCTCAAATCTCAACGAAAAATGATAAAATATTGCTTAAGTATAGAAGTAATTACACCATGAGTAATTTTTTAATTTGTTGTGGTAATTACAGGGATAAGCATGGCAAGGTATTAGATTTAAAATATACTGATATAAAAGATGCCATGAGAATGAAGGCTGAAGATTTTTATATTTGGGGTTATTTAGAGGAGCAAGGTTTTTCTGAATTTGAGATGAAACTTTCAGATTTCTTTTCTTATAAGCCAGAATCTTTTTATAATCTTGACTCGAAAATCTGGGTAGTAAGAGACTCGAATTTTTCACCCATGACATTAGAGGAATACAAATACACCAAAAGATTGTTCTGAGAATTCGCATAGGGGATTGTATCATGCTCGAAATATGTATGCTCGAAAAAGTACTATGCTCGAAAAAGAAAAATCCCACCTTGTTTAGAGATGGGATTAAGAACAGCTCCAGTAAGAATCGAACTTACAATATGGCTTTAGAAGAGCCGTGTTATATCCATTTAACTATAGAGCCTTAACTGACTATATTATACCACTATTTACTGTATTTGCTATTAATATCGTCAACCATTTTAATCAATTTATCAAGCCGTTTACAAAGATAATAATTTGCGACAAAGATAGGAATTGACATTATAATTCCTAATACCATTCCTCTAACAAGTGCTTCGAGTAAATTCATTTTTTAATCTTTCTTTTTGAGTGAGTTATATTCTTTCAGGGTTTTTCGCAGCATATAGATTTGAAAGAATATTGGAACGTATAATAAAATAAATAAGACGATGAATATAGTATAGAGATTGTGTTTAATAAATTCCATGTCTCTACTATATCACACATCTATTAAGACTGTCTTGTTCTTGGAAATATTTTGTTGCCTCTAATGCACATTTCCATCCAAACAATTTATCTTGGACTTGATTAAAATTAAAACCTAAAGAGACAAAATCAATCCATTCATTTTCTGTGATATGATAAATGATTGTTACGAACCAATTATCTTCTGATGAATCGTATCTGGAGTTTTGAGCCATATCGAATAATAAAATAATAGAAGAGTTTTTATTAATTTCTTCTATTGTGTTTTTGATAGTTTCGGCTTGTTCTTTAGTCATAATTTAAAAGCCAGATGCAGGAATCGAACCCGCCACATACGGTTTACAAAACCGTCGTTCTACCGATGAACTAATCTGGCAAATTCTCAGGTAGAGATTCGAACTCCAACTAAAGGCACCAAAAACCTCTGTGCTACCATTACACCACCCGAGAACATCAAACATATTATACATCAAAATAGCCTGTAGGGGTCTCGAACCCCTGGTCTCCTCCGTGAAAGGGAGGCATCTTAACCGCTCGACTAACAGGCCACTTAATACTATTATACCCTATTAAAGACAGTTTTTGCATCTAATTGCTTTTGAATAAAATTATTAACATCTATAATCCCAGAATGAATTTCCATATGGCAATTTCCACAGACTAACAAACATTTATCTGCTTCTGAAATTAAAACTTCTATTCTTTTAGTACCAGAGTTAGACAAGCCAAATGATTTTTCATCTGGATTAATGTGATGAAATTGCAAAGCTTGATTACATTTATTATATTCACAAACAATACATTTTCCACCAAGGTAATCTACTAAAATTTGTTTTTTTTCTCTACGAATTTCAGTCATCCTACATGAATCACATATGTTTTTATGTTTTTGATGACCACCGACATAATCTTTATCACATACTCTACAAATTCTAGTACTAATTAAAACTTCGTCAATGTGAATTTTTTTTGTATTATGCTGGCCCCAAGGAGAACAATCGAAGCAATATTTTCTATTTTGAAGATTTTTTTCTTTACCGTCAATTATAACTCTTAAAGGAATTCGGTTATCACATTTCAAACAATATTTCATTTTTAAATAACTTTCTGGTAGTACTCGAAAAATACTATAATTAAGTTATACAAAAAATGCTTGAATAAAAATAAAAAACCCCATAAATTAATATGGGGATTATTTTACTGGCCAGGATGGACTCGAACCATCAACCTCAAAATTAACAGTTTTTTGCACCGCCAATTGTGCTACTGGCCATCTTGAAAACTCGAATTTCTTCGTTGGATTACACTCTTATTATACACCATCTCTCGAAAATCGCAAGGGATGTTCGAAAAACTTACTCGAAAATTTACTGAGGTTTTTTAATATTCCTATATAGAGTATCAGCAAGAAGAATGGCGATAAGAGATTGTAATATAAATTCTGATGTCTTAGTTTCCAGCATAAGAAGTTGAAGTCTTACAATTCCCAAGCAGCAGAAGAATATTACGGATATTACGAAAGTTATTACGACACGATTCATTTTAACGTTCCTTTAGCATATAATAAAGAAGAGCAATGCCACGACTCACTGCTCTTCTTTAGGCTTACTCTGTTATAGAACTATTGGAGGATACGTTCTATAATTTTCAGTTAACATACTCTACCATATTCCCAGTGCGTTGTAAAGTGTTTTTAGTACCTCGAATTCTCTAATCTTTGTGAAATTTTCGTTAAAGTTTTCTTTTTACTTTTAAGAGATTGTTTTGCAAATTGACTATATTGATATTGGTAGTATTGTGCAAGGGCTTTAGAACATACAATTCTTCCGTCTTCTATATTAATATCTTTTGGCTTACTCGAAATTGTTAAAGCGTTGCCAGCCATCATGCCAAATATAAAAATAAAAATAATACATACCGACTCGAAAATTGTAAACCTTCTATTCATAATAACCCCTTCGAAATTTCCCCGTCGCCTAGAATCAAATAACCTTTTTTAGATTGGTCCGAGGGAAAGTTTTAAATAATCTTTTTTAGACACACAATAAAAAAAAGCAGCCTACTAGAATTTAATCTAATAAGCTGCTTCGCTAATTGTTTGTTATTTTTATTATACTCGAAATCCTTTTAGTTATATTAAGAGGATATTAAAATACAATAAAGTCGTAGTCTCTAACCTTTTGAACAATCTTTTTATCGTTTACAAGTTGGAGGAATGTGTTACGATTAATAGTGTCGATACTGTCATTGAGAATCGTGGTATTCTTTTTAATTTGTTCTCGAATTTCTCTGGCAGTTTCTTTGTTGGTTAGTTGGTTCAAATGAATCTTCTTCAATTTGTTCCCTCGAAATTTGTTACTCAGTTTGTGGCTGGCAATGTATTTTATCTTAAGGTTAGTCTTCTTGCAACCCGAAACTCTGATTAATTTTGATTTCGTATTTGAACTGTGGTAATCCAATGTAATCAATAATATTATGTTTCTTGCATTCTTCAGGATTAATGTACCAATCTGCTCTGCCTCTATTAAATACAAGTTTATCAAAATATCCCTTGTCTTGTTCGCAGTTTGTATCTAGTGTTTGATAGAAGAGATTTTGTATTCTTGTGGTTTCGTTTGCGTCACTTACTACTTCCTCGAATTTCCCATTTGCTACAGAGGATACATCATGAATCATTACAACGGAGTGTGGAGTCATGTATCTATATCCCTTTGTACCTGCTGTGAGTAAGATAGCACCACAGGACATTGCTTTGCCTATACAGATGGTCGCTACGGGTTTCTTGGCTGTTTTAAGGACATCTAGAATGAAAGAGAGGGCATATACATCACCGCCAAAAGAATCAATGTATATGGGGATTACAGGTTGGTCGTTGTTATTGGCTTTGGTGAATTCCTCGAAAAACGTCTTGTTAGCGGTCTCATCAAAGTCGTTAACCCACACTGATACTGGAGTGTGGGTTGATTCCTCAGGTTTAGTTGTGAGGTGGTTGTCGTAGATGTAATTTATATTAAGATATGAATTAAGATTTAAGAGTTCTGACATTTTAATTCTCCTTTATAGAGTGTTTCTGTCATAACTTTAAATTATCTTTTTAATATCCTCGAAAATCTTAGCATCTAGAATCTCATCATGTGGTTTATTATTAATTGTTCCTAGATAAGTTGTTGTATTGAAACTTAAAAAATTATGGATAAGAACATGGAAGTTGCCTTGTTGGTCTTTACCCCAGATGCTCTCGCCATTTTTACGCTTGAATAATTGTAAATCTTCTAGGTTTTTAAATATAGTAATGTAATCTGTCATCTTGGTCTCCTATATTAAAAATCCCCTATGTTTCAAGGGGATTAATTTTATTCTTCTGTGAATGTTGTCTCTTCGTATTGGAACGCATGAAATCCTAATTCTTGGAAGGTTCGTTCATCTGTATGGAATTTCTCTTGTTCGCCTTTGGTCTGTCTCAATCCGATGAACAGGTCAACAAGGGAGCCATCGGGGAGAGTGAAGCCAGTGATATCTCCTTGCCAATTCCTGTGTACTTCGTAGGACTCTGGCACATCAATCATTCCTGTGCATTTGATTTCGTATGTCTTATTCATTGGTTTCCTCCATGAATGTATTTACCGCTTCTCTCAGATTATATAGGCAATCATCTGAAAGGTCAAGGTCTTCTGCGATTGTGTCATAGATATCTGCATCTTGAAGAGCGAACAAGAAGGTTTGGAGAATGGTGAGTTGCTCTGTTTGCGGGAGGGCTTCAAAGAACTCAAGTGTTGGATTTGGCATTGTTGTTTCCTCTGGTTGTATTGTATCAGGAAAATGTTTATAGGGGAAGAAGGAACCCAAACTTTCTTCCCCTATTTTTTGGCTAGAAACTTAACCAAAAATCTTATAAATTACTGTTTCCTATAGAAGAAGAAGTAGTCACCTGATTTTTTAAATTCTACACCAATGATAGGGAGATATTTAAAAAACTCTTCCAGGTTTTCAGTTTTAAAATTTACACACATCAATTCATCTACATCGGGAAGAATAATATAATTATTAATCTTATTTTGGATATGATTAGAGATGTATGTTCTTGCTGGGATAATATTCTTAATTGGCTGGAAGGTTAGTAGGAATATTATTAAGGGATGCATATCGTTCTGCTGTCCTTCTTGCTTGGAGTTCTTTGCTAATAAAGTAGTCACAAACTCTAACTGTTTTGCCTTCTTTAAGAGTTACACCATCAGGATTTTCAACTTTGTATCCGGTGTCTGTTTTATAAAGAAACAATCCATCAGCCATCATTATCAGTTTCATCGACGAGTCTCCATTTACAGAAAGTTTTGTTGTCTTGCAGTATTGTATCATAGTCCCAGATAAAGTCAAATGTTTTATCGTTATCTTTGATACTTTCAATCAATCCATCAAGGTCATAATCAAAAGCATTGTCCTTAAATTTAAATTTTCTATTCATTGCAGATTCATGGGATTTAAGGAGATGTGCTAGTTCTGTGTTGGTGAGGTTATATCTATTCATCATCAAAGTAATCCGATTCAATAAGAGAAGAAGATTTTAATTCTTGAAGGATAAATGAATCTTGAGAGAGTCCGATTCGAAATGCTCTGATGATAAGTTCTTTTGTTTCATCATCATATTCTTTTGGGAGTTCATCTCGCAACCGTTCTGACATTGCTGATATCCATTTAAGGTCTGTATGTTCCATGGCTTATTATATCAATCGTAAGTGTCGGCATCAACAAAAGAAAAATAAATATTGAGGCTGTATTCTTCGTCTTTTTTATATTTCTTGTGTTGTCGAATATAATTAACAGTCCAACCAGATGATGAAGAAGATATTAAAGTACCTTGACATTTCTTACGGAGGTTAAGTACATGAAAAAAATGATACTCGATAATTGACGCTTCTCTAGTAAAAGAATATTGTGGATTAATATTTGTTACTTGGCGGATAGATTGAATTCTGTGTGAGGATTCTGAAAGATATCCTATAATGTCGTCAATCTTCTTACGGTCTTTCTTAGTCATTTCTGGCTCCTTGGTGTAGTGTAACATGGAGTGGGGGAGATTGCAAGTTCTCCCCCAAAGATTATTTAGTCTTCTGTAATCAATTCGCCATGAAGAGAAATTTTATAACCTTCAATCTTTCCATCGTTGAATTCTGTAATATTATAAGTTACAACATCAACATCAAGAAGGTTAGTCTCATTAAAAGCATGGTCAGTATCAATGCTAACTACACAAGGCAAATTTCCATACTTTGCTTTAATATTTTCCAGTTTTTGAATCAATTCACTGACTGTCATACTTCTTCTTCCTCCTCTTGGCATCCGAAAATATCAGCCCAATCATTCATCCCGCCCCATTTGCCATCTTCCACTGCTTCCTGAAAAGACCCATAGGAGCAAGTGATTTCCATATTACCATCATTGCAGGTAAATTCATAATGGGTATCGTTCTCAATACTTCCCGATACCATTTCAAAAGTGGCATCAGGGTAGAGGGAAGAGAGTCTTTTAACAAAAGTCTCAGGTGTATCCCAAGGAGTATTAAAAGAATAAATTACTGTATTAAAGTCTGGGAGTTCTTTAGTACGGAAATCAGAAACATCCCATTTAACTCCCCAATTCTTTATATTCCAATCGTACCAGTTAGAGAAGCCAGTGGAAGCCTTTGCAAGTTGATTCTGAATACCGGCTTTAGCAGTAGGGGAGAACCATTGATGATTTGCTTCTACAATTTCTTGGAGAGTGGTGACAGATTTTACAGTTTCTTTATTAAAATCTGCAATCAACTTTGGGACATTAACGTCAGGAGATTGAGTACCTACCAAGACTTCTGGCATAGTAACAAAGATATTAAAAAATTCTTCTTCTTCGTTCTGGTTCTTTTCAGCAACCTTTGTCTTGAAAGCATTGTATTCTTCTGCTGTTTGAAAAATACAGGTGAGTTCGTTCATTACCCAGTTTGGCATTTTACTATCCTTAAGAGAGAGATGGAGAGTAGATTTCTCTACTCTCCTATATTATCATGCTTCGGCGAGAAAACCAAGTTCATTGCAGGTGGGACAAAAATCTGCTTTATCTTCGCCACCTTGACCATATGAATCTGTAAAAGACATTGATTCTTCTTCAGTCATATTTTCAAAAGTAATCTCGTTGATTTCTTTGCCACAGTCTTTGCATTCTTGATTCTCGCAAAAGACCTTAAACTTCACTTCGGACATGGGTGATTAACCTCGTTCTGATAGATTTTAACCTGACACACTGTTATATCATTGGAGAGAGTAAAGTGCCAATAATTTTTAGAGATTTTTCGTTTAATTATATTGACACCTTTGAACCTAGTAGAATAAGAATCTAAGAAGAGATGTTCCCACTTAGCAATCTTACTCTCTCTTGCAAGTTGTTTAGCAATATTAATCTTCAATCCGTTCCACCAAAGATTCCATGCTAATATTCTTGATTTCGTATTCCTCGATGCTTACGATATCATTAGGGAAGCGGAGCGGGTCTTCACCATCAACCGCCTCAATGCAATCAAAGGAAATCTCAGGATGGAAAAATACACCTTCTGCTTCAAAGACTCCATCATGCAGAACAACGCCATCTGGAATCTCAAACTCTGCAACCACGGTAACTTTCATCTTCATTTCGTTCACCTCTGCATCTATAATATCAGGTAAAGACTAGGGTAGCAAATGATTTATGGTCTCTTCAAAAATAAATCCGAAAAGATGATTGGTTGGATTAGGTTCTAAGGATGCAAAATTTTTAAATGTTTTGTCCTCGTCGTAATGGAATATCTCAACCTCTGAAAATAATTCTAATAATCTAATAAAGCAGTAGTCATTAGTAATTATAATATTATCCCATTTGCAGATTTCTTTAACATAATCCACTCGTTCAGACATAGGAATATAAAAGTAATCAGATTCTAAGATTGGATTATTATATTTTTCAGGGTCGATTCTTGATAGGTCGTTTGAGTATATAATTTTATTCATAATAGATTATCCCCAGAATTTTGAGGCTCTGGGGATTGTTCCTTACATACTAATCTTGATGCTCTCACCCTTGTACTTGAGGATGGAGTTCTTGTACTTGCCAATCAAAGCCTTAAGGGAATTGAAGAAAGAGAATTGAATAACATCCTTCTCAGAGATTTCAATTACCTTTGATGCATTTTTATATTCTCGGAGACTAATCTTTCGTGGTCTGCCTGTAAAGATGAAAAGATGTCCTTTTTTACCTGCCCAAGAATTGAACTCTGCTGTCAATTGTGTCTCAGTCTTATCATCAAAAAGGCGAGTGTTTGTTTTAAAATAACGAGCCACTTCCTTAGCGGTCTTTGGCTCACCACATTCGTTAAGATATGCAATGAGTTGTTCGAGACGAGTTTTTCCACTATACATTAATTTATTTCCTTTACTGGAGTGAGACTAACGCTCTCCCCTGCGACCAAACCCCTGTAGTATCCGTTGTCAGAATTCAAGTTTACCTTAAGATTGGATGTTCTCAAACTACCAAAGCGATTGTTCAAGAAATTTAAATTCTCATTCTCACAACTATCATAAACTTTCACCAATGCATTAGATTCGCTTTGGATAGTCTTTTGTGATTCCAATAGTCTAGATGATATTCTTTGCGACATACCAATCTTAAAGGAATTACAAAATTTCTTTCCATGCTCGTTTGTTTTATATTTCAAAAGAGCATTCAAAGATTCTCGTTCAATGACATGGCAGAGATAACGATATGACATTACCACTGCATCTCTATTAATAGACTTTCCAATAACACCGTATTTACCAGTGCTAGAGAATGCAATAACTTTACAAAAATGACTCTTGCAAATACTATTAAAAAGAATGCTCCGCCATGTGATAAAGTTCTTACCCTCTTGAACGAAACTAATGCCAATCTCATCTTCAACCTTTTTAAGATTATTGAATTGAGATTGGGAGAGATTATGCTGAGCCAGAAGAGACATAGCCTTTTTCATTGCTACATTTGCTTCATTCTCATTTGACGATTCTGACAGACGAAAGAGTTTCTCAATCGTTTGCAGGGTTCTTTGGTCTATGTTGGGTTCCATGACTCTTTATATCATCCCGTAAATATTAATGCAAGAAAAATCCCCAAGAATTTTTAAAGACTCTTGGGGTTGAATTATCCTGTTCTACTTTAACCTACCCCATAGGCACATCAGGATAAAATTAAAAAAGTCCCACCCCATGAGCAAAAGAATGGGACTATATACAAGAGACATGAGCAAAATCTCTTGTAAATTATTAAAGTTTCTTCTGGTCGTCGATATAAACAGAATCAACCTTGTCTTCAATTTCAAAAAGTACTGTTGTAGTGCTATCGTCATCAGCCACTACTTCGTCAACAGTAACAGTACTATAATCGTGAACATTATGATATTCAATTTCGTATTCATTATCAATAACTAATTGCTTCATATGTTGACGAATCTTAATCCAATCCTCTTCAGAGAAATTTTTATAATCTTCTGAATTGAGATTTGAACAATTACAAACCTCATCAAATTGTTCTTTAGTGACTTCAAATTGGTATGTAGCAGTTACAGTACCATTTACAAAGATTTGCATTTTTTAATACCATGCAACCAAGTAATGACCAGCCTCAGCATGAAGTTTGAACATTCTGACCAAGTCTTTGAATTCTTCTTCTTCAATATCATAGTTTTCGATGTAAGAATCACGCCATTCTGTTGCTTCCAAACCTTCTGCCATATCCCGGACAACTTCGTTTGAAATCTCATTAGTATCGGGAGTATATCCATACAAAGAAATGCCAGTGACATCTTCTACAAAACGATTATAAACTTTGCCACGGAAGGAATCGTTGCCATTACCAGAGAAAACCCCACAACAGAGTTTGAATTCTCCTTCGACTACGCCCTTCACGTCCTTATCTTTCATCCAAAAGTTATCAAGTCCCATGTCAATC
>JACCDX011817456.1_pt1 | contig 20606 bp, 17 predicted proteins | sample 7449681 | NCBI WGS metagenome assembly JACCDX01 (sample SAMN15323450, study PRJNA562643) | freshwater metagenome | isolation source: river surface water | place: USA:Blue River Watershed | collected 2017-08-18
TAAACTTTATTTTCTAAACTTTATTTTCTAAACTTTATTTTCTAAACTTTATTTTCTAAACTTTATTTTCTAAACTTTATTTTCTAAACTTTATTTTCTAAACTTTATTTTCTAAACTTTATTTTAGAAAATAAATCCTTATCAATTTTTTTATATTCTTCAATATTTACATTAAATAAATCCTTTTTATATTTGTATTTATATATTGTCATCTGTGTCATATTTTAAATGTCATAACCTTTTAACAAATTAAAATTTAAATCAATTTAATAGATTATGATATTGTCATCTGTGTCATATTTTAAATGTCATAAAGTATTATTATTAAGTTTAAAAATGGAAATTACTATTAATAGTTCGATTAAATTGATGAAAAAAGATGATAAAATATATGGTAGATATTTTAGAATAGAATATGAAACTTTAGTAGATAAGAAAGAATTTTATAATTGGTTTTATATTAACTATATTCAAAACCAATTATTTCATTATTATATTTATATATTTCATCATAATAACAAATCTATTGTATTTTTTGATACTGGACCTAAAGGTGTAGAATATAGACCTCTTAAAGATAAAATACGTTTTACATATGAATGTAATTTAAAAATAAACATACCTTCAATATATAAATACAAATATAAAAAGGATTTATTTAATGTAAATATTGAAGAATATAAAAAAATTGATAAGGATTTTTATGCTACTTTTGAATTTATTAAATTAATAAAAGGAGATGAAGATGTTCAAACTCAAATGAGTAAATGTAGTATTTGTTCTATGGATTTTATCCGATATTATATTAATGAGGATGAAGAAATCATATGTGGAAAATGTGAAATTATAAATAATCTAGAAAATGAATCAACTAAAGAGGTCATAAAAGAAATTGAAAAGAAAGTTAAGGAAAAAAGTATGGAAGAAAAAATAGATTTTCTTATTAAAAAAGACGCTGAAAAGGATAGAATAATTAACGAACAAACTAAATCGATATCAATTTTACAAACTCAAAATCAATATATAATTAATATGTTAAATAATATATGTAAAGAAAATGAAGCTTTTAAAAATATATCTGACGAAATAATTCAAAATAATAATGTAAATATTTTTATTATAGACTTAGGAAAATCAACAACTTATTTAGATGAACATTCTTTTTATATTCCCACACAAAGAAGGAAAGAACTTATCGGGACAAATTATTCAAAATATAATTTATATTTTTTTGGAATAATCGACGAAGGAGAAGACATATTACCAAAGGTTAGAAAACAATTAGAAACTTATTCAATAAATGAATTAAATATTCAAACTAAAAAATCGATAATTAATTCTTCTGACTTTGAATTAAATAGAATTAATTATATTATTGGTAAAAATAAAAATTTTATCAAAACTAAATTTATTTTAAGAGAAAATGTTTTTGATAATAATTTAGTTTTATTTGATAGAAATTTTAGTTCTATTGTATATGATACAATTTTTGGGGTATAAAGAATTTTATTTTAATTAAAAAGATTAAAATAAATATATAATATATTAATAATTATATGACTCTTCAACTTCCTAGAGATTATTATTTCGATGATGGAATTTTGGAGCTAACAGATTATCATTCATGGAATGGTTCAGATGTTGAAGATATAGATGATTATTTTTCTCCTATAGAAAAAACAAATGATATTATAATAGGTAAATTAATTATTAAGGATAAAAAGATTAAATGTTATGTTCAACCTTTAATATCTATAATTTTTAATGTAGAAAAAGTTAAAAGACCTTTTTTATTTGTTTTTAATGAAAAATTAGTTAAGGGTAAATATGATGGAAAAGATATTATGATGTCATATTTAACTTCATATTATAGTCTTAAAGAATATGAAAAATTAATGAATGAAAAGAGGAAGAATTATTTTCAAAAATTTTCCTTTGAACTTATCGAAAATATTAGATATAATTTTGTATTTATGTATTTAATAGGATATGAAGATATCAAAGAATCAAATATTAATGTTAATATTGCCGAAATTGAACCTAGAAATTCTGATGTTATTGACTATAATTTTGCCACAAGTAGGAATACTTCTAAAATTATAACTAATAATAAAATTTCACCTTCTATAATTAATAAATGGTTTAAATATGAACCTTATTTTCTAGAAAATAAGAATTTAAAACAATATAAAGGAAAAATACCCGATGAAATTTTTCATCAATATTGTAAAAATCTTTGTAAAACCGTCGAAGATGTTGATATGGATGCCGTATTAGAATGCCTTAAACTCGAAGGTATAGATGTTGAATTTATAAAAGAAAGAATTAAATATTATAACTCCCTTTAAAAAGTTATAAATTTATAAACCAATATTAACTCGCAAAATCTCATAACACCTTTCTTAATCCTAAACCACATTTTAAATATACTATCATATATTTAAAAAATCTAATATTTATCACTAATTTAGATAAATATAATTTAGATAAATATATTTATCTAAGAATCTAAAGAATACATACCCTTAAATTCAATAGTCCAATTATATTGAGGATATTTATTTTTTAGCTCCTCTATTTTATTAACTTTTTCCATTGTCCAACCAATTAATTCATTAAATTCGTCATCGGTTAAATCTTTAAAATCTTCCCTTCTTGGAATATGAATATAGATAGAAATTAAATCATCTAAAGAAATACCATCTTCAATAACAACTTCGTTTTCAATACCTGAATATTGAGGATACGTTCGTTTAAAAACGTGAAATCTCCATTCGTAATGTTTTTGATTAAATTTAATCCAATTATCTATATTTTCTTTAGGAGATATAGATTTGTCATATTTTAGACATTTAGGTTTAGCCCCATAATCAGTTCTTTCGTCAAAAATACCATAATTCCATTCGCGACAAAAGAATGTTTTCTTTTTCTTTGATAAAACTTTATTATAGTCAAAGATTAAAGAAATAGTAGGATTAATTTCTTTCCACACAAATTTATTTACCGATGATTTATTTGATGATTTATTTGATGATTTATTTGATGATTTATTTGATGATTTATTTGATACTTTTTCAACCGGGATTAAAATCGAAGTAAAAACTTTCTTGTTATATTCACTCGGAAAGTTTTTATAATGTTGATCGACATCAATTCCATAATTTTTACGAACCTTAGTTTTTTCAGTTGGAAGTAAAGCTCCGTCTCTTAAAATTCCCTCTAAACCTTCGAGTGTTGTAGTATGTTTTAAAAGATAATCCATTTTTAATTTATTATTATTAAATTTTAAAAATTAAAACATTTCAGAAAATTAAAACATTTCAGAAAATTAAAACATTTCAGAAAATGGAATTTCATCTTCTAAATCAATAGTCCATTCATATTGAGGATATTTTTCTTTTAGATCTTTAATCTTTTCAACTTCATCGTCAAACCATTCATTTAACCTATTCTCTTCTTTAGGGATATGTATGTAAATATATTTCAAAATCTTTTCGCCCTTTTCATTTTTAGAATCTAAAGGAATCTTAAGAGATGATGATTTACTTCCATCTGTAAAAACAATCTCGTTTAATAAAGTATTATTTATTCCAAGATATCCATTTCTAATTTGTCTCTCGTATATATCTTTATCTTTTTGAAGACAGCTTTCAATATTTTGATTAGGAGTAGATTCTTTATCATATCCTATACATTTATCTTCATAAAATTGACCATAATTCCATCCTTTACAATAGAATTTATTATTAGAATCTTTTAAAATATCACTCGAAAAAATAAGATAAATTCCTTTCCAAGCAACGTTTTTCCAAGTATAATCTTCTCCTGTAAAATCCTTTAAAATTGATTTGATAGGAACTAATAAAGAAGTAAAAATTTTATTCTCGTATTCCTTAAGTTTTAAAGTTAAATTTTCAGATGATTCATCTGAAAATTCGATTCCTTCTGATAACATTCTATCTGCTTTAGTTTCCCTTATAGACAATATAGCTTCATTTTCTAATATACCTTCTAATCCTCCAATGCGAGTTTGATGAATTAAATAGTAGCTCATTTTTATTAATGTAATATAAATAAAAAATCCAAAATTAAAGATTATATAATAAAATAAATTATTTTTAGATTATAAAAATATTATAATCTAAAATGGAAGAAGAACTTTTAAGTCAAATTGAAGATATACCTATTTATAATATAGGAAATTTAATTCTTGTAAATTTAGGAGCTAGAAGTGCTTGTTTTCTCCAGGACCCCAGAGATGTGGTTAATTTTGAAAAATATCATATTAAACATACTAAATATCCAGAACTAACAAGAGAATATTATAAAGTAATGAAAGAGGATGAAGAAAATGAAGAAAATGAAGAGCTTATTGAATTATATAATAAATATTATGAATCAAAAGATGAAAAGGAAATCCTTGAACTTGCAGAAAAGATGATGAAATTATTTACATCAAGTATTAAAAAATATCAACTTTCTAGGGATGAAATACCTTCACTTTTGACAAAAAGAGTTATAGAGGTCGTTAAAAAACATTATCCAGATTTATATGTCTATCCTATATATCACGGGAATATAGTCTCTAAGAAACCTTTAAGTAAATATCAACTTAAAAAATTAGAATATGATTCACCTGGAAATGAAAAATATTTAGGTAAAATTATCGATTACCCTTGTTATAAAAATTTTTCTAGCGAAAATATTGCAAAATTAGGAAGTTATAGTTTATCTGCGATAACAACTTTAGGATATTCTTTTCATATTTTTGGTAATACATCTTGTACTGAAACTAACGGAGAAAAGTTTCGTAAGTTAGCAAAGAAATATGAAAAAGTTCTAAAATCGAAAAATAGTATTTTAAGAGCAATTGTAGATAAGGTTATTGTAGAGGTTTAATTTTAAAATTCAAAGTAAATCTTCAAAGTTAGATTCAGACAAGGAGACTCATAAAGTCTCTTTGTCCTATCTTTAAATTATCATAATTATTACTCTCTATTCTTTTATATAGTAGATTAGAGACTGCCGACTGAATTAAAGCTTCAATCATCGCTCCACTATATCCCTCGGTTCTGACAGCTAACTCTTCTAAATTGACACTCTCATCTAAAATTCCATTCATTCTCATAGTTTTCGTATGAATTCTTAGAATTTGTAATCTTCCTTCTATGTTAGGAGGAGTTATCTCAATATGAACCTCTAATCTTCCGGGACGTAATAGAGCTTCATCAATCATATCTTTTCTATTCGTCATTCCGATTAATAGAATATTATTTAGACTATTTATACCATCAATTTTACTTAACAGTTGATTTACCACATTGTCAGTAGCACCACTTAAAGAGCCGCTACCTCTTGCTTTACAAATAGCATCAATCTCATCAAAGATAATAACATGAAGACCCGAATCATCTCCTCTAATCTCTTGCTCTTTTTCAGCTTCAATAAATAGTTCTCTTATATTCTCTTCGCTCTGACCTACATATTTATTCAACACCTCGGGTCCATTTACAATCTTAGGAGGACGAGAATTTAGAATTTTACTTATCTGTCTAGCTATTAGAGTTTTTCCGCATCCAGGAGGTCCATATAACAGAATACCTCTTACATGTTTCTGTCCTAAATCTTTAATGACTTTTTTAGGAGCCATTCTCGTAGCAAAAGCTCTACGAATTATATCTTTGAGCTGAGAATTTAAACCTCCGATTCCTATATCTTCAAAACTATAATTTTGATTAAAAGTAAAATTCTTAAATAAAGCTTCTCCGTTCTCATCTCCCCCTTCGGAAGATTTATAATCATTTTCATCTAAAGTTATATTACTCGAACGGCTTACAAACCCCATTTTACTATCATAATTTAACATAGTAAATAAATCAAGTCCTCCATTTTGATTGACTACTTCGTTTATAGAAACGTGTAATAGTTTTCCTTCATAATGAACTAATAAATCTTGACCTGGTTTCAGAAAATGACCATAATAATGCTTCATTATATGATGTTTAAAATCCTGAATCTTTAAATGTAGAGGTTCTTTAAATCCTTCTGCTTCGTTAATCTCCATTTTTATATTAGAAATTAACCATCCTTTATCTTTGGTGTTATTGAGAGGTTGCATATATAAAGGATGAACTTTTATAATACTTCCTATATTCAAACTAGAAGAACATCTCTGAATCATTCCCATAGGTAAAGTTCCTTTTTTAACACTGAAACTTGGTATAACTCGAAAAACACCTCTTCCGATAACCATAATATCAGTGTAAGGCTTTGTATTTAGAATGAATTCCATATCTTCCGGATTTATTAAAATTTTATTACTAACAATAGAGTCTAAATCATCAGAAGATATAATATTTAAACTTCCATCAGAATATTCACTCATTTTAGATTTTTAAGAAAATCTAAAATAAGATTTTTAAGAAAATCTAAAATAAGATTTTTAATATTTTTGAATTCTTATTTTAGATTTTCTTAAAAATCTTATTTTAGATTCATTAAAGCAAGGTATTATTTTGACTATCGTATAGAATATGTTGAATTTAAAATCTAAAATCGGTTCTGATGTTCATGAATGTCTCACATTTATAAGGTGATATTATATTCAAATTAAACCTTGTTCTTTTCATCGACAATCAGAACCCAAATATGAATAGTATTTTTTATTACAAGATTAGACCTTTGTGAAGGTCTAATCTCAAAAGTCGTTCAAGGAATCAACAGGCAGCAGAGGAGCTATTAAAAGACCACGGTTGCGTGCATAGGTGCACCCTCCCCGCCCACAGCAGGGAAAAGCTTCCTGTCAGCCGCAGCCGCCTTGTCCGACACCGCTTTCAGCAGGTCAGCCTCCTCCAGGTTGTTCGTGCCCCGGAACATCAGCTCTGCCTCCAGCAGCGGGCGGATCCAGGTGGCCCGGACCTCATCCGTAAACCGATTGGTGTCCTTGATGGCCCGCTCCAGACCTGGCACGCGCTGTGCCAGGTCCGTGCTCCACCTCCAGCTCTCCGTGATGATGGGCTCCATCAGGGCGTTATCATTCACCTGGGCCTCATCCTGTAGCTGGTTCAGAAAAATCACCGTGCTATACTTCTTCTCAGCCCGGGCCTTCTCGATGGCCTCCAGAAGCGGCATCGTCCATGCGGCCCGGACCTTGCGCGTCATCTGCATGGCATTATCTAAGTCAGCATACAAGGCGAGGGCGCGCTGCGCCGGATTCTCGGACATTGTGTAGTAGACGAAGAGAGATTGAAGACAATGGAGCGGTTAAAAAAAATTTAAATTTTTTATAAAAAATTCAATTTTAAATAATTTTTTATCTTACAAACTCAGAAAAAGAAGTCTAAATCCAAATCAGATACTAAATATGGATTAACTGGATTAAGTTCAGTAAGTTAAAACAATATTTCATTTTGACACCCAGAAAAGCTAATCTTATATGATCGTGTTTTAAAAATCCATTAATATATAATTTAATATACAATTGTATATTAAATATAGAAAATTCACCGAGTTTAAAGATTTTCCGCGGAATCATTCGATTCTTTAAGTTTAAAATCACAAGCACAAGAAATAAGCTTTCTATGATTCAGAATGACGGTATAAAGAGCGGATTCTTCTACAATAGAATGATCAAATCCTAGTTCCTCAATTTGTTCCTTACAAAGAACATTTCTAAAAAAGTATCCCGGTTGAGACGTAACTTCGATGAGTTCTTTCTTAATTGCATCGCGTACACTCTTCCTCTCCTTCATAAATCTCTTTTTCCAATTACGCATTTCATTAGCACAAAGAAGAGAAAAATTCCAATTGATAGGATTAGGATTAGAGCAAATATCAAAGATAACATCGTACGGTGTTATTTCGTCATGTAAAGACAAAAGCTTTTCCGACTCGATTTTACAACCCATTAGATAAAGATTACCACCAAAAAGCTTAGAAAAAGTATAATTTTCATCACTAATCCGCTTTATATAGTACTCCCACAACAAATTGGGATTCCAACATAGAATTCTATAATCCTTCAAAAAAGGTTCGTCAGATTTCACATCTTTGACGACTTCTTCCCATGTAATATCAAGAGAGCTACATACCATATTATATTCATCATAATATCTTAATGATTGATAAAAATAATCAGAGGGCTCTTTTTTAACATCTTCTAATTTAATCTTAAAATTATGATTGAATTCTAAAGGTAATTCGTCATCCAATGTAAGTCCTTCTGAACCGGATAACCATTTAAGTTTAGAATGTGTCCATATATTATTTAAATCTCGGGGAAAAGCATAACTTTTCCATTTGATACGATTTTTCAATGACATATTTTCGATAAAATTCTCATATGTGATATTTGGGTTTAAATCTAAACCTTTGGAATTCCATTTGATAGGATTTTCAGATTTTAGATTTTCTTTGATGTGTTCCCATGTAATATTTGGATTGAATGAAAGATAATAAGGGTCCATAGGAATAGGATTTTGAAAAGTCATATTTTCTTTATAATTCTCCCATGTAAAATTAGGATTACATCCTACATGGGAATTCCAATTGATTGGATTTTTTGAAACCATATTTTCCTTGATGTTTTCCCATGTAATATTTGGATTACGCGATAATCCGCTAGCATCCCATGGAATCGGATTTTCAGATTCCATATTCTCTTTTATCATATTCCATGTTACATTTCGGTTTCTCGATATACCCCAAAAATTCCAATTTTTATCAATTCCTAACTTTAGAACAATATCCAAAGTTAAATTAGGATTTATAGATAAAAAATAATAATTAATTTCAGTGTTATAAGGGGAATACTTGCAAGCTTCAATCAACGCTTCAATCCAAACATTAGAAAATTCATGAAAAAGGTATAAATCGCCTACCATTTCCTCTAAAACTTTATACCTTTTATTTAAAGTTTTAAAAAAATCATTTTTTAAAACTTTAAATATCTAACTACCAATCCTTTTCTTCCATCGAAATATGGATTAATTGTATTAAGTTATAAAATAATAAATCACTGATGTAAAAAATTCCCTGAGTTCATAACGCAGGGAATGTGTTCTCTTCTGTGTTATGAACAGAGGAATGAACCCTCATCCAAGGGAGCTTTTTTTTTGTGATCTGTGCTCAAAGACCGCTCCGAATTCCTCCTCGTGGAGCACAACGACCGACTTTGCGTACGGACCCACCTGGGTCCGGGTGAGGACAGCCCCTTAAAGGATCCGTGTCTGAAACCAATCCTTTTCTCCCACCGAAATATAATAGAATTTTTTTATAAAAATTCAATTTTCAAAAATATAAGATAAATAGAATAGAATATAAGATAAATAGAATAGAATATAAGATAAATAGAATAGAATATAAGATAAATAGAATAGAATATAAGATGAATAGAATATGAAATTTTTAAGCATTTTGAAAATGCTTAAAAATGAGAATTTACTTAGCGTCCATAACCTCCAGCTCGGTCCGCATAGCCTTCTTCAGCGCATCCTCGAAGGAGATGCTGCCCTGTGGGGCATTTTTGGCCCCAGCGGTTGCAGCCGCGATCGCACTTTCGAACATCTCGCACCTTTTAATCAGTTCGGGGTCCATCTTTGTGCTGTCGCCCCCGAAGAACTCCATGCTCATCAGCGACAGTACAGTTTCGAACTTGGGTGCTGCTGCCTTGGCGGGCATCTTGCATTTTTCAATCGGATCGGAATCCATCTTCACGCTCAAAGAACTTTCTCTCAAACAATTAAAAAATCAATTGATTTTTTATTAAAAAATCAATTTTCTATTAAAATCAGAATTTCTATTAAAATCAGAATTTCTTCGAAATTCTAAGCACTACAATTGCTTAGAAATTTCTAATTCTATTTCTCAGAATATGAAATTTTTAATTCCCTAGGTTTCATATTTAATAAACAATAAAGTTCCTAAAATATACTCATTTAATCTTTCATAATTTATAATATATTCCTTTTCATATTTTAAATATTTTATTCTAAAAAAATTATCATAATATCCTAACAAAACTAAGCTTAAAAAATTATATATTCATTTAAAAGATATTAAGTTCTTTTCAAGATTTTAAAAATCTTATCGAGTTTTTATATTTTAAAACTTTAATAAGTTTTAAAATTGAGTAATAACATAACTTGTAATAACAACAATCATAAACGTTTTAATTTTAGAATTGAAACGCCTATATACTGAAAGAATCATAGTTAAAATAGTTAACAAATGACATAGAATAATTCCAATTCGTTCCCTTTCATTTGTTTTAGTAATATCGCCAAAGTTTCTATTAAAAAGTCTTTCCCAAAATCCCATAAAAATCATAATCATCGATGTATAAATCTCGTTAAAGTCTTTAGATTCATTAATAGTAAGAAGAACGATTAAATTTACAAAATTTCTTACAACGACGGTTTCAAAATAGTGCTCTGATATCCATTCGGATAGCATAGTGATTATCAATGATAATCGATAAAATAAAATTTTATTCTAAAATTCAGAATAAAATCTAAAATTCAATTTCTTAATAAAATCTAAAATTCAATTTCGAAGAAATTCTAAGCACTACAATTGGTACAAATCTCATCTTCAAGTTCAAATTCTCCGCGTTTCATAGCCTCACGAATTTCTTGGCGCTTACGAGCTGCTTCTTCGGCTCTTGATTCTTTATTTTTAGAATTTGGAATCTCAATTTCCTTAGGTTTTACCTCTGAGCTCAAAGACTTAGAGCTTGTCATTGAAAGGATAAGCTCCTTATCAACAGTGAATTGAATCGCATCAGCCTTAGGTTTAGTCCGTAGATAATACATACCGGTTTTTAGTCCTTTCTTCCAAGCATAGAAATGCATAGATGTCATTTTAGCTAGAGTAGGTTCAGCAATGAAAAGATTCATACTCTGAGACTGACATACAAAAGCTCCACGGTCAGCAGCCATATCAATGACACTCTTCATCTTAATCTCCCATACAGTCTTATAAATATCCTTTAGTTTCTGAGGAATTTCGGGAATATTTTGAATCGAACCTTTATCAGAAATAATTCTCATTCTCATTCTATCATCCCATAGATTCATATCTACCAGAGTTTTCATTAGATGTTTATTCACCACAGGGAATTCACCAGACAGAACACGGCGGGAATAAACATTGCTAGTAAAAGGTTCAATAGATTCATTATTACCCAGAATTTGAGCTGTAGAAGCGGTAGGCATAGGTGCTAGAAGCAGAGAATTACGAAGACCATAAGTTTTAATATTTTCTTTTAGAGATGTCCAATCATATACAGGTCCTAGAGACGGGTCAGTGTTGGTTTTGACATTCCATAGGTCAAACTGAAGAAGACCTTGAGCCGCAGGGCTTACAGCATCATCGCCGCTCCTATATCCATTCCTGAAAGTTTCATAAGGACCATATTTCTTGGCTAGCTCACAAGAAGCAGTTAGTGCTCCAAAATAAATAGTTTCAAAGATACTTTTGTTAAGTTGAGCAGCATCGGGACTTTCAAAAGGATATTCTAGTAGAGCAAAAGTATCCGCTAGACCTTGAACACCGATTCCAATAGGACGATGCTTCTTATTGGAATATTCAGTCTCTGGAATTGGATAATAATTAATATCAATAACCTTGTTAAGATTCTTAGTTGCAGTCTTAGCTACCTCTAGAAGTTTCGGAAAGTCATATTTCCCCGAGTCGTAGCGACTTTTAATATCAAAATTTTTATTATCTGAATTTCCTTGTTTTACAAAGGAATTTAGAGCAATACTCGCAAGATTACAAACTGAAGATTCAGATGGTGAAGTATATTCAATTATTTCGGAACAGTTTCCAGTTAAAATTCCATTAAAAACTCCAGCGTGATTTTCCGGTTCATTAAAACAATAAGTATGACAGATTCTACCCTTATTTTCCTTAATCGTAACAGTAGTCTCGACAATTTCACCTTCCGGATTTACCCATTTAATCAAACGAGAACCTTCCCTGATATCTTTAGCATCGATTCTTTCAGTTTCTTTTATGTTAGAGAATAAAGATTCTTCGAAAAGACCAGAATTAAAATTCTCTAGAATAAATTTATGATATTCAGTGCATTCAATAAAATTATAACTGTATTTATTCTTACCATTTTTATCAGTGTGTTTATTAAAGAAATTAATCTTGATAACTTTTTGATTTTCTCCAGTTTTCATAACAGTAGTCTTACTCCACTTATCGCCATTCCACACATTAACCTCTTGACCTTCAAGTTCAGAAATCTGAATCTGTCCTTTATCAGTTAGAATATAAGTCTCAGGCGCAACACATAAATTCGAACTCTTAATTGTCCCCAAATTCTTTTGATTACTCTTTTGATTACAGGCATCTTTATAGAGCATATAAGGAGTTCCGGTTTCAATCTGACTCTGTATAATAGAAAACCATAAAGCTTGAGCTTTCATAGTTTTTCTACCACGCCCTTCTTGTTCATATTTTTCATAAAGTTTCTTAAATTCTTCTCCATAAACATCACATAGACCAGGAGCTTCGTTAGGACAGAACAGTGTCCAATCCGCATTTGCTTCCACACGTTCCATAAATAGGTCAGAAATCCATAGACCCAGGAATAAATCACGGGCTCTCATCTCCTCTTTGCCGTTATTTTTACGAAGTTCTATGAAGTCCATTATATCAGCATGGTGGGGTTCAACATAAAAAGCAAATGAACCTTTACGTTTACCTGCCTGATTAATGTACCTAGCAGTGTCATTGAAGACTCTCAACATCGGAACGAGACCATCGGACCTTCCGTTGGTCCCCTTAACATAGCTACCATTAGCACGAATAGAATGAACGTTAATTCCAATACCACCAGCATATTTACTAATGTTAGCACAATCTTTAAGAACTTTGAAGATAGAATCGACACTATCTTCCATATCTAGAAGGAAGCAAGAACTTAGCTGTTGCCGTGGCATTCCCGCATTATACAAAGTAGGAGTGGAATGACTCATGAATCTCTGTGACATTAGTTTATAAGTGTTTAATGTTTCTACTAAATCTAATTTAGGAATTTTGATATTTTTCTCTTCATCAAAAATAACTGAGGTGTGAATGGCTATGGATGCTCTCATATACATTTGCTGTGGTCTTTCACAAGGAGAATCGTTCATACGTAGAAGATAACTTTTCTCCAAAGTTTTAAATCCAAAATAATCAAAATCGTAATCTCTATCATATTTAATTTCATTATCTAATATTTCGGCATTCTCCATAACTACAGTGTAAAAATCCTTAGAAATAAGAGGGGCATCTTCACCCGTTTTAGGATGTTTATATTCATACATCTTCTTAACATTACGACTAAAAACAGAGTCAGTATTCTTATGAAGATTAGATACAGCAATTCTCGCTCCAAGCTTCGACCAATCAGGGTGATAAGTCGAGGAATAAGCACAGGTCTCGGACGCTAACTGGTCTAGCTCACTAGTTGTGATTCCGTTATAAATTCCTTGAATAACTTTAATAGCAACTTTAGTAGCATCTACATATTTCTCATTTAGCCCATAACATAGCTTCTTAATCCTAGTAGTAATCTTATCAAAATGGACCTCCTCCTTTTCTCCGTTTCTTTTAAGAACAAACATTTTAACCTATTTTTTCTAATTCAACTTTATATAAAATCCTTATTTTTATATAAATATTATTCTCTTAAGAGACTAAATTTTCAAAACAATTTGTTTTGAAAATTAACAATCGTAATAAAGTTGAACAGTTTCTATAGCTTTATCACTTTCATTTTCAATCCAATATTTTATTTGATTTTTAAGAGATTCAAGTCTTAGATTCCATTCCTTTTGATTCGATTTTAGGATTTTATAAATTCCTTTACTATCCGTTTCCCAACAAGATTTAATTTCTTCATCTTTTTCATTAACATATTCATCCGGATTAAATCGAATAAAAACAATAGGTCTGTGTTCTAAATCTTTGTAAATCTCCATAATTCTTTTATTTTCACAAGAACAATCATAGTCAATATGTTGATTCTCGTCGATTTCAATAATAACAATTCTATGACCCAAATTAATTAATATATCAGGTCTTCTTTTAGAACATCCTCCTTGAATTGTTTTATCTAAAACAATATTTAAATCCTTGAAATTTTCAATAATAAAATCTACTACAACTTTTTCTTTGGTTCTATAATTTCTAGATATTGGTTTATCAGGGAAAGTATTAATATAACAACGAAGACAATAGCCCTCGTATTTTTTACCAACTAATGTGGAACATAGATAAGTTTTACAGTTTTTATGTTTAACATTAATCATTCCATCTAGTTTATGTTCATTACAAAATTTAACTTTATTTTCTCCCTCAAAATTATAGCTTGGACGAGTTTTACATCCATCAAATTCGCAGTTTTTACTTATAATATCGATCATTCCATCTAACTTATGTTCATTACAAAATTTACGTTTAGTTTCTCCCTTAAAATTATAGCTTGGTAAAGTTTTACATCCTTCAAAATTACAGGTTTTATGTTTTACATCAATCATTCCATCTAACTTATGTTCATTACAAAATTTACCTTTAGTTTCACCTTCAAAATTATAGTTTGGTCGAGTTTTACATCCTTCAAAATTACAGGTTTTATTTATAACATCAATCATTCCATCTAACTTATGTTCATTACAAAATTTACCTTTATTTTCTCCTTCAAAATTATAGATTGGTTGAGTTTTACATCCTTTAAAATTACAGGTTTTATTCTTAACATCGATCATTCTATCTAACTTGTGTTTATTACAAAATTTACCTTTAGTTTCACCTGCAAAATTAAAATTTGGACGAGTTTTACATCCTTCAAAATTACAAGTTTTATGTTTTACATCAATCATTCCGTCAAGTTTATGTTCCTTACAAAATTTACCTCCACTTTTTCCTTCAAAATTATAGATTGGTTGAGTTTTACATCCTTCAAAATTACATAATTTACCTTTATTTAAAATTTTTAAGGGTTCCATTTTGATTTTTAATTTCTAATTTGATTTTAGAAATTAAAAATCATTTTTAAAATCAATTTTGATTTTTTATGAATTATTAATTCATAAAAATTATTTAATTAAATTATTCCTTGAAAAATCCCTCATAGAAATCTTCCCAGTATTTATCGTTTCTAATTTTATGAGGAACATATAAATCTGAAGCTAAACCTCTATAACTTGTATCATTATAATATTTTAATTTTGATTCCTTAAAATCTTTAAAATTGGAATCGGAATTATATATTTTTTCCGATTCAATTTCAACGTTAGGAAAGTTATAAACTTTACCAAAATCTATCATCCAGATTCTTAGATTTTCATCTAACACTAATTCTACGTCAAAAGGTTTAATTCCTTTTTTAAATAATTCTGAATATGCTTTTCCAATTGTATATGATATATTAGGAAGATTAACGTTTGGAAAATTATAATTTTCCAAAATTTCATCACCTTTAAATTCTTTCACTTCATCTATTATAATCTCTAACATCTCAGTATTAGCATAAAATCCTCTTGTTATTTTATTTTCACAAATCCAACTTGAATTCACTTCTAATGATTTAACATTTTGTAATCCTAATCCTATGTGAATCTGTTCATTTTCATCAAACCCATCAATTTTGGGAGGTTTAATTCTGTCCATTAGAACCCCGCATAAAAATTTTTCTGATTTTCCCGATTTAGATTTGGATTTAGATTCGATAAAATCCAAATCTAATTCAATAACCTTATTATATTTTTCATAAATTTCAGGTATATAGACTCCCAAATATTTATAATCCGAATCTAAATCCGAATTTAACTTTAGATAAGTTAAATTCGAATTTAACTTATCTAAAATTTCCTTACATTTTTCTTGAATCTTAATTTCATACTTTAAAGCATTACAATCATTAATATCATAAAATAGTTTTAAAGCTAAAGGTTTAATTTCATTATCGATTTCTTCATCCTTACCGATTACAATACCGTATCCTCCAGACCCAAGTATCTCCATAATGTATAAGTTTTTATATTATATATCTTTATATTGTAAATTCATTTTTACTGTGTAAAAATATAAGAAAAATTTAAAAATTGGTTTAAAGAGATGTACGGAATAAATAAAAAGAACATAAAAAGATTTTACTAAGTGTTTAATCTGTGTCTTTTTTTGAGTAGTAGCGATTTAGTTTTAATTAAATCGCTACCGTCGGCTAGTGGTTAGGCCGATTCCCTTAAGAGGAATTATCGCAAGATTCAAGGGTTCGAATCCCTTCGGTAGTATTTTTTCTAGGATGTCCTAGAGACTAAATTTTCAAATCAATTTGATTTGAAAATTACAAAATTAAGATTCTTCATCTAAATATTTCCATATAAATCCATAAGCAGTTTTGGTTCTACCTATAGCATTAGATTGAATATTTTTTCTTTTAAAATTTGTTTGACGTTCTGCTTCCGAAGCAGTTGGAAATTCTGCTATCATTGTTACACCGTCGAGTTCAAATTGGCCAACTCTTTTTCCTACGGCTTTAGTCATAGCTTGTCTATGTTTTTCAATATTTAAAAATTTCTCTTCTTCATTTAAAGAATTATAATACTTAGAAACAGATTGACCAATTTTTTCTCTAGTTTCTTGACTTGGAGGATTTCCAGCTCCTCCAACTCGACCTTCCGCAAGTGCTTTTTGATATTTCTCAGAATTCTTAACTCTCTCAGAAATACCAGCAGCTTTAGTAGCAGCGATATGTTTTTCTCTATAAGTTTCATAATAATTAGGATTTTCTTCGTAAAATTTTCTAGAAGCTTCTGATAATTTTTTACGAGTTTCATCACTATGAGTTTTACCTAAAAATCCCCCTCCCTCCCCACCAGGCAAGAAATTATAGCCTCCGTAAGGTGCTATAGAGTTATACTTCTCAATATATTTCTTTTCCAGTTCAAATCTTTCATCGAAAGAACATTCTTGAATTACCTCAAAATTAAAATTATCAATTCCATATTTGATAAAAGCTTGTTTCAAAATCGGACAAGTATAATATTGACTTTGAAAATTTTTATGTTGTCTCCATCTGTCTTTATAATTTTGAATCGTTTCGCCAATATAAAGCTTACCATTAATCTTATTAGTAATCTTATAGATATAAGCGACCTTGGATTCTACAGATGTAATTTCCGTTTGACCTACATCTTTCGACTCTAAGTTCAAATTTTTAATTTCAGATTCTAAAGCTTCCATCTTAAAAAACTTTATCAGAATAAACTTTACTAAAACTTTTTTCCAAAATGAATTTTTAAACCTAAAATTCATTTTTAAAATCTAATTTTAAAAAATCTAATTTCATATTTCGATTTTAAAAATGATATCCGAATCAAAATAAATTTTATAGTTAAAATTGAATAGCTTTTAAATTTTAATTAAAATTTAAAATGGATACAGAGAATTTTAAATTTGATGGTAGAAATAAGAAATGGACTTTAGATTCAGAATATCAACTACAACCTTGTAAAAAGGGAAGATTAATTAATTACGAAAAAATCAAAAAAGAATGGGAAAAATCGTGTCATATTAATATCGACCAAAGAATTGGTATGGAATCAACAATGGGTGAAGTTTTTAAAATTTATAAGAATGAGTCATTCTTAGCTGCTAAGATTTTGCCTATTATAAATGATAATAGTTTTAAAAATAATGAAAAAGAAATAAGATTTGCTATTGAAGCTTCAGAACTTGTTTTAAATAATAAAAGTATATACTTTCCGATAGTTTATGATTTTGAATTATGTAATGAAACATATTTTCATACAGAAAATAACGCAAAATTTAAATCTTTTGCTTTAAGATTTTATGATAAAAGTTTGAGATATCAACAATTTATTTTTTTATTAAATTCTAACATTGATAATAATATCAAAGAGAAGATTTTAAATCTTAAAAATAAAAAATTGATGAATCCAGATGAAATTATAGAAAAATTAAATTTGAATATTAAATTACCTGATAAAATTCAATCACATCTTTTATTTAGTGAATTAGCTTGTTTTGATTTAAATTTTTATCTTGATAATTTTCAAGGAGAGAAATTTCTATCCGAAATATTAACGTTTAAAAATTTACATTACTTACTTCTCGAAATATTCTTAGCAATTAAAGATATGACGATTAAATTAAATCTTTTACATAATGATTTACATTTAGGTAATATTTTACTCATTAACGATGAAAATTCTGAAATTGGATATATTCCTTTAATTCACGACTTTGGTAAATCTAGGAAATTAAAATTTAACGAATTAGGTGATATTGAATATTATGATAAACAACACGATTTGTTCTTTTTCTTGGGAAAGTTCGAGGAAAAAATTAACGATTTAAACATTTTAGAAGATTCTAAAATTCTCAAAAATACATTATCAGAAGTTATTGATGTTTTTAACGAATCAAAAGAAATTTTTCCAATATTAGATGTTATAAAATATTGGAAAAATTTAGATTTTGAAAATTTGATTCCTATTTAGAATTAAATCTTATTTTATCGAACATTTAATTCTAAATAGGAATCAAATTTTAAATAATAATATTTAAAATTCTAGAATCTAAAGTGTAATTTCTTAAAAATATTGTTTCCATTTCATATTTTGATTTTAAAAATGATATCTAATTCCGAATTAAATTTAAAATTAAATTCAAAAATAAATCTATGTCATAAGATTTCAATCTCTAAAAGGATAAATCAAGGATTGTCAGCGGCTATCTATAAATCACCAGATGGAAAGATTCTTAAAGAGATTTATATAGATAAAGATATAAATCTTGATAGAAAATTAAATGAAGTTTATATTAATTCTATAATAATGAATGACCCAGAGCTTTCATTATATTCGGTTCCATTTTATGGATATGATGGAATCTGTGAGAAAAATTCGAAGAATTCTCCAAGTTTAAAAGAATCTTTGAACTTAAAGAACTCCGAGACTTTAAAGAGTTCTTTAAAATCTTATTCCCTTGTTTTAGAGTTCGAAGATGCTGGGAAAACGCTGTATGAATTATTACCTTATTTTAACTCTTCTGAAGAGTTGGGAAATTTAAGAGAAATAATAATTAAAGTTATGACTATTGTTAAACTTTTTAACGAGAAAGGAATAACACATAACGACCTTCATACCAAAAATATATTCTACAATCCGGAAACCGAAAGTATTCGTTTAGGTGATTGGGGTCTCGGATTATTTCCAAATAAATCTGTAAATAATCTATACGAAGATTTAACCCTATTCTTTTCTAGTCTATATCTTGATACAGTTTTTTCGAAAATAAAAACCAAAGAAGTAATTAATATATTACAGAAAAAGAATCTTTATAAACAATATATGAAAGATGTTCAAAAAGAGATTGAATATCAAAGAAGAAAATTTAGTTATAAACCGTTAAGTTTTCTAAAGTCTATAGAAGATGATATCAAAGTTCGTTTTATGAAAAGATATTTTGTTGATAAGGTTGAATTTCGTAATGAGATTCTAAGAACTATAAGGAATAATTCCTCAAATAATTCACTAACGATTCTAAAATATCTAGAATCTCTAATTTAAGAATAAACTATTCTTAAATTAAAATTTCTTAAAATCATAAAAATTATAATTTTTAAAAATAAAAAGAATGAAATTAATTTTAATCGATTCTAGAGTTTCCAAATATCAAGATTTTATAGATTGTTGTTTAGAAGATGTCAAATATATAGTTTATGATTATTATTCTGATACATATGATAGCATCATTGATAGAATCTCCAATTCTACGGAATATTACACGGAATCATTCGTGGAATCCGCGGAATCTTACACGGAGTCATTCGACTCTGTAGGGTTTATATCGCATAATTATCATCAATCTGGTTATCAGTTTTTAATAAATGAAAATCTAAATAATTTCGAGGATTTAGCTTCCTGGGACGATTTTATCCTTTTTTTAACTAAATTAAACTCTAAAACTTTTGATTTTATGGCTTGTTCTTTATTTTCTGAAGAAAGATGGAGAAACGTTTTCTCTTATATAGAATCAAAAGGTTTTAATGTTCGTTCTAGCTCTGACAAAACAGGTGCTTTACAGGTTGGAGGAAATTGGATTATGGAATCAGAGAATAATTTACAGGGTATAAATCCTGTTAATGTTAAGAATTTATATTTTAAGGAAAATATAGAAGTATATCCATTTTTGTTAGATAATAAATATGTTGGATATTACAATCCATATTATTATTCAAATTTACTAAATAAAAAAGATATTCAATATGAAACACCTGGAAAAATTTATACTTGGGGTGCTACATTAAATGGAGGAACTGGGAACATCAAAGCAGTATATGGACATAATAGCGCTTTCTCAGCTTTAACTTCAGAAGGGACAGTTTATAATTGGGGAGATATTTCTCAAGGAGGAGCACAAATAGGAGCTACAGGAATTAAAACTGTTAGATATAATAATAGCTCTTTTGCTGCTTTACGAGAAAATGGAACTGTATATGCTTGGGGTTCTTCATTTTCAGGTGGAATTACAGGAACAACAGGAGCAGAACTTGGAATAACCGGAGTTACAGAGATTTA
>JACCDX010008317.1_pt1 | contig 20605 bp, 20 predicted proteins | sample 7449681 | NCBI WGS metagenome assembly JACCDX01 (sample SAMN15323450, study PRJNA562643) | freshwater metagenome | isolation source: river surface water | place: USA:Blue River Watershed | collected 2017-08-18
AGGACTGCTGGAGAGAACTTCCGTGGTCACGGTGGAATTGCTCCCAGTCGGCGCGGGGATGCGAGTTCCAGACGACATGCATCAGCCCATAATAGCCAAGGTCAAATCGCGCAGGGTCAAGTTGTGGTGCCTGCGGTCGATTCATCCCGGGAGACAAGGTAATTGGCCAAGCCAAAAGGCGGCGCGCAGCGTGAGGCGTCCCAGGACATTCCAGGGGCGCGCCTGACCGCCGCCGGCGTTGTGCTCCTGCTTCTCTACCTGGGGCTGCCCGTGGCGGTCGTGGGTAACTTGCTGGATTTCCTGGTCCAGTGGTGGTTGGGTTGGTGCATCGGACTCTGGTGCATCGTGAATTGAAGGTGGGTCATGTTCTTCTTCGTTGGTTTTGTGGTGATCTTCGGCGCGGTGTTCGGCGGCTACATCGCCGCCGGCGGCAAGATGGCGCCCATCATCAAGGCGGCCCCCTTCGAGATCATCATCATCGGCGGCGCCGCGATCGGCGCCGCGCTGGTGGGCAACAGCATGGCCATCTTCAAGGCGGCCATGGGCGGCATCGGCAAGTGCATCTCCGGCCCGAAGTGGAAGCAGGCCGACTACCTGGCCGTGATGGTGCTGGTGGGCAAGCTGCTGGGCGTCATGAAGAAGGAAGGCGTGGTGGCGCTGGAAGCGCACGTCGAGAACCCCGACTCCAGCCCCATCTTTGGCGAATTTCCCAAGCTGGCCAAGGACCACTTCATCGTGCAGATGATCTGTGACCCGCTGCGGCTGGCCGTGATCTCGCAGGGCAACCTCGAGGCCGACACCGTCGAGGACATCATGAAGACGGCGATCAAGGCGCACCACCACGACGCGATGCGCGCGCCGGCGGCCCTGTCCACCATTTCGGGCTCCCTGCCCGCGCTGGGCATCGTGGCCTGCGTGCTTGGCGTGATCAAGACCATGGGCGCCATCGACCAGCCCCCGCCCGTGCTGGGCGCGCTGATCGGCGCTGCGCTGGTGGGCACCATGCTGGGCGTGTTCATGTCCTACGCCATGTTCGAGCCCTTTGCCGGCCGCCTGGCGCAGGTGCTGGACGAGGACGGCCAGATCTACAACGTGATCCAGCAGATGATCGTGGCCAACCTGCGCGGCTACCCGCAGCCGGTGATGATCGAGACTGCGCGCGCCTGCATCAGCCACCACAACCAGCCGAGCTTCTCTGAAGTGTTCGACGCCTTGCGAGGCTCGTGATGGCCGAAGCTGCCGTCGTCGAGGAGGACAAGCCGCAGGTTGACACGCCGCCCGCCGAGGCGGCGGCTTCGCCCGCGCCCGCGCCTGCGCCTGAGGAGGCTGCGCCCGCGGCCGATGCCGGCGGCGAGCCGGTGCGCCCGATCATCAAGAAGATCATTCTTGAGGACGGCCACGGCGGTGCCCACGGCGGCGCCTGGAAGATCGCGCTGGCCGACATGATGACGGCCATGATGGCCTTCTTCCTGCTGATGTGGCTGCTTGGCGCCACCCAGGAGGACCAGCGCAAGTCGGTGGCCGACTACTTCCGGCCCGCCTCGCACAGCCAGATCAAGTTTGGCGAGCTCGCCGGCTCCGACGGCCTGCTGGGTGGCAAGTCGATCATCGACCCCGACGGCTTCCCCTTCACCGCCAAGCAGACCTCGGTCATGGAGCGGCTCACGCCTCAGGCCCAGGGCGGCCCCAACTCCGACGCCGGATCCTCGCAGCAGGAGAACAACAAGGAGGGCCCCCAGGAGGAATCGCCCAGCGCCGAGTCCGGCAAGGGCGGCCGGGGGCAGCAGGACCAGGCCAATTTCGACAAGGTGGAGAAGGACCTCAAGCAGAAGCTCGCCGAGAACAAGCAGCTCGCGCAGATGGGCGACCAGGTCTCGGTCACCCGCGACAAGGACGGCCTGCGCATCGAGGTGATCGACAAGGCCAAGTTCTCGATGTTCCGTTCGGGCACCGCCGAACTCGACGACAAGGCGATCGCGCTGCTGCGGGAGGTGGCCGGCTCCATCAAGGGCCTGCCGAACAAGGTGGCCGTCCGCGGTCACACAGACAGCCTGGGCTTCGCCCCGGACAGCGGCCGCAACAACTGGTCGCTCTCGACAGAGCGCGCCGACGCCACCCGCAAGGTGCTGCAGGCCTCGGGCCTGCCCTATGACCGCTTCCAGCGCATCGAGGGCGTGGCCGACACCAACCCCTTCATCCCGGGCAACCCGGCGGATCCGCGCAACCGGCGCGTGAGCATCACGGTCTTGAACCAGTGAGTGGATCGCACCTGTGGGTGCGGCTCAAGCCGGGGGATACTGAGGGTGTTCAGGCGCTCAGTGGATCCAGCGCCTCGCCAGCGGGTAGATGCGGCCCATCTCAGGATCGCTCCCATCGCCGAAGGTGAGAAACAGGCGCTTGTTCCCGGGCCGCGTGCTCCACGCCAGGCGCTGGCCAAAATGGCCGACGAACCAGGCTGTCTCCGGCGCCAGATCCGCTTCTGTCCAGGTGAACCAGCTGTAGCCGTTGAAAAAACCGTTGATTCCTTCCGCCTTGGGCGCGCGGACCTGCGTCTTTCCCATGGCGCGCACGAAGTCGCCGAAGCAACCGGGCTGGTCCCGCTGCTCTCGCAGCCACAGGCTCAGTCGAACCCAGTCGGCCAACACCAGCCGGACGCCGCCCGTGGCCAGGAAGTTGCCTTGCCGGTCGGTGTCGAGGATGAAGGGGTGGGCGATGCCCGCCGCGTGAAGCACCTGGGTCTCGAGCCATCGGGTGAAGGGGACTCCCGTGGCCTTTTGCGTCATCAGTGCAGCCAGGTAGGGGTCGGTGGACTTGTAGTCGAAGACCTGTCCACCACCCTTGGCGCGTGTCAATCGAGGCAGGGCCACCAGGTCGGCCAGCGACGCATCCTCTGCCTGCAGGAAGCGTTCTGCTTCCGCGTAGGTAATCCCGTGGGTGTGGGTGGTCTCGGTCTCCGCCGAGCCCGACGACATGAGCAGGATCTGGCGCAGAGTCGCTTGGCCCACGACCGTCCTCTCGAGAGCGGGCAGCAGCGCGGCTGCCTGCACCTGCAGGTCCAGCCTGCCAGCGCACAGCGCCTTGCCCACCCCTAACGCGGTGAGGCTCTTGGACATGCTGGCGCTGGGCAGCAGTGTCGAGGGCCCGATGCCGGGGCGCGCCATTGCCGACACCACCTGGTCGTCATCGACGAAGACAAGGGCCTTGACCCGGGTGCTGCCTCTCATGAGCGCGCGCGCTTCTTGCAGCGGGTGGATTTCGCCGCCAGAGGCGGGCCTGGCGGGCAGCGGCCGAGGCGTGGCGCTGGCACTGCCTCGATAGCTCCAGGGCAGCCCCTGCTCGAAGTTCCACTCGCGGAAGTTGCGTCCCCCGGGCAAAGTGGACGGCGAGCGTTCCAGTACGCTTCCAGTCACCTCCACGCCAAAGGCCTCCGCCCTTGGCTGTGGCGGAGTGACCGGCGACGCGGGCTCGAACTGCACGATGCAGTGGTTGCGGACCGGTGTGCGCTGGTCGCTGCCAGTCATCGGGGCTGACATCCTGATTTTGCTGCCTTCTTGCAGGCCGGTGGCATGCAGATACCAGCGCCTGTCGTCCCTGCGTCCCACGCCGGAGATGCTCAGACGTACAGCACCATCGGCATCGAACACCAGCTCCTCGTACTGAACCAGTTCCGGAGTTTCGGTCTTCCCCACAGCCCGCGAGCCCTGTATCTCGAGAGACAGGGCTTGCGTGTAGGCTTGCCCGCCGCCAGCGGCAGGCGCAGGGCAACTGATGGTCCCGGCCAGGGTGGCCGCCTGCGCAGCACAGCTCAGGCTGGTCGCCAGGATCAGGCCCAGGAGGGACTGCCATTGAATGTGCGAATCGATTTTCATCGTCTGACTTTCAGAGCCTGGCAAATGCCTCGAACATGGTGAACATCTCGGCCTGCCAGGGGCCCATGTGGTCTACCGCGGTCTGGACCAGTACCGTGCGGGTGGGCATGTCGACCACCACGCGCTGCGCGTGATGGCCATTGAAGTAGAGGCGTGAGCCATCAGGCTTGGTGTGCCACATGTGGGCCTTGTAGCCGAAGCCAGGGCCCGCGGTGCCATGCCGGACCTGCGCGTCCAGCGGCCCCCAGCTGGTGAATTCGCGCACCCACTTCTCGCTCACGACCTGCGCGTTACCGGCTAGGCCGCGATTGGCGACCAGGGTGCCCAGGCGGGCCCAGTCCCGCAGGGTCGCGGCGAAGCCGACGCAGTTGAATTCGTTGCGCCTGGAGTCGGTTGTCCAGGTCGCCATGTCCTGCGCGCCCAGCGGCTGCCACAGCGCCTCCTGCGCGAACTCGGACATGGAGCGCCCGGTGACGCGTCGGATCACCATGCCGAGGGTGAGTGGGCACAGCTCGTTGTAGTTGTAGCGGCGGCCCTGGTCCTCAGCCCGCCGGTTCCAGCCCGCCACCACTGGAGCGATGTCAGAGCCTTCCCCCAGGAAGGCCCGTGGATAGATCGTGTTGTTGTCCGTGTCATGGCGGATGGACGCGCCGCTGGACATATTGCTCAGGTTGCGAAGTGTTACCCCGCCATGAAGCGTCCCCTCGAGCTCCGGCAGGTACTTCTGTGCCTCATCGTCATAGGAGGCGATGAGGCCCCGGTCCAGGCAGATGCCCAGGAGGAGCGAGGTCACGCTCTTGGCCATGGACCAGCTCGTCATGCGCATCGACGCGGTCCGATCGAAGCGATAGCGCTCCAGGAGGATCTGGCCATCCCGGCACACCAGCAGGCCGGTGACCGGCCACTGGTTCAAGTAGTCGTCCGGGCTCCGTTGGCCGAAGCCGAAGGGATAGCGCAGGTCGCCGACGGGGGACTCGCCCAGGGCCATGGGCGTGGACGAAGGTGTGATGGCGCGCCAGGGCAGCACCCTCTCGAAACCGCCGGAATAGTTGCCGACCCGGTAGCGAGGCTCGCGGTTGAGGCCGCCGTCGAGCCCGATTGGATAGGTGCCGCCGCTGCTCCAGCGATCGAACGCCAGGACGGGCAGGCTGGCCGCACCGGCCAGGCCCAGACCCGCCATCAGGAACTTGCGCTTGTCCATCCGTCTCCTCCGGCCCCCTTGCCGCCCAGGGGGGGCTGTCCGCAACCAGCACCGCGCGGATCAACAAGGTTCTGATCAAGGTCATTCTGACACGTGCGAGGGGGTGCAACAATTGCCCGCCAGAACGGCCTTGCGCTCCCCGTGCGAAGCGAAGGCCGGCCTTTGGAATTCAATCAGGAGATTTGTCCATGAAACGCCGCCACGCCCTCGCCCTTGCCGCCGCCTCCCTCGCCGGCGCACTGCCCCTGGCCGCCCAGGCCCAGGCCTTCCCCAGCAAGCCCCTCAAGATCGTCGTGCCCTTCGCCGCTGGCGGCGTGGCCGACATCACCGCCCGCACCGTGGCCCAGCGCATGGCCGAGACCCTGGGCCAGCCGGTCGTCGTCGACAACCGCCCGGGCGCCGGCGGCATCGTGGCCGCCGACCTGGTGGCCAAGGCCGACCCCGACGGCCACACCCTGCTGCTGATGTCCAACGCCAACGCGGTGAGCGCGGGCCTGTTCAAGTCCCTGCCCTTCGACCCGGCCAAGGACTTCGCGATGGTCTCGCTCCTGGGTACCTTCGACCTGGTGCTGGTGGCCAGCGGCGAGTCGCGCTTCAACAGCCTGCAGGAGATGCTGGCCTATGCCAAGGCCAACCCGGGCAAGCTCAATATCGGCAGCATCAACATCGGCAGCACCCAGCACCTGACCGCCGAACTGTTCAAGGCCACTGCTGGCATCGACGCCCAGGTGGTGCCGTTCAACGGCACGCCGGCGGTCGTCACCGCGCTGCGCGGCGGCCAGGTCGACATCGCCGCCGAGGTGCTGAGCCCGGTGCTGCCGCAGATCAAGGGCGGCGTGCTCAAGGCCCTGGCGATCACCGGCAGTCGCCGCAGCCCGGCGCTGCCCCAGGTGCCGACCGCGCGCGAGGCCGGCGTAGCCAACCTGCTGGCGTCCTCCTGGAACGCGCTGGGCGTGCCCGCGCGCACGCCCAAGGACGTGGTCGAGCGTCTGAACCGCGAGGTGGTGGCCGCCCTGAACCACGCGCCCACGCGCCAGAAGCTGGTCGACCTGAACATCGAGCCGGCGCCCGGCACGCCGGCCCAGGCCCAGGAGTGGCTGGCCAGCGAGACGCGGCGCTGGGGCGAGGTGATCCAGCGCGCGCGGATCGAGAAGCAGTAAGCCGCCCCTGGCGCTCGGGGGCGAGGGCGACAGCCCCGGCCCCGAGCGGACTACGGGTAAGTCCCCATGGCCCGAACAGGGCCATTTGCATACGATTGCTGCATACGTATGCAAAAAACGCAAGGTCAATCCAGCCGTGGCAGCACGCCAGCTGCGCGCCGTGGGCCGCACATCACATCGCACGATGTGGCCGCCGCCGCCGGCGTGTCGCAATCGGCGGTGAGCCGCTGCTTCACGCCAGGCGCCAGCGTGTCCGAGGCTACACGCCAGCGGGTGATGCAGGCCGCTGCTGAACTCGGCTACCGGCCCAATGTGCACGCGCGCACGCTGATCACGGGGCGCACCCGGATCATCGGCGTCGTCCTAGCGCACCTGGACAACCTGTTCTATCCACGCTTTCTGCAGATGCTGACCGAGCACCTGCAGACCCAGGGCATGCAGCTGCTGCTGTTCGTCGCCGACGGCAAGCAGCAGTCGGAGCTGATGGGCCAGCTGCTCAATTACCGGGTGGATGGCATCGTGCTGGCGGCCACCACCCTCGATGCGGACCTCGCGAAGGACTGCGCGCAGGCAGGCATTCCGGTCGTCCTGTTCAACCGGGTGGCGTCGCGCTCGATGGACCGCAGCTTCCATTCCGTCCAGACCGACCAGAAGCACGGCATGCAGCAGCTCACGCAGCTGCTGATCGATCGGGGCCACCGGCGGATAGCCTACCTGGCGGGCAGCCTGGACACCTCCACCAACCAGGCCCGCGAACAGGGCTGCCGCCAGGCACTGACTGAGGCCGGTCTGGCCCTGCACGCCTACGGCGAGGGTGACTACGAGGCCGAACAGGCCCGGGCGGTGATCCGCGCCTGGTACACCAAGCCCGGCGGCGGCTTGCGTCCGCTCGCCCAGTGCCCGGACGCCATCGTCGCGGCCGACGACCGGATGGCCCTGGCCGTGCTGGACACCCTCCGCCATGAGCTGGGCATCCAGGTGCCCGCGCAGGTGTCCGTGGTGGGTTTTGACGATGTGCCGCAGGCCGCCTGGCCGGCCTACGGCCTGACCACCTACGCCCAGCCCCTGTCCGAGATGGTGCAGGCGGTGATGCAGCTGCTCACGGAGCAGATGGACGGGCGCGAGGCCCAGCCGACCACCCCGCCGAAGGGCCGGGCTGTGGTTCTCAAAGGTGAGTTGCAGGAGAGGGGGTCGGTGCGCGCGCGCACCGGCTCCAAGTGAGCTGCCACCCGCAGCAGCAAGTACCAACCCTAGGAAAAAGCAGGAGACAGACCATGTTGAACAGACGTGACTTGATTCAGTGGAGCGCCGGCTCGGCGCTGGCCCTTTCCGGCGTGGGCGCGGCCCGCGCGCAGAGCGCCGTGCTCAAGCCCGGCAAGCCCTATGCCGGCCAGACGGTGAACGTGCTGAGCGTCGTCGCCCCCCAGTTCAGCGCCCACGAGGCCCGGCTGGCCGAGTTCGAGGCGCTCACCGGCATCAAGGTCAAGTACCAGTACGTGCCCTTCGCCAACACCCGCGACAAGCTCACCGCTGAACTGGTGGCCAAGACCGACCAGTACGACGTGCTCAGCGCGATGGACATCTGGGGCCCGGGTCTCTACAACCTGTTCGAGCCGCTCAACCCCCGCCTGGCCGAGAAGCGCATCGATATGGTGGCCCGCTACCCCTCGGCCCACCTGCGCGCGGCACGTGATGGCCTGGGCGCCGGCCCCAACTACATCGGTTTCCCGATCCGCGGCCATGTGCAGCTGATGTTCTATCGCAAGGACATCTTCGCCCGCCTGGGCATCAAGGTGCCGGAGACCTGGGACCAGATGGTCGAGGCGGGCAAGGCCGTCCAGGCCGGCACCGACATGTCGGGCGTGGCCATGTACTACGGCAAGGGCGGCGGCCAGAACCTGATGATCTGGTTCAACTACCTCTGGGGCATGGGCGGCGACTTGGTGGACGCGCAGGGCCAGCCTGCCTTCAACTCGCCGCAGGCGGTGGCCGCCACCCAGGCCTACCTGGACGTGATGCTCAAACACAAGGTGGCGCCCGCGGCGAGCGCGTCCTTCAACGAGACCGACGCCGTCAACTCGGTTGCCCAGGGCAAGAGCGCCATGGTGCCGGTGTGGTGGTGGCGCTATGCCAACCTGACCGATCCCAAGACCTCCACCCTCAAGCCGGAGCAGATCGGGTTTGCGCCGCTGCCCGCAATGCAGGGCCGCGACAACACCACCTACACCAACACCTGGTTCTACGGCATCAACCGCAACAGCAAGCAGAAGGACGCGGCGATGGAATTCCTCGCCTGGCTGACGCAGCCGTCCATCGAGCGCGATCTGCTGCTGGACCGGAGCAAGAACGAGGTGGTGGCGGTGCAGAACGCCAACCTGCTGGACGCTGCCGTCAACCAGCGTTTCGAGGGCATGCACCGCTCGGGCGCGCAGTCGCTCAAGGGTGCACGCGGCGTGCCGCTGTTCCCGCAGTGGGCGCAGTTCTCCGACCTGATCGAGGCCACCATCAACGAGCTGGCCTCGGGCGGTGGTGACGTGAAGACGGCCCTCGACGGCGCCGCGCAGCGCGCACGCCGCGTGATGCGAGGCTGAGGCGGCTGGCATGATCCGGCGCATTCCTCCCTGGGTGTGGCTCCTGGCGCCCTCGCTGGCCTTCGTGCTGGCGATGGCGGTCTTTCCCCTGGGCTATTCCTTCGCGCTGAGCCTGCGTGAGTGGAAGCTGGCGCGCAGCGACGTGCCAGGGCCCTGGGTGGGGCTGGAGAACTACACGCTGCTCCTGACCGACGACCCGGAGTTCCTGGACGCGGTCAAGGTGACGGCCTGGTTCGTGGGCTGGGATGTGCTGGTCACGCTGCTGCTGTCGCTGGGCGCGGCCTTGCTGCTGCAGCGGCAGGGACGGGTTCATTCCCTGGCCCGCATGCTGCTGATCCTGCCTTTCGTCATGAGCCCGGCGGTGATCGGTATCTCCTTCCGCTTCTTCCTGAACCCGGAGTACGGCATCGCGCAGCACCTGCTGGGGCTGCTGGTGCCGGCGCTCCAGGGCAAGGTGTGGCTGTCGGACAGCAAGCTGGCCATGGCTGCGATCGTGGCCTCGGACGTCTGGCACTGGGCGCCGTACATGACGCTGGTGCTGCTCGGAGGGCTGGCCTCGGTGCCGCGCGAGACGCAGGAGGCCGCGCGTGTGGATGGCGCCGGGCCGCTGCGCGTGTTCTGGGACGTGACCCTGCCGCAGCTGTGGCCAGTCCTGGGCGTGGTGGCCATTTTGAAGACGGTGTTCGCCCTCAAGGCCTTCGACACCATCTTCACCCTGAGCAACGGCGGCCCCGGCACCTCGACGCAGACCCTGGCCTATTACGTCTACAACGCCGCCTTCGGCTACTACGACATGGGCTATGCCGCCGCGGCCGCCTACCTTCTCACCGCGGTGCTGCTCGCGGTCGCCATGTTCTACCTGCGACTGGTCCTCAAGAAATGACGTCTTCCACCCTGGTGATGCCCTCGCCGGGCGCCCTGATGGCGCGCCGCTGGAGCTTGGAGGCGCTGCATGCCGCCGGCGTGCTGCTGATCATCGGCACCATCGTGCTGCCGATCATCTGGATCCTGCTCACCGCCTTCAAGACGCCGCGCGATGTGTACGCGCTGGCATCGGCCATCGACTTCACACCCACGCTGGACAACCTGCGCACCGTCTTTGCCCACCCCTGGAACCTGGGTGACAAGATCATCAATAGCGTACTCGTGGCGCTGGGCACCGTGATCCTGGCCATCCCCATGGCCACGATGGCGGCCTATGCCTTCTCGCGCTTCGATTTTCCCCTCAAGCGCTTCCTGTTCCTGGTGGTGATTGCCTCGCAGTTCATCCCGGCGGCGGTGGTGGTGCTACCTTACTTCCTGATGTTCAAGGCCTGGGGCCTGCTGGACACGCGGATCGCGCTGGTGCTGGTCAACCTCTCGGTGGTCCTGCCCTATGCGGTCTGGATGATCAAGGGCTTCCTGGACGCGGTGCCGATGGAGATCGAGGAATCGGCCATGGTCGACGGCGCCTCGCGCGCCCGGGTGCTGGCCGAGATCGTGGTGCCGGCGGCCTGGCCGGGCATCATCACCGCCGCCGTCTTCAGCTTCACGCTGACCTGGAACGAGTTCCTCTTCGCCCTGATCCTGGGCAAGCAGCACGCGCTGACGCTACCCATCGGCCTCATCGGTTTCCGCACCGAGCGCGGCGACCTGTGGGAGCTCATGGCCGCCGGTGGACTGCTGATCACCCTGCCCATGTTCGCGCTGTCGCTGATGGTGCAGAAGCACTTTGTCGGCAGCCTCACCGCTGGCTCGGTGCGCTGAGCGCCCAAGCCCGTTCGACCCCTGATTTCCGAAAGCTCGCCCCGATGGCCCAGATCGAATTGCGCAACCTGGACAAGCGCTTTGGCTCGACCCATGTGGTCAAGGACCTGAACCTTCACATCGCCGACCGCGAGTTCCTGGTGCTGCTCGGGCCCTCGGGCTGCGGCAAGACCACCACCATGCGCATGATCGCCGGGCTGGAGGCTCCCTCGGGCGGCGACATCGTCTTCGACGGGCAGCGGATCAACGAGCTCCCGACTCAGGCGCGCGACGTGGCCATGGTGTTCCAGAACTACGGCCTCTACCCGCACATGAACGTGTTCGACAACATCGCCTACCCGCTGCGGCTGCAGAAGGTGCCGATGGCGGACCGTCGCGCCCAGGTGCAGCGGGCGGCTTCGCGCGTAGGCCTAGAGCCCTTCCTGGCGCGCATGCCGCGCGAGCTCTCCGGCGGCCAGCGGCAGCGGGTGGCGCTGGCGCGGGCCATCGTGCGCAACCCCCGCGTCTTCCTGATGGACGAGCCGCTGTCCAACCTGGACGCCAAGCTGCGCGTGACCGCGCGGGCCGAGATCAAGAGCATCAGCGAGGACCTGGGCGTGACCACCGTCTACGTGACCCACGACCAGGTGGAGGCGATGACACTGGCGCACCGGGTGGCGGTGATGCATGAGGGCGTGATCCAGCAGCTGGGGACGCCCGAGCAGATCTACAACGACCCGGCCAATGCCTTCGTGGCCGGCTTCATCGGCTCGCCGGCCATGAACCTGCTGCCGGTACAGGCCGACACCGCGTCGGTGCGTTGGACGGGCGGGCCCGGGATCGCGCTGCGCGCGCCCCGCGCGGGCCAGCTCCTGCTGGGGGCGCGGGCCGAGGACCTACAGGTCTGTGACGCCGCCACGGGCGATTTCTCCGCCGAGGTCTTCACCTTCGAGCTGCTGGGCGACTGCGCCATGGTCAACTTCAAGCTCGACGACCGGATGTGGTCGGTCAAGGCGTCCAAGGACTTGCGGATGTCGCGGGGCGAGCGCGTGGGCGTGCGCTGGCGGCCGGAGCGTCTGTACTGGTTTGATGCCGCGAACGGGGAGCGCCTGCGTGGCTGATGCGCCCTTGCGCGTGCTGCTGCCCGGGTCGCTGTGCGATGAGCGCCTGTTCGAGCGGCTCTGCGCGCACTGGCCCTCCGACACCCGGGTGGAAGTGCCGGACCTGCACCGGCTGCAACCTCTGGCTGAATGGCTGCCCGCGCAGGCGGCGCGCTGGCCGGCGCAGGTGGACCTGATCGGCTTTTCCCTGGGCGCCATCGTCGCCCTGGGCCTTCTGGCCCTGCAGCCGCAGCGCGTACGTCGCCTGGTGCTGGTGGCCTGCAACCCGTCGGAAGGTACCCCGCTGCACGCGCAGCGCGTGGCGCAGCAGCGTGCGCTGTGGCAGGCACAGGGCCCTGGGGCCCTGGCCCGCGAGATGGCGGCACAGGCCTCGCCGCCGGGCGCCCTGGATGCGGCGGCCCTGGGCACCCTGGAGGCGATGGCCACCGCCACTCCGCTGGTAGCATTTGAGGCGCAGGGACATCTGAACGTGACGCGGCCGGATGGCCGCGCCGCGCTGGCTGCCTGGAGCGGCCCCCTCATGCTGGCGAGCGGTGCCGCCGACCCCTGGTGCGGCGACGACAAGCAGGCCTTGCTGCGTGATATCCGGCCCCATGCCCGCTGGCTGCGCCTGCCAGGCGCCGGCCACTACCTCCCCCTGGAGCGTCCGCGCGAGCTGGCCGAGGCGACCCAGGACTTTCTCACCACTGAACTCACCCAGGGAGTGACCCCATGAACCGCGAGCAGCTGCGCGCGCGCTACATCCCCTTCGCGGACTTGCGCTATACGACCGAGGCCTTCATCGATTACGCCATCGAGGAGTGCTCACCCAAGTACAACTACGCGCTGATCGGCCCGGGCGTCTCCCAGAACCCCAACCAGCCGGTGAGCCTGCGCGAGCCGCATGGCTTCCAGGTGGGCGGTGTCTCCATGCCGCATGGCAAGACCAATCCGCCGCACATGCACTTCACCTGCGAGGTGTTCATGTGCTTCCGGGGCGACTGGCGGCTGATGTGGGGCTTCAACCCCGACGAGAAGCACACCGTCATCGCCGAGGGCGACATCGCCTCGGTGCCAACCTGGATCTACCGCGCCTTCCGCAACGTCGGCGTGGATGACGGCTTCCTGTTCTCCGGCCTGGGCCGCGACGATACCGGCGGCATCCTCTGGGGCCCATGGACGGTGGAGGCGGCCCGCAAGCAGGGCGTCTACCTCACTGAGGACTACCGCATGATCGACACCCGGCGCGGCGAGGCCCTGCCGCCCGGCACCCGGCTGCTGGAGCCGATGACCCCCGAGCAGATCGGCCAGCTGCAGGACTGGAGCCCCGAGGCCATGAGCCAGCGGGTGGTGCGTTTCGCCGACCTGCGCTGGTCGGGCGAGGCCTTGCTTGACAGCGTGCTGCCTGGCCACGGGGCGCAGATGGCGCCGGTGATCGGCCTGGGCATGGACCAGGGCCGCGGGGTCATCCCGCCGGTGGCCAATGCGCACGGCATGTCCATCGAGTGGCTGCGGATCCCGGCAGGCGGGCAGGTGGGCTGGCACCGCCTGGCGCGCAAGCAGGTGCTGCTGCTCAAGCAAGGCTCGCTGCGCGTGCAGCTGCGCGCTGACGATGGCCTGTTCGAGCAGGCCCTGGCCGGTAGCGCCACCGCCTGGGACGCCTACGCCCTGCCCGAGAGCCACTGGCGCAGCCTGCACAACCCGGGCACGCAGGACGCGGTGATGTTGCTGCTCACGGCGGGTGACGAGAAGAAGGCCATCGACTGGGACCCGGCCATCGTCGACCAGGCCGCCGCCCTGGGCTGGGCGATGGATGCCAACGGCTGCACCGCGCCCAAGTACTTTGTCGATCGCGCCCAGCGCTGAATCCGGAGGACCGACCATGTCTTCGACCGTACCCCCTGTCCCCGTGCTGGGGCCGCCGCCTGCGCCCGGCCTTCCCCTCGACACGCGCCTGCGCCCCGCCCTCTATCGCGACGTGCAGGTCAGCGGCCTGTTCTGTGGCCTGCCGCTGCCGGCGCTAGTGGAGATGGCGGCCTTCGCCGGCTTCGACTTCGTCGTGATCGACAACGAGCACGGCACTGCCGGCCTGGAGACCACCGAGCACCTGCTGCGCGCGGCCCGCGCCAGTGGCATCGTGCCTCTGGTGCGCTGCTTCGAGGCAGATATCCCTCGGCTGCTGGACGCCGGCGCCAGCGGCATCAAGGTGCCGATGGTGCAGACGCCGGAGCAGGCCGAGCGCCTCGCGCAGCGCATGCGCTATCCCCGGCCGGCTTCGCAACCGGGCTTGCGCGGGCTGCGTGGCAGCGCCTTCAGCACCCGCGCCGCCGGCTACGGCGCCTTCGGCGGACCGGCCCACACCGACCGCAGCAACGAGGGCCTGGCCCTGGTCGTGATGATCGAGACGCCCGAGGCGGTGGAGGCCGCAGCCGAGATCGCCGCCGTCGAGGGCGTGGACGCGGTCTTCATCGGCCCTAATGACTTGGCGCACGCCATGGGCCACGAGAACCGCTGGCAGGAGGCGCCGGTGCAGCGCGCCATCGAGCGCGCCGTGCGCGCGGTGGCCGACGCCGGCAAGTGCCCGGGGGTGCTGACGCTCGATGAGGCCTCGCGCCAGCGCTACGCCGACTGGGGCGCGCGCTATTTCGCCAACGTGGCCAGCAGCCTGGTGATGCGGGCCTTCGAACAGGCTGCCGGCCGCGGCGGCGCGCTGCGGTACTGACTGCGATGACTGTCTGGTCGGGTGTTGCAACGGGTGGGGAGGGGACATGATCCTCGGCGTCATCGCGGACGATTTCACCGGCGCCACCGACGTGGCCAGCATGCTGGTACGCAGCGGCATGCGCACCGTGCAGGCGATCGGCGTGCCCGGCGCGCCGCCTGCGGCGGCTGATGCCTGCGTGGTCGCCCTCAAGTCGCGCACCGCGCCGGTCGAGGAGGCGGTGCGGTCCTCGCTGGAGGCCCTGCAATGGCTGCGGGCGGCCGGGGCGCGACAGTTCTACTTCAAATACTGCTCCACCTTCGACTCCACGCCCCAGGGCAACATCGGCCCGGTGGCTGAGGCGCTGCTGGCGGCTCTGGGCAGCGACTTCACCATCGCCTGTCCGGCCCTGCCGGAGAACGGCCGCACTGTCTACCAGGGGCACCTGTTCGTGGGCGAGCAGCTCCTGAGCGAATCCGGCATGCGCGAGCATCCGCTCACGCCCATGACCGACGCCAACCTGGTGCGCGTGCTGCAGGCGCAGGTGCAGGGCCGGGTGGGCCTGGCCGCCCGCGACGTGGTGCGTCAGGGCGCAGGGGTGCTGCGCCCGCGGCTGGAGACATTGCGCGCCGAGGGTCGGCGGTTTGCGGTGATCGACGCGGTAGACAACGCCGACCTGCACACCATCGCCGCCGCGTGCGAAGACTTGCCGCTGATCACCGCAGGCTCCGGCGTGGCCCTGGGCCTGCCCGCGGTCTACGCGGCGCGCGGCTGGATCCGTCCCGATGAATCCGCAGCACAGCTACCGGCCGTGGGTGGCGCGCAGGCGGTCGTCGCGGGCTCCTGCTCGCTGGCCACGCGGGCCCAGGTGGCGCACTGGCGTGCCGCCGGTCGGCCGGCCTTTCGCATCGACGCGATGGCGCTGGCGCGCGGCGAGGATGTGGCCGGCCAGGCCCTGCAGGCCTGGCGCGCCCGGCCCGACGAGGCGCACCTGTTCCACGCCACCGCCGAGCCTGAAGCCGTGCGCCAGGCGCAGCAGGCCCTGGGCGTGCACGAGGCGGGCGCGCGGGTCGAGGCCTGCCTGGCCCAGATCGCGCAGGCCCTGGTCGCCGGCGGCGTACGGCGTCTGGTGGTGGCCGGTGGCGAGACCTCGGGCGCCGTGGTGCAGGCCCTGGCGGTACGCCAGCTGCGCATCGGCCCCAGCATCGTCCCCAGCGTGCCCTGGACCCAGGTCCAGGGCCGCGAGCTGCTGCTGGCCCTTAAGTCCGGCAACTTCGGCGGCGAGGATTTCTTCACCCAGGCGCTGGCCATGACCGCATGACTGATTCCATCGACTTTCCTTCGCCTCCTGATGCCGCGTGGCACGCGGCGCAGCGGGCCGAGCTGTCGCGGGTTGGCCGTTCGCTGTTCGATCGCGGCTACGTGCACGCCACCGCTGGCAACCTGAGCGTGCGTGTGCCGGCGGCAGCCGGCGGCGGCTTCCTGATCACGCCCACCGACGCCTGCCTGGGCTTCCTGCAAGCCGCGGACCTGGTGTGGGTCGGCGATGACGGGGCGGCCCGCAGCGCCGGGCGCGCGAGCAAGAGCCTCGCCCTGCACCGCGCGATCTATGCCACCGACCCGGAGGCCGGCTGCGTGATCCACACCCACAGCACGCACACGGTGGCCCTCACGCTGCTGGATGCGGCCCGAGGTGGCGAGGACCTGATTCCGCCCATCACCCCCTACTTCGTGATGAAGGTGGGCCATGTGCCGCGCATCCGCTACCACCGCCCGGGCGATCCCGCGGCGGCCCAGGAAGTGGCCGAGGCCATCACCCGGGTCCGCGGCCGCGGCCTGCGCCTGCGCGCGGTGATGCTCGATCGCCTGGGGCCCAAGGCCTGGCACCGCACGCCTGCCGAGGCGATGGCGGTGCTCGAGGAGCTGGAGGAGACCGCGCGCCTGTGGCGCCTGGCGCAGCGGCGCTGCCCGTCCCTGGACGAGGCGGCCCTCGAGGAGCTGCGGCAGGCATTCGGCGCAAGCTGGTAGGGTTCGGTTCATGCCCCGCTTCGCCGCCAACCTGTCGATGCTCTATCCCGAGCTGCCTTTCCTCGACCGCTTCGAGGCCGCGGCGCGGGATGGCTTCGAGGGCGTGGAGTACCTGTTCCCCTACGAGGTTCCTGCACCCGAGCTGCGTGCGCGCCTGCGGGGCCTGGGCCTGCAGCAGGTCCTGTTCAACACCCCGCCCGGTGGCGAAGACCCGGCGCAGTGCATGCAGGCCTGGGCCGCCGGATCGCGCGGCACGGCCAGCGTGCCCGGGCGCGAGGCCGAATTCCGCGCGGGCGTGCAGGCGGCCCTGGCCTATGCCGAGACCCTGGAATGCCCCCGCATCCATTGCATGGTGGGCCTGCGCGACGCGGGCACCACGCCGCAGGAGGCCGACGACACCCTGCTGGCCAACCTGCGCTGGGCGGCGCGCGAGGCCAGGGGCCGCGGCGTCGACCTGCTGATCGAGCCAATCAACCCGCGCAGCATGCCGGGCTTCCACCTGCAACGGCAGGACCATGCGCACCGCCTGGTGCAACGCCTGGGCGAGCCGGGGGTGAAGGTGCAGATGGACCTGTTCCACTGCGAAATGGCTGAGGGCCCGCAGGCGGCGGACGCATCGGACGGAGACGGCCACCTGGTGCGCAAGCTGCACCAGTACCTGCCAACCGGCCGCGTCGGCCACCTGCAGATCGCCGATGTACCGGACCGGCACGAGCCAGGCACCGGCAGCATCGACTGGGCGCCGGTGTTTGCGCAGATCGATGCGCTGTCCGCACCGGGCGCAGATCGCGCGTGGGACGGGTGGGTCGGCTGCGAGTACACGCCGGCGGATACCACCCCCGGCGGGACCTCGCGCGGGCTGGCGAGGTGGCGGCCCTCTTGAGCCGACGGGCCCCGGCAGGACCTGGAACGTACCGACGGCGGACGCCGCGTCCCTCAGATCTTCAGCACCTTGCGGATCGCGAACCCGAGCGAGTCCACCGACAAGGGCTTGGCCAGGAACTCGGTGACCTTGAAGCGCTCGTAGCGCGCCTTGTCCTCGGGCGTGACGCTGCTTGAATAGACAATGATCTGGGTGGTCGAGCGCAGGTGATCGGCCACATAGGCCAGTACCTCATGGCCGCGGACGCCCGCGATGTCGTTGTCCAGGAGGATGAGGCTCAGGCTGGGGCTCTCGTCGCGCAGGATGTCGATCATGCGGTGCACATCGCCCGCCTGCAGGTACTCCAGCCCCAGCTTGCGGCAGGCGGCCTCGACCAGCTTGAGCGAGAGCGGGTCGTCGTCGACCGCGAGGCACTGGGCGGCGAGGAAGCGGGAGTGCGGCATGGGTGTGTCCTGGGTGGGCGTGGGTCAGGGCGCCGGCGGCAGCAGGCGGTCCGGGTGCTCGAGCAGGGCGAGCGCGCGCTGCGCTTCCCGGGTGAATCGGGTGTGGCGTTCCTGCCGCAGTGGCGCGGGCGCCCGGGCTTGCAGGGCTTCCATCAGCGCCCGTGCGCCGTCGGCCACGGCGGTGAGGGCGACGGCGGCCATGCCGCCAGCCAGCTTGTGCGCGGCCTGCTCGGCGCGGGCGAGGTCGCCGGCCGTCAAGGCCTCGTCGATGCAGGCCTGCTCCTGCTGCAGCTGTACGCGCGCCTGCGTGAGGAGGTCGACCTGCTCGTCGCGGGAGAAGACCGAGAAGTTGTCTTCGAACCGTGCCGGGTCGAAGACACCGGCAACGGTGTCGGCCTGACCGTGCGTCGACGCGATGGCGTCGTTCTCGCGCCCCGCCGCCTCTGCAGCGCTCCCTGCTTGCGCATACCGCCCCCACTTGCGCAGCAGCGCCCGCAGGTCTGCGCGCCGGAACGGCTTGGACAGGTAGTCGGAAAAGCCCGCCGAGAGGAATCGGTCGCGGTCGGTGATGAGGGCGTTGGCGGTGAGCGCGATCACGGGCAGCTGCCGGAAGGCGCCAGGCCGCGCGCGGATGGCGGCGATCGCCTCCAGGCCCGACATCACCGGCATCTGGATGTCCATCAGCACCAGGTCGAAGGTGTCGCGATCGAGCGCCTGCAAGGCCTCGTGGCCGTTGCCCACCATGACCAGGTCTTCGACCATGCCCTCGACCATGCGCGAGGCCATGAGGCGGTTGATCGGGTTGTCCTCGGCCAGCAGCACCTTGCCCGCCTTGAGCTGGGGCTGCGTGATCGCCACCGGCTCACGCGTCAACAGCGATCCGTCCCTGCCGGACGTCGCAGACAGCACCGCCTCGACCCGCGCCAGCAGCTGTGACCGGTCGAAGGGCTTGGACAGCACACCGGCCACCGCCGCTGGCCAGGAGCCGTGCAGGTCGTCGGCCGAGACGGCCATGAGGACGGGCGGCGTCTGCGCACCGTAGCGCGCCACCAGGCGCTCCAGTGTCTGGCGCCCGTCCAGCGTGGGCATGTGGGCGTCGAGGATCACGAGGCTGAGGGGCGCACCCCGGGACCGGCGCGCCTCGACCACGTCCAGAGCCTCCTGGCCGTCGGCCGCCAGCAGGGCCCTCACGCCGTGGCGCTCCAGCGTCGCCTGGATGATGCGGCGGTTGTCGGCGACATCGTCCACCACCAGGACGACCGCGCCGTCCAGCGCGCCGTCGACCGGCAGCATGCCGTGGTCGGCGGGCGCATGGGGCAGCCGGACGCGGAAGACGGAGCCCCGGCCTGGCGTGCTCTCGACCTCGATGCGGCCCTTCATCAGGGCCACCAGCTGCTGCGTGATCGCCAGGCCCAGGCCGGTACCACCAAAGCGGCGCGAGATGGTTGCGTCGGCCTGCGAGAACTTCTGGAACAGGCCGGCGCGCGCCTCGGCGCTCATGCCGATGCCGGTGTCAGAGACCTCGAACAGCAGTTGCCCGCCCTCGGCCAGTCGCGCCACCAGGCGCGCACCACCGCGCTCGGTGAACTTGACCGCGTTGCCCAGGAGGTTGATCAGGACCTGGCGCAGGCGGGTGGGATCGCCCCAGGCGTAATCGAGCGCCGGGTCGACGTCCACCTGCAGGCTGATGCCCTTGCGGTGCGCCTCGACGGCCATCAGCTCGCCGACGCCGTCGACCAGCTCGGGCAGGGAGAACACCATCTGCTCGATGTCCACCTTGCCCGCCTCGAGCTTGGAGATGTCCAGGATGTCGTTGAGGATGCGCAGCAGCGACTGCGCCGAGGCCAGCAGCGGCGTCATCAGCGAGCGCTGCTCGCTGCTCAATTCGGTGTCCATCATCAGCTCGCACATGCCCAGGATGCCGTGCATGGGCGTGCGGATCTCATGGCTCATGTTGGCCAGGAACTCGGACTTGGTGCGGGCGAGTTCGGCCGCCCGGTCCCGCTCGAGGATCAGCCGGGCCTCATTCTCGGCGCGGGCGGCTTCGGCCTGGATGCCGCGCTGGGCGGTCTCCAGCGTCGAGTTGACCAGCATCCGCAGCTTCTGGAAGACGAGGTCCTCGCTCTGGATGTCGATGCGCACGCTGAAGTCGCCATCGACCGTGCGGCACAGCTGGTCCGCCAGCTGGTTCACCCGCTGGCGGAATGCGGGGTCGGCGATCAGGCCGTGGGGGAGCGTGGCCATGTGAGCCGGATCTCGCAGTGGTCATGCCCGTGGTGCATGCAGCAGGTCTCGTGGATGCGTCCTGCCTCGTCGCGGTAGTGCCGCAGCACCGCGCTGGCCAGGGCCTTGTACAGGCCGCACAGGCGGTTGTCGGAGCGGTACTCGACCTGCAGCCCGTCGTCCAGGGTGGTGATGCGGAACTTCTGCGGCTTGGGCGCTTCGCGGCTGGCCGCGGAGTCGAGCGCGCGCGAGAAGCTCTCGTGGATGCGTGGCTGGCGCTCGAGGAAGCTGCGCGCATCGGGCGCCATCTCGAACCACACCGGCCAGCGCTGGACCGCGTCGGTGATGAAGACGTGGGCGAAGTCCTCCATGAGGGCCTCGACATCCTTTCGCAGCCCCCGCGCGCTGGCGTGCACCAGCCGCAGCAACTCGGCATCGTCATAGGGCTGGTCCAGCGCGAAGCGCCGATCGGCCGGGACGCCGGCATCGGCGAGGATGGCCTGGATGCCGGCGGGGTCTGTCTGCTGCTCGAGCAGCGCCATCCAGAGGCGTGGGATGAGTCCGATCACGCCCGGATTTTCTGGCAGGGCCGAAGGCCTTGCCTGGGGTCGGGATCGGAGGACTTTGGGAGTACAGGCGTCGCCTGTCTCACATCCCCCGTGCCAGGCGCGCCGCCTTCGC
>JACCDX010826067.1_pt1 | contig 20595 bp, 23 predicted proteins | sample 7449681 | NCBI WGS metagenome assembly JACCDX01 (sample SAMN15323450, study PRJNA562643) | freshwater metagenome | isolation source: river surface water | place: USA:Blue River Watershed | collected 2017-08-18
CGCGTTTTAGGTCGAAAAGTAGCTGAGGTAGGTACTCGACTCGTTGTTGTTGTTTCTTCTGTACGTTTAAGTGCCGATTTAAAAGCAAAACGAGGCGAAATTGTAACTGCGTTAGTTGTTCGATCTAAGCCTGAATTCGATCATCACGCTGTTGTATTGTTCAAAAATCGAAAATTTGAGGAACCATTGGGTACTCGAATTTCAGGTCCAATCTCATCACGTATTCATACAGTAGGATATACGAAAGTAGCTTCTATGGCGTCTCCAATTTAAAAAAGAATGTTCACATGCAAGTTAATATCAAACGATCTTTTCTACTACTACTTTACCGCAGTTTCTCAGAAGTCTTCCCAGATTTGAACAGAATTTTTTTAACTACGAAGCCTTATGATTTTATTTTAATTTCAAAAATTATTGCTTCTGTTTTTACTAAAAAAATTGTATTGAATATCCAAAATGATGCTCAAGATTTTGTAGAAGATCTTTATCAATCAGGAACCTTAGATAAAGATGTACTATTTTATGTTTTATCTTCTTTGGAAGAACAAGCTATCGTAGACGATCATGGTATGGTAGATTTTGAGTTAGTAAACGGGTTAGAGCTTTTGCATCTATTAGAGTCATTATTATGTAAAAATGTAGTACAAACGACAAATAAGAATTTTCAAGAATCTATTATCCTTGAAAAGCTTTTTCTTATTGAAAAAAAATTAGGTTATACGCTTTCAGAAGAAGTTTTTGTACACGAAAAGACTTCTTATGTAAAAAATGGTGATGTTGTTAATGTCTCAGATAACTCAGGCGTAAAGTCTGTAAAAGTTATCGTTGAGATGGAACCTTCTATTTATTTAGTTAGCGTAGAAAAAAAAGTTTCGGAAGATAACACGTTTACAGATGATACTAAATATGCAGCAATTTTAACGAGTAAGCTCTATCCCCCACATCTTAATCCAACGGATGTTTGTTTATTTGAATATCAACATGGAGTGGGGAAACCTTTGTTTACTGTAGTTGCTAAAAGTCAAGATGTTTATTTAAAAGATTTGCCTAATGCTAAAGCAATCATGGATCTTTCTTTTTTTAAAAAACTTTCATAGTTATATACCAATAATAATTTATTTATCTTTTTTAGAACGGTTACAAGGAAAGAGTTCATCATGAAAAAAATATATACATATATATTTATAGGCAATACCTCATGCATTAAATAAAAAATTAACAAACTATGAAAGCTCCAAAAGTATTACGATTCGTGTTTTCTGATTTACAAGGTATTTATGAATCTATTTATGCAAATAAAGCTTTATCAGTAAACCAATATATGTGTCTATTGCACATCTCTATTTATAAATTGCTTAATGCTCCGCTTTCATGTAAAGCAGTTAAAAACGCTTCATTTGAACCGAAGGTAGAAGATTCTACTACTGTAGCTAAATCATCTGTTTTACTAAAAGCTGTTTATTATATGGATGCTACAGCAGACCTTGATGATTCAGGTACTGTACCATTTTTGCTAAACGGTGTATATAAAGAACAGATTTTACACCTTCTTACTTGCTTGTTACAGAACAAGCCCTTTGTTGTTAAAAAAGTTCGTGGTAACAATTCTTTTTTAGAAAGTGCTTATCATTCAATTTTATCAAAATTAAGTCTTGATGTTGTTAATTTATCTGATAAAGGTTACTTGTTGGACTATCTACAAAAAGTAACCTCAGAAGAAACAGAATCTCACAAAGATACTGTAGGTAAATTTTATCCAGTTATGAATTTTCGAAAAATTACTGGAGCTAGCCTTTATTCAAAATATGATAATTTTGATAAAGATGATTGCAGTAATTATCGTTTTATGATCACAGAAAGCACAAGCCTTAAATATCCAGAAGGAAGTTTCATTTTTGGTGTCGTTACTTCAAATAATAAAGAAGTTGTTCTTTATACAGACGCCGAATGTACAATGAAACTAGAAGACGAATAGTAAGGTTTTATCCAGATAAAAATAAAATCAACAGCAAGTATGGTAAATACACAAAAAAAATTTGTATCTGCTATGGATCCATCATATAGAGACGGTATTACTCGTCCACATTTCCGATCGGGTGATAACGCTTGGGTTGCCGATAATTCAGGAGTACGAAAAGTTCGTCTTTTAAAATGGTTGTCACCGTCTGTTTACCTTGTAAAGGTTCTTGCAGTCCGACGTGGGTATGAAAAAAAGATTCCAATTGGAACAGAATTATGTGGGGTACTTGTACGTTTTGGCGATTTTGGTTATTATGCCTATAATCAAGTTTGCTTATTTAAAACGCATCATTTACTCAAAAATTATATGTGGGGGGAGCCTATGTTTACACATATTTATAATGGAACAGTAGCCCCACGTAACGATTTACCGATCTATAATACTATTATTAATGCTTGCTCTTTAGAAGTAGGTAACTATGTAAGAGTTAATTTAGAAACATTTGCTAAGATCGAAAAGATTATCGTTTTAAAAACAGGTCTTGAAGGTTCTGAATTTGAAGTAAAATTAACATCTGGGAACTATTTTTTCAAAGAAACAGGTTTTAGAAAAGATCAGTTGGTAAAAGGAATTTTACGACGTAAAATGTTTGCTACAGGCGTAACAACAGCAAGCTTATTAGCTTATTCTTTTGATGTATATCAATTGGATATTTATCGTTTAAATTAAACATATACAAAATCATAAAAGATAGGAATTGCAAATAGAATTTGAAATATGTGGTACACTAATGTTGTTCGAAGAACACTTGTAGAAATGATGCCAACTCCATCTTTTTTTTTAAACATCCCGAAAATGGAAAAGATTGTATGCCATATCGGGGTTGGATCTGGAACTGAAAAAAGAAGTCACGTATTACGACCAATGGTTTTACTTACTTTGTTATCAGGACAGAAATCAATTCCATGTTTATCTAAAAAAGCTGTAGCTGGATTTCATTTAAGAGAAAATACACCGATTGGTGCAAAAGTTACATTACGTAAAAGTCGTATGGATGACTTTTTCTCAACGTTTCTTTTTGTAGTACTTCCAGGTTTACGTGATTTTCACGGTATTTCTTGTAAGGCTGTTGACAAAGTTGGTAACCTAACAGTAGGATTACAAGATGTAAGTGTTTTCCCTTCTTTGGCACCCTATACCGAAACGATGAAAGGGAAAACGGGAATTCAGATTACATTTTGTTGTAATGCAAACGATCAAGAAAAAGGAATTTTATTTTGGAAAACAATGGGAGTTCCTTTTATTTCGAAGTAATAGATTGTAAAGATAGCAAAATCGTATGAAAACAAGAATGGAACGAGATGCAAAACGACGTAAGATGTTTGCAAATCAAGAAGAGAAAAGAAAGCAACTTAAAGCATTGCAAAGATCTGCAACTACATTAGAAGAGCAGATGATGGCAATGTATGATCTCGATCAATTGTCACCACAAGGGTCAATCACGAGAATTCGTAATCGATGTACATTAACAGGGAGACCAAGAGGTGTTTACCGTTTTATTGGTCTATCTCGTATTGCATTTCGAGAAGCAGCACGAAATGGACAGTTACCTGGTATTAAGCCAGCAAGCTGGTAGAAGAACTGTGGAAGAGATTCTTTCAATATTTTTATAGATAAGAATATTGAAAGAATGAAATTCATAGATATGAGACATGCAACATAAAAAGTTGCATGCTAATAGAAGAAAAATAAAAAAAAGAAGTTTGAAAAGTAAGAAAGTAATGAAGTAAGCAAACTATTTTTTATTTTTGTGAAAGAAGGGTGATTAGCTCAGTTGGTTAGAGCACCGCGCTTACATCGCGGGTGTCAGCGGTTCGAATCCGTTATTACCTACATAATCGAATTGGAAATAATAACAGAAAAATAAAGAGAATTGCTTTGTAAAGAACAAAAGCGAAATCTTATAAAAAGACGAGTTTGATCCTGGCTCAGGATGAACGCTAGTTAGAAGCTTAATACATGCAAGTCGAATGGACTGGAAACAGTTGCATGGCGCACGGGTGAATTTACGTAGGAATCTAGCCAAATGACCTTGATAAAAACAAGGATAAAAGATAAAGTTCGAAAGAAGCATTTGGATGAGCTTACGCGGGATTAGGTAGTTGGTGTGGTAAAGGCGCACCAAGCCGAAGATCCCAAGCTACTCTGAGAGGAGGTATAGCCACATCAGGTATGAGAGAAGGCCTGAACTTCGATAGAAGGCAGCAGTAGGGAATATTGGACAATGGGCGAAAGCCTGATCCAGCTATCTAACGTGGAGGAAGAGGACATATCGTTCATAAACTCCTTTCGACGAAGAGTATAATGAAGCTATTCGTAGAAGAAGTCCCGGCAAATTTCGTGCCAGCAGCCGCGGTAATACGAAAGGGGCAAGCGTTATCCGGAATTATTGGGCGTAAAGGGTTTGTAGGCGGTCCAAGAAGGATGCAATGAAAGTACTTTAAAAAGGAGTAAGTGTTGCATAGAAACCTTAGGACTTGAGGTCAAAAGACGAGAATCGAATTTCGGGTGGAGCGATAAAATGCAAAGATATCCGAAGGAAGACCGAAAGCGAAGGCAGTTCTCGAGGTTGAACCTGACGTTGAAAAACGAAAGCGTGGGGAGCAAACGGGATTAGAGACCCCGGTAGTCCACGCCCTAAACGATGTGTGACTTTCTAGGACCTATATAAAGAGTATAGAGCGAACTAGAAAAAGCTAACGCGATCACACCGCCTGGGGAGTACGGCCGCAAGGCTGAAACTCAAAGGAATTGACGGGAGCTTACACAAACAGTGGAGCATGTGGTTTAATTCGACATAACGCGCAGAACCTTACCTCCCCTTGACATTTCTTGAATGGAAAGCAGAAATGTTTTTCAATAAAATCCTGAAACAGGTGCTGCATGGCTGTCGTCAGCTCGTGTCGTGAGATGTTAGATTAAGTTCGTTAACGAGCGCAACCCTTGTATTATGTCATTCACGGTGCATAATAGACAGTCTACTAAAGGTAGAAGGAAGGTGAGGATGACGTCAAGTCCGCATGGCCCTTATGGGGAGGGCTACACATGTGCTACAATGATGCGCACAAAAAGATGCAAAAGAGTAATCTGGAGCAAAACTATAAATCGCATCCCAGTACGGATTGAGCTCTGCAACTCGAGCTCATGAAGCAGGAATTGTTAGTAATCGAAGATCAGAACGCTTCGGTGAATATGTACCTAAGCTTTGTACATACCGCCCGTCACACTTTAAGAGAGGGGATTTTCTGAAGAACCCAGAAGTAAACAGGTAATGAATTCCGCTGATTCACGAAGAAATGAATGTTTATGAAAGGATCGAAGTTGGTCAACTTGATCGAAGTGAAGTCGTAACAAGGTAATGGTAGCGGAAGCTGCTGTTGGAAAATATTCTTTAATGATAATAAAAAAACCAACCAATTCGGTTAATGGGACATTGCGCTGCGAAAAAAGATTGTAGTAACATTCCGAACCTAGCAATGAAGCATCGTATGCAACTAAATACTGTGAAAACAGAAAGCAAGGAAGCAATGTCTCAAAAACCAAAAAGAGACGAAATGAATTGAAAAGAAATGAAAGGGCTTCTCATGGATGCCTAGGTCGAATACGAAAGGACGCGAAAAGCGAAAACTGTATGGAGGGAACGGAGAAATACAGGTATCCAAAAGGGGAAACCCTCATGAAAAGAACCAAGCGAACTGAAACATCTTAGTAGCTTGAGGAAAAGAAATCAAAAGAGATTTCGTAAGTAGTGGCGAGCGAAAGCGAAAAAAGAGAGAAATGTTTCTTTCGAAAACGATTTGAAATCTGATGAAACAGAGGCCATAGAAGGTGTTAGTCCTGTAAGATCGAAAGAAAGAATGGATGAATAATCCAAAAATAAGTAGGTGAAGTAATAATTCATCGAACATCGGGGTACCATCCTCGAATCTCTGAATACGTAATTCGGACCGATAGTGAACAAGTACCGCGAGGGAAAGGTGAAAAGAACCCTGAGAAAGGGAGTGAAAAAGAACCTGAAATGAGAAGCTTACAAGCAGTTGGAGTCTTCTGAGAACGAGGATGACAGCGTACCTTTTGCATCATGAGTCAGCGAGTAAATGTAGAGATAGCGAGCTTAAGCTGGAAAGTGAAGGCATAGGGAAACCGAAACTTCTGAAAAGGGAGAAAGTTAGCTACATTTGACCCGAAACCAAGTGATCTAATTTTGAGCAGATTGAAGTCGGAAGATGGAGGATCGAACCGACCAGTGTAGAAAAACTGGCGGATGACTTGAGATTAGGGGTGAAAGGCTAATCAAACTTGGAGATAGCTGGTACTCCGCGAAAGCTATGTAGGTAGCGCGCACATTTAAAACTGGGAGTAAAGCACTGTATCGAGAAGGGTTACCAACTCGAAGCAAACTAAGAACACCAGAGAATAGGAAGAATGTGTAGACAGTCCATGAGGGAGAAGCTTCATGGACAAGAGGGAAACAGCCCAGAACATAAAATAAGGTTCCAAAGATTTTGCTAAGTGGGAAGGAAGTGAACAAACGAAAACAGCAAGAAGGTAGGCTTGGAAGCAGCCATCCTTGAAAGAAAGCGTACCAGCTCACTTGTATACTGTATGTTTGCGCCGAAGATGAAAGGGAGCTCAAGCAAAACACCGAAGTTATGTACTTGATGAAGAATCGAGTGGTAGCGGAGCATTCTGTAGACCGTTGAAATTTTTTTGGAAAAAGAAATGGAGGGATCAGAAGAGAGAATGCTGACATAAGTAACGATAAATATTGTGAGAAACAATATCGCCGAAAACGAAAGGTTTTCTACGTAAAGATAATCTGCGTAGAGTTAGACCGGACCCTAAGGTTGATCTGAAAAGAATACACCGATGGGAATGTTAGAGGGGACACTTTTGTGAGAGACTGTGGACGAGAAAGGCGAAAACAGTGTCGAAGAAGAGGCTAGAAAGACCTACTAATAAGAAACCGTACTATAAACCGACACAGGTTCGTACGTCGCGTAGACGAAGGCGCTAGGGATAACCATTGATAAGGAACTCGGCAAAATGACCTCGTAACATAGGAGAAGAGGGGCTCTTTGAAAGAAGAGTGGCACATAATCGGGGAGGGCAACTGTTTAATAAAAACACATGTCTCTGCAAAATCGTAAGATGAAGTAAAGGGACTGACGTCTGCCCGGTGCCAGAAAGATAAAAGGAGGAGTGAAAGCTCTGAATTGAAGGACTGGTAAACGGCGGTCGTAACTCTAACGATCCTAAGGTAGCGTAACCCACTGACAGATAATTACTGTCCCGCATGAATGACGTAATGACTTTCCTGCTGTCTCATCAATGGACCCTGTGAAATTGGAATATGCGTGAAGATACGCATTAACTGTAGCTAGACGGAAAGACCCTATGCACCTTGACGACAGCTTTTTATTGTTGAATGAAAAAAGATAAACGTAGGAGGGGTAAAACCCGAAATATGGAAAACTACGTATCGTTTTTTGTGAAACTAACCCATACAATCGGGGAAAATGAATGGTGGGTCGTTTGGCTGGGGCGGCGGCCTTCGAAAGAGTAACGAAGGCGCACGAAGGTAAACTCATTGCTGTTGGAAATAGCAAGTAGAGCGTAAGAGTATATGTTTGCCTGACTGTAAGACGTACATGTCGAGCAGGGACGCAAGTCGGTTCTAGTGATCCGGTGGTGCTTTATGGAAAGGCCATCGCTCAACGGATAAAAGGTACGCTAGGGATAACAGGCTGATACTTCCCAAGAGTTCATATCGACGGAAGTGTTTGGCACCTCGATGTCGGCTCTAGATAGCGAGCGGCTGGAGCAGGTCGCAATCGTTGGACTGTTCGTCCATTAAAATCTAACGTGAGCTGGGTTTAGAACGTCGTGAGACAGTTCGGTCCCTATCTACTATAGTCGCAGAATTTTGAGAAGAGCTTTCCCTAGTACGAGAGGACCGGGACGGAGCAATCCATAGTGAACCAGCTGTTTACTTAAAAGCATCGCTGGGTAGCCACATTGCGAACGGATAACTACTGAAAGCATATAAGTAGGAAGCCGCCTTCAAGATTAGAATTCAAAGCCCCGATCTAGACTAGGTCGTTGATAGGCTAGGCATGTACATGCAGCAATGCAGAAACCGTAAAAGGCGAGTGTACTAGTACTAATGGGCAACTATTTCTTTTTTTTTACCAAACATTTGGAAAGAAACGAAAATTTACCTGCATTTATCATATGAAACACAAGATAACCAAAAAATCGATGCTAAGCAAGGCAGTAGAATGTCAGGCGACGGAAGGGAGTAAGATTTTTGTATGGATATGAAGTTGTAGATATGAATATGCAGGGTACTTCGTTTTTTTGAATGAAAAGTTAGTATATTTATAGATAAACTGTCGCCGACATAGCACAAAGGTGGTGCAGTTGATTTGTAATCATCAGGTTATCAGTTCAAGTCTGATTGTCGGCTTATAACAAAATTGTAGAAAAGTATAAAGACTAAAATATAGAGTGTAACGTAGAGACGATTCATAAAAGAGAGAAAGGAGGTAAGATAGAATCGATTAAAAAAAGTAACCCGTTCTGATGTTAGAAGTGAACGAGTGTGTATGTGTGTGTATCCCCTTGAATGTAATGTGGATAGGATAGTGTAGTATAAAAGGATAGTTATTGCCCCCTTCCGTTGTCAGGTCTCGATACAACACCCCTAGTTTAAAAAATTATTTCATCTCAACACTAATCTTATTGTTAGTCATAAATAATTTAAATCCTCTTCCCCTATCTCACCTTTCTATAATTATTCAATTTCACATGCTTATAGAAGAACTTTTTTTGTCCTCTTCTTATCTCTTACTATGAGATCTAAAGAGTCGTAGTTCAAATGGTGGAATAGCGGTTTCCAAAACCGTCGGCTAAGGGTTCGAGTCCCTTCGACTCTGGCAATAAAATATAAAAATGAAATTACTATGGAATACGTAATTACTCAGGTCGACAAGCTCGTTAACTGGGGTCGTAACAGCTCAATGTGGCCTATGACTTTTGGTCTTGCTTGTTGTGCTGTTGAAATGATGCATGTTGCTGTGAGTCGATACGATTTAGATCGTTTTGGTATCATTTTTCGTGCTAGCCCTCGTCAATCTGATCTTATGATTGTTGCTGGTACTTTAACAAACAAGATGGCTCCTGCTCTTCGAAAAGTATATGACCAAATGCCTGAACCTCGTTGGGTTCTTTCTATGGGTAGCTGTGCTAATGGTGGGGGTTACTATCACTATTCTTACAGCGTAGTTCGTGGCTGCGATCGTATCGTTCCTGTTGACATCTATGTTCCTGGATGCCCTCCTACTGCTGAAGCTCTTCTTTATGGTATTTTTCAACTTCAGAAAAAAATTAATCGTTCTCGCACTCTTTTATCTTGGTACCGTAAGTAGCTTTTCTTGTTTCTTTTTATTTTTATAAAATTTCTTGTTATTACTTTTCTTATTTAAAAAAAATCAAGCATTTATGAAAAAGTACGTTAGCCCTATTCCTTTCTTAAAAAGTATCCAAGAAATGTTACCTACTGTAATCACATCTGTTTCTGTACAAGACGTTGGTCCTCGTGAAGGTGACACTCGCTCTTGGATTACTGTAGCTCCAGATAATGTGGATAAAACATTATTATTTTTACGCGATTATCATGCAGCTCAATTTGCCACTTTAGTTGACATTTATGCTGTTGATTATCCTGATCGCGAATCTCGCTTTGAAGTTATCTATGAACTTTTAAGTTATCGTTGGAACGCTCGACTATCTGTTAAAACACACGTCTCTGAAACACAAGGTATCCCTTCTGTAACTTCTGTATTTCCTAATGCAAATTGGGCAGAACGTGAAGTTTGGGATATGAATGGTGTTTTCTTCTATAATCATCCTGATTTACGTCGTATTTTAACGGATTATGGTTTCCAAGGACATCCTTTACGTAAAGATTTTCCTCTAAGCGGTTACTCTGAAGTTCGTTATGACGAGCAATTAAAGCGCGTTGTTCAAGAACCTCTAGAATTAGCTCAAGAATTTCGTGCATTTGATTTTGCAAGTCCGTGGGAATTGCCTATTGAACGTGCTACGAAAAATTTAAAATAATTATGTAGCAAGAAATAACATGTTCAAAAAAGAATTAGAGCTTGTTGGAGTTGGTTATACTGTTTCTTTTATGAATAACATGTTAACTTTCCAACTTGGTAGAAGCCATCCCGATTATTTTCCTGTTCCTTCTGATGTCACTTTAGTTGTTGATAAAACAAAAGTGACAGTCTCAGGAAACGATAAGCAACGCGTTCATCTTATCTCGGCACAAATCCGGGATCTAAAAAAACCAGAACCTTACAAAGGTAAAGGTATTTTATACGTAGGTGAAGTCTTACGCCGCAAGAAAGGTAAGAAGAAATAGCATATGGTATTATTCTACGAAGTAGAAATTCCTCAAGATAAACCGGTTTTATATGCAATTCAAAAATTGTATGGGATCGGCCCTTCTGAGGCTTTCCAATTTTGTAATGAGCTAGGTATCGGTCGCGACGTCATCGTAGCTAACTTACCTAAAGATGAATGGCAAGATTTAATCCAAGCTATCGAAAAACATGCAGTTTTCGAAATTCATCGTAGACGACAAGTACGCAAATCAATTGAACGTTTAATTGATATTAAATCTCATCAAAGCAAAAAACATATTACAAAATAGCTTTGCGCTATACATTCGCAACGCCTGTGGACGCAGGGGCAGATCCTGCCATCTCCACTTTTTCCTTTAATGCTAGTAAGCTTACGTGCTTGGGGGTGCACTAGTTTTGACATAGGCGTCTATTTTTGTAATTACTAAGGGGGTATGGCTCAATTGGCTAGAGCATGTGTTTTGCATACACAAGGTTATCGGTTCGATCCCGATTACCTCCAGCTTATTATACAACACAAGGAGAGGTGACTGAGTGGTTGAAGGTGCTGGTCTGCTAAATCAGTGTTTCGTATGAAACCGTGGGTTCAAATCCCATTCTTTCCGTTTCCTTATTTTATACAGAAAAGAATAGAAAGATGACAGAGTTACAAAATGTAAATGAGGTCAAGAATTTGACCATGAACTTTGGTCCTCAACATCCAGCTGCACATGGTGTATTACGTCTTGTGCTAGAAATGGATGGTGAAGTCGTTCAAAGAGCAGATCCTCATATTGGTTTACTACATCGAGGTACTGAAAAGTTACTTGAGTATAAAACGTATACACAAGGTTTACCATATATGGATCGACTTGACTACTGTTCTATGATGAATAACGAACATGCTTATTCATTAGCAGTAGAAAAATTATTAGGTATTCAAGTACCTCGCCGTGCCCAATTCATTCGAGTTATGTACAGTGAAATTACACGTATTATGAATCATTTATTAGCTTTAACATGTCACGCAGGTGACGTAGGTGCTTTAACTCCTATGCTATGGGGGTTTGAAGAGCGTGAAAAGCTAATTGAATTTTATGAACGTGTTTCTGGTTCACGAATGCATGCTGCTTATATTCGACCAGGAGGAGTTGCGTTAGATCTTCCAATCGGTTTATGTGATGATATTCACGAATTTTGTGATCAATATTCTTCTCGTATTGATGAAATTGAAGAATTACTTACACATAATCGTATTTGGAAACAACGCTTAGTTGACGTAGGTGTCGTTACTGCTGAACAAGCAAAAGCTTGGGGATTCAGTGGTGTAATGTTACGTGGTTCTGGTGTTGATTGGGATTTACGAAAATCACAACCTTATGAAATTTATGATGAATTAGAATTCGACGTTCCAGTTGGTACAAAAGGTGATTGTTATGATCGTTACAATTGTCGCGTTGAGGAAATGCGTCAAAGCTTACGTATTATTCAACAATGTTTAAACAAAATGCCGTCTGGACCTGTGCGTGTAGACGATCATAAAGTTACACCTCCTTCTCGTATGCAAATGAAGGATTCAATGGAAGCATTAATTCATCATTTCAAACTTTATACGGAAGGATATCATGTTCCTGTAGGTGAAGTATACGCTGCCGTAGAAGCTCCTAAAGGAGAATTCGGAGTATTCATCTCTTCTGATGGATCAAACCGCCCTTATCGCGTAAAATTACGTGCACCTGGATACTATCATTTACAAGGTTTAGATTTTATTGCTAAAGGGCATCTATTAGCCGATGTAGTTACAATTATCGGTACTCTTGATATCGTTTTCGGAGAAGTTGACCGATAACTTTTTCGAAAACATATCCTTGTGTACAACGCGGAGAAAGAAAACCTCTATAAAACGGTTGGAAAAATAACGTAGTTATAAATAAAATGGTACATGCTGGATTAGTTTTTGGTTTACTTTTAAGTACATTTCTTTTTTCAAAAGAAATTATTGTAATCAATGAAAAGACAATTGTTGCTGCTACTTTCGTGATTTTCATGTATGTAGCTACAACAAAATATAGTAATGATTTTGCTGCTGGTCTCGACGAGAAAGGAAATACATTACAGGAAGAGTATGATCGTTCTAAAACATTAGAAAAAGAATATGTGCAAAAATTAATTGCTTTCCATGAAAAGCAAAGTGAGATTGCACAAGACATGGCAAACTTTGCCGGTGGTTTTGATCATGCGTTCCAACAATTATTAGACACACGTGAAACTGCTTATGCTCAAATGCTTAACGAAGCAGTAGAATTGAAGTTATCACGCTTATATGAAGTAGAGAAAAAGTCATTAGCTGCTTTCCAAGAACTATTAGTTGAAGGAATGACAGAGACTTTAGAAAACATTGCTGAAGAGGAAGATTCAGAAGAATCAGATTTAGATCAATTAGATACTATCTTAGATTCACCTTCCGAAATGACAAGCTATGAAATTATCGAAAATGCGGAAGGTTACAACGGTGACGATGCAGTATGGAATGCAGAGTACGATGCTTCTGATGATATCGAATACGAGTTATTAGGTGATGCTACAGCTGTTCCAGCAGAAGTATTTGCAGATCCAAATGCAATTGTTGAGTTATATAGAGAAGACGATTTTTTACAATAAATAATCGTCTAAAGAAGACTAATTTCTTATCATTAAGAAATTAGTCTTTTTGTATCTTCTTTTTTAGCTTTGTTCGTTTGGAAGGCGATTGTAACTCAGTTGGTTAGAGTGTCAGATTGTGATTCTGAAAGTCGTGGGTTCAAATCCCGCCAACCGCCCTTTATATTAAACAGAAAGAAATCAAATGATTTTAAAAAAGAATACAGAAACCTTTTTTTTAATGGAAATGTTTCGTGGAATGTTTGTAGCTTTACAATACTTTTTCCGACCGAAAATTACCTTAAATTATCCATTTGAAAAAGGACCTTTAAGCCCACGTTTTCGTGGTGAACATGCATTACGTCGTTATCCTACTGGTGAAGAACGTTGTATTGCTTGTAAATTATGTGAAGCAATTTGCCCTGCGCAAGCAATTACAATTGAAGCTGAACCTCGAGAGGATGGTAGTCGACGCACTACTCGATATGATATTGATATGACGAAGTGTATTTATTGCGGTTTCTGTCAAGAAGCTTGTCCTGTAGATGCCATTGTTGAAGGCCCTAATTTCGAATACGCAACAGAAACACACGAAGAATTACTTTATAACAAAGAGAAATTATTGCAAAATGGTGACCGTTGGGAAACAGAAATTGCATTAAATATTCAAACAGAATCTCTTTATCGATAAATAATATCAAGATTATAAATTATGTTGCACGAAATTTTATTTTATGCATTTGGGGTTTTTGCTCTTACTACTGGTTTTTTCGTAGTAGTTGAAAAAAACCCAATTCATGCTGTATTTTTCCTTGTACTCTGCTTCGTAAATGCAGCAGGTATGCTTTTAATGGTTGGGGCAGAATTTTTAGCATTTATGTTTCTTGTTGTATACGTAGGAGCTATTGCAGTTCTGTTCCTATTCGTAGTCATGATGCTAAATATTGCTGTAGAGGAAGCTCGAAGCGAATATTTCTCTATGTTCTTCGTAATTGGTATTATTCTTATTTGTGAATTCGTATTCTTAGTTCCAAATATGAATCCTATTCCTAATTCACTTGAACTTCCAGTTTATGTAGATTGGTCTATTGTAATGCAACCTGTTACAAATATGGAATCATTCGGAAACTTTTTATTTACTCATGGTTTCCCTTATTTCATTTTATCAGGTTTCATCTTATTTGTATCAATGATTGGGGCAATTGTACTTACATTGCATCGTCAGGAATATACAAAACGTCAAGATATTTATACACAAGTGTCTCGTTCTGTAATGATTCGAGCACGTACAATCTAATAGAATCACGTTTTGTACTAAGTTATTATTATTATCAAAGCGATAATAATAATAGCTACAGTCCTTAATAGCTCAGGGGTAGAGCGGTTGACTGTTAATCAATAGGTCGTTGGTTCAAATCCAACTTGGGGAGAAAAAAAGAAAGCATAATATGAAGATTTATTGCGATTATCCAACGCCATGGCAAGCTACGTTCCAAGATCCGGCAACGCCTTATATGGAAGGGTTAATTAACCTTCACCATGATATCATGTTCATTCTCTTTATTTTGTCAGGATTAGTGTTCTGGATGTTATTCAAAACATTGTATTCTTTTGATCACACAAGAAACCCTGTTCCTTCTAAAGTAGTGCACGCATCTACGTTAGAAATTGTATGGACAATTTTACCTTCATTGGTATTAGTCGTGATCGCTCTACCTTCTTTTACTTTATTATATTCTTTAGAAGAAACTGCTGATCCAGCCATTACGTTAAAAGCGATTGGTCGACAATGGTATTGGACTTATGAGTATACAGATTACGAAAATGCTTCAGGAGAGCCTATCGTATTTGATAGCTATATGGTACCCACAGACGAATTAGAACCAGGACAACTACGTCTTTTAGAAACAGACAACCACGTAGTATTACCAGCTAACACACACATTCGTGTATTAGTGACTGGAGCTGATGTAATCCACAATTGGGCAATCCCTTCATTAGCTATGAAAATTGACTGTGTACCAGGTAAATTAAACCAAGTTTCATTATTTATTAACCGCGAAGGTACGTTCTATGGACAGTGCAGCGAATTATGTGGAGTAAATCACGGATTTATGCCAATTGTAGTGGAAGCTGTTTCTTTAGATAAGTATTTAGCTTGGGTAGCAGAAAAATTAGCATAATTATAAAAAATAACAATGCAGATTGGTTGGTTACAAATCGTTGTGATCGGTTTAGTGGTCTTAATTTTATTTGGTAAATTACCAAATATTATTCAAGACCTAAAATCGGCCTATCTCGAGCTTTCTAAAAAAAACGAAGAAAAAGATAAGTAAAATGTCAGGAAAATATATTGCACGCCATCCGTATCATTTAGTTGATGCAAGTCCATGGCCATTTTATGCTTCTGTCTGTGCATTTCGTGCAACATTCGGAGGTGTATGTTATATGCATGACTATGCAAATGGTGGTGCCTTATTAACATTATCGGGAATCTTATTAGTTGCAGTAGCTTACCGATGGTGGGCGGATGTAGTGCGTGAAGGAACATATCAAGGATTACATACAAACGCTGTGCAAACAGGTTTACGCTATGGTATGTTATTATTCATCGTGTCTGAAGTTATGTTCTTCTTAGCATTCTTCTGGGCATTTTTCCATTCAAGCATTTTACCTTCGATCGAAATTGGGGGAGTTTGGCCACCAGCAGGAATCGATGTGTTAAATGCATTTGATGTTCCATTAGTAAACACAGTTGTATTATTAACATCTGGAGCTACTTGTACATGGGCACATCACTCTATTGTAGCTGGTGACAAGAATGGTTCTGTAAACGGTTTATTATTAACTGTTGCATTAGGAGTATTCTTCACAGCATTACAAGGTATGGAATACGTAGACGCTGGATTTACGATTGCCGACGGAGTTTATGGTTCAACATTCTTCTTAGCAACAGGGTTCCACGGATTCCATGTTTTAATTGGAACAACATTCTTACTCGTATGTTTATTCCGCCAATTAAAAAACCATTTCTCAACTACACACCATTTTGGTTTTGAAGCTGCAGCATGGTATTGGCACTTTGTAGATGTTGTTTGGTTATTCTTATTTGTATCCATCTATTGGTGGGGAGGAAACTAAACAATTCACAAAAAGTTCTATTCTTTTTTACAAAAAAAGAATAGAACTTTTTATGAAATGTAGTAAAAAATCCTACCTTTTCACAATGATGGATAAAAAAAATAAAGTGGAAAGGGAAAAAGCAAAGAACTTTTTGTAAAAGGAGACAATAGCGACATTTCATATCATTATTATTGTTATTATTATTTATGAAAAACTTTATAAAAAATGCATAATAAAAATAATAATAATAAAGTCTTTTTAAGCTAGGGGCCGTCAAATAGTGTCTAGACTCTGGAAGGGTCAAAATAAAAAATAAAATACAAGAAATGCAAGTATTTGTAAATGGACAAAGTCATACTGTACCTAAAGGTGTAACAGTATTACAAGCCTGCGAACTCGCAGGGGTATTAGTTCCTCGTTTTTGTTATCACGATCGTTTATCCATCGCCGGAAACTGCCGTATGTGTCTTGTAGAAATCGAAAAAGATCGTAAGTTACAACCTTCATGTGCTTTTCCAGCAAATGATGGTATGCGCATCTGGACTGAAACTCCTGCTGTCAAAAAAGGTCGAGAAGGGGTATTAGAACATTTGCTTATTCATCATCCTTTAGATTGTCCAATTTGTGACCAAGGTGGTGAATGTGATTTACAAGATCAAGCTATGGTTTATGGTGGTGATCGTGGTCGTTATAAAGAATATAAACGTGCCGTTGAGGACAAGGACAGTGGTCCACTCATCAGCATGATCATGACTCGTTGTATTCATTGTACTCGTTGTGTTCGTTTTGGTTCTGAAATCGCCGGTACTGGTGAACTCGGTACTACAGGTCGTGGTACAAACTTAGAAATCGGTTTCTATGTTCGCGAAAAACTATTCGCTTCTGAACTATCAGGTAACGTCATTGATCTATGTCCCGTAGGTGCCTTAACTTCGAAGCCTTATTCTTTCATGGCTCGACCTTGGGAACTTGAAACTACGGAAACAATTGACCTTACAGATGGTATCGGTTCGAATGTTCGTCTTGACTCTCGTTTCGGTGTTCCTATGCGTATCACTCCGAAATTAAATGAGGAGATCAATGAAGAATGGATTTCTGATAAAGCGCGTTTCTCTTATGAAGGGATTACAAATAAACGTACGTTTATGCTCCCAGAAGAAACTGCTTCTTTAATCCTTTCAACGCATAAATCTTTCGCACTTGAAAGTAAGGCCGCTATTCTTTCTGGTACTGTTTCTCAAGAAACAGTAGGTGTTGTTACTCCTTATTTTGAAAATATTGCTTTAGAAGGACCAAATCCAACAGAAAGAAACTGGAATAACACTTTATTCCCTATTGACTTCCGTAGCACATTTAAATGTAATACACCGATTGAACAATGGGAATCACAAGAAGTTGATTTTATTCTCATGGTAGGTGTAAATCCTCGACATGAAGGTACACTTTTAAATGCGCGAATTCGTAAGCGATTGAAAAAAGGAAGCTGCACTGTTGTTTCATTTGGTGCACCAATCTCTACAACTTATCCAGTTACTTCTGCAGGAACATCTGCACATTCATTTATGCAATTCGTTGAAGGTCGTTCAACATTCTGTACAGCCTTTAGAAAAGCAAAACGTCCGATTGTTCTTGTAGGTCCATCTTTATTCTTAAGAACAGATGGTAACGCTTGGTTTTCAATGCTACAAACATTAATTTCTGTTGTTCCTAACTTAGTAACTACAACTTGGAACGGTTTAAACTATTTACAACCACAAGCAAACAGCTTTGGTATTATGGATCAAGGTGTAAATCAAGTAGGTAACGTAGAAGGTGTTCAGTTTAAAACAATGGTACAAACTGTAAGCGGTGCTTCTGACGTACCTGCAATTTATGTGGCATCACATGTTTCAGAGGATGTTTCAGATCATACTTTCGTAGTTCCATGTGCTTTAACGGCAGAAACAGGTGGTACTTTTGTGAATACAGAAGGACGTTCACAATATGCACGTAAAGCTGTAACAAATCAACGACGTGTTTTTAATGATAAAGCAATTTTATCATCAATGATTGAATTAAATGGATCGAAAGTAGCTCAGAAGACATACCCATTAGGTATGAACACATCAAGTAATGTTGATGTTCAATTTAAAAATCATTGGTATCCTATGTATAACAAAACAGTTGTACATAATACTCCATTGCGAACATGGGTAGAAAATTACTATACAACTGATGTTGTATCAAAAAATTCACCTTCATTAGTTAAAGTTGCAAAACAATATAAAAAGGGAATTTTTGGATCTAAAAAATAGTAATGTATATCGAAGATAATCTCATAAAAAAATAAGAAAACATACGATGTATCAAATTGCTGCTTGGTTAGCAGAATATTTAGCAGTAGTATTGCCTTTATTAATTGCGGTAGCTTACTTGACTTTACTCGAACGTAAAGCAATGGCGAGTATGCATCAACGTCGTGGTCCGAATACAGTAGGACCATTTGGGCTATTGCAACCGTTAGCAGATGGTTTTAAACTGTTAGTAAAGGAAAATATTTACCCATCTAGTGCAAATACATTCTTGTTCTTTATTGCCCCTGTGCTCACATTCTTCTTTGCTCTAGGTTCATGGGCTGTTATTCCTTTCGGAGAAGGTATGGTATTCGCCGATTTAAACATTGGTATTCTTTATCTATTCGCATTGTCTTCCTTAGGTGTATACGGTATCATTACAGCCGGTTGGTCAAGTAACTCTCAATATGCGTTCTTAGGGGCTTTACGATCAGCGGCGCAAATGGTATCCTATGAAGTATCACTAGGACTTGTGTTATTAGGAGTTCTTGTATGTACAGGTACACTTAATTTAACGGCAATTGTATTACAACAAAAATCAGTTTGGTTTGTATTCCCGTTATTCCCTTTATTCTTAATGTTCTTTATTTCTGCATTAGCAGAAACAAATCGAGCACCTTTCGATTTACCGGAAGCAGAAGCAGAACTCGTATCAGGTTATAACACAGAATATGCCGCGATGGGATTCGCATTATTCTTCTTAGGGGAATATGCAAACATGATTTTAATGTGTTCTTCTGCAACAGTATTGTTCTTAGGAGGCTGGCTTCCTTTATTCGACTTCGCTCCATTCACTTGGATTCCAGGTGTAATTTGGTTCGGGTTAAAGGTAAGCTTTTTATTGTTTGTATTTATTTGGGTACGTGCATCGTTCCCAAGATATCGTTATGATCAATTAATGCGATTAGGTTGGAAAGTTTTCTTACCGCTTTCATTCGCATTTGTATTGTGGATCGCAGGGTTTTTAGTAGCAACAAATGGATTAATTTACTAATACAAAACAATGAGAAAAGAATTATCACCCCATTTAACCATTTATTCAACGCAAATTAGTTCAGTTCTTTCTATTTTTCATAGAATGACTGGTGTTATTTTAGCAGGAAGTATTGTGCTAGCCATTCCAGCAATGTTAGCCTATACTTTCTTTGGTAATGGTATTTCAATTGCTTTTGAAATTTTCTATCCTATTCTTTTTGTAATCATGGGAGCAATTAGCTATCATGCGGCGAATGGTATTCGTCATTTCATTTGGGATACTGGTGCTTATGTATCAACAGAAGGAGTTAAAACAACTGCTGTTTTACTAGCAATCTTAGCGGCTAGCTTTTTCGTTGCGTTACTTTTCGTTTTAAGCTAACCTGATAAAAGAAAAATAAAGAAAGGAATTTTATATGTCACACTGGATTATTCAAAGAATTTCATCGGTTTCTCTATTGATTTTACTTCCTTTTACTATTTTTGTTGATTTTCGATTTTATCTCTTATTAGCTGCTTGTATTGCAGTACACGTAAATCACGGATTTGATAGCATCTTTTTAGATTATGTGCACAATGCACAAGCAAAAAATGCTCTTTCAACGTTAGTAAAATTTGCATTATTAGCTTCATTTGTATTCGTTAGTGTAATCTTACTCTAAGATTTCGAATACAAATGAATATACATTATAAAGGAAAAAAAACTCATATGAACATGCACGAATGGTTACTAATTTCGGCACCATTATTTGGTTTCGGATTAGTAGGTATTGGTTTAAATCGCAAAAACGTAGTTGTGCTATTGTTAAGTATCGAACTGATGCTTTTAGCTTTAAATTTAAACTGGATCGGTTTTTCTATTGCAATGGACGATAGCTATGGACAAATTTTTGCATTATTTGTTATTACAGTAGCAGCTGCAGAATCAGCTATTGGACTTGGTCTTTTAGTGGTATACTATCGCGTACGTGGAACAATTGCAATGGATTGGGTAAATGTATTAAAAGGATAAGACAAAAAATGTACTTAAGCATTGTAGCACTTCCGTTAATGGGTGCAATTACAGCTGGGCTTTTTGGTCGTTTTATCGGAC
>JACCDX011567592.1_pt1 | contig 20590 bp, 18 predicted proteins | sample 7449681 | NCBI WGS metagenome assembly JACCDX01 (sample SAMN15323450, study PRJNA562643) | freshwater metagenome | isolation source: river surface water | place: USA:Blue River Watershed | collected 2017-08-18
CACTTCACCGCCGAGGTGTATGTGCTGTCCAAGGACGAAGGTGGCCGTCACACGCCGTTCTTCAACAACTACCGTCCGCAGTTTTACTTCCGCACGACCGACGTGACCGGTGCCATCGAGTTGCCCGAGGGCAAAGAGATGGTGATGCCTGGTGACAACGTGTCGATCACGGTCAAGCTGATCCACCCGATTGCGATGGAAGAAGGTTTGCGCTTCGCCATCCGTGAAGGCGGCAAGACCGTTGGCGCCGGCGTCGTTGCCAAGATCATGGAGTGAGGTCAGACATGTCCAAGCAAAAGATCCGTATTCGCCTCAAGGCCTTTGACTACAAACTGATCGACCAATCGGCTGCCGAGATCGTCGACACCGCCAAGCGCACCGGCGCGATCGTCAAGGGCCCCGTGCCCTTGCCGACCCGCATGAAGCGTTTTGACATTCTGCGTTCGCCGCACGTCAACAAGTCCAGCCGCGACCAGTTCGAGATTCGCACCCATCAACGCCTGATGGACATCGTGGACCCCACCGACAAGACGGTGGACGCCCTGATGAAACTCGATTTGCCCGCTGGCGTCGACGTCGAAATCAAATTGCAGTAAATCTGCCCCTGGTGCGGTGGCGGCGCCCACAAGGCGTCTGCCCTCTGCCCTCCAAAAGCCGCTCACACCGTGAGCGGCTTTTTTCATGGGTCAGCGCCAGCTTACTTCAACCAGCCGCGCTTGCGGAAATACCACATGGGCACCAGTGCAGACAAGACCATCAGCGCCAGCGACATGGGGTAGCCCCAAGTTTGGGCAAGTTCGGGCATGTGTTGAAAGTTCATGCCGTAAATGCTGGCGATCAATGTCGGGGGCAGCAAAGCCACACTGGCCACCGAAAAGATCTTGATGATCTTGTTCTGGTTGATGTTGATGAAACCGACCGTGGCGTCCATCAGGAAGTTGATCTTGTCGAACAAAAACGCGGTATGGCTGTCGAGAGATTCAATGTCGCGCAAGATTTGCCGCGCCTCTTCGAATTGCTCGGCGTTGAGCATGCGCGAGCGCATCATGAAGCTGACCGCACGGCGCGTGTCCATGACATTGCGGCGAATCCGCCCGTTTAAATCTTCTTGCCGGGCGATGGCCGCCAGCACCTCTCCGGCCAATGCATCGGTCACATCGCCGGCCAAGACTTTTTTGCTGGCCACTTCGAGTTGGTCGTAGATGTTTTCCAGGGTGTCGGCCGAGTACTCGGCGTCCACATCGAAAAGCTTGAGCAAGACCTCTTTGGCATCGGCGATCAGTCCGGGCGCACGGCGTGCCCGCATGCGCAGCAACCGAAACACGGGGACGTCTTCGTCGTGGATCGAAAACAGCACGCCTTTGCTTTTCAGGTCGGTGTTGTGCTGATTCAGGATGAAAGCGACACGCACGGTGCGTGGCTCGTCGGCATCGGCGATCAGAAAGTCGGAGCGGATGTGGAGCTCGCCATTGTCTTCTTCATAAAAACGCGCCGACTCTTCGATGTCTTCGTCCATCGCATCGTCGGGGATCTGCAAGTTGTAGTACTGCTTGATCCAGCGCTTTTCTTCCGGACTGGGGTTTTCGAGATCGACCCAGATGGGCTGAAAACGGGACAGCTCTTCGAGAGATTCGATCTCTTCCTGAAACAAGCGGCCATTGGCCAGCGTGAAAATATTGAGCATGGCAAAAGGGTCATCAAACCAGGTGCAAAAGTGAGAGAAAAGGTCGCTTTCGAACCCGGCAGAGTGAACCCTGACCGAACCCGAAAGCTACCGACTGGGGTAGTTTTCCAAAGGGGGCTCTCCTGAATCAAAGATGATGTAATTATGGCACTGCAATATGAATTTGGTGTGAATCCGGTTGGGTTTACCCGTTGATTTTTTGAATGGCTGGGGGCATGATGGAACTGAATATGTCCACGCTTGAAGGAGCACACCATGAACCTCACGATCAGCGGTCACCACCTGGAAGTCACCCCGGCATTGCGGGATTACGTCACAAATAAGCTGGATCGGGTCATGCGTCACTTTGATCAGGTGGTCGATGTCAAGGTGCTGCTGACGGTGGAAAAACAAAAAGAAAAGGAAAAGCGCCAGCGGGCGGAGTGCAGCATCCATGTCAAAGGCAACGATCTGTTTGCCGAGTCCGCGCATGAGGACCTCTATGCAGCGGTCGATGAATTGATGGACAAGCTCGACCGTCAGGTCGTGCGCCACAAAGACCGGACGCAAGACCACCAGTCGCAAATCAAACGGCTCATGTGAAGGGCTGTTCAGCCGCCCTCAGATACCCCAGGGGGAATAAGGGTGTGGCGAAATTGATGCATTGGGTGCTTAGGTTTTAAACAAAAACCCCTTGGTGCGAGTTGCCCGGGTGCATAATCGCTCGATCATCATGAATCGACTATCTTCCATTTTGCCTGTCAGCCACGTCCTGGTCGACGTGGAAGTCACCAGCAAAAAACGCGCCTTTGAGGAAGCGGGCTTGCTGTTTGAGTCTTTGCATGACCTCAGTCGTGCGGTGGTGGCTGACAGTTTGTTTGCCCGCGAGCGCCTGGGCTCAACCGGTCTGGGCCACGGGGTTGCGATCCCGCATGGCCGGATCAAGGGCCTTAAAAGCCCGATGGCGGCGGTGTTTTTGTTGCGCAGCCCCATTGGCTTTGATGCCCCCGACGAGGCCCCGGTGTCGTTGCTGATTTTTTTGCTGGTGCCCGAGGCCTCGACCCAAAAGCACCTGGAAATCTTGTCCGAAATCGCAGAATTGCTCAGCGACACAGGTGTGCGCGAGCGCATGATGACCAGCACCACCCGGGAGGATCTGCATGGGCAGATCGAGGCCTGGAGTTCGGCCCATCAGGCTTGAGAGGCGACGCGCATGAAGCCCAATGTGGTCAGTGCCGATGTCTTGTTTGAAGAATTTCGACCGCGTTTGCGGTGGCAATGGGTGGCCGGGCTGTCCGCCTCCGAGCGCCGTTTCGACGAAGTGGCGGTGCGCGCCGCCCGATCGGGCGCCGATCTGGTGGGCTACCTGAACTACATCCATCCTTATCGCCTGCAGATGTTGGGTGAGCGCGAGGTCCGCTATTTGACCAGTGGCACCGACGAAGATTGTGCGCGGCGCATCAACCGCATCGTGACTTTGGAACCGCCGGTGCTGGTGCTGGCCGATGGCCAGCAAGCGCCGGAGGCTTTGTTGAAGTTGTGCGAGCGGGCGCAAATTCCCTTGTTTGCCACCGAGGAGTCTTCGGCATTGGTCATTGACCTGCTGCGGGCGTATTTATCCAAGCACTTCGCAGACCGCACCACGATGCACGGGGTCTTCATGGACATTCTGGGCCTGGGGGTGATGATCACCGGGGAGTCTGGGTTGGGCAAAAGCGAGTTGGGCCTGGAGCTGATTTCCCGTGGCCACGGTCTGGTGGCCGACGACTCGGTGGATCTGTATCGCATCAATCAAACCACCTTGGAGGGGCGTTGCCCCGACCTGTTGCAAAACCTGCTGGAAGTGCGTGGCATCGGTTTGCTCGACATCAAGGCGATTTTTGGTGAAACTGCCGTGCGGCGCAAAATGCGCCTGAAATTGATCGTTCATCTGGTGCGGCGCGAAACCCTGGAGCGCGACTACGAACGGTTGCCCCACGAACCCCTGACGCAAGAGGTGTTGGGCATCCCCGTGCGCAAGGTGGTGATCCAGGTGGTCGCCGGGCGCAACATTGCCGTTTTGGTGGAGGCTGCCGTGCGCAACACCATTTTGCAGCTGCGCGGCATCAATACCTACGACGAATTTGTCGAGCGGCACCGGCGGGCCATGCTCAAATCCTGAATCCTGGCGGGGTCACGGGGTGGCAGGCCCCCATTACAATGGTTGTCCAGTCTGCCCTTGGATTAACTGCTATGAAATTTCGCCTGGTGTTGCAGCGTCTTGCACTCCCCGCTATGGCTTGGGTGCTGGCCTCTTGCGGCAGTGTTCAAAACATCACCCAACGGGTCGGAGGCCTGATCCAACCCTACCAAGTTGAAGTGGTACAAGGCAATGTGGTCACGCGCGAACAACTGGCGGTGTTGCAGCCCGGTATGAGCCGAAGTCAGGTGCGCGATATTTTGGGATCACCGCTGATCATCAGTTTGTTCCATGCGCAGCGCTGGGACTATGCATTTACCATTCGCCGCCAGGGGACCGATCCGTTGCAACGTCGGGTGTCGGTGTTTTTTGAAAACGATCGGTTGTTGCGCTTCGAAGCAGATGAATTGCCGACCGAAGCCGAGTTCACCGCCCGGATTGACAGTCAGATCAAGGGCAAGGTGAAGATCCCCAAACTTGAGGCCAGCCCCGAAGAGTTGAAACCCTTTTTGTCCAAGGCCCGGCCCGAGACGCCCGTAGAGCCTGACCCGACACCCGTGAACATTGCATACCCCCCTCTGGAATCCCGATGAAAGAAAGAACACGCACATGAGCGCACTGAACATGGCGATTGCCGGCGCAGGCGGGCGCATGGGACGCATGCTGATTGAGGCGGTGCTGAACGACCCGGCATGCCGCCTGACGGGCGCCCTCGATGTGGCGGGCGCACCCGGTCTGGGCCAGGATGCCGGCACATTTTTGGGGCGCGACACCGGCGTGAAGATCACGGCGGATCTGGCCCTCGGCCTCCAGGGCGCCCACTGTCTGATCGACTTTACCCGACCCGAAGGCTCCCTGGCGCATGTTCGGGCCTGTCGCGAGCGAGGTGTGGCGATGGTGATCGGCACCACCGGATTCACCGAGGCGCAGAAAGCAGACATTGTTGCGGCCGCCCAAGACATCGCGATCGTCATGGCTCCCAACATGAGTGTCGGCGTCAATGTCACCTTGAAGTTGCTCGAAATGGCGGCCCAGGCACTGGCCACAGGCTATGACATCGAGGTCATCGAGGCGCATCACCGTCACAAGGTCGACGCCCCCTCGGGCACCGCCCTCAAGATGGGTGAAGTGATTGCCCAAGCCCTGGGTCGCGACCTCAAAGACTGTGCGGTCTATGAGCGCTATGGGCACACCGGCGAGCGCGATCCGTCGACCATCGGGTTTTCGACCATCCGGGGTGGCGACATTGTGGGCGACCACACGGTGCTGTTCGCCGGCACCGGCGAGCGCATCGAGATCACACACAAATCTTCCAGTCGGGCCACTTACGCCCAGGGCAGCCTGCGGGCAGCTCATTTTCTCGCTCAGCGCTCTGCGGGCCTGTTCGACATGTTTGATGTTTTGGGGCTGCGTTGACAGCGCCAGTTTCTACCATGCAAGACCAATACCAACCTTCGGCGATCGAGGCCGCCGTTCAGGCCCAATGGGGTCGCAACGACGCTTACCGGGTGACCGAAGACCCGAAGAAAAAAAAGTTTTATGCCTGCTCCATGTTGCCCTACCCCAGCGGCAAGTTGCACATGGGTCATGTCCGCAACTACACCATCAATGACATGTTGACGCGTCAGTTGCGCATGCGCGGCCTGAATGTGTTGATGCCGATGGGATGGGATGCGTTTGGTCTGCCGGCCGAAAACGCCGCCATCAAAAACAAGGTGCCGCCCGCAAAGTGGACCTACGACAACATCGCCTACATGAAGCAACAAATGCAGGCGATGGGGCTGGCGATTGACTGGTCGCGTGAAGTCGCGACCTGCTCACCCGAGTATTACCGCTGGAACCAGTGGCTGTTTCTGAAGATGCTCGAAAAGGGCATTGCCTACCGCAAAACCCAGGTCGTCAATTGGGACCCCGTGGATCAGACGGTGTTGGCCAACGAGCAAGTCATTGATGGACGGGGCTGGCGCACCGGAGCCCTGGTTGAAAAGCGCGAGATCCCCGGTTACTACCTGGACATCACCCGCTACGCTCAGGAACTGCTCGATCACGTCCAGATCGACCATCCCAAGGCCACCTTGAGTGGTTGGCCCGACAAAGTGCGCCTGATGCAAGAAAACTGGATTGGCAAGAGCGAGGGCGTGCGTTTTGCCTTCCCGCACCAGATCCGGGATGCCCAAGGCCGGTTGATTCAAGACGGCCGGATGCATGTGTTCACGACCCGTGCCGACACCATCATGGGCGTGACCTTTGTCGCGGTGGCTCCCGAGCATCCATTGGCCGCGCACGCAGCCGCAACCCGGCCCGAACTGGCGGCTTTCATCGAGGCATGCAAAAAGGGTGGCACGACCGAAGCCGAGCTGGCACAGCGCGACAAAGAAGGCATGCTCACCGGCTTGCAAGTCACCCACCCCCTGACCGGCCAGCAGGTCGAGGTCTGGGTCGGCAACTATGTGCTGATGAGTTATGGCGACGGGGCGGTCATGGGTGTTCCGGCGCACGATGAGCGCGATTTTGCTTTTGCCCTCAAATACCAGTTGCCCATCCGCCAGGTGGTCAGTGTCAACGACGGCCCCTACGATGACACCCGGTGGCGCGAGTCGTATGCCGACAAGCAAGGCGGGGTCTGCCTGAATTCGGGGGCGCTCGACGGATTGGGCTTCAAGGCGGCCGTTGACCGGGTGGCCCAGATGCTGGGTGAGCTGGGCTTGGGCGAGAAAAAAATCACTTGGCGCTTGCGCGATTGGGGCATCAGCCGCCAGCGATACTGGGGCACGCCGATCCCTATCATCCATTGCGACGAACACGGCGCTGTGCCGGTGCCCGAGCAAGACTTGCCAGTGGTGCTGCCCGAAGATTGCGTGCCCGATGGTTCGGGCAACCCGCTCAACAAGCACGCCGGTTTTCATGCCGGGGTCAAGTGTCCGGTGTGCGGCAAGCCCGCCCGGCGCGAGACCGATACCATGGACACTTTTGTCGATTCGTCGTGGTACTTCATGCGCTATTGCGACCCCCTGAACACGCAGCGCATGGTGGCCGAGGGCGCCGAATACTGGATGCCGATGGATCAATACATTGGCGGTATCGAGCATGCCATCTTGCATTTGTTGTACGCCCGCTTCTGGACCAAGGTGATGCGCGATCTGGGCTTGGTGAAAGTGGACGAGCCCTTTACCAATTTGTTGACCCAGGGCATGGTGCTCAACCACATCTATTCGCGCCGCACCGCCAAAGGTGGCAAAGATTACTTCTGGCCGCACGACATCGAGCACATCACCGACGCCAGTGGCAAGGTGGTGGGCGCAAAGCTGAAAAACGCTGCCGACAGTTCTGACGGCATGTTGCCGGTTGGCACGCCCATCGACTATGAGGGTGTGGGCACGATGTCGAAGTCAAAAAACAATGGCATCGACCCCCAAGATCTGATTGAGAAGTACGGGGCCGACACGGCTCGCCTGTATACGATGTTCACCGCACCTCCCGAGGCCACCCTGGAGTGGAACGACTCGGCCGTCGAGGGCAGCTACCGCTTCTTGCGTCGCGTTTGGGGTTTTGCCCACAAGCACCATGCGACCCTGACAGGCGCCACATCGTCCGACCTGTCGGCGGCTGTCTTGGGAGCCCGTGCCAAGGCATTGCGTCGGGACGTGCATCTGGTGCTCAAACAAGTCAGCTACGACTACGAGCGCATGCAATACAACACGGTGGTGTCGGGTTGCATGAAGCTGCTCAACGCCCTCGATGACTTCAAGCCCGACGACACCGAGGGTGACCGTGCTGTGCTGTGCGAGGGGGTTTCGATCTTGTTGCGCAGTCTCTACCCGGTTTGCCCGCACATCACCGAGGCTTTGTGGGCCGAACTGGGCTATGCCAAGGCCATCGGCTCATTGCTTGACGCTCCTTGGCCGGCGGTTGATGACCTGGCCTTGGTCCAAGATGAGCTCGAGTTGATGTTGCAGGTCAATGGCAAGCTGCGCGGATCCATCCGCGTGTCTGCACAGGCCGACAAAGCCGCGATCGAGGCTGTGGCCCTGGCCAGCGAGGCTTTTGCCAAGGCCGCTGCAGGGGCGACCCCCAAGAAGGTCATCGTGGTGCCGGGTCGTTTGGTCAACCTGGTGGTTTGACATCGTGTCCCACGCCATGCCCCTGACGCGACGCCTTTTGGGCGCAGGGCTGGTGGCGTTGACGCTGAATGCGTGCGGTTTTCGACCCAGGCAACCGCTGTCTTATGGGTTTCGGGTCATCCTCATACCGCCCCAACCCTCTGCTTTGCTGACCGAGTTACGCCGCACGCTGGCTGCTGACAGCAAGATCGAGGTGTTGCAGGATCAGCGCCAGTGGGAGCGTGCCGACTTGTGGTTTGACCTGCTTCAGGAGACCCGCGAAAAAGTCATTTTGGGTCGCAACACCACCACCGGCGGCGTGCGCGAGTTTCAGCTGCGTTTGCGGGTGCGTTTCAGGGTGCGCGACGCAGCGGGGTTAGAGCGGATCCCGGTCACTGAACTGGTGCAGCAGCGCGACATCAGTTTTTCTGAGGCGGCGGTTTTGTCCAAAGAAGCCGAAGAGGAGTTGCTTTACCGCAACATGCAGGCTGATCTGGTGCAACAAATCGTTTGGCGTCTGGCCAGTCTGAAACCTTCCGGGGATTGAGTCGATGCAATTGTCCTTGAATCAATTGCCAACGCATCTGGCCCAAGATCTCAAGCCCGTCTATGTGTTGCATGGCGATGAACCGTTGCTTCAACAAGAGGCCGCCGACGCCATCCGCGCGTCGGCCCGGCAGCGAGGGTTTGTCGAGCGCACGGTCTTTACCGTCATGGGCGCCCATTTCGATTGGGGCGCCGTGCTGGCCGGTGCCGGGTCACTGAGTTTGTTTGCCGATCGGCAATGCATCGAATTGCGCATCCATTCGGGCAAGCCCGGCAAAGAGGGCAGTCAGGCTTTGCAGGTGCTGGCCGAACAGACCGAAGGCAACGACGGGCTGTTGGTCTTGGTGTTGCTGCCCCGCTTGGACAAAGCCAGCCAAAGCAGCGCCTGGTTCACGGCCCTGGAGGGGCGTGGCACACAAATCCGCATCGACCCGATCGAGCGCTCGGGCTTGCCCGTGTGGATCGCACAGCGCCTGAGTTTGCAAAACCAGCGGGTCGAACCCGGCGAGTCAGGCCAACAAACCTTGCAGTTTTTTGCCGACCGCGTGGAAGGCAATTTGTTGGCGGCGCATCAAGAGATCCAGAAGTTGGGCTTGCTTTATCCACAAGGCGAGTTGACCCAGGCGCAAGTCGAGGCCAGTGTGCTCAACGTGGCCCGCTACGACGTGTTCAAACTGGGGGAGGCCGTTTTGTCTGGTCAGCCTGCTCGGGTGCAGCGGATGCTCGATGGTCTACAAGCCGAAGGAGAGTCTGAAGTGCTTGTTCACTTCGCTCTGGCCGAGGACATACGGGGCCTGCGCCAAGTCAAAGAAGCCGTCGCCCAGGGCCAACCTCTGCCCATGGCCCTGCGCGAAAACCGCGTGTGGGGTCTGCGAGAGCGTTTGTTTGAGCGGGTCTTGCCGCGTCTGGCCCAGGTGGATCTGGACAATTTGTTGCTGGATGCCCATCAAGTCGATGGCTTGGTCAAGGGATTGCGTCAGCCCGGGTGGCCGCAAGACCCCTGGCAAGCTTTGCACCGATTGGCCTTGAAACTGTGTCAGATCTGCCAGACCCCGACGATGCGACACCGATAAGCGCTGAGCGACCTACAATGGGGGCATGAACTCCGTCTCCACCCAAGAGTTGGTGCGGGCGCTGGGCGCTCAGGCGCGGGCAGCCAGTTCGCACATGGCCAAAGCCAGTGCCGCACTCAAGGCCCAGGCGCTGCGCCAGTTGGCGCAATCTTTGCGCCAAAACGTCACCAGCCTGCAGGCCGCCAACCAACTAGACCTGGAGCGCGCACAAGCCGCAGGGTTGGCCGCACCGATGGTCGATCGCCTCAAGCTGACGCCGAAGATCATCGAAACCTGTGCCCTGGGCTGCGAGCAATTGGCCGCCATGCCCGACCCGATCGGCGAGGTATCGGGCTTGCGCCAGCAACCCAGCGGGATTCGGGTCGGTCAAATGCGCGTCCCTCTGGGTGTGTTCGGCATGATTTTTGAAAGCCGCCCCAACGTCACCATCGAAGCCGCCAGCTTGTCGATCAAAAGCGGCAATGCCTGTATTTTGCGGGGTGGCTCAGAGGCCATCGAGTCCAATAAGGCGCTGGCGGCTCTGGTGCAACAAGCGCTGACTGCGGTGGGCTTGCCCGCCGAGGCGGTGCAACTGGTACCGACCACCGATCGCGAAGCGGTTGGCCAGCTGCTCACGATGCCCGAATGTGTCGATGTCATCATTCCGCGTGGCGGCAAGGGCCTGATCGAGCGCATCAGTCGCGAAGCCAAGGTGCCCGTCATCAAGCATCTGGACGGCAATTGCCACACCTATGTCGACGACCCGGTGGATCTGGCGCTGGCCTGGAAGGTGACCGACAACGCCAAAACGCAAAAATACAGCCCCTGTAACGCAACCGAGAGTTTGCTGGTGGCACGTGGAGTGGCGGCCGCCTTTTTGCCCCGCATGGCCGAGATGTTGACCGCCAAAGGAGTGGAGTTGCGCGGTTGCCCCGAGTCGATGAAGCTTTGGGCGGGGGTTCCAGGCCTGAAGGCCGTGCCTGCCACCGAGCAAGATTGGTTCGAGGAATACCTGGCGCCGATCCTGAGCGTGAAAGTGGTGGCCGATGTCAACGAGGCGATTGCCCACATCAACCGTTATTCCAGTCATCACACCGATGCCATTTTGACCACCGACCATGGTCACGCCCAGCAATTTCTGCGTGAGGTTGACTCGGCCAGCGTGATGGTCAATGCCAGCACGCGTTTTGCCGATGGTTTTGAATATGGTTTGGGGGCCGAAATCGGCATCTCGACCGATAAATTCCATGCCCGCGGCCCAGTGGGCATCGAGGGCTTGACCTCGATGAAGTGGGTGGTTTTGGGTCAGGGCGACATTCGCCAATAAAGGGTTTTCATGGTTCCACATCTGTCTACGGCCCTGACCGGGCCGATCAATGAATTAGAACAACGCATCCTGGACTCGATGCCTGCCATCGAACGTTGGTTCCGTTTGGAGTGGATGGAGCACACGCCGCCTTTTTACACCTCGGTCGATATTCGCAACGCCGGCTTCAAACTGGCCCCGGTGGACACCAATTTGTTTCCCGGTGGCTGGAACAACCTGACGCAAGAGATGTTGCCCCTGGCGGTGCAAGCCGCCATGGCGGCCATTGAAAAAATTTGCCCTGAGGCTCGTAACCTGCTGGTGATTCCCGAGAATCACACACGCAACTCGTTTTACCTGACCAACGTGGTGCAATTGCAGCGCATCTTCCAGATGGCTGGCCTGAACGTGCGGATCGGCTCGATCAATCCGGAGATCACCGAAAACACCCCCATCACCCTGCCCAACGGCGACTCGGTGTTGCTCGAGCCCGTGATACGTGGCAAACGACGCCTGGGGCTGAAAGACTTCGACCCCTGCACCATTTTGCTCAACAACGACCTGAGCGCCGGCATTCCCGGCATTCTTGAAGACTTGCACGAGCAATTCTTGTTGCCACCCTTGCATGCCGGTTGGAGCGTGCGGCGCAAGAGTCAGCACTTTGCCAGCTATGAAGAAGTGGCCAAGCGCTTCGGCAAATTGCTCGGGATTGACCCTTGGTTGATCAATCCGATGTTCAACCAGTGTGGTGAGATCAACTTCAATGAGGGCGATGGCTTGGAGTGCTTGCGCTCGAACACCGATGCGCTGTTGACCAAGATCCGGCGCAAGTACAAGGAATACGGCATTCAGGAAAAACCGTTCGTGGTCATCAAGGCTGACAACGGCACATACGGCATGGGCATCATGACCGTGCGTGACGTCAAAGACCTGGAGGCGTTGAATCGCAAAACGCGCAACAAAATGAGCGTGATCAAGGACGGCCAGGAAGTGTCGGAAGTGATCATTCAGGAAGGCGTGTTGACTCACGAGCAAATCAATGATGCGGTCGCTGAGCCGGTGGTCTACATGATGGATCGATATGTCGTGGGCGGTTTTTATCGCGTTCATGCAGAGCGAGGCATCGACGAGAACCTGAATGCGCCCGGAGCCAGTTTTGTGCCCTTGGCATTCGAGCAATCGGCGCACACACCGCAACCAGGCGCCAAGGCCGGGGCCAGCGCCCCCAATCGCTTTTACATGTACGGTGTCATCGGCCGTCTGGCCATGCTGGCAGCCAGCTACGAGCTGGAGGCCACCGATCCTGACGCTGAAATCTACGACTGATGTCTCAGCGATCCGCCGCTCAGTCATCGATGGCCGCTCTGACCCTGGGGGCCATCGGTGTGGTTTATGGCGACATCGGCACCAGCGTGCTGTACGCCCTGAAAGAGGTGTTCGGTTCCGGCCATGTGCCATTCACTCCCGACAATGTGTATGGCATTTTGTCGATTTTCTTCTGGACCCTGACGATGATCGTCTCGGTCAAATACGTGACTCTGGTGCTGCGGGCCGATAACAACGGCGAGGGCGGTCTGGTGGCCATGTTGGCGTTGGCCGCTGAATCCGTGAAAGACAAGCCCGGGTTGCACCGCAGTCTGTTGCTGCTGGGCATTTTTGGCACTTGCCTGTTTTATGGCGATGGGGTGATCACGCCCGCCATTTCGGTGTTGTCGGCCGTAGAAGGTCTGGAAGTGGTGTCGCCTGCCTTCAAGAAAGCCGTGATTCCGCTCACGTTGGTCATATTGTTTGTGTTGTTCTGGGTACAAAAGCGGGGCACGGGCGGCATTGGGCGGTTTTTTGGTCCGATCACGCTGGTTTGGTTTGTGGCCATCGCTTTGCTGGGTGTGTGGCACATCGCCAGCCGCCCCGAAATTTTGTGGGCCATCAGCCCGCATCACGCCCTGGGTTTCATGTTCAGTCACCCCGGCACCACGTTCATCATTTTGGGTGCGGTGGTGTTGTGCGTCACGGGCGGTGAAGCCCTGTACGCCGACATGGGGCATTTTGGTAAACGCCCGATCCGGTTGGCCTGGTTCACCATCGTGATGCCGGCGCTGACCCTGAACTATTTCGGTCAGGGTGCTCTGCTGCTGGAGTCACCCCAGGCGGTCAGCAATCCTTTTTACCTGATGGCCCCCGATTGGGCTTTGTGGCCGATGGTCTTGTTGGCCACGGCTGCCACGGTGATTGCATCTCAGGCCTTGATCACCGGCGCTTTCAGCGTGACCAAGCAGGTGATCCAGTTGGGTTTTTTGCCGCGCTTGCAGATTCAGCACACCAGCGTGCGTGACACGGGTCAGATTTACATTCCGTTTGTCAACTGGGGCCTGTTTGGCGCCATTGTGCTGGCGGTGTTGATGTTCAAGTCGTCGAGCAACCTGGCGGCGGCTTATGGCATTGCGGTGTGCACCGACATGCTGATCACCACCATCCTGACCTTTTATGTCATCCGTTACAGCTGGAAGTATCCCTTGTGGTTATGCATCGCATCGACGGGTCTGTTCTTTGTCATAGATTTTGCGTTTTGGTCGTCCAACCTGCTCAAGCTGGCCGATGGCGGCTGGTTTCCGCTGTTCATCGGCGCGGTGATGCTGACGTTCATGTTGACCTGGTACGACGGGCGTGAGTTGTACAAGACCAAAATGCGTGAAGATGCGTTGCCTTTGCAAGACTTTCTCGATTCTGTCTTCATGGCGCCGCCCACCCGGGTGGCTGGCACGGCGGTGTTTTTGACCAACGACATCGGCACAGTCCCCAATGCCATGCTGCATAACCTGAAGCACAACAAGGTGTTGCACGAGCGCAATTTGTTTGTGACCGTGCTCAGCCATGGCGTGCCCTGGATCGGATTGGACAAGCGGCTCGAGGTCACACCATTGGGACACGATTGCTGGCAGGTGGTGCTCCATTACGGCTTTAAAAACGACCCCGATGTCCCCGGTGCGCTGACCTTGCTACAAGGTCAAGGCTGTGCCATGGACCCGATGCTGACCAGTTACTTTTTGTCGCGCGACAGCATCGTGCCCACCGTGGGAGGCGGCATGGCCACTTGGCGCGAAAAACTGTTCGCTCAGATGCACCTGAATGCCAGTGCAGCGGCTGACTTCCTGAACCTGCCCTCTAACTCGGTGGTCGAGTTGGGCAGCAAGATCGAGATCTGAACCCATGGACCTGCTGTTTGTTGTCGACCCGCTTGACACCTTCAAGATCTATAAAGAAACCACCTTTGCCATGATGCGCGAGGCGCAGCACCGCGGGCACGCCATCTGGGCCTGTGAGGTCGCGGATCTGTCGTGGCAAAGCGGGCACAAGGTGCGGGCGGTGTCGCAGCACATTCGACTGACGGGCGAGCCAGACACCTGGTACCAGATTCTCGACCAGCAAACCCGGGAGTTGCGTGAGTTCGATCGCGTCTTGATGCGCAAGGACCCGCCATTTGACAGCGAATTCTTTTATGCCACGCACCTGCTGAGCCAAGCCGAACGCGAAGGGGCCAGGGTCTTTAACCGCCCTGCCGCCTTGCGCGAACACCCTGAAAAGCTGGCCATCATGGAGTGCCCCCAGTTTTTATCGCCGACCCTGGTGACGCGCGATGCCCAACAGATACGGGATTTTCATGCCGAGCACCGCGACATCATTTTGAAGCCGCTCGATGGCATGGGGGGCATGGGGATCTTTCGGGTCAAGTCCGACGGGCTGAATTTGGGGGGCATCATCGAAACCCTGAATGGCGACGGTGCACAAACGGTGATGGTTCAAAAATTCATTCCGGCCATCGAGCACGGCGACAAGCGCGTGTTGCTGATCCAGGGCGTGCCGGTGCCTTTTTGTCTGGCACGGATCCCGCAAGGCGGTGAAGTGCGCGGCAACCTGGCAGCGGGTGGCAAGGGGGTGGCGCAGCCCCTGTCGGCGCGTGATCGCGAGATTGCCGAAACTTTAGGTCCTGTGTTGGCCAAGCGAGGCTTGTTGTTGGTGGGCCTGGACATCATTGGCGATCGGCTGACCGAAATCAACGTCACCAGCCCGACCTGTTTTCAGGAAATCAGCGACCAGACCGGCTGCGATGTGCCGGCGTTGTTCATCGATGCGCTCGAGCGCGTTTCCTCCGGGACAGACCTCCGGGGTTAAAAAGATTGCCGCTGGCCCTCGACAAAAACGGCCAGTTCCCCGGGCTTCAAATCGATCCACGACTCGTCGGCGGTGAGCGGGGTCGTGACCACCACCGCCACCCGGTCGCTGGGGTCGGCGCATTCGGCAAAGTTGATGCTCAAGTCCTGGTCACGCAACGTGGCCGTGGCAAAGGGGTGTTTGCGCTCGACATAGCACAGGTGCGTGCTGGCGTGCGCCCACAGGGCTTGCCCATTGGAGAGCAACAAGTTGAAGGTACCGTGTCGTGCCACTTGGGACACCAACTCGTTCAGTGTCAGGCTCAGCTCTTCGATGCTGGGCAGGCTGGCGTGCGATTTGGCCAACTCTTGCATGATGAAGCAAAAGGCGCGTTCGCTGTCGGTATCCCCGACCGGTCTGAACTGGGCGTGCAAGCGAGGGTGGAAGTTTTCCAGGTTACCGTTGTGGGCGAAAACCCAGTACCGGCCCCAGAGCTCGCGCACAAAGGGGTGGCAATTCTCCAGCGCCACCTGACCCTGGGTGGCTTTGCGGATGTGGGCGATCAGGTTGCGGCTTTTGATCGGATAGCGGCTGAGCAGTTCAGCCACGGGCGACGTGCTGGCAGGCAGGTGGTCGACCCATAAGCGCAGACCCCGCGCATCGGGTTGACCTTCAAAAAAAGCAATGCCCCAACCATCGCTGTGGTGGTCGGTGATGCCCGCACGCCGTGTGAAGCCACTGAAACTGAAGGTGGCGTCGGTGGGGTGGTTGCAATTCAGACCCAGCAGTTGGCACATGCCGGGAATTATGCGGCGTTTGCGCTGCTTTGCGCACAATTTTGACAGACACAGGCCCGGCCCTGTGCTTGCACCGGGATGCGTTGCAGCAACTCGGGCGAAAAGGTGGCGCTGACACACCAGCACGGTTTGTGACCAGCGGCTGCAGCCGTGCAGGCCATGGCGCAGGCGTTGGGCTGCCCGCACAGCGGGCAGCGACCGGGATCAATGGGGTTTGCCGACAAGCTCAAGCGCCAGCCTTGACCTTCAGGCGCCAGTCGTGCAGCAGGGGCTCGGTGTAGCCACTGGGTTGCTCCAGACCTTTGAAGACCAGGTCTTGGGCCGCTTGAAAAGCCGCCGACTCGTTGAAGCGACCATGCATTTTGCGGTAAGCGGGATCACCGGCGTTTTGACCGTCAACCACTTTGGCCATGCGCTTGAAGGTGGCCTTGACTTGAGCCGGGGTGACGATGCCATGGAGCAACCAGTTGGCGATGTGCTGGCTCGAGATGCGCAACGTCGCGCGGTCTTCCATCAGGCCGATGTTGTTGATGTCTGGCACTTTCGAGCAGCCCACGCCCTGATCGACCCAGCGCACCACATAGCCCAGAATACCCTGGATGTTGTTTTCGATTTCTTGCTGGCGAATTTCGGGCGACCAGTTGGCTTTGGGGGCCACGGGCACTTTGAGCAGATCGGTCAGCAGTTGGTCGTACACATCGTCGAGCTTGGTTTTTTCCAGTTCCTTTTGCACGGCTGCCACGTCCACCTGGTGATAGTGCAAGGCGTGCAGCGTCGCGGCGGTGGGGCTGGGCACCCAGGCGGTGTTGGCGCCGGCTTTGGGGTGGACGATCTTTTGTTGCAGCATGGCGCCCATCAGGTCGGGCATGGCCCACATCCCTTTGCCGATCTGGGCGCGGCCCCGCAAGCCGCAAGACAGACCGACCAGCACATTGAGTTTTTCGTAAGCGGCGATCCAGGCGGTGGCTTTCATGTCGCCCTTGCGCAGCATCGGGCCGGCGTGCATGGCGGTGTGGATTTCGTCGCCGGTGCGATCCAGGAAACCGGTGTTGATGAAGGCCACGCGGGTTTTGGCGGCCGCAATGCAGGCTTTGAGGTTGACGCTGGTGCGGCGCTCTTCATCCATGATGCCCAGCTTGACGGTGCTATCGGGCAAGCCAAACAGCTGCTCGAGGCGACCAAACAGGTCGGAGGTGAACGCCACTTCTTCGGGGCCGTGCATCTTGGGCTTGACGATGTAGATCGAGCCGGTGCGCGAATTGCGGATGCCGTTGGCACCATGGCCCTTGAGGTCATGGATCGCGATCAGGGTGGTGATCACCGCATCCATGATGCACTCGGGGATCTCGTGCGTGCGACGGTCTGCGCCGGTGTACAAAATCGCCGGGTTGGTCATCAGGCTGCCTACGTTGCGCACGAACAGCAGTGAGCGGCCATGCAGGCTGACTTGGCCTTGGCCGTCGGGGCGCTGATAGACCCGGTCGGGATTCAGGGTGCGGGTGAAGGTGCGACCGCCCTTGGCCACTTCTTCCACCAGGGTGCCCTTGAGGATCCCCAGCCAGTTGCGGTAAGCCAATACCTTGTCATCGGCATCGACGGCGGCGATGGAGTCTTCCAGGTCCAAAATGGTGGACAAGGCGGCTTCGACCACCAGGTCAGAGACCCCGGCTGGATCGGTCTGACCGATCGGGTGCTTGGGGTTGATTTGCAGGTCGAGATGGATGCCGTTATGTAAAAACAGCACGCTTGAGGGCTTGGCGGCATCGCCTTGATACCCGACGAACTGCTTGGGCTTGGCCAGGCCCACGGTGCTGCCGTTGGACAGTCGCACCTGCACCTGGCCATTGACCACGGCGTAACCTACCGAGTCGATGTGCGAACCTTTCTTCAGCGGCACGGTGCGGTCCAGCACATAGCGGGCGTACTCAATGACTTTGGCGCCGCGCTTTTCGTTGTAGCCCGGTCCTTTTTCGCAACCCCCGGCCTCCGAAATGGCATCGGTGCCGTACAGCGCGTCATACAGCGAACCCCAACGGGCGTTGGCGGCGTTGAGGGCGTAACGGGCATTCAGGATCGGCACCACCAACTGCGGGCCGGCTTGCACCGCCAGTTCGGCATCGACGTTGGCGGTGGTGCACTTCACCTTGCCGGGGTCTTTGACCAGGTACCCGATTTTTTCCAGGTGGGCGCGGTAGGCCTTCATGTTTTTGATCGGGCCAGGGTGCGCCTTGTGCCAGGCGTCCATTTGCAACTGAAGCTGGTCGCGCTGCTCGAGCAACGCGATATTGCGCGGTGCGAATTCGGCCACGATCGCATCAAAGCCTTTCCAGAAGGCGGCGCTGCTGACGCCGGTACCCGGCAGGGCTTCGTCTTCAATGAATCGATAGAGGTTGCTGGCCACTTCGAGGTGGTGGACGATGGTGCGTGAGGTCATGGGATGCTTCCGAGAGTTTAAAAACAATGCCCTGCGAAGGTCGCTGACCCGCAGGGTAACTTTCGGATCTTATCGGACGATGCCTGTCCGATTGCATGACTCGGACATCAAACATTCCTGACTTTTATGTGTGAAATGATCAGAGACCGATCATGGGTTGTCACTCTGGCCGAAGCAATTCACCCCGCCACAAACCGCGCAAGGTCATGCGGGTGAGCCACAAGATCACTGCGCTGGTGATGGCCAACAGGGCCAGACCGGGTTGCCACAGCCAGTTTCCATCGGGCTGATGGGACATCATGAGGGTCATCGACGTGAATGCCGCCAAGGGAAAGCTCAAGCCCCAGTGGGGTAGGCCAAACTGAAGCTGAATGATGGATTTGGTATGAGTGAGCGCCCACATTAAAGAAATCAGGCCCATGCCCCAGATGGCCCACAGCACTGCGACCGGCGGGTGCCAGAGGTTGAGCGACAACGCCAGAGCCGAGGGTGGCACCACCAAAATGAACCAGGTGGGTAGCATGCGGGGCGGCAGCGGCCCGACCTGAAACTGCCGCAGCACCAACACCGAAAGCGCCACCGGCCACAGCAGCAAACCCACGCCCAACTGGATGGCCGACCAAATCCCATGACCCAGCGGCACGCCTGCCCAGGGCACCAGCAGGTTGCCCACCAGCGGCAGGTAAATGATGGGCGTGAGCGCGGCCAAGGGTGTGCCTCCGGCATCGGCCGGTCGCATCCAGCGCGACAGCACCCAGAGGGTGGTGGCCAACTCACCCAAGGCCCCTAGCCACCAAAAAAGATCCATGGCCCAGTGATCGATGTGGGTCAAGCTGATCCACAAAGCCGCCAGCAGCACCATGCCGATGGGCAGAGCCGACCAGAAGGTGTGTTTGACCGGGTGACGCACATCGTCCCACCAGGCTTTGGGGTGGTGGTTCAGGCGCCACAGTTGGCTCAGGATGACCAGCAACAAGATCAGGCTGGCGGCGATCGCACAGGCCAGCGAAACCCCGTGCGCCAACTCTCCCAGACCATCGATAGCGCGAGCCCAGGACAAGCCCAAACCCGTCCAACCCATGACAATGACAAACCAGGCAGGGGACAGATGCTCCAGGGCGTGGAGGCGGGTGGGGTGTTGCATGCGACGAGTTTAGGTCATGAGGGGCGGACAGACCATGCACCTAGAATGCCTGAATGTCGCCTTTTGTTCTTTTGCAGCACCTCTTGCCCCTGCACGCCATGACGCGCCTGGCAGGCCTGATCGCCCAGGCCCGGGCGGGGGCCATGACCACCGCCCTCATTCGCTCATTTGTGCGGCGCTATGGCGTGGACATGGACGAAGCGGCCGAACCCGATCCGGCGGCTTATGCCACTTTCAATGATTTTTTCACGCGTGCGTTGCGACCCGATGTGCGCCCCCTGGCGGCGGCAGGTGTGGTTTGCCCAGTCGATGGGGCGGTCAGCCAGTTGGGCCCGATCGAAGGCGATCAGATTTTTCAGGCCAAGGGGCATCGGTATTCCACCCAAGCGCTGGTCGGTGGCGACGCCGAGTTGGCCGCTGGGTTTCAAAATGGCGCTTTTGCCACCATCTACCTCAGCCCGCGCGACTACCACCGCATCCACATGCCTCATGCGGGCGAGTTGCGGCGCATGATCCATGTGCCGGGGGATCTGTATTCGGTCAATCCGCAAACAGCCGCTGGCGTGCCGGGTTTGTTTGCCCGCAATGAGCGCGTGGTGTGCGAGTTTGTCACGCCCCAAGGCTTGCCTTTTGTGTTGGTGCTGGTGGGCGCCACCATCGTGGGCAGCATGGCGACCTCCTGGCACGGGGTGGTCAACCCGCCGCGCCCGGGCCAGGTGCGGGAGTGGCGCTATGGGCCCGGTCAGCATGTGCTGGCGCAGGGCGAAGAAATGGGGCGTTTTTTGTTGGGCTCTACCGTGGTGCTGTTGTGGCCCGCACAGTCGGTGCAATTGGTCGATTGGCAACCGGCGCAACCGGTGCGTTTGGGTCAGGCGATGGGCGAGTGGACGACCGCCTGACTCACTGAAACGCCACTTCGTCAAAGCTGCGCAGCTTGCGGCTGTGCAATTGATCCAGACCCCGGTCGCGCAACAAGGCCAAAGCTCGCATGCCGATGCGCAGGTGCTGATCGACCCGTTCGCGGTAGAAATGATTGGCCATGCCGGGCAACTTGATCTCGCCATGCAAGGGCTTGTCGCTGACGCACAGCAAAGTGCCATAGGGCACCCGAAACCGAAACCCATTGGCGGCAATGGTCGCGCTTTCCATGTCGAGCGCCACGGCCCGGCTTTGACTGAAACGGTTTTGCGGGGTTTGGTCGGGCAGCAGCTCCCAGTTCC
>JACCDX010305009.1_pt1 | contig 20579 bp, 12 predicted proteins | sample 7449681 | NCBI WGS metagenome assembly JACCDX01 (sample SAMN15323450, study PRJNA562643) | freshwater metagenome | isolation source: river surface water | place: USA:Blue River Watershed | collected 2017-08-18
CGAGGGCCTTGACGATCTCGTCGGGCGAGAGGCCGTAGGCGCGCATGCGCTCGGGGTTGACGTTGACGATGATGCCGCGGGAGCTGCCGCCGAAGGGCGGCGGGGCGGAGACGCCGGGCAGCGTGGAGAAGGCGGGGCGCACGCGGTTGAGCGCCTGATCCTGCATCTCGCCGAGCGTGCGGTTGGGATTGTCGGTCGAGAAAACGAGGTAGCCCACGGCGACGCTGCCGGCGTCGAAGCGCGTCACGAACGGCGCGGGCGTGCCGGGCGGCATGAAGGCGCGCGAGCGGTTGACGTAGGCGATCACCTCCGAGAGCGCCTGCGACATGTCCGTGCCGGGGTGGAACTGGAGCTTCATGATCGAAGCGCCCTGGATGGACTTCGACTCCACGTGCGAGATGCCCGCGATGTAGAGGAAGTGGTATTCGTAGCGGTAGGTCAGGTAGCCCTCCATCTGCGCCGGATCCATGCCGCCGAACGGCTGGGCGACATAGATGGTCGGCACGCCGAGGGCCGGGAAAATGTCGCGCGACATGCGCTGGATCGCGAGACCGGCGGCGAGGGCCACGGCGACGACGAGGACGACAACCGTGAGCGGACGACGCAGAGCGAGCTGGAGAAAATTCATGCGGGGGGAAGCAGTGGGGAATCGGCACCGCGGGAGACGGTGCGGGCGGAGCGCGGTAACGTTCGGATTCGAAGAGTCGCGCCCCGGCCGGCGGATCGGCAAGCACCGATCCGGCGGCCGCGGAAAATTCCCCCGCGCGGACGCGCGGCCGGCTGCTTCCGCCGCTTCGCGGGGTTTCATCCCGCCCGGAAAGCCGGGGAATCAGGTCGGGCCTCCCGTCGGTCGCGGCAGATCCGGAGGCCGCACGGCGGCACCGCGGTCCTTTGCCAAAGGCGATGCCCGGCTCGCATGAGCGGCAGGCCTCTTTGGGCCTATTTTTTTATACCCAAACAACCTTAAGGCTTGTCTAGCCGGGAACGGCGTGCCGCTTTACCGCGCGATACCCGCACCATGACTGTTCTCGTGGATGGCATTCCCTACTGCACGGCGGCGCACACCTCCGCCAGCTCGCCCCTCGCGCACGATTGGGATCTCCGTCTGACGCGCCCGCTCTTCATGAGCCCCGAGACGCTGCGCATCGAACTCGAAGACGAAGGCGCCCGACTGCCGGCGAAGTTGATCAAGGGCAGCGTCGAGCCGCGCGACCTCGATATCCGCGTGCGGGTGACCCCGCACCTGCTGTAAGCGCGCCCGGACCGGCGCACCGGATCCGACGCGCCGCGAAGCGCGCGGGGCCGCCCTTCCCCACCCCGGCCTACCCCGGCGCGGGAGGTTTGCGGCGGTGTTTCAACCGCAGCAGCCGCCCGGTGCGCAACCGCAGTCGCCTCCCGCGGCCTTCCGCGCGGGCGCACCGGACTTCAGGACGCCGTAGCCGCCGAGCACAACCCGGCGCACGGGACGGCCGGTGTCGGGGTGCACGTCCAGCGGAGCGGCCGACATCGGTTGTTTCACCTCGAAATAGACCGGCTGCTCCCCGGGGGTTTGCGGGATGGTTTCGTAGACGTAGGTGGTCATGGGAAAAGCGGTGGAGACATCGGACCCGGCGCACAGCGTCGCCAACCCCGCGATGCCCGAGGGTTCTGCCTCCTGCCAGGGCAACGCGACCATCCGACGCGCGTGCACGTCGGCGACCTCGCGCAGGTAGGGCAGCTCGCGGCGGGCGCGCTCAGCCAACAGCGGGTCGCGGGTCCCGGTCAGCGCGAAACACTGGTTCACGATCCAGGCGCAGGGCTCGATGCCGGCGCGGCGCAGATCCGCCTGCAACGCCGCCGCCTCGTGGACCGGCGTCGCCTCGGGCAACGTCACCACGAGCACCCGCGTGAACGCCGGATCGCGCAGGCGCGGGAGCAGGTCGCGCACCTCGGCCGGTGCGGTCTCGCGCGCCTGCCGACCCAGTTCGCGGTGATAGGCCTCGGTCGCGTCCAACAGCAACACCGTGTGGCCGGTCGGGGCCGTATCGAGCACCACGATCGTCTCCCCGCCCGCGGCGACAGTGCGGGCGAAGGCCCGGAAAACCGCGATCTCCTCGGTGCAGGGCGATCGCAAGTCCTCCTCCAGCAAGGCGCGGCTCGCGGCATCGAGACCGGCTCCCTGCGTCGCGAGCACCTCCGCCACATACGCCGCCGTCTCCGCCGCCGGGTCGATGCGCCCGAGCGTGAGATTGGGCCACGCGCCGGCCAAGGTCTCCGCCACGTGCGCCGCCGGATCCGTCGTCGTCAGCAGCACCGCGCGCCCCCGCCGGGCCAAGTCCACCGCCAGCGCGGCGGCGACGGTGGTTTTGCCCACGCCCCCCTTCCCCATCGTCATCACGACGCCGCGCCCCGCCGCGGCGATCGGCCCCACCAGCTCCTCCCAGGTCGCGGTCGGAAGCGGCGGTCGCTCCTCGGGCCCGGCACCGGCAGGCAACCGGGGTTCACCCGCCGCGAACAGCGCCCGGAGCATCGCCACACCGAGCAAATGGCCCGCGCGGAGCGGCACCGCGAACAGCGGCTGGCGGCCGAGAAACTCCTCCGCCTCCGCCAGCGCCTCCGTGCCGCGGCGCTCCAGCGCCACCGCCGTGGCGTCGGACCGATCGCCGGCGACGAAAAGCCCGTTGAGCACCAGCACCTGCCGTGCGACCCCGACCGACGCGAGTTCGTCCGCCGTGCGCCGGGCCTCGCGCAACGCGGCCCGCTGCGCCCGGCTCACCAGCACGACCGCGGTCCGGGCCGGATCCGCCAGCGCCGCCATCGCCGCGGCATACACGTCCCGCTGCGCGTCGAGCCCCGCGAGCGGCCCGAGGCACGAGGTGCCGGTGGTGTTGGCGTCGAGAAAGTGCGACCACGCGCGCGGCAAGCGCAGCAGCCGCAGCGTGTGCCCGCTCGGCGCCGTGTCGAAGATCACGTGGTCGAACTCCGCCGTCGCCTCCGCCGCGCCGAGCAGCCGCGCAAACTCGTCGAACGCGGCGATCTCCATCGTGCAGGCGCCGGAGAGCTGCTCCTCCATGCTGCGCAGCGCCGCCGGCGGCAGCAGCCCGCGCATGGGGCCGACCACCTTTTCCCGATACGCCGCCGCCGCCGCGGCCGGATCGATGTTCAGCGCCGCCAGACCCGGCGCGCCCGCGATTGCCCGCGGCGTGCGGGCCAGCGGCGTCGCGAGCACCTCGTCGAGATTCGACGCCGGATCCGTGCTCACCAGCAGCACCCGCCGGCCGCGGTCGGCGAGCGCCACGGCGACCGCGCACGCCAGCGAGGTCTTGCCCACCCCGCCCTTGCCCGTGAAAAACAGCTGCCGCGGGGCCGCCTCGACCAGAGCCGACAGCGGCGCGGCGTTCACGACGCCCCCCCGCGGGCGGCCGCCAGCCACGCCGCACCCGCCGCGGCATCCGGATACGCGCCCTGCGCCACGAGACGGCCGTCGACGAACACGGCGGGCAACGCCTCCACGCCGCCCTGCTCGAGCAGGGCCTTCACCGCCGCGTTCCGCACGAAGGGCAGCGGCTGCTGCGCGAGATTGAACCGCTCGACCTGCACCCCCGCCCGCGTGAGCTCCGCCAACAGGCCGGCGAACCGCGGCAGCACGGGATCCACCGTCGGCCCGCAGACCCCGGTCGGGCAGCACAGCGGCGGATCGTAGACTTGGATCGTTTTCACGTCCCGACCCTACGCCCGATCCTATATGCTTCCAGCGGAATACTGCCGGCGGGGGCTGTCATTACGGGGGCTTCAGCGCCGCAGCAGGACGCAAAAAAGGGGAGCGGCGTCCGGCGACGCCGCTCCCCGACAAACCCAGGGCCAAATCAACGGCCGCCTCAGTCGATCTCGTAGACCTCGACGATCACCTCGCCGCCGCCGGTCTTGCCGCGCACCTGCAGCGTGTAGGCGCCGGGCGGCAGCGTCGCGAGGATCACGGCGTCGCGGCTGCCGGCCGTCAGCGCGAAGGCGCCGACCTGCGCCGCCAACTGGACGGATTGCGTCCCGCTCCAGTCGTCGTTTTCGCCGATCTTCTCGGAGCCGCGGTAGAGTTCGAGGACGGGATCGGCGACGACATTGCTCACGCCGAGGCCGGACAAGCCGGGGCCGACGGCGCGGATCATGACCGTCTGCGACTGCGTGCCGTTGACGAAGAAGCCCGGGAACGCGACGCCGCCGGCCGGCAGCGTGAGGCGCGTCGAGAGGTTGCTGAGCTTGCTGGTCGAACCGGAGTTGACGGTGACGGTCGTGCCGGAGCCGGTGTCGCTGAGCGCGCTGGCGGCGGAGAAGTAGCCGTCGCGGCCGAGCTTCGTCCACGCGTAGGCCCAGTTGCCCGAGGTCGTGAAGGCGCCGAGGTAGTTCGTCGCGGTGAAGAAGCCGTCGTTCGGCGGCGTGGCCGCAAGCTGGAGCGCGGGGCTGCCGGCGCGGAGCCGCGGGTCGAGCAGGCCGCCCTTGGTGCGGTCGATGGCGACGAGCAGCGGATCGGTGTTGATGCGGTTCGACTGGGCCGCGGCGGTGATGTGCTCCGCGGTGTAGTTGGTCGCGGGGGCGGCGCCGCCGGCGGTGGCGTTGGGCGCGACGAAGAGCGTCGTGGCGGTGGTGCCGGCGCCGAAGGTGCCGAAGATATTGCTCGCGATCACGATGTCGCCCGCGGCGAGGCGCTTCGCGCTGTCCTGGGCCTGCGCGCTCTCGGTCTCGATGCGCCAGGCGTAGCCGCGGAAGTCGTGGAAGATCGAGTTGTAGACCTTGCCGCCGGTGTTGTCGCGGAAGATGGGCCCGATGCTGAGCGTGTTGGTGCCGGCGGCGCCGGAACCGATGGCGGTGTAGTTGTAGACCGTCGGCATGGCGTAGGGCGTGCCGTCCTCGGGCGTGGTGCCGCCGTCGGACTCGAACGCGTGGTTGCCCACGGACGGATCCTGGATGGTGAAGAGAAACTGGAGCTTGCCGCGGAAACCTTCGTCCCAGTCGAAGGCGTCGTCGTCGTTGAACGCGCTGACGAGGTATTTGCAGTTCACGGTGCCGCCGAACCACTCGAAACCGTCGTCGGCGTTGGCGAAGACTTCCACGTATTCGATCGTGGTGCCGCTGCCGACCGCGCCCATGGTGAGGCCGTTGAGTTCGTTGTTCGGCCCGAGCAGCGAGCCGGCGTGGCGGATGGAGACATAACGGAAGACGCCGCTGTTGTCGGCGTCGTCGCTGCCGCCGTAGAGGCCGAGCGGCTCGGTGGTCGGGATGCCCTCGATGTTGCCGGTGCCGGAGGCGGTGTTGGTGCGGGCGCGGCCGAGGAGGACGACGCCGCCCCAGAGGCCGCGGTCGCTCTGGCCGAGGTTGCCGTTCAGGTTGTCGGCCTCGGCGGTGAAGATGATCGGCTCGGCGGCGGTGCCGCTCGCCTGGATCTTGCCGCCGCGGGCGATCACGAGCGCGGACGCATCCTGCGCCGCGCGGACCTTGCCCTTGATGACCGTGCCCGGCTCGATCGTGAGCGTGACGCCGTCGGTCACGAACACGCGGCCGTCCAGGATGTAGGTGTTGGACTTCGTCCAGGTGCGGCTCGAGGTGATGTTCGAGTTGACGGTGATGTCGGCGCCGAAGAGCGCGGCGGGGGCGACGAGCGCCGCCAGAAGTTTCAGGAACGGAGGTTTCATGCGTGGTTGGCTTTCGTTGGAATTATCCCGTGGGACAAAAATCGGGCGCGGTCCGGGCGGCGCGCTCAGTAGGTGTAAGTCACGCCCAGCGAGGTCGTGACGCCCCGGCGGTGCGAGGAACGGACGTAGTCGACGCCGCGATACGTGTAGGTCTCCTCCGCGGCGCGATCCAAGAGGTTCTTCGCGCTGAGCGAGAACTTCCAACGGTCGCGGAGCCGCTGGCTCCACACGACATCGAGCGTCGGCGCGGGTTGCTCGAAGACGTTGGGCGTGCCCGGCGGGCTGACCTGCGAGAGACGCTCGCCGAAGAGATTGTAGTAGACGCTCACGGTCGTGCCGGTGCGCGCGTGGCTGTAGGTGAGGTCGAGGTTCACGATGAACGGCGACTGGCCGGTGAGCTCGCGCGTCGAGCCCGCGCCCGGCTCGTAGAAGCGGATGAACGCCAGCTCCGCCGGCGTGATTTCCACCTCGGACTCCACCCACGTGTAGTTGAAACCGCCGGACAGGCCGCGGAGCCGCTCCGAGAGAAACGCGAAGTTCTTCCGCGCCTCGATCTCGATGCCGCTCACCTCGCCGCGCGGCGCGTTCTGGAACTGCAGCTCGCCGCTGTTCACGACGGAGAACACGCCGCGCTCGATCGGATCGGTCATCTTCTTGTGGAAGAGGCTGACCGCGACGATCTCGCCGCGGCGCGGGAACCACTCCCAGCGCACGTCGTAGTTCTTGATCGCGGTGCGCCGCAGGCTCGGGTTGCCGATGTAGACGAAGTCGCCGACGAACTCGAACGAGGTGTAGTCCGCGATCTCGCGGAAATTCGGCCGCGCGATCGTCTTGGTCGCCGCGAGGCGCAGGTTCATTTTGTCGGTGAGCGCGTAGACCACGCTCGCGGAGGGCAGCGTGTCGGCGTTGTCGAGCAGGCCGGAGCGGCGTTTCGGATCGCGGCTGCGCACATCCAGTTTGGTCGACTCGCGGCGGGCGCCGCCGATCACACGCAGCCGGTTCGTCACCGGCAGGTCCACCATCGCGTAGGTCGCCGTCACGTCCTGCGTGCCGAGGTAGCTGTTGCCCGCGGAGCCGGTTTCCACGAGGTAAAGCTGGCCGGAACGGAAGCGGCCCGTGACGGGATCGACCTGCCCGACCTGCGCCGCGCGGAGGAAGCCGGCCTCGTCGCCGTCGTAACGCAGCACCGTGCTGCTGTATTCGAAGAGTCGCTCGTCGAAGGTGCGCTCCGTCTCGGCCCGCGCCGCACCGACTTTGAATTGCGCCTCGCGCTCGCCGGGCAGGCGGAAGGGCAGCGTGAGGTCCACGCTCGCGTCGTCGCGCGATTCCTCGAGTTCGCGGAAGTAGCGCGACGGCCGCGGCAGCCCGGACGCCTCGAAGAACTGGCTGCCATCCGGCGTTTGGAAGGTGCTGAAGAACCGCGTGTCCGGTTCGTCCTGCGAGGTCACCGCCGTCGTGACGCTCCAGTTGAGCCGCGCGTCGCGCAGCGCCGGGAAGAGGTGCTTGCCGGCCAGCTGGAACGAGCGCAGCGCGCGCTCCGTGTAGCGCAGCGTGCGCGTGCTGAACACCTCCGTCTCGCTGATGCCGCCGCCGGCGATGTTCATCCCGCGTTGGCGGCGCACCATGTCGTTGCCCGACTGGTTGAACATCGTGTTGAGGCTCGCCTGGTGGTCGGGGGAAAACTGATACGCGACGTTGACCAGGGCGCCGAGCAGGGCGTCGTCCTCGCTGCGGCTGTCGTTCAGCAGCACGAGCGGCGCGAGCGAGGGCGAGTTCACGCCCTGGCGCTCGTAGCGGCCGAGGATACCGTCGCGGTAGCCGCCGAAACTGCGGTCGTAGGACAGGCTCGCGGCGTAGCCGAGCTTGCGGCCGAAGAGCTTCGCCACCCCGCCCACCGCCGCGCCGAAGCTGCGGTTGAACGGCGCGTCCTTCACGACCGGCGACACGACCGGGTTGAAGAGCCGCGTGAGCCGGCCGATCTCCGTGTCGACCGTCGGCGAGGAGAAGCGCAGCGGCAGCCGCTGGCCGGCGAGTTCCGCGGGCAGCGCGCGCGAACCGTCGTCGCGGCCCCAGGTGTTCGACGGCCCGCCGGAGCCGAGGAAGTCCTTGCCCGTAACGCGCGAGTTGCTCGCGAACGAGGCCGACAGCGAGAACGTGAACTGGTCGGGAAATTCCTTCGTCTTCAGGTCGACCGCGCCGCCGGTGAAGTTGCCGGGCTTGTCCGGCGTGAACGTCTTCGTCGTCACGATCGCGTCGACGAGGTCGCTGGGAAACATGTCCATGTTCACCGCGCGGCGGTCGGGGTCGGCGCTCGGCACCTCGACGCCGTTGACCATCGTCGAGCTGTAGCGCTCGCCGAGACCGCGGATGTAGACGTATTTGCCGCCGACGACCGAGGCGCCGGTGACGGCCTTCATCGCCGCCGCCGCCGTGCCGAAGCCGAGCTTGCTCATCTGCTCGGAGCCGATCGCGTCGCTCACCGCGATGGATTTCTGCCGCGCGCCGAGCAGACCGACGCCGGAATTCTGCACGACGTCCGCCGAGACGGAAAACGCCTCCATCTTGATCACGGGCTGCGTGTTTACGCCGAGCGCCGCGTCGAGCCGCGTCGCCGCGCCGGCGCTCACCGCCACGCCCGTGAGGTTCAGCGGCTGGAATCCGTCGCGCGCCACGAGCACGACGTGCGTGCCGACCGGCGCGCCGTCGATCCGGTAGCCGCCGAGCAGGTCCGTCGTCGCCGCCGGCACGTCGCTGCCGACGATGCTCACGGTCACACCCGAGACGCCCAAACCCGTCTCCGCGCTGACAACGCGGCCGGCGATCGCGCCCGTGCCGGATTGCGCCGCCGCCACCGCGACCAACGCCGCGAAACCAACCAGACCGAGAACGATGCGCTGCAGCGCAGCCGTGATGCGAATCATGCCGACAAGCGAGCCACGCCGCAAATCGCCCCCGCAACGCAATTGGCCCGGTGGCGCGGGGTCTTAACGGCGCCGACACCGGGACGACACACACGTCACATCGTCGTCACACCGGGCCGTTCCGCGCGGCGCGATGTTACGATCTTTCCCGCCGCGCCTGACTCCGCGCTCCCGTCCTTTGCGGCCGACGAGCGGTCCCGCCGGCCGGCGCCGCACGCTCCGGCGTCCGCCCGCGGGCGGCGAGACGCTCCAGATAGTCGGCCGGCTCCGGATCGGCCGGCCGGGCCGCCGCGACGCTCGCGAACAGCGCGCGCGCCTCGGCGTCTCGCCCCGCGTGGAAACAATCGAGCGCCCGCGCAAACTCCACCGCGGTGCGCGCACAGCCGCCCCCCACGCTGGCGCCGAACGCCAGCAAGACCCACCGGCGCACATGCCGCTCCCCGCTCATCGGCCCCCGCCTCCGCCGAGTAGTTTGCGCGCCTCCCGCCGGAGGCGCCGCGCCGACACCCGCACGCGCGCGTGCCGCCGCCACCACTCCCGGTTGCGGACATCGTCGGTGTAGGCGCGCAATTCCTCGTCCACCTGGCGCATCGAGCGCGCCCGCGCAACCTGCGCGACCAACTCGCGGTCCAACTCGAAATGTCCCGGCCACAGCCAAAGCAGCACCGGTGCCAGCGGCCGGGCATGCACATGCAGGCTGCGACGAAAGAGCCGGCGCACGCCCTCCTCCGGATCGCATCGCCCGGATTCGCACAGACGATCCACCAAGGTTTTCGCGTTCACGGCGCCGAATCAGCGAACCCCGGCCGCGGTCCGCAACGCGCGGGCGTGACGTTGCGGCAACATCCCGCGTCTCCCGCCCCGACCGCGGCCGGCGAGGCCACATCGCGCCGGCGCACCGGCTCCGGAAAAATGGAAGGCCGCCCAACCCCTCGGGCGGCCTTCGTTTCACTGACACACACAACCGGACACAAACCCTGACCGAACGCGGCGTAGAACGCGGCCCGGCGCGATCCGTTCAACGGCAAAATCGTCCGTCGGCGGTTCTTCACCGTGGCGTCACAGAAACGCCACTACCGCGCCGATCCGTGCCCGCGCCGGGGAAATTCACACGACTGTCGCGCATCCGCCGCGAGCCCGTCGCACGCCCGCGCTAGGCTGAGCCGCTTATGCCCAAACATCCGCTTCCCTACCGGGCGCTCGCCGCGCTCGCATTGACGCTGGCCGTCGCCCCGGCCCTGCCGGGTCAGTCGCCCGTCTCGACCGCCACGCTCAACGGCCAGTCGCTCGTCAACCACGGCCTCGTCGGCGTCGGCCGCATGCCGGCCGGCCTGAAGGACCGCTTCGGCGAGACCTTCGGCTCCTTCTCGGCGTTCACGTTCGCACCCGGCAGCTGGCAACGCCGGCCCGACGGCACCTACACCGGCACGCTCTACGCCCAGCCCGACCGCGGCTACAATGCCGTCGGCACCACCAACTACATCCCGCGCTTCAACAAGATCTCCGTGAGCTTCACGCCGTCTCCCGCCGGCGGACGCCAGAACCAGGTCGTCCTCGAACTCGTCGACACGATCCGTTTCTCCGAGGCCGACGGCACGCCCTTCACCTCGCTCGACCCCAACGGCGGCCCGGGCGGTGTCGCCGCGCGCGCGGGCTTTCCTCCCCTCCCGGCCGGCTTCAACGGCCGGCTCGCCCTCGACGCCGAGGGCATCGTCGTGGACCGCGACGGCACCCTGTGGGTCAGCGACGAATACGGCCCCTACGTCTTCAAATTCTCCGCCACCGGCCAGCTCCTCTCCGTCATCCGTCCGCCCGAGGCCATCGTGCCCAAACGCGGCGGCGCCGATTCCTTCGCGTCCAACAATCCCACCGAGGGCCAGCCGGCGCCCGCGCCGCTCGACCCCGTGACCGGCCGCCAGAACAACCAGGGCCTCGAAGGCATGTCCGTGTCCCCCGACGGCCGCACCCTCTTCACCTTGCTCCAATCCGCCGCGCGCCAGGACGGCGGCACCGGCGGCACCGTCGCCACCCGCGACCATACCCGGCTGCTTGCCTACGATCTGACGGGCGCCACACCGACCTTGAAAGGTGAATACGTCCTCCGCCTGCCCTCGTTCCGCCTCGGCGCCGCCAACCGCGTGGCCGCCCAGAGCGAACTGCTCGCGCTGAACAACACCCAGTTCCTCGTCATCGCCCGCGACAGCGCCGGCCGCGGCCTCGCCACGCCCGAGTCGCTCTACCGCCGCGTCGTGCTCTACGATATCGCCGGCGCCACCGACATCGCCGGCACCGCGTTCGACCAGCCCGGCACTCCGATCGCCCCCGCCGGCGTCCTCGCCCCCGCCATCGTCCCCGCCGCGCGCACCGAGTTCATCGACCTCAACGACCGCACCCAGCTCGCGAAATTCGGCCTGCACAACGGCCTGCCCGACGACGCCGACAATCTTTCGGAGAAGTGGGAGGCGCTCGCGCTCGTGCCGGCGCTCGATGCCACCGCCCCCGACGACTGGTTCCTCTTTGTCGGCAACGACAACGACTTCATCACCACCGACGGCTTCCAGGTCGGCGCGCCCTACAAGGCCGCGTTCGACAACGACAACATGGTGCTCGTCTACCGCATCACCATCCCCACCCGGCTGGCCAACGTCTCCAGCCGCGCCCAGACCGGAACCGGCGCCGCCGCGCATGTCGCCGGCTTCGTCGTCACCGGCGCCCGCCCCAAGACCCTCCTCGTCCGCGGCGTCGGCCCCGGCCTCGCCGCCGCCGGCGTGACCGGCGCGCTCGCCGACCCGGTGCTCGCGATTTTCGACCGCACCGGCCGCGAACTCCGCGCCAACGACAACTGGTCGGACTCCGCCGCCGCCGACATTCGCGCCGCCGCCGTCCGCTCCGGCGCCTTTCCGCTCGCCGAAGGCAGTCGCGATGCCGCGTTGCTGCTCCAGCTCGATCCCGGCGTCTACACCGCGCAGGTCGCGGCCGCCGCCGGCACCGCCGGCATCAGCTTGCTGGAAATTTACGAGCTGCCCTGAACCGGGCGCACCGGGCCGCGCGTCTCCCCCGCGCTGACGCGTCCGGCCCTGCGCTCCGCTCGTCCACCGCCCTCCGGTCGACCTCCGCCCCGCGCGGCATCGGCCCGGAGGGCGGTCTTCATCTGTTACGGGCGCATGTCGGCGGCGTAACAACTCCGCGACGACCGCGTCGGTGCATTGACGGTGACGCCCGCAAACCGTTGCCGTGCGTCGCGGGCCCGAACTGCACCCGCTCGAAACCAAGCCGACCATGACCCTCCGCACCTCCGTCCTCGCTTTTCTCGGCCGCCTGCGCCTCGCCGCGCTCGCCGCCGTCGCCACCGGCGCCTGCGCGCTCCTCTCCGCGCAACCCACCGGCACCGTCGCCGGCCGCGTGACCGACGCCCAGACCAAGCTCGCCCTCGGCGGCGCCCGCGTCGCCGTCGCAGGGACGACCCTCGGCACCTACGCCGACGCCACCGGCGACTACATCCTCCCGGGCGTGCCCGTCGGCAAAACAACGCTCGAGTTCGGCTACGTCGGCTACGCCGATCTCACCAAGACTACCACTGTCGCCGCCGACACCCTCACCCGCCTCGACGCCGCCTTCGGCGCCGACGTCGTGCGCATGGAAAAGTTCGTCATCGAAGGCAGCCTCGTCGGCTCCGCCCGCGCCATCAACCAGCAGCGCTCCGCCACCGCGCTCACCAGCATCGTCGCCGCGGACGAGATCGGTCGCTTTCCCGACCAGAATGCCGCCGAGTCGCTGCAGCGCCTGCCCGGCGTCGCCCTTTACCGCGACCAGGGCGAGGGCCGTTTCGTCGACCTCCGCGGCCTCAACTACATCTACACCTCGGTCACCCTCAACGGCGCCAAAGTCGCCAGCCCCGAGGTCGGCAACCGCGCCATCGCGCTCGACGTCGTCCCTGCCGATTCCCTCGCGTCCCTCGAAGTCGCCAAGGTCAACACACCCGGCCGCGACGGCGAGGGCCTCGGCGGCACCGTGAACATCAAAACCCGCAGCCCGTTCGACGCCACCGGCCTCGCCGTCCACGCCAACGCGCAGGCGATCTACAGCCGCCTCGCCGACGCCTTCGGCTCCAAGTTCGACGCCTCCGCCTCGCAACTCTTCGCCGGCGGCAAGGCCGGCCTGCTCGTCTCCGCCACCTGGCAGGAGCGCGAGTTCGGCTCGAACAACTTCGAGATCAACGACGGTTGGACGCTGCGTGCGCCCCCGGGCGGCGGCACGCCGGTGTTCTTCCTCCAGGACCTCGCCTTCCGCGACTACGAGATCAAGCGCACCCGCTACGGCGCGACCGCCGCGCTCGAGTTTCGCCCCGATGAGACGCTCTCCCTCGACTTCCAGGCCACCTACAACCGCTTCACCGACGCGGAAAACCGCCATGTCGTCTTCCTGCCCTTCGTGCGCGGCACTGCCGTCACGGCCCTCGACGCCTCCTCCGCCACCATCACCGGCGTCGACCGCGCCCGCCGCGATCTGCGCAACCGGGAAAAGGACCAGGACCTCCGGGCCTTCACCGCGTCGCTCACCAAACGCAGCGGCCCGTGGACCTTCGACGCCCGCCTCGCCAACTCCCGCGGCCACGAGCTGAAACCCGCCGAACTGCTCGCCCGCTTCCGCCGCAACGTCCGCGATGCCTCCTTCCGCTACACCTTCAGCGGCCCCTACGCCGTGCAGGTCGATCAGCTCGCCGGCCTCACCACCGCCGATCCCGCCGGCTACAACGGCCTCGATCGGCTCGAACTGCAGCGGGAGGAAGGCGAGGAAACCGAAACCAACCTCGGTCTCGACGCGCGCTACGACCTCGACCTCGCCGCGCCCGCCTACGTCAAATTCGGCGGCGCCTACCGCACCCGCGAAAAGGAAAGCGCCCTCGACGTCACCCGCTTCACCGCGCCCGCCACTTTCACCTTCGCCAATCTCGTCGGCCGCGTGAAGACCGCGTATCCGTTCGGCCCGCGCGTCCCGCAGATCGATCCGGCCGCGCTGCTCGCCGCCTTCAACGGCAACCGCGCCGCCTTCACCGGCACGCTGCTTCAACCCGACAGCGTGCTCGACGACTGGAGCGCCGACGAAGATATCCTCGCCGGCTACGTCATGGGCGGCCTCACCTTCGGCCGCACCAAGCTCACCGGCGGCCTGCGCGTCGAACGCACCGAGTTTGCCACCCGCGGCAACCAGCTCCGCGGCACCACGCTCACCCCCGAGCGCGCCGCACGCGACTACGACAACGCCCTGCCGAGCCTTGTCTTGCGCCACGACTTCACCCCGCGCCTCGTCGGCCGCGCCGCCGTCTCCACGTCGCTGATGCGCCCCGCCTTCGGCGAAACGGCCATCGCGCGCTCCGTCTCCGACACCGACACGGAGGTCGTCGCCGGCAACCCGCGCCTGCAGACCCTGGAATCGCGTAACTTCGACGCCTCGATCGAATACTACCTGCCCTCCCTCGGCGTCGTCTCCGTCGCCGTCTTCCACAAGCAGATCGATAACTTCAGCTACCAGATCACGCTCCCGCCCGGCGCCGACGCGGCCTTCCCCGCCTACGACCTCGTGACGTATCGGAACGGCAGCGACGGCAAGGTCACCGGCCTCGAGCTCGCCTGGCAGCAGCAGCTCCGGATGTTGCCCGCGCCCTTCGACGGCCTCGGCTTCCTGGCCAACACCACGCTGGTGAACAGCAAGGTCACCTACCCCACCCGCCCCGGCGAGACGCTGCCGTTCATCGGTCAATCCGACGTCTCCGGCAACCTCGCCCTCACCTACGAGAAAGGCCGCTTCTTCGCCCGCGTCGCCCTCAACTGGCGCGACGCCCACCTGCGCGAAGACGAGCCGATCGGTGCCGACGAGACCGGCGACTTCTGGATCGACGACTTCGCCCAGCTCGACCTCGCGACCGCCTTCAAGCTCAACCGCCACCTCGAACTCTTCGCCGATGTGTCCAACCTCACCAACGAGCCGTTCCGCGTGTATCAGCGCGGCGCCGGCCGCCCCGCGCGGCTCGTCCAATTCGAGGAATACGGCTGGACCGCCCAGTTTGGCGTGCGCTGGAAGCTCTGATCCGCCGCGGCGCCGACGCAGTTCGCCGGTCGCCGCCAGTCATCATCCTACCGCCGCCCACGGCGCGGTAAGCCACCCCCAGGTGGGCGAGGCGTCCCCGCCGAGCCGCCGCGGCGCGACGGTAGAACGGTTCGGAGGGAAGCCTCGCCCTACCCTGCTCTACTCTACGCTACCGTCCCCAATCCAACCCGACGCGCGCCTTGATTTCAGAGCCGCCGCCGCGCCTCACAGGCATGCGCAGAATCTCTGCAGGCGCTCTGAAACCCGCGCTCCGCCTTCGGTCGTTTTCTTTCCCAGTCCTGGCGCCGATCAGAGCTCTGCCCCGAGCCGCGCCAACTCGTCCGCGATTTCCCGATCGCTGCGGCAGCGTGGCATCTTGTTCTGCCCGCCCCATTTTCCCCGCGCCTTCAGCCAGCGCTCGAACGTGCCCGGCGCGACGAGGTGCACCAGCGGCCCCTCGAGGCCGCCGCCTTTGCGTTTGGCTTCGTAATCGTCGTTGAGGCGCTGCAGCACGCGGTCGAGACCCTCCGCGAACTCGGCGGCACCAAACGTCCGCCCCGCCCCGGGTCGCACTTCGATCCACCACTCGTGCCGCCCGCGGCTGCCCGGCACGCCCGGCGCCACGAAACGCGGCGCGACATGGAAGTTGACCACGCTCGCTCCGGCCAGCGCGCACACTTCGGCGATCGCGTCGGTCACCTCCTTCTCGATCACGTGCTCGCCGAAGGCGCTCAACTGCAGGCGCGTCCGGCCCACGTAGATCAGCCGCGGCGGCTCCGTGCTCACGAAGCGCACCACGTCGCCGATCACATAGCGGCACAGCCCCGCCGGTGTCGTCAGCAGCAGCACGTAGTCGACGTCGGTTTTCACCTCGGCCAGCGGCACCACCTGCGCGGCGAGTTCGCCGATCCGCCGCTCGTCGAATGCCGCCGCCGGCAGAAATTCGTAGAAGATGCCCGCATCGGCGATGAGCCGCAGGCCCGCTTCCGGCTCGCGGTCCTGCGCCGCGATGAAGCCTTCCGACGCCGGATACACTTCGTGGAAATTGACCGCGGCCCCCACCGCTGCACGCAGCTCCTCCGCAAACGGCGCGATCGGCACGCCGCCGTGGACGAGGCACTCGAAGTGCGGCCAGAGCGCGCCCAGGGGCGCCTTGCCCGTCCGACGGCGCAGCTCCTCCGCCAGAATCAGCAGCCAGCTCGGGATGCCGCCGACCAGCGAGATGTCGCACTCCGCCGTGCGCGCCGCGATGGCGCGGACCTTCTCCGGCCAGTCGGCGATCTCCGCGATTTCACGGCCCGGCTCGTAGAGGTATTTTTCCGCCCAGCCCGGCAGATGCAGCGCGGTGATGCCGCTCAAGTCTCCCGCCCACGCCTCGAACGGCGCCGCCTCCGGGATCGGCGCCAACGCGGTCGATCCGCCGAGGAACAGGTGCCGCCCGCGGAAGACCCGCGCGCTACCCGTGCGCCGCGCGTAGTAGCAGAGCGACTCCAACCCCGCGCGGCGGAAGTGGCCGAGCATCGCCTCGGTCACCGGCAGATACTTCGTCCGCCCCGCCGTCGTGCCCGACGACACCGCGTAGTGGCGGCAGACGCCCGGCCACAACACCCCGGCCTCGCCGCGCTTCATGCGCTCGATCCAAGGAGCGAACTCCTCGTAGCGGCGCGGCGCCACCCGTCCGCGGAATCCCGCGTAGCTCATGCCGGCGTGCAGGCCCTGCGAACGTCCGAAATCGGTGAGCGCGAGGTTCGCCGTCAAACCCCGCCACGCCGCCTCCTGCGCCAACACCGCGCGATGCGGCGTCCGCAAGCGGCGCCCGACGCGGGCGGTGTGAACGGCGGCACCGAGCATGACCGCCTGCCGCCACCACGGAGCGGACCGGCGCACGGAGGGAGAATCGGTTTTCATGCGGCGAGCGGGAGCGGCAGGTGACGCACGCGGGCGTAGAACGCCTGCAGCGGGGGCAGGAACTCGAACACATGGAAAATGAGCGAGGCGTGCTGCACCGGCGCGTCTCCCGGGCGGGCCGCGACCTCGCGCACGTGTCCGGCCGGAAAATACGCCTGGCAGGCATGGCGAAACGCAAACAACGACGGCGCCTGCGGGTCCATCACCGCGTCCTCGCGCTCGGCAAACAGCACCAGGGTCGGCGCCGTCGTCAGCGGCAACGCCGCCGGCACGAAGTAGTCCGTCGGAGACCGCATCGCCGTCATCGCCCGCATGCGCTGGCGCGCGCCGTCGGCCGTGATGCCGCGGATCGTGCCCATCACCGCGCCGCGCAGCTGCTCTAGTTCCGTTCGCGTCATGAGGCGGCGCAGCGCGAGTTTGTTCTGCGCCCCGGCCTCGAACATCCGCGTGAAGATCGTGCGCGAGCGCTCGACCGAAGCCTCCGAGATGGCGTTCTCCGCCGCGAGGTAGGGTTTCACCGCGCGTCCGAGCAGCGTCGCCGGTTTCGCGGCGTCGGGCGCGAGCACGTCCGCCACGCAGGCCACCGGGCTCACGAGCACGAGGCCCGCCAGCACCGGCGCCCGGCCGGCGGTCCGCGCCCGGCGCAGCCATTCCAGGATCAGGCCGGCGCCGAAGCTGACGCCGAAGAGCACGGGCGGTTGACCCGCTGCGCCGAGTTCCGCGACGAGGTCGTCCAGTTGCGCGCACAGCAGCTCGAGCGAGAAACGGTCCCGCGGGTAGTTCAGGCAGTAGAGATCTCCGGCCGCGAGAAACACCCGCCGCAGCAGGAAGACCTGCTCGGTCGCGTCGGGCACAAAGCCGCCGAGCACGATCGTCGGCACCCGGCCGCGTCCGGCCTCGCGCAGGATCGCCGCGCCGCCTTCACCCGGCTCGCGCCCGCCGCCGCCCAGCCGCTCCCGCGCCGCGACGACCTGGGGGGCGAAGGGACGGAAGCGGGCGGGACGGAAACGGGCCTCGGTCGTGCGGACCCACGTATGGAGCGGTCGCAGGGGCGCCGCGTGCAGAAACGAATACCAAGTCAGGCCGGGGATGGGAGCGGTGGCGGGCATCGAAGCCCAGCGCACCCGCGCCGCGCGAGGTCACAACGGCAATCACCCCGCGTCGCCGGATCTTTGCCCCGCCGCCACCGCGGCGTAACGGCCACCGCTCTTCCGTAACGCAGCCGTTGCCACCGCCGGGTTCCCCGGTCCGCATCGTGACAGGTCCTGCACGTGATTTTCACTGCGGCCGCCCCGGACTCGCGCTCCGCTTCGCCGGCCCCGCGGCCCACCACGAAGCGCCTGGAAATGTCGTCGGGATCTGAGGGCGCGCCGAAACAACCGTCCGCGGGTGGCGGCGCGACCTCTGGGCGCGCCGAGAGATACGACTACATGTTCTCGCCCACGGCGGGCCCGGAGGTCCCGCCGCTACCTTTTTCTACACCCTCTGATGCCGGGGCGAATCGGCTTCGGTTCGCCACCGCTCCGCGGGGAGATCTCCTCCCCTCCGATTCGGCGTCCGATGTCCGCGCCAACTTCCATTCGGGCACCGCGCCTCCGTGCCGGCGCGGGCACGGGCGCTTACCCCGCCGGCGCGGTATCGACCGTTTGTCCCGCGGATGCCGCCGACGCCGCGGCCGCGGCTCCCGGCGGAGGGGTGATCGCCACGGAGACCGCGGGCGGCGCCGCCCGGCGGAGTGTGGCGGCGGCCATGAAATACTTCTGCGCCCGGAACGACTCCTCGCCCGCCGTCCGCCGCGGCGGCAGATACGAGCCGTCGGGCTGAAGTTCGCAGGCGTCCTCGTTGTCGCGCAGCTCGATCGGCAGCAGGTCCTCGACCAACCGGCGGCGCAGGTCCGGATCGTCGACCGGAAACACGGCTTCCACGCGGCGGAAGAAATTGCGCGGCATCCAGTCGGCGCTCCCGCAGTAGACGAGCGGCTGGCCGGCGTTCTCGAAACAGAAGATGCGCGCGTGCTCGAGGAACCGGCCCACGATGTTGCGCAGGCGGATGTTCTCGCTGAGCCCCTTCACCCCGGGCACGAGGCAGCAGGTCGCGCGCACGATGAGATCGATCTTCACGCCGGCCTGGGACGCGGCGTAGAGGTTGTCGATCGTCTCCGGGTCCACGAGTTTGTTCATCTTCGCGATGATGCGCGCCGGCCGGCCCGCGCGGGCGTTGGCCGTCTCGGCGTGGATCAGCTCCTGCGTGCGGCTGTGGAGGTTGAACGGCGCGACCAGCAGGCGCTTGAAATCCGGCGTGCGCCCGAGCCCCGTCAGCGTGTTGAAGAGCTGCGCCACCTCGGAGGTCAGGTCCTCGCGCACGGTGAGCAGGCTGATGTCGGTGTAGAGCCGGGCGGTCTTCGGGTTGTAGTTGCCCGTGCCGAGGTGCACGTAGCGCCGCAGCGCCCCGCCCTCGCGCCGCACCACGAGGCAGCACTTGCAGTGCGTCTTGTGTCCCATGAGGCCGTAGACCACGTGCACGCCCGCCTCCTCGAGCTCGCGCGCCCACTTGATGTTGTTGGCCTCGTCGAAGCGCGCCATCAGCTCCACCAGCGCCGTCACCTGCTTGCCGGCGAGCGAAGCATCGATCAGCGCGCGCACGATCGGCGAGTCGCCGCTCGTGCGGTAGAGGGTCTGCTTGATCGCGAGCACCTCGGGATCGCGCGCCGCCTGCTCGACGAACTCCACCACCGGCGCGAACGAATCGTAGGGGTGGTGCAGCAGCAGGTCGCGCTCGCGGAGCACGTCGAAGACCTTCTTCCCCGCCGCGAGCGGCGCGCAGTCCGCCGGCTGGAACGGCGGATACTTCAGGTCCGGCCGGTCGATCATCTCGTAGAGGCTCATCAGCCGGAGCAGGTTCAACGGTCCCTGCAGCCGGATCGTCTGCACCTCGCCGAGCGCGAGGTGGCGGCAGAGCTCGGCGCACAGCGTGGGATCGACGCCGTCCTCGATCTCGAGGCGCACCGCCGCGCCGCGCCGCAGGTTGCGCAGCTCCTCCTCGATCTTCTTCAGCAGGTTCTCCGCCTCCTCCTCGTCGATGTAGAGATCGCTGTTGCGGGTGACGCGGAACGCATGCGCATCGCGCACCGCATATCCGGGGAACAACTGGTCCGCGCAGACCTTGATGATCTCGCTGAGAAACATGTGCCGCCGCGGGCCGCCCGCCGCGGGATCGATCTGCACGATGCGCGGCAGGCTCCGCGGCACCGGCAGGATGATCATGAGCTTCTCGTGCTCCGGCGTTTCCGGGTTGTCGAGCGACACGAGGACGTTGAGCGTCTTGTTCGCGAGCAGGGGAAACGGGTGCGCCTGGTCGACGGCCAGCGGCGTCAGCACCGGCATCACCTGCGTCTCGAAATGCCGCCGCACCCAGGCGCGCTCCGTCTCGTCGAGCTGCGCCGCGGTCCGGAACACCACGCCCTCGGCCGCGAGCGCCGGCACGAGCGCGCCGTGCCAGCAGGCGTATTGGTCGGCGACCAGGGTGTTCACCGCCGCGCGGATCCGCCGCAGCTGCTCGCGCGGCGTCAGGCCGTCGAGGCTGAGGTCGCCGGCCTCCGAGTCCGCCTGCTGCATGATGCCCGCCACGCGGATCTCGAAGAACTCGTCGAGGTTCGAACTCACGATCGCGAGGAATTTCACGCGCTCGAGCAGCGGGTTGGCGGGGTTGCGCGCCTGGTCGAGCACGCGGCGGTTGAACGCCAGCCAGCTCTGCTCGCGGTTGCCGTAGATCGAACCGGTGCGCCGCGGCGCGCTCCGGGCGGTGCTGCGGGGCGGACGGCTGCTGTTGGTGGGGACTTTCTTCGGTCGGCTCACGGTGATGGAAAAGAAACGGGTGCCAGCCCGCCGGGCAAACCACGAGCCGGCAAGCTCGCCGTCACGCGATTGTCACACTCGGCGGTGCGGCGCCTTCAGGCCTCGGCCAGCTCCCCCGCCCCGCCCGCGGCTGCGGCCTCCGTGGC
>JACCDX010051051.1_pt1 | contig 20577 bp, 14 predicted proteins | sample 7449681 | NCBI WGS metagenome assembly JACCDX01 (sample SAMN15323450, study PRJNA562643) | freshwater metagenome | isolation source: river surface water | place: USA:Blue River Watershed | collected 2017-08-18
ATCAGACGGGTCAGGATTATCACACGTGGCGAATGTTATCGACCAAACAAGTAGAGCATTTAAAGATGGTGATATTTTAATGTCAAGAGGTTCCGCGGTTAAGTATGTTGACAAATCAACAGGAGAAGAAGGTGGTGCAGAATTTTGTAGAGTATGGACTAAGGATAGACCATATTTTAATTATTCTGATACAATGAAAAGAACCGCAAATATCAGAAAATTTGATGATAGTGTAATGGGCGGATCAAGTAGACCTTGGAATATTAACTATGCCCCAATGTCAAATGGAACCAAAGATGACTTTTCAGGTTCAACAAACATTTTCGATAAGTACAAATACGGACAAGATTATAACGGTAAAAGTTTTTATGCTAAAAAATACATGTTCTCAATTGAGAACCTAGCTTGGAAAACATCAAATAAACCTGGTTATACGGTTTTAGATTTACCATATTGTGAAAGAGGTCCAAATGGTGGACGTGTAATGTGGTTCCCACCATATGATTTAAAAGTATCGGAACAAAATAGTGCTAAATGGGAATCTAATACGTTTTTAGGTCGACCTGAACCAATATACACATATCAAAATACTGAAAGGAGTGGTCAGATTTCATTTAAAGTTGTTGTCGATCACCCAAGTATATTAAATTTATTAGTTAGGGAACACTTTAAAGATAAATCAGATAAAGAGGCTGATGAGTACATTAACGCATTTTTTGCTGGTTGTGTTGATGTTGATTTTTATGATTTAATTAGAAGGTATGCAACATTAGATGGTGAGGACATTAATCTTATCACTTTATATTTAAACGGAGGTAAAAATCCTGAAGAAATTGATAAGTTTAAAAGTGTTTTTACCCCTCCTACTATTAGTAGTTCGTACACCCCACCAATTGATCCAAACGCCGAAACAATTAAATTAGATATTAATTTAAAATTTTTAAATGATACTCCCGAAATAACTAAAAAGAAAGATTTTATTTCTGGACAATCGTATAAAAATTTATATGAATTCCTTAATTCTACCACCGGTGTTACTATTAATGAATTAACTAGTGAATTAAATAAATTATTAGACCCAACAAATACTACGTATAATAAAAAAGCATACGATAAGGACAGAAAACTTTTATATAATTCACCAAAACCGACAGGAGATATTACCGAAAACGTTAATAAGAAAGTAACTGAATTAACAACGATAATGACAAATGCGTCAACCGGATTTACAGAATTCAATACAAAATTAGAAACACTTAAAAAAGATATAAAAGAAAACACTTGTGGGGACGTAACAATAAACATTCTATCAAGTTGTTCAGCTGCGGCGGATAATAAATATAATTTTAAACTTTCAATAAGAAGATCACACGCAATTATACAAGACATTTTATCTAAGGTTGCAAATGATGGTGCCAAATACAATTCAAAAGATTGGTGGGCATTTAGTGAATTACCTGTAGATGCATCGAAAGAGAAATATGAAATTAAAAAAGAATTTTCATACAAAGATGATTTAGGATTCGAAAGAGAAGGTAAATTAATAATTGTAAGTAAAAATGCTGGTGAAGAAGTTATTAATGAAAACAATCAGAATTGTCATAAAGAAGAATTTGTAAGTGAAAAATTAAGAAGACATTCACCTGTGGCATTTGGTTGTAGACAATCATATGTTAGAATGGAATACCAAAGAACGGCAAAACAGACACCCGAAATAAAAGATGAGAAAGAAACAAAAGGTACAGTAATTCCAAAAAGTAGATTGGACCCAGATGGTAAGGAGACAATACCAAGTGGTTTTAAGAAACCAACTATTGATGTAATGAAGAGAATTGTCATGAAGACGTTGTCTGAATGTTATTATTTTAAAACCGTGGAAGAAAACACACCATTAGTTTTCAAATCCTTGGTTGAGAAATTAAAATATTTTCATCCAGGATTCCATTCAACAACACCTGAAGGACTAAATGCCCGTCTAACATTTTTACAACAATGTGTTAGACCGGGAGACACAATACCGGTTAAAGGTATTTCAGATAACAGTGATTTAAATGCTAGAAACACTACATTTGGACCTCCCCCTATATGTGTATTAAGAGTTGGTGATTTTTATCATTCTAAAATCATTATAAGAGACGTTAATATCACATTTGAAGACTCAACATGGGACTTAAATCCTGAAGGTATTGGTGTACAACCGATGATTGCGAATGTTTCCTTACAAGTAAACTTTATAGGTGGACAAGGTTTAAAAGAACCCATCTCAAGATTACAAAATGCGTTATCTTCAAATTTCTACGCTAACACTGAAATGTATGATGAAAGGTCACAATCAACTAACGAAACAATTGGAGGAAAAGATGCTACAGAGTTTACGAAAAAATTTTTAGAGGAGCTTCAAAAAAATGGAAAAAGAACATCAGATAAACCTGATGACATAAATGGTAAAGGAATACAAGAAGGAAAATACATTGGAGAATATGGTAAAACCGATAGTACTACCACCATAGAATATAAAACACTTGTAGAGAATATTTTTAATAAAGTAAGAGATTATTTTAAAACCTATGAAGAAACATATAACATCATTGTTAAAGAATATGGCATCAAAATAGCAAGTTTATATTTTTCACCAAATTATAGAAGTATTAAAGATTTAACCGTTCAAACAAGTGAATCGGGTACTGAAAATGTGGAATTATTAGGTGTTTACCCATCGGGAAAAGAGATGTCGGTATTAATGAGAGGGTTTAAAGCCGCATTAGATTCGAAAGTCGAAACCGCTGATTTTGTTAGTATATTAGATTTAAATAGAATTTTACCAAACTCAATTGAAGTAAATGCTAATAAATTATTGAAAAAGAAAATTAAAGAAGTTTTATTGTTAGGTGATAATTCATTGGTAGAAAAGATGTTAAACAATTCGTCAATTAAAACACTTGAAGATTCAAGAAATGAAGTAATTACATTAATCGATAAAGCAAACTATATTGTAAAATATAAAGAAGACGGTACAATTAATGGTGGTACTGCATCAAGTGTTTTATTTACACTACCGGGAATAACAAGTAGTTCGGAATTTTATGATAGGTATTCCGATGTAATAAAATACATTAAAAAACATCATAAAGATTTTACCGAAGATTTAGATTTATCTATCAACTTCAATAGTACATCAATAAGTCAAGGAGACTTTGAAGAGGTTTTAAGTATTGTCATGAAAGACCCTATATTAATAAAGGAAGTTATTGATGTATTAATTGGTAGTCAAGCCGACCCTAGTCAAACGAAAACAAGACTTAAAATGGAAACAAACCTTAAAAAGTTTGCAACTCAACCAGAAGAGAAGAAATTTAAAACTCATAAAGAACCTAAAACGAAAACATCGTTAATGGAGGTACAATATGATGTTCAAACCACCGATGTAATAACAGATAATGAAAAGAAAGGTGATTTAGAAAAAATATTTAAAAATAAAAATAAAGTAGGTTCTACATTAAATTACTATAAACCATGAGTAGGGATTATTTCGATAGGTATCAATTTTTTATAGAGGATGGGAACTTTAAAATTGTTCCAGGTATTGAATTGCCGATTAAAGGAACCGACAAGTATCTTAATTACAAAAAAGGTAAAACAAGACTTGATAAAGTTTCGCAAGATTTCTATGGTACACCTGTTTTTGGTTGGTTAATTTTACAAGCAAACCCATTAGCTGGTAGTATTGAGTTTGAGATTCCCGATAATTTTATAATCAGAATCCCATTTCCCCTAACAAGCTCTTTACAAGATTATAAAAGAGGTGTAGAATTGTATAACTTATATTATGGGGAGTAACAGAGAAAAAAAAAGTGAGGATATATTAGTTAAGGTCGACCAGAATAATCTGATGTATATCGACCCTAACAGTGTTATTGGTAAAAACGGAGAAGTTGCCCCAAGAGGAATTGAACAGGAAAATTTAGTAATGTATGTTAACCTCGAAGCTGATTTAATACCGAGATCAACATTACTTGCAACAAATGATCAAAATACCATGACTCAAATTACTAAGGGTACTTTGAATTTCATGTCAAACAATGGTAAAGATTTCGATTCATCTTGGACTAACGCATATAATGGTACCGACATCCCAACTAAATTCGATAAAGAAGGTAAGGCAATAGAATTTAATGCTAGCAACACTAACTACGATGCGTCGGCACAATCATTTGGCATTGATAGTATCAGTATAACTGTTAAAGGTGCTAATTTTGTTCCCCAAGTTCAAATTAACTTTGTAGATGTAAGAGGTAAGACATTATTTGAGTCGCCTGAAAATTCACCATACAAAGCATTCTTTCATATACCGTGGCCAATATTTTACTTAACAGTTAAAGGTTATTATGGTAAGGCTATAAAATATCGATTACACTTAGTTAAATTTAGTAGTAAGTTCAATTCAAATAATGGAAACTTTGAAGTAACAACATCGTTCGTTGGATCAACTTACGCCTATATGAGTGATATACCACTTAAAGCAGCACTATACGCTCCTTTCATGTACGGTATCGAAACAGTTGACGCACCCCAATTTAATGAAGGAACAAAAAATTATATTCAAAAGGTGTCAAAATCATCTAGAGGGTACGCTTTATTAAATTCGGTTTATTCGGAATATAAAAGAAAAAATTTAATACCAAAAGACTTCCCAACAAAAACATTAAAGGAAGTGGGAATTATTGCAAAATCATTAGACAAACTTTTAGAAAAAGAGATATTCGATGAGGTTGTGGACATGAAACTTTTTGCTGCACTAAAAGAATTTGGAGATAGAATCACATCATTTGAAAATGATATTAAATCTTGGGCAAAAAGAACATTAAGTCAAACTTATAAACCTGATGAAAATGGTGTTCTTTATTTTGAACTATCATCAGTGAATAAATCAGAAATGATAAATGTCACAGGTAGTACATCAACAACAACACTCGAAAAATTAATCAACAATAATAAAATTAAGATTAAAGAGAGTCAATTATTAACTTTAAATGTAACTAATAAAACAGGAACAAACTTTAATTCACAAACTATCTTATCAAAAAATGTTGGAGAAGTTGGTGATTATTATAAGATTGAAGGTTCAAAAGTAGGGGTGGCAATTAATAAACTTATCGATGACATTGGAGGTATCCGTACAACATTTAATCAACAAAAACAGAAATTACAAAATTTTGTTGAACAAAAAATGAATACCATAGTCAAAAGAAATGGGCCTGGTACTTTAGGATTTGAACCAACAGTTAGAAATGTTTTTGCAATTATATTAGCGAACGCAGAAGTTTATATCAGATTAATGAAAGATGTCCATAGACGAGCAATTGATATTGGACAAGAGAGAAAAAAGAAAATACAAAATTTTAGTAAAGAAAGTAAAGGAGATTCAATATATCCGTGGCCTGAAATCAAAAAGAATTTTTCGGGTGGAAAACAAAATATTATTGCTTACCCAGCGGACGCTGAGTTAGTAAAAAAATTAGAATCTAACAACCCTGTTCTTTGGCCTGAAGTTGAATTCATTGAAAATTATATTGGAATTACCACCAACAGGTACGACCCATTAGGTAATAAAGAACAAGGTGCAAATAACATTACCTATATTTTTGAGGGTAGTGATTTTGATGAAACAAAAATAAAACCAATCAGTACTTTGTTTACTGTTAACGGGTCATTTCCATATACAGATAAAACTCATCCTGCATTACTTTATGAAATTTGGGAGAGATCAAAGTACATGACCTTAATCGATTCATTCGATATTTCAACAGTACAGGAATTAGCGGAAAAAGAATTCAATAACATTAATGAATGTATTCAAGACGATGATGATTTATTAGGAGTACTTTATAATAATGTTAAATCTAATGCCGATTTAGAAAAATTATTACCAGGAGTTTCTGTATTCGAAAGGTATCCGTATTATAAAGATAATATCCCAACAACACCATCAATTGTTGATGTGTTTGAAGTACCATTTTCGATAAAACAATACACCAATTTAAATAAAACAGTTTCAATTTCAAACGAATATACTGAATTAACTAAAAATTTAATATCGTTTACTGGACCCGAATATAGAACAAACATTTATCCGTTTAATACACCGACCTATTTGTCATATATTAATAAAAGTAGTTTTGATATTTCAGAATTAAACACAAATGGAATACTTAGTTTAAATTTAAGTGAAGGTTTCATATGTTCACCAATCGAAGGAAAATCTTGGGTTAAGAGTACATACGTAGATAACCTATTTGCACAATATTTTAAAATATCAAATAAAAAAACTGAAACATCAACAAGTATATTAAACACTCCATATTTCCATAAACAACTACATGATGATTTTACCAAGAGTAGTCCATATGGTAAATTCGCGTCTTCTGCTTATCTACTTTTAAATTCATTACCATTTAAAGACTTAGATGATGAAATTGAATTTAATGGTAAGAAGACAAGAATGTCCACTATGTTTAGAGAAGTCGGTGCAACACATTTTATACCATATTATCAAATATTGAAATGGGGTTCAATATATCATAGATATAAAACCTATATTAATGTTGAAAATATTGGTTATGATGATATTTTATCAGGTGCAACCACACCAATTGACACTCAATTGTTTTTTGGTGTTAGTGGAGAAACACCAACACCAATAACGGCGTTTACATATACCGATGAATCCACATCCATACCAATCTTCTATAATGATAGTGTAGGGGTTCATCCTTTTTATGATGCAATATTTCACCAAATCGTAAAAGGAACAAACCATTATGTTGTTAGTGGAGGTACAACCGCGTTTCAAGATAGTATTAATGAAAAGGTAATTAGGATTAGTAAAAGAAACATTTTCAATAAAACAAAATTTATTACTCAGTTTGTTGATAACTCACAATTTTCAGGAAATGACACTGATTTAACATATACTATTTTACCATGTGACGGAGCCAATTTATATAGTGGTAAAAAAGTTGAAACCTTTAACACTGAAACCGCTAGAGTTTTAGGAACCGATGTAGGTTCATTAGACATATCAGGAAATAATTTCGCAATAGAAGAACAATTAAATTTTAGAGTTATTTGGTCAGATGATACTATTAATAACGATTATAGTGGGGTAACATTACCATCGTATAATGAGTATTTCACGACAACGGGAAACACATATGAAAATAAAACATATAAAAAAGTTTTAGATTTAATTGCAACGTTTAGTCCAAGTATCTTAGAAGAATTTGAAAATATATTTTTAAACTTTGCAAGCGAAAGACTTGTTGAAGAATTACCATATAAAACATTTGACAAAGTGAAATACTATAAATTCCAAGATTTATTGGAAGGTATTTTAACTGTGGAAAAAAGTGCGGGAGACGATTCGTTACCATTCACTGAAGTTGCTAAAAGTATTAAAGAAAAACAAGTTGAAAAATTAAAACAGGTTACCAAAGATTTATTAATGAATGATTCATTAATAAAATTAACAATAGGTAATCCAAAAGAAATCAATCCACATGTTTTAGATGGTTTTTGTGAAATTAGTACGGGTAATACATTTAGTTATAATCGATACTATGTAAATCAATCAACAGGAACAGACGGTGATATTAATCGAGATTATTTAGAACTTTATTTAGGACCAAATAAGTTAACAACAAAAGAAAAAACACTATACAACTCATTAACCGGATGTTCTTTTTATGAAGAATTCTTCATTGTTAATGACGTTGAATTTAATAAAGAAAACATATTACAATTTAGACCGATAATTCAATTATATGGTGGATGGGCAAATAGTGGATATACGGCGAATACTGGATTCACACCAACATCAGATAGTTTTAAAACGTTTTTAAGAACTTCCATCTTTGATGGTAATAACGGTTCTAAAAAAAGACAAACAGAATTTTTACAAAAACTAATTCCATTATTTAATGGATTAAGAACAAAAGAAAGGACTGGTGGTATAAAAATCGATAATGGATATAACAATGATACACTAAAACTTGAAATATATAATCACTTTAAATCGTTTAACGATAAATGGGTTGCGGGTAATTCAATAGGTCAACGAACATTGTTAGAAGAATTTTTATTTTTAGATAAGGCTAATAGAGATATTGGTGATAAGGTTTTTTTAAATTTAGATAGACTTATAGATTTAACAGATGAGAAAAACGCAAAACAAAATCTTTACGGAGCATTGGGGTCACTAATTGCGGGGACGGGTTTTGATATGAGAGCTTTGCCGGCATATGTAAATTTCTATGGAACTAACTTCTCAAATAAAACTAAAATAACACCATCCAAAACCGTAGCTAAAAATTTATTTGGAACATTCTTAGAAGTCGACTATCAAGAATCGTCACCTAAGATTGTGGTACAATACGTGGACGGACCCGTTTCAAAACGACCGACCGACATGGGTGAAAAATATAAATTTCAAGATGATAGTTTTAATATTGGTAACGTAAACAATAACTCATTGATTATCACAACTCCCGATGTTTTCAATACGGAAAACTTGGCGAAGTCAAATAAAGTAGTTGCATTTGAGGTAAGTGTTGGTGACCAAAATCAAAGTATATTCAAAGGTATTCAATTAGACCAAGCAACACTTAAAAACACCTCAGAATCATTTGTGGTTTTAGAAAACTTAGCAAGATCTGAATCGGGTGCGGGAACATATAACGTAGACATTGGATTATTTGATTATTATCGACAAGCGTCATATAGTTGTGAAGTTACATGTATGGGTAATGTAATGATACAACCAACAATGTTCTTTTATTTGAAGAACATACCTATGTTTAGAGGTTCATATTGGATAACCGAGGTGAGTCACCAAATTAGGGGAACAGGTATTGAAACAACTTTTAAAGGGACTAGACTTCCTTCAATATCATTACCCGACCCTAAAGATTCATTCGTATCTAGTTACCGAACATTGTTTGATAAAATAATGAACAAAGCGGTTGCTAAGATTAATGAGTTAAATACTGGTACTAAAACGAGTGAAATTGTTATTACACCACAAGGAAGTTTTGTAATTGACAAAGGTGAAAAACAAATTAATGGTGAAGAAACTGTTAAAGAGGCTAATGTTGATAAATTTGGTATTCCATATAACGGTGCTGAAAACGAACAATATATTCAAAAAGTTAAATTTAGAGATAAAGAATGGTATAGAGCAGTTGCTGTTGAAATGGGAAGTGAAAAATACCCAATACCTGATGACACAACCATGTCTATTGTTAATTTAGAAGGTAATTTAAAACCAATTAAATGGTCGGATATTAAAGGAAATGGTCAGAAGTTCTACTCAACTAAGTTTATACCAGCTTCAACTAATGCGAAATTATTACTTTCAAATAAAACTAAAACAACATTCTTAAATCCCGAAAAACCTGATACTGAAATAACATTAGAACACAACATAAACCAAGTATTAGAGAATGATGTGGTTAAATATGACCAATCAACCTTCCAAGGACCAATCAATATAGGTCCAAATGTTAAGGGGTATGGTATTGGTTTATCGAAGAAATTAATGGACGAATTGAATGTTTATCCAGGTGGAGTCCTTTATTTCAAAATAAAAGAGAAATAATAACAATATTGGGATATTTATACTTATAACATTATTAATATGGAGAACAATAAAATAAAAAACAGTATTAATCAGTTCTTAAATCCAAAACAAGTTAGAAATGTTTCTAATGATGGGATGGAAAGAGAAGAATGTGATATGGTAACGGGAGAATGTTACGTTATTAGATCAAAAGACGGAATTGTTGAAAGAATAAATAAAAAATACATTACCGAAGACGGTAGACAATTATTACAAGACTAAAGCTATGTTAGAACAAAAACTATTAGAAGAACTTAATCGTCACAGAGCAATTAACAAATATGCTACTAAAATGATTATGGAACAGGACGCACCTCCAGCACCACCAACAGATGATGCTATGCCTCCTGCAGATGACGCAGCATTACCACCAGCCCCACCGGCTGATGACACATCATTACCACCAGCTCCTCCAACAGATGACTTAGGAGGTGATATGGAAGGTACTGAAGAAATTGATATTACTGATTTAGTTAATATGACTAAGAGTATCAAAAAAGACATCGAAGATAATAAAAATGACCAAAGCAATGTAGTAGGTCAAATGGATTCCGTTTTCTCTAAATTGGGAGAATTGGAGCAGAAATTATCTAACATGGATTCAGTAATTGCTAAAATTGATGAATTGGGAAATAAAATTGAAAACATTAAAGAACCAACAGCACAAGAAAGACTTGAAATGCGTTCTTTAGACTCATATCCATTTAATCAAAATCCACAACAATTCTTCGCTGCAAAACAAGGAGAAATGAGACAAAGTGGTAAAAATGAATACGTTCTAACAAAACAAGATGTTCAAGACTATTCAAAAGATACAATAACATCGTCATTTAACCCGGAATTAGGACAAGATGAATTTAGCTACTAATGTAAACTTTCTTTTAGGTTTACAAATACAAATGAAAATTAACCATTGGCAAACAAAAGGTTATGCAAGACATAACGCTTATGGTGGATTTTATGAAGTATTAGATGGTTTAATTGATACTTTTGTAGAATCCGCAATGGGTAAATACGGTAGATTCGTTTTAAACGATGACACTAAAACAATACAATTAAATAACCTTTCAGATATTGATATAAAAGGATTAATCACAACAGTAAGGAGTGCATTCGTACAAATGGAATTAGACCCATCTGATACAGATTTATTGAATATTCGTGATGAAATGTTAGGTGAATTAAATAAATTAAGTTACTTATTAACTTTAGAATAAAATAATTAAGAAAAATGATTTCAGGTTCATTCGCCACAACTGGCTCAACACTAACAAGAACGTCCTTATCATACATTAACGATTTGGTTACAGGTGCAACCGCTCAAGGACTTTATCGTATTGTGGTTCCAAATCAATTTATGGATGATAATATGGCTAACGTATTAAGACGTACATATGGATACCAAGTTCAATCAAGAACATCTTTAATGGGTACTTTTGATGATTACATCATATCATGGGCTCCACCGATGCCGACTGCGACACCTGCACCGACAGCGTACCCAACTGCAACACCAACTCAGACACCTAACCCTACACCTAACCCAACCGAAACAAATTACCCGACACCAAATCCAACATCAACACCTAACCCAAGTGCGACGCCTAATCCAACAGCGTCACCAGCACCAACAGCGAACCCAACCGCAACACCCGTAGGTCCAACACCGACACCTACACCGACTTCACTATATCAGTCATATAACTATAGTATCAGTGCTACCGATATAATGGCAGCAACAGGTAATACAGGTGGATTGGCAGGATATAACAATAAAGTTGTTGTTGTGGTGACAAATGGTTATAACTGTGGAAATACAACAGTTCGTGACTTTACGTACTCATTTGATGCAGCTGGACCTTCATACGTATCATGGTTGATTTCATTAAAAACCAACGTACCTGTTTTAGGATATTACAAAGATAATGTCTTAGTAACTACAGGTCTTGTTTCAACTCAAACAGCGAATCCTTCGGTTCCTTGTTAAGAACAAAAAATATTTTAAAAATAATTTAACCCGGATTTCCAAATTCGGGTTTTTTTATGTATCTTTTTTCTATAACTGATTTTATAATTTAAATTAAACTATTATGTCAACATTCGATGCGGTACTGGCACAGTACGAGAAGAGCAAAAACGCCACAAGTGGCAATGCAAACAAATTTAACCAAGAAGACAGAATGAAGAAATACTTCACAACTGTACTTCCTAAAGGTTCTAAGGGTGAAGAAAGAAGAATTCGTATTCTTCCTACACCAGATGGTTCCTCACCATTTAAAGAGGTTTATTTCCATGAAATTCAAGTAGATGGAAAATGGGTAAAACTTTATGACCCAAAACAAGAAGGAAAACGTTCACCATTGAACGAAGTTAAAGAAGGTTTAGAGATGACTGGTGTTGACTCTGACCGTGAATTAGCTCGTCAATATCGTTCACGTAAATTCTACATTGTTAAGGTTATTGACCGTGACCATGAACAAGATGGTCCAAAATTTTGGAGATTTAAACACAATGCAAAACAAGATGGTATCTTAGATAAAATCTTCCCAATCTTCCAAAAGAAAGGTGATGTTACCAATCCTGAAAATGGACGTGACTTAACATTGTTCTTAACTCTAACTAAATCTGGTACAGGTAAAGAATACACAACAATTAACTCAATCATCCCTGAAGATGCATCTCCACTTAATACAGATGAGGCGGTATCTAAACTATGGTTAGAAGATGAGTTGACTTGGTCTGATGTATATTCTAAAAAACCTGAAGAATATCTTGAAATGGTTGCAAGAGGTGAAGTTCCACGTTGGGATTCTGAAACTAAGAAATGGGTTTCAAACGCACAAGGTGAAGAAGTATTGGTGGCACCAAAAGCATCAACTCCTGTGGTTGACCCACAAGAAGAGGACGATGCGGATTCAGATTTACCGTTCTAATTAATTCACAGGGGTCCCGTTATTTTGACGGGGCCACTTTTTTAAAAACAAAACAATGGCAGGTATTAAAAAAACAGATTTCTCGGCTATCAAGAAGAAATTCTCGAAAGAGGCCGAATACAAACCAGACCGTTTCTTCGATTTGGGTGATGCCTTCTTGGATGCTTGTGGTATTCCGGGTCCCGCTATGGGTCACATCAATATGTTATTAGGACATAGTGATACGGGTAAAACAACCGCACTTGTAAAGTCAGCGGTAGACGCACAAAAGAAAGGTATTGTTCCTGTGTTTATTATCACAGAACAAAAATGGAGTTGGGACCACGCGGAATTAATGGGTTTCAATAAAGACGGAGACTATCTTTTCAACAGTGATTTTGAGTACATTGAACAAATCACAGATTATATCAATGAATTATTGGATGCACAAGAGAAAGGAGATTTACCTCACGATTTATTAATCTTATGGGATTCAGTTGGTTCAGTTCCATGTAAAATGACTTACGATGGTAAAGGTGGTAAACAACACAACGCATCGGTTTTAGCGGATAAAATCGGTATGGGTCTTAACCAACGTATTTCAGGTTCAAGAAGAACGGATAAACCTCACACGAACACATTAATCATTGTTAACCAACCTTGGGTAGAATTACCTGATAATCCTTTCGGACAACCGAAGATTAAAGCAAAAGGTGGTGAAGCAATTTGGTTAAACTCAAGTATTGTATTTTTATTTGGTAATCAAAAAGGAGCAGGTACAACTAAAATCTCTATCACTAAAGATAAGAGAAAAGTTAAAATTGCAACAAGAACAAAAATCTCTATCATGAAAAACCACATCAATGGTTTAGGGTATGAAGATGGACGTATCTTGGTTACATCACACGGATTTATGCCTGGTAGAGAAGATGGAGAAGAAAAGAAATCTATCGAAGAGTATAAAAAAGAAAGTGGTGATTACATCAGTAAGATGTTAGGTGTTAGTGTTACAGACATCACAGATGTGGAAGTTGTAACAGAAGAAGAGTAATCTTATAATATAAATGAATGTCTGTTTTATTAGTTGATGGTGACAATTTACTTACGATTGGTTTCTATGGCCTTAAGAATCACTTCTATAAGGGAAAGCACTTTGGAGCATTGTATCATTTTATCAATACTCTTAGAAGATCGTTTGAAATATATCACTTAGACAAAATCGTTGTATTTTGGGATGGTGAAAATGGCCATCAACCGAGAAAACAGATATATCATTTATATAAGGAAAATCGTAAGTCTCGTTTAAGAACTGACGAAGAAATTAATTCATACAATTCACAAAGACAAAGAGTTAAACAATACTTAGAAGAATTATTTGTTAGACAAGGAGAATTTCCATTATGTGAAACAGATGATTGTATTGCATACTACACTCAAAACTCACCGAATGAAAACAAAATAGTATATTCAGGTGACGGAGACTTAACTCAACTTGTTTCAGAAAAAACACAAATATACAATCCTTCACATCAGAAACTTTACAAAGTCAATGATACGATAACGTACAGTCATGAAAACATTTTAATTGAAAATGTTACATTAGTAAAGACGTTATGTGGAGACCCGTCTGATAACATATCAGGAATTAAAAATATGGGAATCAAAAGACTCATATCATTGTTCCCTGAAGTTAAAGAGAGAAAAGTTACTTTAGATGAAATAAGAGAGAAAACAAATCTTTTATTTGAGGAGGACAGACATAATTGGTTATTGAAGAACATACTAACTGGTGTTACTAAACATGGAGTCTTTGGTGATGAGTTCTTCGAAATTAATAATAGAATTGTAAGTTTAGACGACCCCTTCTTAACTGATGACGCAAAAGAAAATATAATTGCATTAATTAATGAAAATTTAGACCCCGAAGGTAGGTCTTATAAAAACACTATGAAAATGATGATGGAAGACGGACTCTTCCAAGTATTACCTAAATCAGACGATGCTTGGACCAACTTCTTAAATCCCTTTCTTAGATTAACAAGAAAAGAAAAAAATAAAAGGACAATTAAAATTAAAAACTATGAGTAACCAACAAATGGACATCACAAAATTTGAATTTTTGCTAAGTTTAGGTGGAAACATCGTATGTCAAAGATTCTTCAACGTAAAAGACCATAATCCACAAGCAAGAAGATCGATGGATATGCACTATTACATAAAAAATATTTGCGAAGAAATTAGTGAAGATTTGAAAATGAAAACTTCCGATTATATGAGTGAAAATCAAAACTTTTTCCTATCTTCGGAGTATGTGGAAGATTCAAACGAACAAGAAAAAGAACACTTTTTATTGGAAATTAAGTTAGGTGACGACGTATTTATTTCTAGGATATTTCCGGCGTACTACTATCACCCAAAAGTTAGATACACGGTTGATATTCGACCAAAACTTAAGCGTATTTTGTCAGATTTGACTGACATTTTATCAGCTTATGATTTGGAGACAACTTATCTACAATACCAACTGTAAAAATTAAAAAATATATATAAAATAATAACATGGAAGAAAAGAATTTTGGTTATTTAGGGTTTTCATTTCAGCAATCTCTTATCAAGGCAATCATTGAGGATAAAAAATATGGTGAAACAATTATCGATGTTTTAGAGAGCAAATATTTTGAGAACAATTCTTTTAGATTTTTAATGGAAAACATTAAAGAATTGTATAAAACATACGAGAAATTACCTGATTATCACACATTGTCTCAAAAAGTTATGGCTGAAGGTGGAAATAAAGATTCTTCCAGAATTCATATTGATACATTAGAGGCGATTAAAGACGATGTTAAGGATACGTCTTATGTTAAGGATACCGCATTAAATTTTTGCAAACAACAGAACCTTAAAAGAGAATTAAAATCGGTACAAAGTATTATTGAAAACGGACAATTTGAGGCTTACAGTAAGATTGAAGAAATCATTAAAAAAGCATTACAAGTAGGAATTTCAAACGACGAAGTTCTTGACGTATTTCATGATATTGATGCTGCATTAGAGAAGGATTTTAGATTACCAATCCCAACAGGTATTGTAGGTATTGATAATCTTTTAAAAGGTGGATTAGGAAAGGGTGAATTAGGAGTTGTACTTGCACCAACTGGAACAGGTAAAACAACCCTATTAACTAAATTTGCAAACACAGCGTATAATCTTGGATTAAACGTTGTTCAAATATTTTTTGAAGATAACGTTGGTAACATAAAACGTAAACACTACACTATTTGGTCGGGTATTGCTCCTGATGAACAACCTGAACACGCGGAAGAAGTAAAACAAAAGGTAATTGAAGCACAAGAAAGATCAACAGGTAGTATCAAACTAATGAAATTTCCATCAGATAATATTACAATCTCAGATATTAAATCTAAATTGAGAAAAATGGCAGCTGACGGAATTAAAGTTGATTTATTAGTTTTAGATTACGTAGATTGTATCACACCTGAAAGAAGTACAAATGGTGACGAATGGAAAGGTGAAGGTTCAATTATGAGAAGTTTAGAATCTATGACTGGTGAGTTTGATATGGCAATATGGACAGCAACTCAAGGTAACCGTGAATCAATTTCATCTGAAGTTGTAACGGGAGATCAAATGGGAGGTTCAATTAAAAAGGCACAAATTGCCCACGTAATACTATCGATTGCCAAATCGTTAGAACAAAAAGACCAAAACTTAGCAACACTCACATTAGTTAAATCACGTATTGGTCGTGATGGTGTTGTGTTCACTAACTGTAAATTCAATAATGAGTTTTTAGTTATTGACACCGACTCACAAAATACATTATTAGGTCATGAACAAGAAAGAGTTCGTAATAATGTAGACAGAGCAGCCGAAGCTTTCAACAGAAGACAACAAGTAAAACCAAGAGTTTAAAAATTAAAAAAAAATTATGACTGAGAGAATCTTACAAGACAATCCTGGACGCTTTGTCCTTTTTCCTATCGAACACCATGACTTATGGAAGTTCTATAAACAATCTGAAGCATCGTTTTGGACGGCTGAAGAAATTGATTTAAGTCAAGATATTAACGATTGGGAGAATAAATTAAATGATGATGAACAACATTTCGTTAAACATGTGTTAGCGTTCTTCGCGGCGTCTGACGGTATAGTAAATGAAAACTTGGCGATGAACTTTGTAAATGAGGTTCAATATACTGAAGCTAAATTCTTTTATGGTTTCCAAATCATGATGGAGAATATCCATAGCGAAACGTATTCATTATTAATCGATACGTTAGTGAAAGACAAGGAGGAACAACACAAATTGTTTAATGCTATCGATACCGTTCCAGCGATTAAGAAGAAAGCAGAATGGGCACTTAAATGGATTAACTCAGAATCGTTTGTTGATAGATTATTGGCGTTTGCTGCGGTTGAGGGTATCTTCTTCTCAGGTTCTTTCTGTTCAATCTTTTGGTTGAAGAAGAGAGGTTTAATGCCAGGGTTAACTTTCTCTAATGAATTAATTTCTCGTGATGAAGGTGTACACTGTGATTTTGCTTGTCATTTATATAACAACCACATTGAAAATAAAATTTCACAAGAAAGAATTAAAGAAATTATTTGTGGAGCATTAGAAATTGAAAAAGAATTTATTCTTGAGGCTTTACCAGTTCGTTTGATTGGTATGAACTCAGATTTGATGTCACAATATCTTGAGTTTGTTACGGATAGATTATTGGTGGCGTTAGGTGTACCTAAAGTTTATAATTCAGAAAATCCATTTGATTTCATGCAGAACATTGCATTACAAGGTAAAACTAATTTCTTTGAGAAAAGAGTTGCTGAGTATCAAAAAGCGGGAGTTAATAATGTGGCAACTGAAGATTTAGATTCAGCATTTGGTGATGACATTGATTTTTAAAATATTAATATAAGATGAAAGTAAAAAAAAGAGACGGGTCCTTAGAGGAAATGAGGTATGATAAAATCACGAGAAGAATTAGTGTCTTCTGTAGTGATTTAAATTTGGAATACGTCGACCCAACATATGTTACGTTGAAAGTAACTCAAGGAATTTATGACGGAATATCAACAACTGAGTTAGATGTTTTGGCTGCTGAGACTGCAGCCGCCATGGTTACAACACATCCTGATTATGCTAAATTGGCGGGAAGATTAGCTGTTTCTAATTTACATAAAACAACTCACAAAAAATTCTCACAATGTATTAAAGAATTACATTCGTTTGTTGAACCAAAAACAGGTAAAGAGTCATCATTAATTGACGATGACGTTTACAAATTTGTAATTGAGAATAGAGAAACTTTAGACGGTGCAATTCACCAAGAAAGAGATTTAGAATTTGATTACTTTGGTTACAAAACATTAGAACGTTCTTATCTATTAAAAATTGGAGAACGAGTTGTAGAAAGACCACAATACCTTTATATGAGAGTGGCTGTTGGTATTTGTAAAGGTAATTTGGATATGGCTTTAAGAATTTATGATGACTTATCCCAACACTTTTACACTCACGCCACACCAACGTTATTTAATGCGGGAACACGTAGACCTCAAATGTCATCTTGTTTCTTAATTGGAAATAAAGGAGATGATATTGATGGTTTGTTTGACACAATTAAAGACGTGGCAAAAATTTCAAAATGGGCCGGAGGAATTGGTTTACATGTTCATGATGTTAGAGCTAAAGGTGCATATATTAAAGGAACAGGAGGACAATCCGACGGTTTATTACCAATGATGAAGACTTATAATGAAGTGGCTCGTTGGATTAATCAAGGAGGAAAACGTAAAGGTTCGTTCGCAGTTTATTTAGAACCGTGGCATTCAGATGTATTTGAATTTATTGATTTAAGAAAAAATCACGGTAAAGAAGAAATGAGAGCAAGAGACTTGTTCTTAGCAATGTGGACGCCTGACTTGTTTATGCAACGTGTCGAACAAGACGGTGATTGGACACTGTTTTCACCTGATGAAGCACCTGGATTATCTGACGCATATGATAGTCCTGAAGATAAAGCATTTACTCGTTTGTATGAATCTTATGAACAACAAGGTTTAGGTAGAAAAGTAATTAAGGCGAGAAAGTTAATGGATTCAATCCTAACTGCCCAAATTGAAACGGGTACACCTTACATGTTATATAAAGATCCAGCAAACTACAAATCAAATCAAAAGAATTTAGGAACGATTAAATCATCTAACCTATGTACTGAGATTATTGAATATAGTTCACCAGAAGAACAGGCGGTTTGTAACTTAGCATCAATCGCGTTACCAAAATATATTGTAAATGGTGAATTTAATCACGATTTATTATACGAATACACATATCAAGTAGTGAAGAACTTGAACAATGTAATTGACTTAAACTATTATCCAACTGAAGAAACAAAACGTTCAAACTTTAAACATAGACCAGTAGGTTTAGGTGTTCAAGGTTTAGCGGACGTATTCTGTATGTTAAATTTACCATTTGAATCCGAAGATGCTGATAAATTACAAACAGATATTTTCGAAACAATTTACTTCGCTGCTATGACATCTTCAAATGACTTAGCAAAAGAGTTCGGACCATACGAATCAATTTCAGGTTCCCCAATTGAAAAAGGTATTTTCCAATTTGAAATGTGGGGTAAAACTGACAAAGATTTATCAGGTCGTTGGGATTGGAAAAAATTGAGGAAGAATGTGGTTAATTACGGTGTTAGAAACTCATTATTAGTTGCACCGATGCCGACAGCATCTACGGCACAAATTCTTGGTAACAATGAAGCGTTTGAACCATTCACAACAAACCTATATTCACGTAGAACATTAAGTGGTGAATTTGTAATGATTAACAAACATTTAGTTGCGGATTTATTAAAATTAGGTCTATGGAATGATACAATTAAGAATAAGTTAATCATGGAAAATGGTTCGGTTCAAAACATTCCTGAAATTCCAACTGAATTAAAAGAAGTTTATAAGACCGTTTGGGAAATGTCTCAAAAAAGAGTATTACAAATGGCTGCGAATAGAAGTGTGTTTATTGACCAATCACAATCATTAAATCTATTTGTGGATAACGCCACTAAACCTAAATTGTTAGCGGCTCACTTATTTGGTTGGAAATTAGGTTTAAAAACTGGTATGTATTACTTAAGAACAAGAGCTGCGGTTGACGCTCTTAAAGGATTGGGTGTTGATACATCAGTTTCAAAACCGGTTGAGCAGACACCATCTGTAAACAATGTCGAAGTACCAACAAATAATACATTGATTAGTGAACAAACACCTGAAGTTGTAATGACATTAGAAAGACCAACTGACTCACCATTTGAGTGTGAAGGTTGTGGTTCGTAAAGATAATGGGAGACTCCCTCAAAGTATGACTGTCGTCAAGGCGTACCTTGAGCTTCCAGGTTTTGAGAATACAGGGGGTGAATATCAAGACACAATAATAATCCCGACTTCGGTCGGGATTTTTTGTTTATTAATATTTTAGATTAGTTTATATTTATAGGTATGGCGGTAACATATGGCATAGATTTTCCATTTAGAGATAGTCCAAAAGGGACTTATCTAAAATTAACAGAAACACCTGAAAGGGAAGTACGTGCGAATTTGATTCACTTACTATTAACGAGAAAGGGAAGTAGATATTTTCTACCCGATTTCGGTACTCGTTTGTATGAGTTTATTTTTGACCAAAATGACGTTGTTACATTCAATTTAATTGAAGAAGAGATACGTGAAGGTGTTAAAAAATACATACCAAATTTAGACATTAATTCGATTAATATCATGTCAGCCGAAGATGATCCCGATAGAGACAAACTTTATTCTCAAGATGAGGATGCTAGATTATTTAGGGTATCAGATGATTCGACTAGACCATATACCGCAAAAGTTAAAATAGACTATACGGTTAATAACGGAACATTTACTTCTTCCGACTTTGTAATTATAAACATATAA
>JACCDX011770344.1_pt1 | contig 20570 bp, 17 predicted proteins | sample 7449681 | NCBI WGS metagenome assembly JACCDX01 (sample SAMN15323450, study PRJNA562643) | freshwater metagenome | isolation source: river surface water | place: USA:Blue River Watershed | collected 2017-08-18
GACTCTGGTTTGGCTTGGGGGTTCCCGCGATAGCCGTTCCTTCAAAACAAGTGGATCCCCAACAACTTGAGCGACAGATTCGTGAAAATAAATCCAAAATCCAGCAAAAAAAGCGGGAGAAGTTATTTGCGGAACGAAATTTGGGTGCTTTGTCTAAGGAACTAAAATTTACTGAATTGAGTTTGGTGAAAGCAAAGCAGGATTTGGACCAGTCGGTACAGCGAGAGGCGTCGGCGCGACAGCGCTTGTCAACGGTTCGACAAGAGTATTCACAGTCTAGCGCTGAGTTTTCCCAACGATTGCGGGCAATCTATCAAAACCAAAATCTCGGGTTTATCGAATACTTATTTTCGTCCCGTGATTTAACATCGATTGTTGATTCGGCCTATTATTTTGATCGAATCTTAAAAAAAGATTCAGATTTAATTGAAAATCTAAAACAAAAATATGCTGAGGTTTCGTTGGAAAAATCGAGAATCGAACAAGAAACACAACGCATTCGGGGACTGAAATCTGAAATTGGGCAACGTGAAAATGACTTAAACCGGAAAGCGGCCCAACAAAAACAATATATTGCATCGCTCCATACCCAGATCCAAGAGATGGAACGCCAAAATCGGGAGTTAGAGCGGTCGTCGCAAGAAATTGCCCAGGCCATTCGGCGGATAGGCAATAAAGGTGGGGAGGGGTATTTTGGATCTGGGACATTCCATCGCCCAGTTCAGGCGTGGATTTCGTCTTATTTTGGCAGTCGAATGCACCCGATATTCCGCAGGCGGATTCACCATAACGGGGTCGATTTTGCGGCGCCCACAGGGGCCCGGATCCGAGCTGCAGAATCGGGCTATGTGATTGTTGCAGGTGAGAAACGCGAATATCACGGATACGGAAAAATAACGGTTATTGATCATGGCCGTAGAAAGTCGGATGGTCGGCGCATATCAACTGTATACGCGCATCAATCGCGAATTTTTGTTAACGAGGGCGATATGGTCAAGCAAGGCGACGAAATTGGTGCAGTTGGAAGTACCGGTTATTCAACCGGGCCCCATTTGCACTTTGAGGTTCGAGAAGACGGTGCGCCGGTTGATCCGATGCGATATTTAAGATAGGAATGTGAGTTATGACTGCGAATCCGTCGGTTAATTTTAGTGTTGTGTCGTTGGGCTGCGCCCGCACGTTGGTGGATACCGAAAAAATGGTGCAAAGTTTGCAGCGCTCGGGATTCGGTTTGGTTGGTGAAGGATCCGGCGAGCAAATATCGGTTTTAAATACCTGTTCGTTTATTCAGTCGGCGATCGAGGAAACCGAAACCAATATTCAGGCGCTATCGGCTCGTAAACAGGCAGGCGATATTCGATATTTAGCGGTGACCGGATGTTATCCAAGTCGGTTTAAAAAAGAAGTATTAAAAGAAAAATACCCTGAAGTTGATATTTGGTTAACCACTCAAGAGGCCCATTTATTGCAGCCTGAATTGTCGCAGTTGGTATTTAAGCGGCGTTTTCAGCCTAGTCGGCCGGTTCGGTATACCAAACTGACGCCATCTCATTATTCATACATCAAAATATCAGAAGGATGCGACAATTGGTGCTCGTTTTGCACCATTCCAAAAATTCGAGGGGTTCATACCAGTAAATCAATTGACGCCGTTGTACAAGAGGCGCGACTTCAGGTCTCGTTTGGGGCCCGTGAGCTTATTTTGATTGCCGAGGATACAACGGCTTGGGGCGAAGATTTATTTGGAAAACCGTCGCTTCCCCTGTTGTTAGACGAACTGGTTAAAGTGCCTGGGGTCGAGTGGATTCGGTTAATGTATATTTTCCCGAATCGGGTTAATGATGAGTTAATTCATACCATCAAACGTCATTCCACAATCATTCCGTATTTAGACATGCCGGTTCAGCACGCAAATACTCGGCTGCTGGAACTAATGAATCGGCGGTATTCCGGCGAGTTTCTTCGGGATTTGATCAGTCAGCTTTACACGGAAATTCCGAATATGGTGATTCGGACCAGTCTAATTCTCGGATTTCCTACCGAGACCGAGGCCGAGTTTCATGAGTTATTAGGGTTTATCGAAGCCTATCCATTTAGTCATGTTGGGTGTTTTGCATATTCTGAGGAACGCGAGACCAAATCTGCGCGTCTACAGCCAAAAATCGACCCTTTGGTGATTCGCAATCGAATTGACCAGGTTATGGCTAAACAGTTGACCTTGGTTAAATCCCGCAATCAGGCGCTAATCGGATCGACAGTTGAAATGGTATATGAGGGTAACCGAAGTGGACGATCGTTTAGAGAAGCGCCCGACGTGGATGGGCGTCTACTGGTGGTGGATCCAAAACACCTGGCGGTTGGCCAGGTTGCCAATGTTAAAGTGATCGGCGTTTCGGATTATGATTTAACGGTGGGTATCGTCGACTAATATAATGCGGGCCCTTAGATGGTTTCGTTGTGTCGGATTACCGAGCCTTCAACCATGTAGATAACGTCAATCGCGATGTGAACGGCATGATCTGCGATTCGTTCTAGATGCCGAGCAATGCTCAGGATATTTAATAGGGCTTCCGTGTGGTCTGGATGAGATTTGATGGTGTCAATGATCACTTTGTTTGCAGCGTGTTTAAGCGAGTCAACATTGTCATCGGCCCGGCAAACGGCCCGTGCAAGTGGCGCATCGACGTTGACGAGCGAATCCAAGCTGGATTTGATCATCCATCCGACACTCTCGGTAAGGGGCGAGAAATCAAAGTCCACCTTTGGCGTATCCGGGTACTGAGTGAGCCGAATGACTTTTTTTGCAATATTTGCAGCCAAATCCCCAATGCGTTCTAACGCATTGTTGATTTTAAGTATGGATACAATAAATCGCAGTTCTGACGCAACCGGTTGATGGAGTGCAAGTATTTTTAAGCATTCTTCTTCAACATCCATTTCCTCTCGATTAATCGTGTCGTCATTTTGGATCACTCGTTTCGATAAGGACCCGTCCAGGGTTTCAAATGCCTGGCACGCCAAGTGTAGATTTTCTTCGACTCGGGTACTGAGTGACAAAAATACACGTTTTAATAGATCAATTTCTCGGTTAAGCTGGTATGACATCGCTGCCTCCTGTTTTTGGAATTTCGATTCGAACACTGGTGCCTTTGCCCAGTTCACTTTCAAGCATAATAACCCCGAGGTGGGCATCAATAACGGATTTCACGATAGCAAGGCCTAATCCGCCGCCTTTAACTTCTTGGTGTGCGGGGGTATCGATTCGATAAAATGGTTTAAAAATATGGACAATATCTTGATCTGGGATTCCGATACCGTCGTCACAAATTTCAATCAGGCATCGGTCGGTATCCGTCCAAATTTTTACGGTAATTTCTCCATTTGACGGGCTGTAGGTTATGGCGTTGCGTAATAAATGAAGAAAAACTTGCATGAAACTTTCGATATGAATCGGTGCGATGGCATTTCCAGAAATTGCGATCGATTTATCGTCAGCCAATTCAGATAGAATTGCTTTAGCGTCGTTTATTATTGTCTCAACATGCGCCATCGTAAAGGTTAGTTTTTGTTGCTCAACGTCGTCTTCAAATTGGGTTAAGTAAATCAGGTCGTTTAAAATTGTAGTCATCAATTTGGCATCGGATTCTAGCCGGTCTTGGGTTCCAAATTTGGTATTCAACGAGTCTTGAATCCTGGCCACGGGTACCTTCAGGTGAGTCGATACGCTCATGATCATTTGGCGTCGGGCACTCTGGATTCGCTTTGTTTGGGTGATATTGTGAAATACGACTAAAATTTTTCGCACTGCAAATGTTGATTCTTTTACTGGAATACAATCCACTTGATAAAAGGCGTCCTGGTTAGACCGAAATATAATTTCTTGGCTGTTCGCTGATTTGGTTTGAATTGTTTTTCGGATTAGCGAAATCAATGCACTGTTTCGGATCAAGGTTGCAATTTTTTGGCCACGTGCTTGTGTTTCTTTGATGGACAGTATGTCTGCGGCGATGCCATTTACGGTTAACACACACTCCGAACAGTCGGTAACGATAATGCCGTCAAACAGGCTGCTAAGAAGGGTTTCTTTTTCGAGTTGTTCGTTTTGTAATGACTGAAACCGCTCATCGAGCTGAGATGCCATTGCATTCACTGCGTTTGTAATGTCCGCCATTCCACGGTCCGTCGGTAATGACAGTCGGTGTTTAAAGTCCCCACTCGATAAGCGCTCAATGCCGTCCCGTAATGTTTCAAGTGGCGTTGCTAGCCATCGATACGTTATATAACCAATCGCGGATATGATGCACATAATCAATAAGCCAGCGCCAATCATTTGAAGGTAAAATCCATGGGCTGCCCGATTTATGTAATCCAATGACATGCCGGCTCGGACGACCCCGACAACTTTTCCATCGGCAATAACGGGCCTCGCCACGTACAAAGCCTGCGACTGGGTGGTTCTGCTATACCGAACCGCGATTCCAAGTTGACCCGACAGGGTTGGTCGAATTTCGGGGCGATCTGCATGGTTTTCAAGGGTGGTAACGGTGTGTTGGGAGTCTGCAACCACATGTCCATCGGGCGCAATGATTGTAAACCGACTTCGGGCATTGATTGCGAGATTTTTGATATCGTGGTCGAGTTGCCCATATGCTTTTGTTTGGAGCTTGGGTTTAGTTAGCGTGCTGAGTAATTGCGTCTCGCGACTCAAAAGTTCCTTTGATCGGTTGTATGCAACCCGTTCAAAATAGTGGGTTGCGTACCAGGAAGTGGATGCCACCGTTAGGGCAGAGGCCCCTAAGATTACAGGAAAAACGCGCCATAAAATGGGTTTGGGGCTGCGCAATATCATCCAAATTTCCTTGATAGATATTCTTCGGTGCGTTTATCGTCCGGAACGGTGAAAAGCTTTTCTGTCGTGCCGTATTCAACCAATTCTCCCAAATATAAAAACGCTGTGTAATCGGATACGCGGGATGCCTGTCCGATGTTGTGGGTAACCATCACGATGCTAACGGTTTCTTTTAATTCTGCAATTAAGTCTTCGATATGTGCGGTTGATTTGGGGTCTAGTGCCGACGTCGGTTCGTCGAGAAGGAGCACCCGTGGTTTCATGGCAAGCGCTCGGGCGATACAAAGACGTTGTTGCTGTCCGCCAGATAAAAACGCGCCTCGGCGGTGTAATGAATCTTTGACTTCGTTCCAAAGCCCGGCTTTAGTAAGGGAGGATTCAACCAAATGGTCTTTTTCAGGCCGACTTAACCGAATACCGTTTAACAAATATCCGGCAATCACATTGTCGTAAATGCTCATCGTGGGAAACGGGTTCGGACGTTGAAAAACCATGCCAATTTCTCGTCGAACCATAATCGGATTCATGTCGTAGATGTTTTTTTTGTATAACGCAATTTTACCTTCCACCCGGGTATTTGGGATCAGTTCATGCATCCGATTGATACAACGAATCAGGGTCGTTTTGCCACACCCGGATGGTCCCATGATCGCGGTTACCTTTTTGCGATAAATCGACATCGAAATGCCTCGGACAATGTGGGTCTCGCCAATGTGAACGTTTAATTTCTCGATCTCTAATATTTGTCTGATCATTTTTTTATTAACATCCTTGTTCCGATACTTAGTCCTAGCACAATGGCAATCAACACCAATGATGCTCCCCACGCCATTTGTTGCCACACTGGATACGGGCTGGTGGCAAAATTGTAAATTAATAACGGTAACGAGTTGACGGGTTGCCTAACGTCAAGGGTAAAAAACGGATTGCCAAATGCGGTGAATAATAGTGGGGCGGTTTCGCCGGCCACCCTGGCAACGCCAAGTAATACCCCGGTCATGATCCCATTTAGCCCAGTGGGGATAATAACTTTTAACATGGTTCGGTAATAGGGTACCCCAAGTCCGAGGGATGCTTCTTTTAGTGTGTGAGGGATTAAGTTGAGTGTTTCTTCGGTTGATCGGATTACCATTGGTAGCATCATAATGCCAAGTGCAATGCCACCTGATATTGCTGAAAACCCACCCATGGGGACCACAATCCATAGGTACGCGATAATGCCGATCACGATCGACTGAATACCCTGTAGAATTTCAATGCAGATCCGGACTGGGGTGGCTAACTTCGACGTTTTATATTCGGCCAAAAACGTACCGACCGCCACGCCAAACGGAATCGACATGCCGGAAGCAATTAGCACCAAAAGAAGTGAGCCAACTAACGCATTGGCGATTCCGCCACCCAGTTCGCCGGGCGGTGGGGGTAGTTCGGTTAAAAAAGACCAATCAATCACGCCGATTCCGTTACGAATAATGAAATATAATATTAGGGCAAGGGGTAAAAGAAGCAATAACGCACAACCCAATAGGTAAAGGCGAAACAGACGATCTTTCAACAGGCGGAGTTGAAGCATGACGTTATCTTGAATGACTCCATCGTCGGATAATAATCCGACCTGCAAACCCGACAATGGTACTAACCGCAAATAAAATTAAACCGAGGTGGATTAGATTCGAGATGTAGATCGGGTCTGTGGCTTCAGCAAACTCATTGGCAATGACGCTGGCCATTGTATTGGCGGGGTCAAAAATTGAAAGTGGGATCTTATTGGCATTTCCAATCACCATCGTCACGGCCATTGTCTCGCCGATGGCACGCCCAAATGACAACAAAATTCCGGACATAATGCCTGATTTTGCATACGGAAGCACCACGTTCGTAACCACCTCTAAAGGTGTTGCGCCCAGGGCCAGTCCGGCTTCTTTTAAATCATTGGGTACCATTGAAATGACATCGCGTCCGATTGATGCTGCATACGGAACGATCATCACGGCTAAAATCAGGGCAGCGGTTAAAATGCCAACGCCGTATGGGATAATACCGATGGCAAGCTCGATGTTTCGAATAAATGGCACCAATACCGCCAACCCCCAAAATCCGTAAATTACCGACGGAATACTGGCAAGTAGGTCAATAACGGTTCGAACAAAGGTCGAAAGTGGACCATCTTTCAGGTAAAACCCCATGTACAGCGCCAGCGAAATAGAGATTGGAATCGCAATCAAAAGGGACAAAACGGTTGTTACCAAGGTGCCGACAACAAACGGGGCCGCGCTGTAAGTTTTGAAAACCGGGTCCCATTTTGTGCCGGTGTAAAAACCAAGACCATTTTCCGCAATGGATGGGTAAGCTTGCCATCCGATGGTCAATAATAGGGCCACAAGCAATGCCACAATGGACCACCCCGCGACCCGCAAGACAACGCCAAAGGCGGATTCGTAAAATTGGATATTTTGATCTTCAGGCGTTGATTGAGATGTTTTTCTCATGGCGTGTTATTTAGTCGCTTTAATTGAAAAGTGGGGTCTCTCTGGAGCCGACGACCGGAATTGAACCGGTGACCTACTGATTACGAATCAGTTGCTCTACCGACTGAGCTACATCGGCGACAGCGCGACAATCCTACCAGAGAGTGGGATAAAATCGTAAGTCTTTTGAAATTGCGCAGACGTTTCGGTAATATGGGCATTATGCAATTTCAAACCCCTACGCCGTATTCCCTTGCAGATCATGCTGTTATTATTATGCGGCCAACGTTGGCATTTGTGCGGTGGATAAAAGACGCGGTTTCGAAGACCGAATTTGCCGACGAATACAAAGAGATACTAAAAGAAAAATCCAAACAAGACGGGCATATTTATCTTGTACCGATTCTGGATGGCGACGACGAATTGGACACCTATTTGTCGCATCATTACGCGGGGATGGTTCAAAATGAATTAATAGAGTGGCAGATTGATCCTGATTTGTGGCCCGAAACCCTTCCTGAAGCGTTGTTTCGGCAATGGTTTACGGTTTCGTTTCACGAATTGGTCTTTAGGGGAGATCCTGCGCAAGAATCCCATTCCCAACTAATCGATTCTCCTTTACAATCCGGTTGATAGTTAGGGGAGTACAAATGAACAAGACAATTTTGGTTGTAGACGACGACCAATCCATCAATTCGATTTTTGAGTTTATTTTGCAACAAGCGGGGTATCACACGATCACCACGACGTCGGGTGCAGAGTGTATCGATATTATTAAATCAGGCCAGGCTGTCGATTTGGTTTTTTTAGATTTAAAAATGCCCGGTCTTTCAGGTATTGATACATTTAAAGAGATTCAAAAAATTCGCCCAATGATGCTGGTTATTATGATGACGGGTTACTCAATCGATGAATTATTAAGGGAAGCATTCGAGTTGGGTGCGTACGGCGTGATCTATAAGCCATTTGATGTTGAAGAAGTGCTGTCGGTGATTGATAAGATTTTTCGGCTCCCTGCCCTAAATTAGTGACCACTCAGCCCCTTTCCGACAATCACAATGCCGATGGAATGGCCCAGGTTGAGGCTGAGCTTGGATCTCGGCTCTTAACCCGATCCGAGATATGCAAGGGTATCGGAGATGGAAGCCGGCAGTTGTTTCCCGGTGTGCATGTTTCGATATTTTTGTTAGATCCAGCCTCGGGCGAAACCGTCGATTCAATTCATCTCGGATCGGTTTGGGAGATGAGCCCGCAGGACCGAGAATGGTTATCCCGACGAACCAAGGAATTGTTGATTCGCTCCGACAAACAAGCCGGTTTTTTATACGTACCTGATCGCGCTAAGTTTTTGCACGCAGACAAGCAGCAGTTGCGGGATGACTCGGATCGATTCGCCGTTCATTGTGGCGAGATTTTGTATCAACTTTTGATCTCGGATGACGATTTGATTCTTGGTATTGTTGCATTGCGCGCTTGGCAAAAAGAAGGGCCGCGATTGGGGGACATTCCAGATTTTGATGACCGGCTGGATCGGTATCAGCAGTTTGCGCGAAATGCCTCGATCGCCTTGGATAATTTGCAGATCCATCAAAAGATTGAGGGATTAATCGTTGATAAACGAGAGTTAAAGCTTCGAATTCAACGAGACGAAGAAGATTTAAAGCGACGGATTTTAGAGTTGACCGTATTGTATGATACCTCTAATTCTCTTGGGTATTCATTGGATTATTACCAAATTGTGAGGCTGGTGATTGATGGCCTAGCGAGAGTGCTTAACTTTGACGTGTGTGCCGTATTCTTACTTGATTTTGTGCCGGGCGGCGAGATTGTAACCCGAATTAATAAGCCACTTGATCCGTCGTTTGTATCCGGTGTGCAGGCCAATATCGTCGCAGCGATTATTCCGTTTATTCGCCGCCAAATTGATCCTGAATCTGTGAAGTTAACTTCGGAGTTGTCGTATCGACCAAGCGCAACAGATCAGGTTGGTAGCGAGGTCATGAAGTCTTTTGCAAACGTCCCGTTGATTTTTAAGGAAGAGGTTATTGGGATGTTAAACGTGTGCTCAACGTCTCGCAATGCATTTCCCCGTAATGAGATGACGTTTTTGCATACGATGGCCAATCAATTGGCATCCCATTTGGGGCGACTAAAAATTGTAAAAAAACTTGAAAAATCAAAGATGGACTCGGTTATCCGTAGCATGACCGAGGCCGTTATCATGGTCGACGAAAATGACCGGGTTGAATTTATCAATCCGGCTGCATCTGAGTTGTTTTTGATTAAAGAATCGGATCGCCTTGCCGGAGAATCCTTGATTCGCCGATTTCAGGAAATTGGGGTTGAATCATTGTACCGCCGAACCCTGAAAACTGGAAAATCCTACCTTAACCAAGAAATAATTCATCGGGATAGTAATTATTTAGTCAATATTACGCCAGTGTTTTCGGGCGAAAAAAACAGAATCGGCACCGTTCTTGTTTTGCGCGATTTCACGGAAATTCAAAAAAGCAACCGAATCAAAACCCAGAGATTGGATATTATTTCCCAAGTGGATGTCATCATCCGGTCCATTACCGATCTTGATAATTTATTGAGCGTTTTGATGCAATTTATTTTGAGTGTCGTCAATGCCGATATGGGTGCAATACAGCTTCAATCCGGTAAAAAATTATCGACCAAGGTTCACGGTAATTTTCCGGATAAAATTCGACGGGACTATCAATTTAAATCGGGTGAGACAATTTCGGAGTTTGTTGGACGAAACAAAGACCTCTGCTTCATTGAGGACTACCATTCTGATCCGAGGGTAAATCCGGATGTCAAAATATTGATTGAGAGTTATGTTGCGATTCCGATTATGGTAAAAAACGACCTCATTGGGGTGGTTAGTATCGTCCGAAAATTTGGAACCAGTCATCCCAAAATTACCCACGATGATATTCGTACTTTAATGACGATTACATCATTGTCTGGTACGGCAATCCAAAATGCACTTTTATTTCAAGAAACACTTAAAAAGCAACGACTCGATCAGGAGCTTCGGATCGCAACCGAAATTCACACCAAGTTGCTGCCGGGCCAAGTTCCAAATTTATCCCAAATTGGGTTTGGGGCAGTGTCAGTTCCAGCACGTGAAATTGGTGGGGATTATTATGATTTCTTTGCCTTTGATGATGGGTCTGTTGGTATATGTATCGCTGATATTGTTGGTAAGGGAATCCCCGCTGGTTTGTATATGGCCATGCTCAAGAGTTTGCTTCATTCCCGGTTTCAGGGGCTTTCGTCGCCAGCCGAAGCATTAACTAAGGTCAATGAGTTATTATACCGAGACCCTGTTATTAATAAATTTGTCCCGTTGTTATACGCCATTTTAGATCCCAATCAAATGACATTGCGATACTGTAATGCTGGTCATGAGCCCGCCATTATATATTCTGAAAATGGAGTAACGCCCCTTTCTCCCCAGGGCCTTCCATTGGGGGCTTTGTTGGATTCTGAATATGTTGATGAAGAAGTCCAATTAAAAGAGGGTGATGTTGTTGTGTTTTTTACCGATGGAATTATTGATGCAAAAAATGCGTTGGGCAATCGGTTTGGTGTGGATGGGGTGCAGCGTATTATTGCAAACCACCGGCATTTATCGGCTAAGGGAATATCGGATCAATTATACAACGGGGTGCTGCAGTTTATGGGCACCGTTGCCCAGCCAGATGACATCACACTGGTGACGGTGAAAGTTGATTCTGACTACTCGCCGTCTGACGATGATTTGCCCAATCGAACCAAAACGATTCGGGTAACGAGCGCAAAAAAACACATTAAAAAAATTCGCCAAGAGGTTGCATCGATTGCCAAAGAATTGGGCTTTCCGGATGACGATATCTTTAATATCAAGCTGGCGATAAATGAAGCCCATGCCAATGTGATCGAGCATGCTTACGCCGGTAGCGATGCGGGCGAAATTTTATTTCAGTTTTTGTTATTTGATGATCGTCTAGAAATTGTCATCAAAGATTTTGGCGCAGGGATGGGACAGCGATCCATAAAAGGTGAAGATCACTTGGATGAACTTGAAGGCTCCGGACTTGGGGTTTTCCTGATAAAAACGGTGATGGATCGGGTGCGGTATCGCAGAACATCTCGGGTGGGTACAGAGCTTTGGTTAACCAAGCTGTTGCCTGCAAAATTTAGTACTCAGATCGTCAAATAGTGTGGTAATCTAAAAAACGTCCGGAGGAGAGAAACTTATGGAAATTTTAAAATCTGTAATCGACGATAAAATTGTAAAACTTCAGGTTGGCGCAGAGTTGGTTCAAAATGATACGGCGTTGTCAGGTACGGTTGAGCTAGACATTGAAAATCAAGCCCATTTTGTAGATGTGGTGAATAGTATTTTTGATGAAGGGCATGTGTACCTTGTTGTCGAGATGGAAAATATTAGTTATATCGATTCGTCAGGACTTTGGGCTTTATTCGAGGGTCACAAAAAAGCGGCTCAGCGCCAGGGGAAACTGGTTTTGGTAAATCCAACCAAAGACGTGCGTCGCGTCCTTGATATTACAAAAATGTCCTCAAAAATCCAGATTTTTTCATCAGTGGATGATGCATTGCAGGCGCTTTCAACCTTGCGTTAGTCCCTTAGAATTGTTTAAGCGTGTCCCATTTCACCGGTTGATTAGGTTCAGCCGGATTTTTCTTTTTTTATAGGAGTATTTTGTGTCAGAGGTTCATCTTTCGGAAGAGCAGGTTCGGGTTCAAAAGGTTGAAGATCTCCGGAGCCGGGGTGAAAACCCGTATGGGTATCGGTTTGACCGATCCCACTCTGTTGCGGATTTGTTGGCGTCATCCGAGTCGTTTGGGCCAGAAGTCTCCAGCGACGAAGTTGTGACGATTGCGGGCCGGCTGGTCGCAAAAAGGGGGCATGGTAAGGCTGTCTTTGGTAACGTTATGGATCAAACCGGCACCATTCAAATTTATGCGAACATCAACCGCCTTGGTGAATCAAGGCTTTTGGATTTAGTCCAACTAGATGTTGGGGACATTGTCGGAATTACCGGCAATATGTTTCGTTCCAAACGCGGAGAACTGACCCTCCAGATACACCAATTTGAATTATTAACCAAGTCGCTCCATCCCTTACCTGAAAAATACCATGGACTTCAAGACAAAGAAACGAGATATCGACATCGGTATATTGACTTGATCGCAAATACGGATGTAAAGCAGTTGTTTTTTAAACGCTCTCAAATTTTGCATAATCTTCGCAATTTCTTGGTTGAAAAAGGGTTTATTGAGGTTGAGACCCCTGTGCTGCAAACGATTTATGGCGGTGCATCCGCGCGGCCATTTTCAACATTTCATAATGACTTGGGGCAGTCATTGTTTTTACGCATTGCCTTAGAGTTGCCGCTCAAGCGACTGTTGGTTGGTGGGTATGAACGGGTGTTTGAGATTGGTCGGGTATTTCGTAACGAAGGCGTATCGTTTAAGCACAACCCCGAGTACACCCTGATGGAATTGTATCAAGCGTACGCTGACTATAACGACATCATGGCGCTAACTGAAACCATCGTGTCCGAAATGGTATACCAAATCCATGGAACGTATCGGATTGTGTATCAAGACAGAGAGATTAACTTTGAAACGCCGTTTCAGCGAATCACATTGGAAGACGCACTTCGTACCTATGCCGGCGTGGATGCGACTGCGGATCTGTCGGTATTGCGCCACCATGCCGTGCAGTTGGGTTTAGACCCGTCGATTCCCTCCGTCCGTGGAGAATTAATTAATTTTATCTACGATAAGGCAGTCGAACATCATCTCCACGATCCGGTGTTTATTACCGATTACCCGTGGGAAACGTCGCCTCTAGCGAAACGTAAGCGCGACAATTCTGAGTTGGTCGAGCGCTTTGAATTGATTATAGCGGGCATGGAAGTTGCTAACGCATTTTCTGAACTAAATGATCCAATCGAACAGCACGCCCGGTTTGAGGATCAGGTAAAGGCCCGGGAAGCCGGGTGGGACGAGGCCCATCAAATGGATGAAGACTACGTTCAGGCGTTGAAGTATGGAATGCCCCCCGCCGGCGGACTCGGAATTGGAATTGATCGGTTGGTGATGTTGATTACCGATGCGCCGTCGATTCGAGATGTGGTTTTCTTCCCTCACATGAAAGATAAAAAGGGATAATTAAGGTGGATAAATTGAAGCGGTGGAGGGTAATCGGGTGCTAAAAAATATTCGACTTCGGGTTGCAATCGTATTGGGCGTCGTGGTTGCAAGTTTAATTGTGTTTTGGACATATCCGATTAATTTGGGGCTGGACTTACAGGGGGGGTCTCGGTTGGTTTTAGAGGCCAAAGACAGTCCAACTACAAAAGTTGATAACGATGCGGTCAACGGCGTTCTGATGGTGGTCAGAAATCGAGTGGATAATCTAGGTGTCGCGGAGCCCGTTATTACTCGAAAAGGGAACCGACAGATTGTGGTGGAGCTTCCAGGAATAAAAGATTCGGAGCGTGCAATCAAATTAATTGGCGATACCGCCCAATTGGAGTTTATTGCAGCTGAGTGGGCCCCTCCTGAGATTGTCAGTATGAATGCCGAAGATATCGCCACACTTGCTGGACCTGATGCGCGTGTTGGAACGGTTCAGCAATATGACGCGAAGGGTAAGTTAGTGAGCGAGCGCCCCATTATTTTAAAGGCTGTTTTACTGACCGGCGCGGATCTCAAGCTGGCGAGCCCTGGGCAAAGTCAGTATGGAGAGCCGTTGGTTAATATTGAATTTACCCCAGACGGAGCGAAGAAGTTCGAGGATGCCACCACGCAGTCGGTGGGGAGGCCCCTTGCCATCGTGTTAGACGGTAAAATTATATCGGCTCCTAATGTTAATGAGCCTATTCGCGGAGGGCGCGCCCAAATTTCGGGTCGCTTTAGCCCAAAAGAGGTTCAAGACCTGGTTATTCAGTTAAAAGCTGGGGCGTTGCCGGTACCGGTTGAGATTGTATCCAATAAAATTGTCGGTCCGACGCTAGGTAAAGATTCTATTAATAAAAGTTTTCTTGCAGGTGGCGTCGCGTTTGCGGCGGTATGTTTGTTTATGGTTTTGGTTTATCGGTTGCCGGGGGTCATTGCGAGTATCGCCTTGGCCTTGTACGCGTTGATTTTTTTCTCAGGGTTAAAGCTGTTGGGTGCAACGTTAACATTGCCAGGAATCGCGGGATTTATTTTGACCATTGGGATGGCGGTCGATGCGAACGTAATTATTTTTGAACGGATTAAAGATGAGCGACGCCTTGGGCAGAGCTTAAAGGCTGCAATAGACGGCGGGTTTGATAAAGCCTTTTCAACGATTATCGATTCAAACGTCAGTACTTTGATTGCAACCGTTGTGTTGTTTTGGTTTGGGACCGGATCGATACGTGGATTTGCAGTTACCTTGTGTTTGGGGATATTGGTGAGTATGTTTACCGCCATCACCGTCACACGCTTGTTGTTAACTGCCGTCACGCAGCTGTCAAAATCGGCCAATAGCATTTCAGTAAAGTAAGGGTAGAATTATGTTATTTGTTCAATGGATTCAGAAACGCATGATTTGGTTTGGGTTGTCTGGCTTAATCATATTGATGGGGTTTGGATTGATGGGAATTCGGGCAGTCCAAGGGCATTCTATTTTAAACTTCGGCTCGGATTTTGCAGGCGGTACGACGTTAGTGCTTCGCTTTGACTGGCTTACCGAGAAATACAAGCAGTTGGGGCATGATTCAGATGCATTGGATCAACAGTCGTCAAAATTTATCGGAGATGTTCGGGATACCCTTGCAAAATTTGGATTGTCAAACGCAATGATCCAGGTATCGTCAGACCAGGACGTTATAATCAAAGCGTCCTTAATGAACAGCGACAAAAGCCTTCAAGTCCGCGAAGCGTTAACCCAACGGTTTGGGCCAATTGAAGTTCTAGAAATCGACTTTGTGGGCCCGTCGATGGGTGCTGAAATGCGGTCTCAGGCTATCTTAATTATTGCAGTGGTGAGTTTGGCATTGATGGGCTACATCACCTGGCGATTTGAATTTGCGTATGGGGTGGGGGCCCTGATTGCCACCCTTCATGATGCCCTTATTATGATTGCGATCGCATCGATATTTGGTATGGAAATTGATACCGTGTTTGTGGCGGCAGTGCTAACGATTTTGGGCTATTCAATTAATGATACCATCGTCATTTTTGATCGAATTCGTGAAAATGTGAAGCAGGTTAAGCGTAGCGCGGGTAGCTTCGATATCATGCAGATTGCGGCAGAATCGGTTCGCGAAACCTTCGGGCGAACAATCAACACGGTGGCAACGGTTGTGATTGTTTTGCTGTCATTGATTGTATTTGGTGGCGCTACATTGCGGCCGTTCTGTGTGATCTTATTAATTGGCACGTTAGCGGGGACGTATTCGTCGATCTTTATCGCGAGTGCCTCAATGGCCGTCGCTTACCGTAGGCGTCAATCTAAACCGTAAATCATCTGATTCAGGGCGCTGTATTCATGGTTAAGTGATGTGGCGCCTATCCTACTCAATTGGACTTTGATTAGGCGTGTATGTACTGACCCAAATCTCGAAATTTTTTATATCGATCTGCTTGTCTGGCGTCAGGGGCAAGTGCGCGTAGCGTGGCAATATCCGCGGCAATTACAGCGCGTATTCCGTCGGCCACAGCATTCCAGTTGTGATGTGCGCCACCGAGTGGTTCTGGAATAATGCCATCCGCAACCCCCAATGCTTTAATCTCCGGGGCTGTTATTTTCATACTTTCGGCAGCCTTGTCCGCGTGTTTAGCGTCTCTAAATAAAATCGAGGCACATCCCTCCGGTGAGATCACGGAGTACACCGCATTTTGTAGCATGTAGAGCCGATTCGCGACGCCAATACCAAGGGCCCCCCCAGATCCACCTTCCCCGATAACAAAAGAAATAATGGGAACTGTAAATCCGGCCATTTCTCTTAGATTGCGAGCGATCGCTTCTGCTTGCCCACGCTCTTCAGCTTCTAAGCCTGGATATGCACCTGGCGTATCAATGAATGTTACGATTGACATATCAAATCGATCTGCCATTTGCATTAGGCGCAATGCTTTGCGATACCCTTCGGGATTTGGCATGCCAAAATTTCGATAAATATTCTCTTTGGTGTCGTGGCCTTTTTGATGGCCTATTACCATAATTCGTTCAGATCCGAGTTGTGCAACGCCCCCTACAATTGCTGGATCGTCTCCGAAAACCCGATCTCCGTGCAGTTCCATAAATTGATCAAATATGAGTCGGGTTAGGCTCGTTGTGTCCGGCCGATTTGGGTGTCGAGCGATTTGTACAATTTGACTTGGCGTCAAATTTAAGTAGATTTCTTTTTTGACTTGCTCTGCCCGTTTTTCTATTTTTTCTATTTCCCCAGACAAATCGATACTGCTTTCAGACGATAATTGCCTAAGCTGATTGATCTTTTCGTATAACTCCGACAGGGGCTTTTCAAAAGGCAACAATTTCATTCGCGTTACACTCCGTTTGGGTTCAATGCGATCAGAATTTGATGCAACGTGTCGCGAAGTTCACGACGGTCACAAACCCGGTCGATCATTCCATGTTTTAATAAAAATTCGGATCGTTGAAATCCCTTTGGAAGTTTTTGACGAATGGTTTGCTCGATAACCCGTGGCCCAGCAAAGGATATCAACGCATCGGGCTCCGCAATGTGAACATCTCCAAGCATCGCGAAGCTGGCAGACGTTCCGCCGGTGGTGGGGTCAGTTAACACAACAATATAGGGGACGCGTTCTCTTCGTAACCGATCTAGCGCCGCACTGGTTTTGCCCATTTGCATTAAACTCATAATGCCTTCTTGCATTCTAGCACCTCCCGATGCAGTAAAAACCAAAACAGGTTTATGGTCGGAGATGCTACGCTCAATGACCCGGGTGATTTTTTCACCAACCACGGATCCCATTGACCCGCCAAGGTGGGTAAAGTCCATGACGGCCGCGTTTACCGATACCCCTTTAACTGAGCCAACACCTGAAATGATGGCATCATTTTGACCGGTTTTAATCTGTGCTTTTTTAATTCGGTCCGAGTAACTCTCGGTATCAAAAAAATTAAGGAAATCAGTGGGTGCTAGGTCAGCGTCGTACTCAGCGAATGATCCTGGATCGAATGTGTACAGGATTCGGGTTTTTGCGGATATCCTAAAGTGGAATCCGCACTTCGGACAGACCCGAAGATTTAAATCCAAATCTTTTTGAAATAGGATTTCAGCGCAGCTGGTACATTTTATCCAAACATCCCCTGGAATGTTCAGTTTTGCTGCGGTTTCAGTTTGTTTTTCTTTTTTATTGAACCAGTCGATGATTGACATAGGAATTTTAGTGGATATAGAATCTTGGGTTCATCATAACCAACACTCAAAAAGGGTGTCAAACGGTATTGAAGCTGGTTTTACATTGGCATGGCTTTGATGCTTTGCCGATAGACGATTGGTTTATTCTTAAGTTTAGAAATTGATAAAACGAGGTAGTTAAAGTGGCTAATAAAAAATCTTCCAAAAAAAATATTTTGATTAATGAACGAAATCGCAAACGCAATGTTCATTATAAATCACTTGTGAAAACTGTAATCAAAAAAAGTTTATCTGCGATTGAAGAGGCGACAGACGATCGTGAGACTGTCGTAAAAAATGCCTTGCGAACGATTGATAAGACGGTAAGCAAGGGTGTTTTGAATAAAAAAGCGGCGGCTCGTCGAAAATCTCGTTTAGCGCGTGCTCTAAACAGAACGTTGGTTACTGCCTAGGTTTAAAGTGAGATCTGATTTAAGCGGTGTATTAAGAGCGGTGGTTTCACCGCTTTTTTTTTATTTTCGTAATCTGGTTATTGCGTCTGTTTTTTTTGGCGTGTTGTCAGGTGTTGCATCGGGGCTGGAAGCTGCTCGGGTGTGCGTTGACCAGCATTGTTTTGACGTTGAGGTGGCACAATCGCCGGCCCAACGGGAACAGGGTCTTATGAATCGGGCCAAATTGGGCGTCCGGTCTGGCATGTGGTTTGTTTTTGATCGACCCGACCGATATGCCTTTTGGATGAAAAATACCCGCGTGCCTTTGGATATTATTTGGGTAAGCCCGCAGGGGCGTGTGGTTGATATCTTCCATCAGGCGACCCAGGGCCGCCTGGTCCCAATGGTACCTCGGATGCCAGCCCAATATGTGCTCGAGGTAAACGGCGGGCTTTCCCGTGCCTATCAATTCAATGTTGGCGACCGGGTGGTATTTAAGCCGTAGATGGCACCCAAGCGGAACTCAAAACCTTCTTCAGATAAGGGCGATACCCACCGTCACGAATGGGCGGGACTGGCAATATTGGTGTTTAGTGCATTTATTGGCGTTGCGCTTGTTCATCCCGAGTGGACGGGGTTGGTTGGTCGGTGGGCGGTTCGTTGGGTGGCGCAAACAGCAGTCGGTCAAGCGAATTGGGCTGTCCCAATTGTTGGGGTGTTGGTTGGGGTTTCGTTTTTAATCAATTCGGTAAAATGGCGTCGAGTCGGCGGAGGGGCGGTATTGCTGATTCTGATCGCATCATTGGGGTTTGAGCAATTGGCAACCGGGGCGCCACGGGATTGGCAATGGCCGTTGCCGGCCCACGGTGGTGGTGTGTTGGGCTGGGGGCTTTTCTGTGTGATGCATCCCTTAATAGGGGGCGTTGGGGTGGCATTGTTTTGTATTGCCGTTACGGCGTTGGGCATTGGGGTTGCATTTAATTTGTCGTTTTTACGGTTATTTAGGCGGATCGGGCTGTTTTTCATGGCAAATCAAGAATCGCCACGGGTGGAGGCGTCAAAATTGCCAAAGTCTGAGTCCAAATCGATTTGGCGGCGGCGGTTAAGCGATCTTTCGGAGCCCCAAACGAGACGATCGGAGGGTGGGGGCACTTCAACGATCCCTGAGATTGTTCCGGACCAAGCGTTTCCAACGGACCCTGCCGATTTCGAACCCTTGGCGTCTGACGACCTGGTTGAATTGGCGCCTGATCCGGTTGTGCCAAATGCCAAGGTTGCCCCAAAGCTGGTCCTTGATGCCGATCCAACTGATTACGAATTTCCACCTTTAGGGTTGCTTGATGTTGGGAATGCAAGTCAGATAAATTCAAAAGAAAACCTCAAACGTCGGGCTGAGCAGTCTCGGTTGCTTGAAGAAGCCTTGGCCAGTTTTCAAGTGGATGCCAAGGTGGTTAATATTACATCGGGCCCGTCCGTAACCCGCTTTGAACTGGCGCCGGGTGTTGGGGTTAAAATTGCAAAAATTACAGCATTGGCCAAAGATATTGCGCTAAAACTTGCTGCACCGGATGTTCGGATTGAGGCGCCTATTCCCGGAAAAGCCTTAGTGGGAATTGAGGTTCCAAATATTCAAACGGATATGGTTACCCTTCGGAGTTTATTAGAAAAAACAGACTTTTTTAGCAATGGATCAAAACTGTTGACCGGGATTGGCCTTACCATTACCGGTGAGGCTACGCTGATGGACTTAGCAAAAATGCCTCACGTTTTAATTGCGGGGGCAACGGGTGCGGGAAAGAGCGTGTGTGTGAATGGCCTGATTGTGTCGATCTTACTTCGAGCGCGCCCCGACGAGGTAAAATTTTTAATGATCGATCCTAAAAAAGTTGAACTTAGTTTATATGAAGGAATTCCCCATTTGGTTGCCCCCGTTGTGACCGATCCCCACAAAGCGGCTGCCACCTTAAACAAATGGGCGCTGGTCGAAATGGAACGGCGTTATGAGACGTTTTCAAAAGTGGGTGTCAAAAATATTGAAGGATTCAATCAATGGGTGAAAGACCGAGAAGCAGCTACTGATGTCGAGACTGATTCGGGCCAGGCGGTGCACGAAGTGCATCAAAAACTTCCGTATATTGTTGTCATTATTGACGAGTTGGCCGACCTTATGATGGTGGCGTCCCAGGAGGTGGAAAACACAATATGTCGGTTGGCGCAGATGTCTAGGGCGACGGGGATTCACTTGGTAATCGCGACCCAGCGTCCAAGTGTGGATGTTATTACGGGCTTGATCAAGGCCAATGTGCCGTCTCGGATTTCGTTTTTCCTGCAGTCTCAAATTGACTCTAGAACCATTTTGGATATGCCGGGGGCCGAAAAACTATTGGGAAAAGGTGACATGTTGTATTCGCCGGTGGGCTCGTTTAAGCCGCAA
>JACCDX010763052.1_pt1 | contig 20568 bp, 9 predicted proteins | sample 7449681 | NCBI WGS metagenome assembly JACCDX01 (sample SAMN15323450, study PRJNA562643) | freshwater metagenome | isolation source: river surface water | place: USA:Blue River Watershed | collected 2017-08-18
CGGCCAGACGCCGCTCAACCTCGCGACGGCCCTGAAGGCCAACGGCGTGAACATCATCGGCACCTCGCCGGAGAGCATCGAGATCGCCGAGGACCGGAATCTCTTCGTCAACATCCTCAACAAGCTCGGCCTGAAGCAGCCGGCGAACCGCATCGCGATGAGCGAGGCGGCGGCCATCGCTTCGGCGGCGGAGATCGGTTACCCGGTGCTGGTGCGCCCGTCGTTCGTGCTGGGCGGCCGCGGCATGTTCATTCTCTACAGCGAGGACGAGCTGAAGTCGGTCGTGCGCCAGGTGTTCGACGTGATGCCGGGCAAGCCGGTGCTGATCGACAAGTTCCTCGAGGACGCGATCGAGCTGGACGTCGACTGCATCAGCGACGGCGAGACGTCGGTGATCGGCGGCATGCTCGAGCACATCGAATACGCGGGCGTGCACTCCGGTGACGCCGCGATGGTGATGCCCCCGCACACGCTGGGCGCCGAGATGCTGGCGACGGTGCGCAAGGCGAGCTACGAGCTCGCGCGCGAGCTGAAGGTCGTCGGCCTGATGAACGTGCAGTTCGCGATCAAGGACAACACGCTCTACGTGCTCGAGGTGAACCCGCGGGCGTCGCGCACGGTGCCGTTCGTGGCCAAGGCCATCGGTGTGCCGCTGGCGAAGCTCGCCGCGAAGGTGATGACCGGCGCGAAGCTGAAGGACCTCGGTTTCACGAAGGAGCAGACGCCGAAGCACTGGTGCGTGAAGGAAGCGGTGTTTCCCTTCGTGCGCTTCCCCGGCGCGACCATCGCGCTCGGGCCCGAGATGCGCTCGACCGGCGAAGTCATGGGTCTGGACGACGACCTGGGCGTGGCCTTTGCCAAGGCGCAGGCGGCGGCGAAGCCGGGCCTGCCGACGCAAGGCAACGTCTTCCTCTCCGTGAAGGATGCGGACAAGACGCGGGCGGTGAAAATCGCGCGCGAGCTCGAGACGCTCGGTTTCACGATCTACTCGACCAGCGGCACGGCGAAGACGCTCGCGGATGCGGGCGTGGCGGTGAAGCGCGTGGCGAAGATCGCCGAAGGCCGGCCGAATCCCGCGGACCTGATCAAGAACGGCCAGATCCAGATGGTGATCAACACTCCGGGCGGGATGATCCCGCGCCGCGACGAGAACGCGATCCGATCGGCCGCCTACGCGCACAATGTGTGCATCATGACGACGATCACAGGCGCGATCGCGGCGGTCGAAGGTATCAAGGCACTCAAGGAAAAGCACGTGGGCGTGCGCCCGATCCAGAAATATCGCGGCAACGTCAGCACGGTGGGCTGACCCGGTGCCGGCGACGGTGCGGGCGGGGCCTCGGCCCCGAAACGCACCGTCGGACCGAGACCGGCGTTGCCAAGTTCGGGGGCGGCGCCTTCGCTCGCGGCCATGCGGACAATATTTCCGGTGGTGCTGGTCGGAGCGTTGGCGGGTGCGATGGGCCTGACGGGCTGCGCAACGGCCGGGGGCGGCGAAGGCGGGGAGACGACGATCGCGTCCCAGCCGGCCGTCGCGGCGGACGAGACCCGATCGGAGCGGAGCGCGACGGCGGACAAGGAAGCGGTGCCCGAAAGTGCGGCGACCAGGACCGCCGAAGCCGCGACGGAACCGCGTTCCTCGTGGCGGGAGGGCCGCGGGAGCACCACGGCGGCGCGGGAAAGCCGCGACAGTCGCGACGAGCGGGCGGCGGCCGACACCGGATCGCGGCGGGAAGCGGGGGCGGCAACCGCCGCGCGGAGCGGCGCGGCGGATCCCGTGGCGCAGCTGACGGAAGTCTCGCGCGAACTGGCGGCGCTCCGGGTCGCGAATGCAAAGTTGAAATCCGAAAGGGACCGGGCGCTGCAGGCGGGCAGCAACGCGCGGGCGGCCGAGCCGGCTGCGCGGGCCGAGGCGCGGGTGGATCCGGCGGACGAGAAGATCGCCGAGATCCTGAAGTCGTATGGAAATTTCAAGCAGGAGCTGGCGGCCTACGTCGCCGGCATCGAGAAGGCGAAGCAGGAGAACGCCGCGGCGAACGCGAAAGTGAAGGACGCGGCGGCGCGTGCGGACGAGGCGAAGGCCGACGTCGCCCGGCTCGAGCGCGATCTGCGCGCGGAGCGGCGCGCGCGGGCGGAGGCGGAAACGACGGTGAAGAAACTGCAGGAGCAGCTCGGCGTGATCGCACAGGCCCTGGAAAAAGCGGGCCTGAGCGTCGACAAGCTTGGCGCCGGTAAGGACGGTGCGTCCCGACGGGAATAGTCCGGCGGGACGAAAGGCGGCGCCGTGGCGACCTGCCGGGGTTGGATGACGCGGACCGTTGGTTCGAGCGGGGCCTGACCGGGTCGCGGAACGGCGGCGTCGCGGGGGCGGCGGGCAGAAAAAAGGCCGCGCGGATGCCGCGCGGCCTGGGAGTCGGAGGGGGAACGGCGTCAGCCCTTCTGGAGTTGGTGCGGCGCGACGTCGGCGTCGCTCGGATTGACGGGGATGCGCATGCCGTAGAACGAGCGGTAGACGAAGACGAGCGCGACGACGAAAATGACGCCGCCGACGAGGTGTTTGGTGGCGGCGGGCATTTTGACGGCGATCTCGACGGCGAGCAGGCCGAAGAGGGTGGTGAACTTGATGACGGGGTTGAGGGAGACGGACGAAGTGTCCTTGAACGGATCGCCCACGGTGTCGCCGACGACGGTCGCGGCGTGGAGCGGGGTGTTTTTCATCTTCAGTTCAACCTCGACGATTTTTTTGGCGTTATCCCAGGCGCCGCCGGCGTTGGCCATGAAGATGGCTTGGAAGAGGCCGAAGAAGGCCATGCCGACGAGGTAGCCGATGAAGAAGAAGGGATCGAAGAAGGCGAGGGAGAGGCTGAAGCAGAAGATGACGATGAAGATGTTGATCATGCCCTTTTGCGCATACTGGGTGCAGATCTTCACGACTTCCTTGGACGCCTCGGTGGCGGCCGTGGCCGCGTCGAGCTTCATGTTCTCCTTGATGTAGACGACGGCGCGGTAGGCGCCGGTGACGACGGCCTGGGTGGAGGCGCCGGTGAACCAGTAGATGACGGCGCCGCCCATGAGGAGGCCCATCATGGCCTCGGGGTGGACGAGGCTGAGCTTCTCGATGGTGTCGGGGAAGAGGGCTTTCAGCATCATGATGATGCCGAAGACCATGGTCGTGGCGCCAACGACGGCGGTGCCGATGAGGACGGGCTTGGCGGTGGCCTTGAAGGTGTTGCCGGCGCCGTCGCCTTTTTCGAGCTGGTGCTTGGCGCCCTCGAAGTCGGGCTTGAAGGCGAAGTCGCGTTCGATCTCGGCGGCGATGCCGGGCTTGGCCTCGATCTGGCTGAGTTCGTAGACCGACTGGGCGTTGTCGGTGACGGGGCCGAAGGAGTCGACGGCGATGGTGACGGGGCCCATGCCGAGGAAGCCGAAGGCGACGAGGCCGAAGGCAAAGATCGGGGCGGCGAAGCGGAACTCGGCGGGCATGATCGCCTGCACCGCGGCGTGGCCGGAGAAGTAGTAGGCGCCGGCCATGAGCACCAGAATGACGAGGCCGGTCCAGAAGGCGGAGAAGTTGCCGGCAACGAGACCGCTCAAAATGTTGAGCGAAGCGCCGCCCTGGCGGGAGGAGGTGACGACCTCCTTGACGTGGCGGCTTTCGGTGGAGGTGAAGATCTTGGTGAACTCCGGGATGAGGGCGCCGGCGATGGTGCCGAGGGAGATGATGGTGGAGAGGACCCACCAGAGGCCGGCGTGGCCGGGGAGCGGCGCGAGCAGCAGGTAGCTGGCGACGTAGGTGACGGCGATGGAGACGATCGAGGTGATCCAGACGAGGTTGGTGAGGGGGTGCTCGAGGTTGAAGTCCTTGGCGGAGCCCCAGACGGCCTTGCTGACGGCGTCGTTGATCCAATAGCTCACCAGCGATGTCACCACCATCAGGATACGCATGGCGAAGAGCCAGACGATGAGGACGCCGCAGAGGGCGGGACTGGCGGCGAGGGCGAGCGCGAGGAAGGCGATCAGGGCGACGCCGGTGACGCCGTAGGTCTCGAAGCCGTCCGCGGTGGGCCCGACGGAGTCGCCGGCGTTGTCGCCGGTGCAGTCGGCGATGACGCCGGGGTTGCGGGGGTCGTCCTCGGGCAGGTTGAAGACGATCTTCATGAGGTCGGCGCCGATGTCGGCGATCTTGGTGAAGATGCCGCCGCAGATGCGGAGGGCGGAGGCGCCGAGGGATTCGCCGATGGCGAAGCCGATGAAGCAGGGACCGGCGAGATCGGCGGGGAGGAACGCCAAAATGCAGATCATGAAGAACAGCTCGATGGCGACGAGGAGGAGGCCGACGCTCATGCCGGACTTGAGCGGGATGAGGAGGGTGGCGAGGGGGTTGCCCTGGAGCGCGGAGAAGGCGGCGCGGCTGTTGGCGACGGTGTTGATGCGGATGCCGAACCAAGCGACGCCGTAGCTGCCGAGGATGCCGAGGATGGAGGCGAGCAGAATGACGACGACGTGGCCGGCGCCCATGTGCGAGAGCACGCCGAAGTAGTAGCCCATGCAGACGGCGATGAGGACCCAGAGGGCGGCGAGGAATTTGCCCTGCTGGAAGAGGTAGGTCTTGCAGGTTTCCCAGATGATCTGGGAGACGGCAGCCATGGACGCGTGGACGGGAAGGGCGCGCGTCTGAAGATACTGCATCCAACCGTAGACGGTGCCGAGGGCGCAGACGGCGAGGCCGATCATCAAGATGGCGGTGCCGGAGAGGGCGCCGTCGAAGAACATCACTTTGGAGAGGTCCGGGATCTTGATGTCGGCTTCGCTGGCGAGGGAGACAGCGGGGAGGGCGAGGGCGGCCAACGCAGCGGCGGCCCTGGGGAGGGTGAGGCGTAGGATCATAGGGGTTGGGCTGGGGTGTCGGCCGCCGAACGGGTATGATTTCGGCGACCGGAAGAAAACAGGGGGAACGGGGAAACGTGTGCCGGCCAACCGCGGCACCCGCGAGCCAATTATGACACGGCGGGCCGGCCGGCGCGGGGCATCCGCGAACCGGGCGACGGTTTCACGGCCGGCGCCGGGAGACCGGGGCGAGGCGGGCAAGGTCCGTCCGAGGGAACGGCCGCCGAAATGGCCGGAGCGGGACGGCGCTTACGTCGCCGGGGCATGCCGCGAAGGCGGCGGTGCGTTCAGCGGAGGCGGTAGCGACGGACGTCGAGGGGGCCGTTGACCGAGTAGAAGGAGACGACGTTTTCCAGGGTGCCGAGCAGCCACGGGATGGAGAAGGAGGCGCCGTTCTTGGTGAAGACGATGTTGTCGGCGACGTAGATGCACGAGTGGATGCCCTGGCCCTGCTCGTCGACGAACATGAGCAGGTCGCCCATGGTGGGAGGAGCCGAGGTGAGGTAGTAATCGCGTTCGAGGACTTGATGAACGTAGGCGAGGTCGAGGAAGCGTTCGTCGGGCCGGGCGTTGAAGAAGTTGAACGAGGTCCAGTGGCAATCGCGGTTGCTGTCGCTTTCGGTGCCGGAGGGCACGGGATAGGTGTAGAGAAGGTTGCGGGCGAAGGGCGGAAGCAGGTGGACGAGGTCGAGGGTGCCGCCGTGGGGGCGTTGGGCGAGGGATTCGAGGATGGGGCCGATGTCCTTGCTGCGGCGACCGTGGCTCCAGTAGCGGCCGAGCACCTCGACTTGGGCCGCGGTCGAGTGGGGGACGATCAATTCCGCGAGGAGGGCGGACTTGCGGGCGAGGGTCTTGATGTAAGCGACGCGTTCCGCGGAGGAGGGAAAGTGGGGGAGAACCAAATCGTGATCCGAGAGCAAGAGATTGGAGTCGCGCCGGTAGAGGAGGCGGCGGGTGAGGGCGATGGCATCGGCGGGCAGCGCCTCGCCGTCGAGCCATTCGTCGACGAGTTCGGCGCGGGAGCGGAAGGGGTCGCGCTGGGGAATGTTTTGGGGGAAGCGGGCGAGGACGGCGTAGATGGTGGCGCGGGATTCAGGCGAGAGTCCGAGGACGACGTCGGGCGGGGGCGTCAGAACGATGCCGCCGGGTTCGGCGTTGCAGCGGTCGGGTGCGGCGAGGGCGGCGCGTTGGGCGGGGGAGAGGCGGGCCTGGTCCCAGAGCGACTCGAGGGCGGCGAGGGTGAAGCCGGGAAAGGTCCAGCGGAGAGGTTGCGGGGTGCTGAAGTAGGGCGGAATGAAGTCGGCAGGGGGCTCGATGAAGATGCGGGTGCTGCGGATCCGGCCCCAGGGACCGGGAGCACCGATCTGATAGCCGGCCTTGTCGGCGACGGGCGCGGGGGCGACGGGCGCGACCGTGAGCCGCGGGGTCGGGGAAGCGACGGGGGGCGGGGCCGCTGCAGGCGGCTTGCTCAGCAACCAGACGACGACGAACCAGGGGAGCATGCCGACCACGGCGATCGCGGCCCAGCCGGAGCGGGAGACGTGAACGGTGCTCAATCGGTCGAGAGGTGGGCGCGAAACCGGGGGAAAAGGGCCGTGCCGAACGGAGTGGGATCAGGCGCGCGGAGCGGCGGTGGCGGACTTGCGGCCGCGGTAGCGGCGGTAGCCGAGCAGGCCGAGGCAGCCGGAGATGAAGAGGGCGCCGTAGGTGGCGGGTTCGGGCGTGGGCCGGATTTCCTTGTCGAACCAGCCGTTGGAGGTGCCGGAGACCCAGGTGGTGGTCAGGCCGTTGTAGTTGGTAAACACGATCTGGTTGAGCGGGGAATTGCCGTAGAGCGTGCCGCTGTTGACCGAGAGGTTTTGGTTCACGCCGTTGCCGTTGGCGACGGAGTTCTGGCCGAGGACGCCGCCGTTGGTGAGCAGGGCATACCAGACGGTGCTGTTGGCGGTGTTGTTGGCGGTCCAAGTCCAGCCCTCGACGGTGATCTTGACGCCGGCGTCGATGATCAGGCGGCTGGAGGTGAGGGAGGTGCCGATGCTGTTGTTGAAGTCGAGAATGGTGTCGCCGGTGATGCGGATGGTGCCGAACTCGATGTCGATGTTGGACGAGAGGGAGCCGAGCTCGAGGCGGAGGGGGTCGGAGTTGGTGCCAATGGAGGAACCGCCAAAGGTGAGCGTGGCGGACGGGGCGGAGAAGGAGGTGTTGAAGGCGAGGGCGGAGCCGCTGCCGCCGGTGACGGCGAAGGTGCCGGTGCTGCCGGAGCCGATGACGCCGTTGAAGTTGGAGACGGCGCCGTTGTTGTAGACGGAGTTGATGGTGCCGCCGCTGGCGAGGATGAGGGTGGTGGAGGCGGCGAGACCGTCCTGGATGCCCTGGGTGCGGAGTTCGGCGGTGTTGAGGGTGGTGGTGCCGGCGCCGCCGACTTGGAAGGTGCCGCCCTTGAGGTCGACTTCCCCGACGGTCCCGGTGATCGAGCCGCTGCTCGGCGCCATGATGAGCGTGCCGGTCTGGGTGCTGTTGCCGAGAGTGAGGTTGTAGGAGCCGGTGATGCCGCCGCGGATCTGGAGCGAGGAGCCGGCGGCGGCGGTGATGGTGGAGGCGGCATTAAGGGTGGTGACGCCGCTGAGGATATTGGTGCCGGAGACGTTGTGGATAGCGCCCTGGTTGGCGCCGCCGGTGCCGGTGCCGGAGATGAAGATAGCTTCGGCGGCGTTCTGGGTGATCCCGCCGCTGACGTAGAGCGAGGCGCCGGAGGCGACAGTGGTGCCAGAGGCGAGGGAGGTGGCGGGGGTTGTGTTGTCGGCGCCGCCAAGGGCCGTGGCTTTCTGGATATGGACGACGCCGCCATTGACGGTGGTAGCGCCGGCGTAGGTGTTGGCGCCGGAGCCGTCGTTGCCGGCGATGACGAGGGTGCCGGAGCCGTATTTGGTGATGTTGCCGGAGCCGCCGACGGCGCCGGTGAGGGTGACGTTGCCGGAGTTGAAGAAGACGGTGTCGGTGTTGGTGGTGAGGTTGCCGCTGATGGTGAGGGTGCGGCCGGCGGAGCCGGCGTTGACGCTGCCGCTGTTGGAGATCACGACGCCCTGCCACTCGTGGTTGCCGCCGTTGTTGAGGAGGGTGCCGCCCTCGGTGGCGGTGTTGTTGTAGGCGACATAGCCGAAGCCGGTGCCGTTGAGGTTCAGCTTTTCGGTGGCGATGACGAGGTTGCCGTTGGCGCCGTTGTCGAGTTGGAGCTGGCCGCCGGTGTTGACGGTGGTGGCATCGGTGTCGCTGCCGCCCTGGCCGAGGCCCTTGTTGTGCTGGACGTTGAAAATGCCGGCGTTGATGACGGTGGTGAGTTCGTAGGTGTTGTTGTTGGTGACCGTCATGGTGCCGGCACCTTCCTTGATGATGCCGCCGTTGAAGATGCGGGCATCGACCCGGAGGTCGTCGGTGACGCCGCTGCTGTTGGCGACGGTGAAGGTGCGGGTGGCGGCGGAGACGCCGGTGCCGCCGGATTGGGCGCGGGTGAGGCTGAGGCCGGTGCCGGTATCGCCGCCGGAGATGTAGGCGGTGTTGTTGGTCGTGGCGTTGACGGTGACGTCGGCGTTGAGGTAGAGGGTGCCGAAGCGGTCGACGCCGTCGACGTTGTGGGCGCCCATATCGATGCGGCCGCCGTTGAAGGTGAGGGCGCCGACGGTCTGGTCGTTGGCGAGATTCCAGCGGCCGTCGGACTTCAGGGTGATCGCGGAGTTGAGGTAAATCTGCTCGCGGCTGGGTTGGGCGGTCTGGTCGACGATGGCGTCGTAGACGTAGGAGTCGCGGGTGTTGAGGCCGGAGGTGCCGCCGGCGGCGTTGCCGATGGTCACGCTGCCGGTGACGAGGAAATAATCGGGGGTGGCGGGGTTGAAGGGCGAAGAGTTGTTGTTGTTGGAGGCGAGGCGGAAGGTGCCGCTTTCGACCGTGACGTTGCCGGAAAAGGTGTTCATGCGGCCGGACATCACGGTGCGGTCGCTGCTCGTGGTCATGGCGACGATGAGGTTGCCGGTGCCGGTGATCTGGCTGTTGAGGTAAATGTAACCGGTGCCGGCGGTGGTGAGGTTGTTGGAGCCGAGGTCCAGCACCGTGTAGTGCTGGGGCGTGATGTCGTAGCCGGAGCGGGTGAGGGCGGGGGGCGTGGCGCCGAGGGCGAGGTAGTTGGAGCCGGAGGCGACGCCGGTGATGGTGGTGGAGTTGCCGAGGACGATGTCGCCGGAGTAGCGGGCGTTGCCGGCGCTGTTGCCGATGACGGTGCCGGTGGTGGTGGCGTTGCCGAGGGTGAGGCGGCCGTGGTTGGAATCGTAACCGGAGGCGAGGGCGAGGGTGGCGCCGTTAATGACGCTGACGTTGCCGGTGCCGACGGCGCCGAGGCCGGTGGCGCTGGAGACGGCGAGGGTGCCGGCGGAAACGGTGACCTGGCCGGTATTGGTGCCCGTGCCGGAGAGGGTGAGGGTGGAGGCGCCGGTCTTGACGATATTGCCGGCGCCGCTGAAGCCGCCGGCGAAGGTATTGGCGACGGCTTGGGCGACGGTGAGCGTGGTGGTCGAGCCGAGGTTGATCGTGCCGGCGCTGGCACTGAGGTTGGTGATGTTTTGGGCCGCGTTGTTGAGGTTGAGGGTGCCGCCGCTGAGGGTGAGGTTGCCGTTGGCGAGGGAGCCGGTGGACGCGACGGTGAGATTGCCGGCGGAGATCGTGGTGCCGCCGTCGTAGGTGTTGACGCCGGCGAGGGTCCAGTTGCCGGTGCCGGTCTTGGCGAGGGTGGTGACGCTGCTGCCGGCGTCGTCGATCACGCCGCTGAGCGTGTTGTTGCCGGTGCTGTTGCCGGAGAGCGTGAGGACCTTGGCGCCGGCGCCGGTGCCGGTGACGAGGCCGGAGAGGGTGAGGGCGCCGGTGCCGTCGGCGATGATCGTGCCGCCGCCGGTGGTGCCGGCGAGGGTGATGTTGCGGTTGGAGCTGTGGCCGGTGCCGAGGTATTGCAGCGTGCCGGTGGTGGTGGTGGCGCCGAGGGTGAGATTGCCGGTGCCGAGGTTGCTGTTGGCGGCGGAGTTCGCCAACGTGGAGATGACGACGGTGCCGTTGGCGATGGTGGTGCCGCCGCCGTAGCTGTTGGTGCCGGCGAGGGTCAGGGTGCCGGTGTTATTCTTGGTGAGGGAGCCGGTCGCGCCGGCGAGCGTGCCGGTGAAGGTAGAGGCATCGGTATTGTTGAGCGTGAGCGCATGGCTCGTGCCGAGGTTGATGGTGCCGTTGCCGGAGAGGGAGGAGAGGGTCTGGGCGGCGTTGTTGAAGTTGACGGTGGCGCTGGTGACGGCGAGGGATCCGGTGGAGGCCAGGCTGGAGCCGCTGTTGACGGTCATCGTGCCGCCGCTGACGGTGGTGCCGCCGCTGTAGGTGTTGACGCCGCCGAGGGCGAGCGTGCCGGCGCCGGCTTTGGTCAAGCTCACGGCGCCGCCGCCGATGGCGCCGCCGATGGTGGTGGTGCTGGCGGAGAAGGTGACGGTGCGGTTGCCGCCGAGGGTGACGGCGCCGGTGCCCATGTTCAGGGTGTTGGTGCCGCCGAAGGTGAAGTCGCCGTTCCACTGCTGGGTGTTGTTGCTGGTCAGCGTGCGGGCGGCGTTTACGTTGAGCGTGCCGCCGTTGATGATGAGCTGGCTGGCGGTCCCGGCCTGGCCGAGGGCGTTGTTGTGGCCGAGGATGAGGGTGCCGCCGTTGAGGTAGGTATTGCCTGTGAGGGTGTTGTTGCCGGAGAGGGTGAGGTTGCCCTGGTTCGCGTAGGTGGCGCCGGAGTAGGTGTTGGAACCGGAGAGAATGACGTTGCCGGTGCCGGACTTGGTGACGCCGGTCGTGGCGCCGATGATGTTGGAGGCGATAGTGGTGTTGCCGCCCGTGGCGTAGGAGATGACGGCGAGTTCGCGGTTGGCGCTGGTGGTGACGTTGCCGCCGGTCAGGGTGAGAGTGCGGGTGCTCACGGCGTTGCCGGTGAGGATGCCGCCGCTCTCGACGGTGAGGTTGCCGGAGATGGTGAGGGCGCGGTTGGCGGTGTTGCTGTTCCAGCGGATGCTGTTTACGGCCGCGTTGGTCAGGGTGGCGCTGGCGGTGAGATTGGCGTTGGTGCCGCTGGTGTAAGTGTTGTCCGTGAGGGTGGCGCCGATGATGTTGCCGCCGCTGACGGTGGCGAAATTGTTGTTCGTGATGGTGGCGAACGCCTGACCCGTGCCCATGAGGCCGCTGGTAACTGTGGTGGTCGTCGTGGAGACGTTGCCCGTGCCAGCGGCGGCGGCGGTGATGATATTGAGCGTGCCGCCGGCGTTGCGGGTGATGGTGCCGAGGGCGACATTGGTCGTGGCGGTGCCGCTCGTGTCGCGGGCGATGGCGGAGGCGCCGGCGTTGATGGTGGTGCCGGCAAAGGTCTGCGTGCTCGTGGCGGAGCCCTTGCCGTCGATGTTGAGCGTGCCGCCGCCGAGGACGAGGGCGGAGGAGGAGCTGACAAGTCCGCTGGGCGTGGTGCCGGCCATGTTATCGTAGCGCAGCGTGAGCGTGCCGCCGTTCACCGTGGTGGCGCCGGTGTAGGTGTTGGCGTTGGCTCCGGCGAGAACGAGGGTGCCGGTGCCGGCCTTGGTGAGGCCGGCGCCGCTGCCGGCGATCACGCCCGTGGTGGTGAGGGTGCTGGCGGCGACGGTGAGAGTGTTGGTGCCGGCCAGCGTGATGGTGCCGCTGAGGGTCATCGCATTGGTGCCGACGTAGGTGAGCGCAGAGCCGGAGGCGAAGGAGACGGTGTTGGTGGCGGTAAGTCCCGTCGTGCCGGCATTGAGCGAGCCGCCGGCGACGCGCAGGGTGCCGGTGCCGAGGCCGGCGGAATTGCTGACGGTGACGGTGCCGGAATTGAGGGTGACGCCGCCGGAGAAGGTATTGGCGCCGGAGAGAGTGAGGGTGCCGCTGCCGGACTGCGTGATATTGCCGGTGCCGGTGCCGACGACGCCGCCGATGGTGACGTTGCCGGCGCCGCTGACGGTGAAATTGTTGCCGCTGCCGTTGACGGCGCCGAGCGTGAGCGTCGTGGAGGCCGCCGGGGCGAAGGTGGCGCCGGTAGCGGTGAGGGTGGTGGTGCCGAAGGTGAGGCCGGCGGTGCCGCTGGTGACGAAGCTGCCGGCCGCGAGCGTGAGGGTCTGGGCGCCGATCGATAGGGTGCCGAGGGTGTGGCCGACACCGGCGCCGGCGGTGAGGCGATCGGAGGTGATCGGGGTGCTGGCGCCGACGGTGGTGTTGCGGTTGAAACTGAGGCCGGTGTCGTTGGCGAGTTGCAGGTTGCCGCCGTTGACCGTCAGCGTGCCGGCGCCCAAGGCGGAGGCGCTCGTTGTGGCGCGGAGTGTGCCGGCGTTCAAAATCACGCCGCCGTTGAAGGTGTTGACGCCGCTCAGCGTCAGACTGCCTTCGCCGGACTTGGTGAGGGAGCTGCTGGTGGTGTTGCTGATGATGCCGGAGAGCGCGAGGGAGTTGCCGGCGCCGACGTTGATGGTGCTCGAGGTGGTAAGCGAAACCGCGTTGGTTGCGGTGACGCTGCCGGCCGTGGTGCTCAGCTGGCCTCCACCCAGCGTGAGGGTGCCGGTGCCGAGGGCGGTGTTGTTGTTCACGTTCAAGGTGCCGGCGGAGAGAGTGACGCCGCCGTCGTAGGTGCCCGCTCCGGCCAAGGTGAGGGTGCCGGCGCCCTGCTTCACCAGGCCGAAGGTGCCGGCGCCGTCGGTAATCGGGCCGACCGTGAGCTCACCGGCTGACGTTGTGACGGTGCGGGTCGCGGCCAGCGTGACGGTGCCGGTGCCGAGGTTGAGGTTGTTGGTGCCGGCGAAGGTGAAGTTGCCGTTCCAATTCTGGGCGTTGTTGGTGGAGCTGGTGATCGCGGCCCCGGAGGTATTGTCGAGGGTGCCGCCGGCGATCGTGACGGTGCCGGTGCCGAGGGCGGCGGCGTTGTTCACGTTCAACGTGCCGTTGTTCAGGCTGAGGCCGCTGGCGAAGGTGTTGGCGCCGGAAAGAGTGAGAGCGCCGGCGCCTTCTTTGACGAGGCCACCGTTGCTGATGACGCCGCCGACGGTGAGGGTCTGGCCGGAAACGGTGACGGTGCGGGCAGCGGCGCCGAGGTCAATCGCTCCGGTGCCGAGGTTGAGGCTCTGGGCGGCGCCGGTGTAGGTGAAGCTGCCGTTCCAAGTCTGGGCGTTGTTGTTTTTCAGCGTGATCGCGGCGGAGCTGCCGTTGTCGATCGTGCCGCCGCTGATGACGAAGGTGCCGGTGCCGAGGGCAGTGTTGCTGTTGATGCTGAGGATGGAGCCCGAACTCAGGGTGGTGGTGCCGCTGTAGGTGTTGGAGCCTTGCAGGGTGGTGGTGCCGGCCCCCGAAATCGTGAGTCCACCGGTGCCCGAGATGGAGCTCTGGATCAGGACGCCGGCGCCGCCCGCCGCGTTGGTCGTGATCAGATTCGAGTTGTTGTTCAGAAATGAACTGGCGATGAGGAGCGAACCGCTGCTGACGTTGGACTGGAAAATGTTGTTGGTCGCGTTGGTCAGCGTAAGGCCGGAGGTGATGGTCTGCTGGACGTTGCTGTCGTTGCTGACGGCGACGTTGGTGCCGCCGCCCTGCGAGCTGAGAGAAATGCCGCCGGTGCCGGGGGTGTTGCCGGTGGTGTTGCTCGCGACCACAAAGGCCGAGGCGCCGGAGTTGAACGTGATGCTGCCGACCTGCCAAACTTCGGTGTAGTTGTTTCCGCCGGTGTTGAAGGCCAGATCTGCAAATGTGTTGGTTGAAGTCGCCCCGGTGAAAATTAGACCGGTGTTCGGGTTGGCGGTCTTGCTCGGGGCTGTATCCGGATTCCAATTAGCAGCGCCCGACCAGGTCTTGTCGCTCGAGCCGGCGCCTCCGTCCCAAGTGAACTGGGCGTGCGCGTGCGGAACCGCGATCGCCAGCGCGGCGAGGGCGACGCTCCGACGCCAATGACCGACCACGAGTTTGAGGATCGAAACTGGGGCGGGGCGGGCAAAGGTGGTCGTCATGGGTGCCGGGGACGCGCGGAAGCATTGTGATCGGCACATTTGGGTCAATGCTCAAATTGGGGTGATAACCCTAGGGATGGATCGGGTTTTGGCGGCCTATCGCGGTGACTGCGGACGGACCGGCACGGGGTGGCGTAGAGATGCGTAGCCCGGGCGGAAAGCGCACCCCTGAGTGCTTACGCACTTGGCGAAATAACACCTAGTTTGCATTTTGGGGTAGACAGGTGGGTGGTATACCCTATAGGCAGTGGTCAGTTTCATCTACTCCCGCTCCATTCCCCGCACCTCTAGGCCCAAATTTCCTATTCCCATGAAACCGAGTCTTGCTTCAACCCCCCTCGCTTCCAGTCGGCGCTGGCTCACGACCGCTTCGGTGGTTGCGCTCGGCTTTTTCGGTTTTTCGGCCGCGAACGCTCAAGAGACCGGTGGCGGTGGCACGGTGCTCTACAACCCGACCACGACCCAAATCCAGGGCCAGCTTCCCTTCTCTCAGTCCTACACACTTGTGGTGACGTCCCCTGCCACGGCCCCGGCGGTGACGACCACGTGGCAGGTTACGGTCAATTCGAAGCCCGCTTCGGTGCCGGATGCAGTCGCTCTCAGCTATGTTTCCTTCAGCAGTTCGTCGCTTTCTTTCACTGGCGGCAACCAACAGCGTCCGGTCACGGTTACGATGACGGTGCCGATGGGCGCGGTTCCCGGGTCCTATGGTTATCAGATCAAAGCCGTCGGCTGGACGGGGAACCCGCAAAATGACGGAACCTCGATCAATTCCACGGTCACCGAGCCGCCTGCGGGCACGCCTCCGACGGTCATCATTGCGGCCCCGTTGGATGGTGCGGTCATTCCTGCGGTGACCGGGTTCCCGATGACGATTCCGTTCTCCTACACCGCGACCGTCGGCGGTTTGACCCCGACGCCGATCACGAGTGTCTCGGCGGAGCTGAGCAGCGGCTCGGCCGTCAATTTCGGTTCGGTCACGGGGATCGGATCCACGAATGTGGCGGTTGCCGGCACCTTGACCGTCACGTCGCCTGGTCTGCACACTCTCACGGCCCGTGCGACCAATGCCGGCGGTTCTTCGACCGACACGAACAGCTTCACGGTTACGGTCGTAGCGCCGCCGCCGACGGTGGTGATCAACACGCCTACTCCCAACAGCACCTATTCCTATCGTGTGGGTGATGCCGCGACGGTCGTGCCATATACGTTCACGGCGACCAGCAATGCCGGTGCCGTGCGCACGCTGGTGGCAAAGGTCGACGGTGCGGTGGTTGCTTTCTCTCCGTCCGGCATCGGATCCGCGACGGCCACGGGCTCGATCAGCTTGCCCTACACGACCGCCGGGTCCCACACGCTTGAAGTCACGACGACGGACGATGTCGGCACCGCGACGGCCAACTCCAATTTCACCGTGACTGTGATTGCCCCCACGCCGGTGATCGACATCACGAACCCCACCGAGGGGCAGATCTTCGATATTCCGAGCGGTCAAACCACGACCAATGTCGCCTACCGCTTCGTCACCACCTCCAACAACGGCTTCGTGGTGGATTCGGTGAGCGCAAATCTCGGCACGAACGTTGTGAGCGGCATCTCGACCACCGGTCTCGGCACGGCCTCCGCGATCAGCACCGGCACCCTTACCGGGCTCGCCGCCGGAACCTACACTCTCACCGCCACCGGTGTGAGCGCGGGTATCAATGTCTCGGATGCGGTTCGCTTCACCGTTCGCTCCTCGGTGGTTCCCCCGAGCGTGGTGATCAACACGCCGCCCGCCGGGTCGATCTACACCCGCGTCTCGGGTGGTCCTGCTCTCCAGATTCCGCTCACGTTCACCGGCACGAGCAACACGCCCGGCGGTGTCATCACCCAGCTCCGGGCTTCGCTCGGCACGACCCAGCTGACGGTGACGCCCACCAACCTCAATACTGCGGTGGCCCAGGGCGCCGCCACGATGACGGTTTCGAATGCCGGCACCTATACAATCAGCGTGACCGCGATCGATGCCTACGGCACCGCCAGTGCGACGCGCAATTTCAGTGTCCAAGTCGTGCAGGGTAAGAATATTTGCGGCGACACGTTCTTCGATGTGGACTTCGACGGGAACGAAGACTGCGGGGAGTTCGGCCTCGGCGGCGTGACCGTGAAACTCTTCAGCGCGACGAGCCAACTGCTCGACACCAAGACGCGTGACAGCGGCGGCAACTACTCTTTCACCAATCTGGCGCCCGGCACCTACACGGTGACCGCCACGGCCCCCTCGGGCTTGAAGGGCACCACGTCGCTGAGCCGTTCGGTCACGATCAGTGCGTCGTCCGGCACGTATAACTGCAGCCAGTCGTCCACGGTCTGCGTGTCTAAGTTCGGCTTCGGTCTCGATTTTGCCGCCCTCCGTCCGATGACGGCCAATGGCTACACCATCGGTTACTGGAAGAACAATATCGACAAGGCCCTCGACTGCAAAACCGCCGGCACGCAGGTCTCCAAGGCGACGCTGACGGCCTACACCGCGAAGATCGGCGACTTCGCGCTCTCACCTTACGATTGCATTTCGATGAAGACCGCCTCCTCGACCATGGGCTACAACGGCTCCAACTCGATCTCGCTCCTCTCCAAGCAGCTGATCGCTTCGGAATACAACTACCAAAACGGTGCCTATATCAACGGCAACAAGACGCTCACGATGCTGTTTATCTGGTGGGGTGAGTATATCTTGGCGAACCCGAGCAAGTATTCGAGCAGCTATGTGATTTTCGCGAAGAACTGGTTCGACGCCTACAATAATACGCACGGCGGCGCCATCAACGGCCCGCTGGCGCCCTGAGCTGCGTCGGACCCGAATCTGATCTGCCACAAGCCGCGCGAAGCTCGCGCGGCTTTTTCTTTGGTGCCCGGGGCGGGACTCGAACCCGCACGTTCTTGCGAACAGGGGATTTTAAGTCCCCAGTGTCTACCATTTCACCACCCGGGCGGCCGACGTAGCAGCATGGAACCGGCGCTGGGACTGACCAGCAGATAAGGGACGGGGCGATCCCGGCCGCGTTGCGCTCGATTAGGCCTTGCGGGCGTCGGGTCGGGAACTTCACGGTCGACCCGGTGAAAATAGGATTTCTCGGCGGAAGCTTCGATCCGGTCCATTTTGGTCATCTGATGGCGGCCCAGGATGCCTTCGAACAATGCCAGTTGGATCGCTTGGTTCTGGTGCCGGCTGCTCAGGCGCCGCTCAAGCCCAATGACGTGCAGTCATCCGCCGACGACCGGCTGGCCATGTTGCGAGCCGCGGTGGAATGGGATCGTCGATTCGAAATTTCGGATCTCGAACTCCGGCGCGGGGGCGTGAGCTACACGATCGACTCTGCACGACACTTCCGGGCCCAATTTCCTGATGATCAACTGTATTGGATTATCGGCGGAGATCAGTTGCCCAAATTGCATCTTTGGAAGGACATCGCCGAACTCGCCACAATCGTGGAGTTCATCTTCCTGGAGCGTCCCGGCTATCCGGTGCGTGCCCGACCGGAGATCCCCGGACTCCGATTGCATCGCTGCGACGGGCACCTGTTGGCGATCAGTTCGACCGAATTGAGGGATCGGACGCGGCGGAACCTTTCGCTGGATTACTTTGTGCCCCACAAGGCTATCGTTTACATTCGCGAACGTCGCCTTTATCGGGACAACTCATGAAACCGAAAAAATCGCCAGCCTTGGATGTAGCCAAACTGTGCTGCCGGGCCCTGGATGAGAAAAAGGCGGATGCACTTACCGTCCTGGATGTTTCCGAACAGTCTTCGATTACCGATTTCCTGGTGATTGCAACGGCGACCTCGGAGCCGCACCTCCGTGCCCTTCGCACCGAACTCGAGAAAGTTCTCGATGATGCCGGCGTCCACGTGGTGGGCGCCGAGCGCGCGCAAGAGAGCGGCTGGCTCGTGATCGATGCGTTTGACGTCATGATCCATCTGTTCCTGGGGCCGACGCGCGAGCGCTACGGGTTGGAGCGCCTGTGGCGGGATTCTACTGAAATTGCCGTCTCCAAGCTCCTTGCAGCCCCCGCTAAGCGGCCGGCACCGAAGCCGAAGCCCGCTGCGCGTCGCTCCCGAAAATAGCCCGGACCCGATCATCGGGATGCCGCGCCTCCACGCGCGTCGGCGCCAATATCACCTAGGTGTGTGCTCGCTCACTACGTAGCGCACGCCGGATTTTGTCCTTGCGATGCTTATCGCAACTAACATGCTCTGCGGCCACTGCTCACTTTTGAGCGAATATCATACATAATCGTCAGTTGTTTTACTCCACCATGAAAAAGTCCGCCAACAAGGGTTTCACCCTCGTCGAAATCATGATCGTTGTCGTCATCATCGGCCTCTTGGCCGCGATGGCGATTCCTGCCTTCCAAAAGGTCCGCGTTGCCTCCCAGGATAAGGCCGTTTTGAACAATGCCCGCCAGATGGCTGCCGCGGCTGACCAGTATTACCTCGAGAATGGCGCCACGTTCGCTGCTTCCAGCTCCCTCGTCGGCCCGACGAGCTACGTGAAGGCGCTGAACACCGTGGCCAGCGAGTCCTATCCGGCCAACTATACCCAGGGTATCACGATCACGATCACGGGTATCGCCAACGCCCGCACGATCACCTACGCTCCCTGATTGCGTCTGAGTTGATTTCATTCGAAACCGCCCGAGTTCCTCCGGGCGGTTTTTTGTTACCTCTAACCGGGCTGGAGCCCTTTGCGTGCCCGTGCCCCTCAGGACGCGCATGCGATGCCGCTGCGTTCCGTAGCTACTCGCATTCGCTTCCTGGAGCCGGCGCGCCGGAGGGCATTTGACGTTCCTCCCAAGTCGCATCCATGAGAACACCACTTCAGGTCAGGTCGGGATTCACGCTCGTGGAGATCATGATTGTCGTCGTCATCATCGGGATGTTGGCGGCACTCGCGATCCCCGCTTTCAACAAGGTTCGCACTTCGTCGCAGGACAAGGCCGTGCTCAACAATGCCCGGCAGATGTCGGCGGCGGCGGATCAGTATTTTCTCGAGAACGGTGCCACGTTCGTCGCTTCCACCAATTTGCTGGGGGCGACGAATTACGTGAAGTCGTTGAACACCGTTTCGAGCGAAACGTATCCGTCCTTCTACACACAGGGCATCACCGTGACCATCGTGGGCGTCGCAAACTCCCGCACGATCACGTTCGCTCCCTAAACCTCATCCGGACCGGGTCGCGGAAAAACTCCGCCACCCGGTCCGCCTATTTTTCCGCGGACAACTCGGGCGGGCGGCCGGCGCCGGTGGCGCCTTGACGCCGTCCGATGTCCGGCGGGTAGTTTCCACCGATGTCTTCAGCCGCTTTCGCCCCGAGCCTGCGCGACCGACGATTCGTTTGCCTCGTGGCTTCGATCGTGGGGTCGATCGCATTGGCGTTTGTGCTGGTGCCGGACAAGGCGGCGGTCGCGCTCGTTTCCCATGCGGGCTTTTGGTTCGTGCTGGCGGCGTTTGGCCTGTGGCTGCAGGCGTTGTGGCGCACGTTTCGCTCCGATTCGACGCGAGATCGGTTGCGCCGGATCGACTGGGCTTCGGTCGCAGTGGTCGCTCTGGGCGGCACCGTCCTGCTCGCGCACGAGGAGTTCGGTTTCAAAATCGTGATGGACGAGCTCATGTTGCTCGGCACCTCGATGAGCATGCACCTCGACAAGACGGTGCTGACCCCGCTGCGGGGAAACGACATCCAAGGTGCGTTCATGATCGTGGAGGGAATCGTGGACAAGCGGCCGCTGTTTTTCCCGTTCCTGGTCTCCCTGCTCCACGATGTCGCGGGCTACCGCCCGGAGAACGCATTCGTGCTGAACGGCGTGCTGACGTTCGTCTTTCTGGGGCTGGCCTGCGCGCTGGGCCGGATGCTGGCGGGCCGGCTTGCCGGCTGGCTGGCCGTCGTGCTGTTGGCGGGATTGCCCCTGCTCGGCCACAACGCGACGGGGGGTGGTTTCGAGCTGCTGAACCTTGTGATGATTCTCGCCACGCTGCTGCTCGGCGTGCGTTACCTCGAGCGGCGGGACGCGGACGCGCTCACGGCATTCTGCTACGCGGGGTTGCTGTTGGCGCAGGTGCGTTACGAGTCGGTGATCTACCTGCTGCCGGTGGCGTTGGTGGTGTGCGTGGGGTGGTGGCGCGACGGGCGGGTGACGGTGTCTTGGCCGCTGGTCGCGGCGCCGTTGCTGATGGTGCATTATCCGTTGCAGCACCGAATTTTCGACCTGCGCGCATCGGCGTGGGAGATGTTCAGCAAACCGGGTTACACGGAACCGTTTTCTGCGGCCTACATCCCGGAGAACCTGGTGCACGCGCTGAAGTTTTTCTTTGCCAAACCGGCCGACCAGCCGAACTCGCTGGTGCTCTCGGTGCTCGGCTGCATCGCGGTGCCGTTCTTCGCGCTGCTGGTCGTGAAGCGGCTGCGGGCGCTGCGCGACGAGGGGCCGGCGAGCGCGGCGGTGACGCTCTTCAGCGTGGGCTTCGCGCTGCAGTTCACGCTCATGATGTTTTATTTCTGGGGCAAGTTCGACGACGTCGTGATCCGGCGGCTGAGCCTGCCGACGCATCTCGGGATGGTGGTCGCGGTATTGGCCGTGCTGCC
>JACCDX011277948.1_pt1 | contig 20566 bp, 21 predicted proteins | sample 7449681 | NCBI WGS metagenome assembly JACCDX01 (sample SAMN15323450, study PRJNA562643) | freshwater metagenome | isolation source: river surface water | place: USA:Blue River Watershed | collected 2017-08-18
CACCAGATTACCGATATGGGCACCAACCAAACTGCCAGCGAGCGGCCCGATCGGACCGAGCACAGGCGAGCTTAAAGCACCCACTGCGGCGCCGACCATGCCGCCACCTGCCATTCCCTCCACCGTGCCGCTCGTCGTCGATTCCGCGCCGACTGATTTATCGTGATCGCCGCCAAGAAGGAAGCGCGCATGTTGCCCTGCAGGCGCCAGATAAAAGCTGCTGATCTGGTCCGCAGGAAAACCTGCAGCACGCAAACGGTTTGTCGCTGCAGCGATCTGAGATTGTTCATCGAATCGCCCGGCAATAATCGTCCCCATTCCTACCCCCAAAAGACAAATTCATTTCAACACAAATAGGAGAAAAACTACCGGCACAAAGTTCAAACGAAGGACGCACCGCCACCAGAAATACAAGGGAACTGAAGCACGCTGCCGGCTTCAAAACCGTATGACACATCAACCCGAATCCACTGCCACTCTGCGCATTCCGGTCATCGAAGAAATCGTGCATGTGGAAAAGCACGCGACGGATACCGGACGTGGAGTTCGCCTGCACAAAGCAGTCTCAGAAGAGGTGTGGCATATCGAAGATACGCTGCAACAGCAAGTGCTGGATATGACCCGTGTGCCCGTCAATGTCTGGGTTGCGGCAGATGCCCTTCCCGTGCAACGACAGGATGGGCCAACGCTGATCATTCCTGTTCTGGAAGAAGTACTGGTTCTCGAAAAACGAATTCGTCTGAAAGAAGAGATTCGAATCACTGTCAATACTGAAACTCATCAAACCAGCGAACGCATTGTGCTCCGCAAAGAGCAAGTCAGTGCGGAGCGATTCGATGAACCTGCTGCTAGTCCGTCCGCATCTTATGAAGGAGAGCAAAATGACTGACACTGTCGTGGCTGTTTTTGATGAATACGGTCAGGCCCAGAGTGCAATAGATGCCTTATTCAATGAAGGCTTTAGCCGCAGCACTGTCAAGCTGAGCCCGGCAGATGAAAGAACCACCACTCGCCAAGAAGCATTGCGCTCGCGGCAGTCAAACACCGATCAAAGCAGCGGCTGGAGTATCGGCGACTTCTTCCGGTCCTTGTTTGGTACCGATCAGGATCAGCATGGTGATGATGCCGGGCTGTATGCCGAGGCCATGCGACGTGGCAGCTATTTGCTAGCCGTTGAAGCCGATTCGGCTCAGAAGGCGCATCGCGCAGCCGATATCATGCATCAATTTAATGCGGTCGATATCCATCAGCGTGCCAGTGGGTGGCGCAGCAGCGGGTGGACCGGCTATCAGAGCGATGCGCCTGTTCTGACGGCCGAGGAAATCAGACGTGATCGTGAAGGATACAGCCGGTCCACTGTGGCCAGCATTCCCCAGACAACGTCATCCGGCGAACAGCCGGCATCGGCCACCCTGCCAGTCATCGAAGAGCAGCTGCAAGTCGGCAAACGCGTCGTACAGCGTGGCGGCGTGCGCATTTATAGTCACATCACGGAAACACCAGTCGAGGAGTGGGTGCAGCTGCGGGAGGAGCACGTCACAATTGAGCGCACGCCCGTAAATCAGCCGGCAAGTGCGGCGGACATTGATGCGTTCAAGGAAGGCACGATCGAAGTACGTGAATCCGCTGAAGAAGCCGTGGTAGGCAAGACCGCGCGCGTCGTCGAAGAGGTTCGAATTGGCAAGGAAGTAACCGAGCATACCGAGAAAATCAAAGATACCGTGCGCCGCACCGATGTGGATGTTGAAGCCATGGGGAATAAAGGCGGCAAGGTATCCGATGACGTATTCCGCCAGCACTGGCAAAGTAACTATGCGGGCAGCGGTCGATATGAAGACTATGCGCACGCATATCGATACGGCGCATCACTGGCCGGAAACAAGCAATATCAGGGCTATCGCTGGGATGAGCTGGAGCCACGCATACGCAGCGAATGGGAGGCCGCCCATGCGGGCAGCCCCTGGGATCACACACGGCAGGCTGTGCGTTACGGCTGGGAGAGCACGTCCGGTAACTGAAGAAATGATTTACTGCAGCGGCGCATCCAGCTGGCCTTCATCGGCCAGCTGGCGAATCATGCGTATCGTGTCGATATCGGATTCCTTGTAGGCTTCGCGCCGGAATTCGTTATAGAACGACTCCTCATCGGTCTCTGCGGACACCTGATGATCGTCATACGCAAACCGGACGAACAGCGCGCCAGGTTGTGGTTCCTCGATGGTCATGATCAGATCAGAAGCCGGTATATCGTTTTGCTGCGGCACGTGATAGTGCACTTGTTCCCGTGGCTGAAATCTGACTTCATCAAGCACCTGCAATTTTCCAAAATGCAGCGTGCGCGAGAGTGCGTCGGCCGAGCGAGCGGTAATTTCGCAACTGTCCAGCCCGATCAGAAACAGTGTCGGACGCTCCGCGCGCAACACCAGTCCACGCCAGAGCTGGTCGCGGCTGAGCGGTGCAATCAGTGGATTGCCCGGTGTATTAATTTCGATCAGGTGCGTGAATTTCATTGGAAGCCATCATGATGCAACACCACTTTATCATGCCCGCGCCCGGGAGTTTCGATACAATGGCGCGCTTGCCTCAATGCCTCGCGCGAACATCTTCATGCAGCACGGACTCAATACCCCCCAGCGTACCGCGGTCAACTATATCGATGGCCCTTGCCTCGTGTTGGCCGGCGCCGGGTCCGGCAAGACGCGGGTCATCACGCAAAAGATCGTTCAGCTGATCGAGTCCTGCGGCTACGAACCTAAAAACATTGCCGCACTGACTTTTACCAACAAGGCCGCCCTGGAAATGCGCGAGCGGGTAGGCAAACTGCTGCGTGAGCCCGGACAAGCCAAGCAACTCACCGTCTCGACCTTTCACTCGCTGGGCGTACATATCCTGCGTCGCGAGGCGCAGGCGCTCGGACTCAAGGAGCGTTTCTCGATCATGGACAGTGCCGACTGCTTCGCGATCGTGCAGGATTTATCGGCCACCACCGACAAGGCCGTTATTCGACGCATTCAGCAGGCGATGTCATTGTGGAAGAATGCGTTGCTCACGCCAGATCAGGCGCTGGCGCAGGCCACAACGGAAGATGACGCTCAGGCTGCTCGTATCTACCGCAATTATGTTGCGACGCTGTCGAGCTATCAGGCAGTCGATTTTGATGATCTCATTCGCCTACCCGTCGAACTGTTTCGCCAGGATGAAGCGGCGCGCGATCGCTGGCAACGTCGGCTGCGCTATCTCTTACTGGATGAATATCAGGACACCAATACCTGCCAGTACGAACTCGTGAAATTGCTGGTGACCGGACCCGGCAAGAAACCGATGTTTACCGCCGTCGGCGACGATGATCAGGCCATTTACGCATGGCGCGGCGCGACTATGGAGAATTTGCGTACGCTTCAGGAAGATTTTCCGGATCTGAAGCTGATCAAGCTCGAGCAAAATTACCGCTCAAGCACACGCATCCTTCAGGCAGCCAATGCGGTCATTGCCAACAATCCCAAGCTTTTTGAAAAATCACTCTGGTCCGAACATGGTGCCGGCGATCCTGTCAAAGTGCTGGCGATGGAAGATGATGAAGCTGAGGCCGATCAGGTCGTCATCATGCTCTCGGCGCACAAGTTCGAGCGCCGCGCCAAATTTTCAGATTACGCGATTCTTTATCGCGGCAATCACCAGTCCCGTGCGCTGGAAAAGGCGCTGCGTAGAGAGCGCATTCCGTATGTGATGTCCGGCGGACAAAGTTTTTTTGATCGCGCCGAAATTAAGGACATCATCAGTTATCTGCGACTTATTGCTAATGCCGACGATGATCCGGCATTCATCCGCGCGGTGACCACACCGCGTCGCGGCATTGGTCAGGCAACACTCGAAGTGCTGGGCGAATTTTCCCGCCAGTGGCAATGCTCGTTGTTCGAGGCTGTTTTCAAAGGTGGCATTGAAGCGCGTCTGAACGAACGCCAGCTCTCGCCCTTGCGCGAATTCTGCGATTTCATCAATCAGCTCGAAGCGCGTGCAAGCCGTGTCGGTGCGGCGGGCACGGGTGAAAATGCCGGCGCAGTGCTCGACGACATGATGAAGGCGATCGACTATGAGCCCTACCTCTATGCGACCTTCGATGACAAACAGGCTCAGGAAAAATGGCAGAACGTGCTCGACTTCACCAGCTGGCTGAAAGAAAAGGGCAGCGGCGGCCGGAATGCCGATGGACCCGAAAAATCGCTGCTCGAGCTGACCCAGATGGTGGCGCTGATGAGCATGCTGGAAGGTCGTGATCAGGAACCGGATGCGGTACGCCTGTCCACGCTGCACGCCGCCAAGGGACTGGAGTTCGGTCATGTGTTCATGGTCGGCGTCGAGGAGGGCATCCTCCCGCACAAGGGCGATCCCGATGCGCCTGCCGAACTGCTGGCACAACGGATCGAAGAAGAGCGCCGTCTCATGTATGTCGGCATCACCCGCGCGCAACGCAGTCTGACTCTCACCTGGTGCAAGAAGCGCAAGCGCGCACGCGACAGCATGCCCTGTGAACCCTCGCGCTTCATCAAGGAAATGCGTTTGGATGAAGGTGATGCTTTGCCCTCCGAAGACGAAGTCATGACCCCCCAGGACCGCCTCGCAGGACTCAAAGCCTTGCTGCAAAAGCCCAGGGCGGCCTGAACGATGCCCGATCGCGGCAAATCCGGGGGTGGCTTCCGCAATCCCCACAACCTCCCCGTCAAAGTCTGCGCGCACTGTGCACGACCATTTACCTGGCGAAAAAAATGGGCAGCGAACTGGTCAGACGTCCGATATTGCTCCGATGCCTGCCGCAAACTCGGCGGTCGGTCAGTCGGGACGGACGCCTGATTCAATCAGATCTGTTTTAGCCCGGTAAGTCCCTCGCCGAAAAGTCCGATTTGGCGCAATACCGCAGCAACAGGTGCCTTTCTTCTGAAAATAACTATGTTAATATTTTCCTCAGAAAGGATGACCGCATGCTCTCTTCTGCTGAACAAACACATGATTACGTCGATGCAGCACAAAAAAGTACAGTGCTGACCAAGGCCGTGGCACGCGCGGCCGGCAATCTGGGCTTGCCTCGCAGTCTGCTGGCGCGCGTGCTCGGCGTCAGTCCGGCAACGGTGACCCGTATTTATTCGGGTGACTATCAGCTCGATCCGGGTCGCAAGGAATGGGAGTTCGGTTTGCTGCTGGTGCGCATGTTTCGCGCGCTGGATGCGCTGGTGGCGGATGAGCCAGGCGCGCGCGCCTGGTTGTCCAGCGAAAATCGCGCGCTGCAGGCGCGTCCGATCGACCTGATCGCTCAGACGGAAGGATTGGTGCGTGTCGTTCACTACCTGGACGCCTCTCGCGCTGCAGTCTAGCGCACGCCGCTGGCAGGGCAATGTCTGGCGCGTCGTTGACGCCCAGTACACGGCTGGCGCCATGAAGCTGGTGGACAGTCGGGAAGAGCAGGACATTCTTGATCGTCTGCTGCTCTCACGGCAGCCTGCTTTGCCGGAGGTCTTTTCCCATCTGCATCCCTTGCTCGCGGCACCCTTTCGTACGCATCCGCTGCGCACGGGTTCGCGTTTTCGCGCAGCGACCGATCCCGGTGTTTTCTATGGCGCGCTTGCGGTCGATACAGCGTGCGCCGAGCAAGGGTACTGGCGCTGGAAATTTCTTAATGATTCGATTGATCTGGCCGAACTTGCGCCGGTCGCTCATACCGCGTTCAAAAGCGATATCGCAACACAAGCGATCGATTTGCGCGAGCGGCTGTTTGCTCGCGATACGGGTCAGTGGATGCACAAAACCAGTTACAGCGCGACACAGGCCTTAGCGCGCAGCGCGCGTACGGCCAATCTCGGCGCGATTCGTTATGCTTCGGTGCGTGACCCTGCGCAGGGCGAGTGCCTTGCACTGCTCACCCCCGCCGGATTTGCATCACCGCAGCCGCACCCGGTGCGGGAAACCTGGTGGTTGCGCGTCAGGCGCGACGAAGTGGTGTGGCGGTGTGAACAACGTTCGCTGGTATTCTCCGCCGAACCCTGGCAATCCAACCAATGAAAGCATGACCATGGAATTGATTGAACGACTGGAAAATCTCGAAATTCAGCTGGCCAGTCAGGATGACCTGCTCGACACACTGAATCAGACGATTTATCGTCAGCAGAAAAAAATCGATGAGCTCGATGCGCTCTGCGCCGCACTCGCCCGACGGATCACCGAATTCCCCACACAGGTAAGCGGCGCACTGCCGCACGAAAAGCCGCCGCATTACTGAGCAAGCGCTGATTAAATAAAACCGGACACTTTTTCGGGTTTGGCAATGGCGCAAAACCCTTCATTTATCATAGCCCTGCGTCGCACAGCTGCGCTGGCTCGCCACAAAATATAGATTTATTCAGCGTTTCCCTGATGATGAACGAAAAAATTCTCGCCTCATTGCGCACTGAACTCAATGAGCAAACAGCGCAAATGCACTGGAGCGAACTGCAACGCTATTTCGCAGGCGGTTCGTTGATCAGCGTCGCACCCGAACTTGATCTGATCGACGCCGGCGCGCGCATTGCCGCCGATGACAAGGCCAGTGTGCAGGACTGGATGAACGCCGGACTCCTGCATCGCGTCAGCGACGCGCAGGCCACGCAATGGCTGGCCCAGAATGCACTGCTGTGGACCGTCGTCGTCAAGCCCTGGATTCTCGTTCAGCACGAACGACGATTGCCGCCGGCGTCAGCGCAATGATTTACCAACACCCGGGACGAGCTGCCGTATGAGCCTCAGCTGGTTCTTCACCAATCTGATGGCGGCATTGGTATTGCCGCCACTGTCGCTGGTTGTGCTGGGCTTGTTGGGCTGGCGATTGTCAAAGCGTTTCCGGTTGGTGGGACAGATCATCGTTGGCCTCGCCGTCTTGCTGCTGCTGATCTTGTCCACGGCGGCCGGCTCGCGTTTGCTGGTAGCGCCGCTGGAGAGTCGGTCTCTGCCGGTGGCAAATCCTGCCCTGGCTGATGCCCAGGCGATTGTGATTCTCGGTGGCGGCCGCTCATTCGCGGCGCCGGAAGATGGCGATCGCGATCAGCCCGGAACGCAGACGCTGGCGAGGCTGCGACATGGCGCACGCGTGTACCGCGCCACACGTTTGCCTGTACTGGTCAGTGGTGGCGCACCCGACAGAGGTGGCGAGAGTGAAGCGGCGGTGATGGCGCGGGCACTGCGCGAAGATTTTCAGATACCGGTGCGCTGGACTGAGGATACCTCCGAGAATACCGCACAAAATGCAGCGCATGCAGCAAAGCAGTTGCGGGAGGTCGGTATCCAGCGCGTACTACTGGTGACTGACGCAATCCACATGCCGCGCGCGATGCAGATATTTTCGACAACGGGTCTGTCCGTGATTGCTGCGCCAACGGATTTTTTATCCACAAAGACCTTATCGGCAGAGGATTTTATTCCGAACCCCAGATTTTTGAGGCACAGCCATTACGCACTGCACGAGTGGATAGGCATGCTTTGGTACAAACTCAGGTACCACTGAGGAATCTCTACGGCGACTTTTGTCAGCGTCTTTTGGAGACAAGCCGGTCGTGACGAGACTCAAATATTATCCGCCAATAAAAAATCCCGGCGGGTGAATCACGAGCCGGGATCTTGTTAGGCGCAGGCGACGGTTTATTTCGCCTTGGCCTCAGGCTCCTTGAGCTTTCCGCCGCTGGCATTAGCCATATGCACCACTGCGCGAGCGACTTCGAGATCATCCAGATCCGGATTACCGCCTTTGGCAGGCATACCGCGTATGCCTTTGATCGCATGCGATACCAGCGTGTCGTAGCCCTGGGCGATGCGCTTGGACCAGGCGCCGCTGTCGCCTACTTTCGGAGCGCCCGCAGCGCCGCTGCCATGGCAGGCCACGCAGGCGGCGTTGTAGACTTCGGCGCCCGCTTTGAGCTGGCGAGGCGCGCTTGCATCGACCAGTGTGAAGCCCTCATCGGCCACCGGTTTCAGACGTGCCGCCACTGCTTCAGGCGATTGCGAGTTTGAACCTGCACCCGTTTTAGGGGTACCACCCACATACACCACGAGCAGTACGATGACAATAATCGGAACAGCAAAGCCGGCGATGACGGCCGCAATTAATTGCTGTGGTGTTTTGATCAGGGATTCGTGCTCGTGGTGCGCGTCGCTCATGATGTCCTCAAAAAAAAGCCTGTTTTCACAGATACTCTCGGAGAGCCTGTGACCGCCCGGCCGGGCTGGCTACCAATGACAAGGCCGTGATTATAGACGAAGCGCCACAGTTTGGCCCCGAGCTGCCCGCCGCTTCATGGACTGCCTGACCGAAACCCGGTATCCTTGCCGGTCTTCTGAAGTACCCAGACCGCGCGGCTGTAGCTCAGTGGATAGAGTATTGGCCTCCGAAGCCAAGGGTCGCTGGTTCGATTCCAGCCAGCCGCGCCAAATTCATTCCGTCCTTTCCTGACCATTCGCCCCGTCCCTTCGCTCATCAGTTTGCGGGCAGGCTCTCACCATCCGCTGTTTCCAAAGTGAGATCTGGCATAGGTTCAGGGTTTTGTTGAAGCCCGCATCAGCCTGAAACGAAAAGGCTGGGCCGTGTCGCTGATATCGACATCGATCAGCACGGCATCGGCGCTGCGTTCGCCCGGCACGACCACACGTATCAGCTGGCTGAGCGGCTTGCCACTGGCATCCTTCAACGGCCTGTCGGTCAAATACTGGTGCGTGTCGCCCTGAATCAGAAGGACCGGCTTTCCCCAGGCAGTAACTTCCTCCACCAGTGAAGCATTCCAGCGCACGAATCCGGAACCTTTTTTGGGTTCACCGAAAAATGTATCTGCCTGCATGGCAAACACGATGGCTGCGTCCTTGTTGGCCTTTGCCTCTGCAAACGTTTCGCGCAGCCACGCGATGTTGGCGTGTTCGCGGTCCGGAAATTCGACCGTAGAAGGCAGTCCGGGTTGAAGATTATTGTTTGACCCCACCAGATGAAGGGTTGCAAACCTTACCCCGCCGTGTGACCAGCGACGATTTTCGGGAAAGGATGCAAATGACTTTTGGGCTGACTGTACCTGCAGCGTCAGTCGCTGTTTGCCCAGGCTGTCGGGGGACGAAAAAAACAGCTGCCGGATTTTTGCGAGTCGCTCCAGCGGATCGTATTGACCATTACTGATGCGGTGACAGTCGGTCCATTCATTGTCACCGGGGGTATAAATTAGTGCGCGATCAAATTGTTCAAATAACTGGCGTACCTGAATAAAGGTTTCATCTGAGCAGACCGTGCTGCCCGATTTGATATCGCCTACGTGAATAGTGAATGCCGGTGATTGACGATTGAGCTGGTGAATCAGCGCAGCGAAATCTTCATGAGGTCCGTAGGGCACGTCGCCGATGGCCGCGAAGGTGAATGCCTGCGCATGGGCGCCGATCACCAGCGACAATCCGCTGGCACCGACGAGCGCACGAACGAATCTGCAAACCGACATCAGCGAGCCCCCAGGATGGTGTCCGGCATCGGATTGATGCCGTAACGGCCGGCTGATTCTATCGGAGTTTCAGAACCGATAGCCCAGCATGAAGCGACCCACCGTCGATAGGGGGCGCATGTTTTCCGTGCTGAAGGCTGCCGTGTCGGCCGGGTCCCCCCTGCTGGCCGAAAACTGATTGAATCGGATTTTTTCCACCTCCACCCGCACAAACCAGTTTTTTTCGATGGTGGTTTGCAAGCCCAGTCCGAGACCGGTGCCGCTCAGGTCACCGCCACCGGAAAACGAGGTGACGGTATCGCAGCTTAAGAAGCAGTCGATGTACAGATCGGAGCGACCAGTCATAGAACCCTTGTGATGCGAAAGGGACAGATAGGCCAGCGTGGCGTCACTCAGGCGCAGCGCGGGTTTTATCGCGAAAAACCACTCCCGCCTGAATTGCCACTCCCGATCGATTTGGCTGTAATCTCCGTTGTTTGCGATGAGCAAAGCGCCCGTGCTGAAGCGCGTGTTGGCGCCCGTATCCTTACCGGTTTCCACCATGACCAGATACTTGGGGCTTAGGGGATAGGCATAGCCAATGGCGATGGTTTCGCCAAACCCGCTCCTACCCGCGTCCGTGAGCAAGGCCGAGAGCGAGCTGTCCTGACCGACCAGGCCGAAATCCTCGGCGGTAGTTGCATTAAATGCCTTCCCGGCGACGAGGTAAATACCGGGCTTGTCGAAGGCAAAGACAAAGACTGGCAGTATCGTGCCCAAGCTTAGTAGAACGGCGAGGAAGTTTTTCCGATTCATCATGCTCATCCCGAATTAGTTATCGAGATGGCAATTTATCACCGTGCTAAGGCGCAGCCGATACCAGCAATGCGCTATTGCTGGTGGCTTTCAAACCGACTGACGCTCCGGCGTGGCAAGCCGTTAAGTTTTCGTGCTCAGCGGAGAAAAGGGATTGGCCGGACGCCGCTTGCTGCGCATAAGATCAGCCAGACGACCCAGATAATTCCGGCATTGAACATAGTCCCCCGGCATCGCGGCGAGACAATCCAGTCTTGCGCGCGCGAAGTCCGCATCACCCACGATGGCGACTGGCCACGCGATGTAGCGGTTGAGCAGAGCCTCTACCCGAGGCCAGCTCGCGAGCTGTGCATCCCATTCTGTTCGACTCAGTTTCAGCAAATTGTCGAGCGGTGCCGGATCACGATACGGCAGTTGATTCAGCGTGCGAAACAGGGTCGGTGCTTGCTGACGATTGCTGTCGACAAGACGGTCGATATCAGCGAGATGCAATCGGCAAGCGATTTCGGTTTTTGAGTGATGGCAGGTATCGCGAATATTCGCAAACACTTTGGATACCGGATACAGTGAAAAATGATCGGGCAGATATCGGCCGATCACATCGTGTATCCAGTCCCAATGTTCTGTCAGCGCGGACTGCAATGTGGCGGCGTCCTGTCGGGCGAGCGCATCAAGTATCGCCGTGCCTTTGAAAGACAATTGCGCAGGTCGTAATAGTACGGGTAATGGCGGATTGCTCGGCGTCGGTGCAGCACGTTTCTGTTTCATCAGGAATGACAGAAAATCCATGTACAAACGACACGCGGCAGGCTCGCGCTGTCGCGTACAGCGCTGACGGAGAATGCTGAACAACAAGGACGAGGGCGTTATCTCTACGCCTGCGGGAATGTAAAGCTCCAGCGTTCGCAGCGTTCGCGGCCAGTCACGTTGAAGACTGTTGTTAAATGAAATTTCATCGCGCGCCAGTAACTCCTCTAGCGGTCGCGGATCCTGATAGGGTAGTTCGGCCAGCGACAGTGTTTGTGCTGCTACTGGTAATACATAAAACCCGGTCAGACAAAGTACCGAGGCCAGTACCCCGCGTCGAATCAGCCAGCTCATTTTTATCGCCCGCTCAAAGAGGTGGATACCTCATATTCCCCTGAGCACACCAGCGAAGTATTGAGCCGAGCTAAGTGTCTGTTTGAAAATCTACTGCGCGACCTGATTTCAAACAGACACTAAGAGCCTGATGCGGAGGGTCGTGTCACAAGATTCGGATAAAGCTCATCGAGAATCGCAGCGCCATGCTCCAGCACAAAATAACGAAAGGCTTCTGCCGACGGCGAGGGATTGCCGCGGTTTAGCGCCACGACATGCCAGGCGCGCGAAATCGGTGTGTCATCAATATCCAGCACGGCAATCTTGCCGTAGGTTTTTTCCAGACCAACCGTATGCAGTGAGACAAAAGAAATGCCAAGGTTAGCCATCACTGCCTGCTTGATACTTTCTGTCGAAGACATTTCCATCGACACACGCGGTGTCAGGCCACGGTCCTGTAAAAACCGCTCCATAATCACCCGCGTGCCCGAGCCTTCTTCGCGCGAAATCAGTTCGACCTGATTGAGTGCCACCGCAGAAATGCTTTGCTGGCCCGCGAGAGGATGCTCCGGGCTGGCAATGAAAGCGTGCGGGTGCGGCGCGAAAGCTTCAATCCGAGTGTCAAGATCGGCGGGCGTGCGACCCATGATCGCAATATCGATATCGCCATCTCTGAGCATCTCCACCATCTGATCGCGATTACGCACCTCGATCTTGATCTGTAGTCCGAAGTGTTCTTCGCGAAAGCGCGAGAGCAGTTGCGGCACAAAATATTTTGCCGTGCTCACCAGCCCGATTTTCAGTGTGCCGCCTTGGGTGCCCCGCAGCTTCGAGAGCATGACTTCGGCTTCGCGCAGATTCAGCGCGACCCGCTTTACATAGACCAGAAAGTACTCGCCCGCTGTCGTCAGCTCCACCCGTCGGCCGATCCGGGAGAACAGCGCGACCCCCAAATCACCCTCAAGTTCTTTAATTTGCATCGAAATCGCCGGTGCGGTCAGATTTAATTCTGTTGCTGCTTTACTAAAACTGGCGTGTCGTGCTGCACTCAGAAAAATGCGTAATTGGCGCATGCTCAGGTTTCTGAGCAGTTTTAGACTTTTCATAAGATAAACAGATAAGAATATCTGATGGGTTAACAAATGATAGGTGAATATACCTTAACAGATGAAATCTATACATTCCAGTCACTGCTTGCTCTAATGCGTTCATTCTTGACCAACATTGTTCATTGTTGTGCGGACAAGGATAAAAAACAACGCGCCGGCATGCATCCCGCCTCAGAGGCGCTTAACAGGAGACTGCAATGAACAAACCCGCCGAAGGTCGTATCACCGACATGAAAGAGCGCTACAAAGGTGGCGTTCTGAAGTACGCGCAAATGGGCTACTGGCGCCCGGACTATGAGCCCAAAGAAACCGACATGATCTGCGTCTTCCGCATCACGCCCCAGGAAGGTGTGGATGCCGTCGAAGCCGCTGCCGCAGTCGCCGGTGAATCATCGACCGCAACATGGACCGTCGTGTGGACCGACTTGCTGACCGCGCATGAAAATTATCAGGCCAAGGCATACCGTGTCGATCCCGTTCCCGGCACCGGTCCCGGCACCGACAAAGAGCAGCAGTACTTCGCCTACATTGCCTACGACATCATTTTGTTCGAAGAGGGCTCGATTGCCAACGTCACCGCATCCCTGATCGGTAACGTGTTTTCGTTCAAGCCACTCAAAGCCGGTCGTCTCGAAGATATTCGTGTGCCGGTCGCTTATGTGAAAACGTTCAAAGGCCCGCCCACCGGCATCATCGTTGAGCGCGAGCGTCTCGACAAATTCGGTCGCCCGTTGCTGGGTGCCACGATGAAGCCGAAGCTGGGCCTCTCCGGAAAAAACTATGGTCGCGTTGTTTATGAAGGTCTGACCGGTGGTCTGGATTTCACCAAGGATGACGAGAACATCAACAGCCAGCCGTTCATGCACTGGCGTGATCGCTTCCTGTTTTGCATGGAAGCCGTCAACAAAGCCCAGGCTAATACCGGCGAAATCAAAGGCCACTACCTCAACGTGACGGCTGCTGACATGGAAGAGATGTATCGCCGTGCCGAATTTGCCAAGTCACTGGGTTCGAACATCATCATGATCGATCTGATCGTCGGCTGGACTGCAATCCAGTCGATGTCGAACTGGTCGCGTCAGAACGACATGATTTTGCACATGCACCGTGCCGGTCACGGCACCTACACCCGCCAGAAAAATCATGGCGTGTCATTCCGCGTCATGGCGAAGTGGCTGCGTCTGGCCGGTGTGGATCACCTGCATGCAGGCACCGCAGTGGGCAAGCTCGAAGGCGATCCGATGACCGTCCAGGGCTACTACAACGTTTGCCGCGAAACCTACAACAAGCAGGATCTGTCGCGCGGACTGTTTTTCGATCAGGACTGGTGCGACATGAAAAAAGTCATGCCGGTCGCCTCGGGTGGCATCCACGTCGGTCAGATGCACCAGCTTATCGATTTATTTGGTGATGACGTGGTGCTCCAGTTCGGCGGCGGCACGATTGGCCACCCGGCGGGTATTCAGGCCGGCGCGATTGCCAATCGTGTGGGTCTCGAAGTCATGGTCAAAGCGCGCAACGAAGGCAAGGACATCATCAACGAAGGTCCGGCCATTCTGAAAAACGCTGCCAAGAACTGCAAGCCGCTCGAGCAGGCACTGGAGACATGGAAAGACGTGTCTTTCAACTACACCTCGACCGATACACCGGACTTTGTCGCGACCCCGACCGCGTCGTAAATCAGACACCTTTCAAGGAGCATCCTCATGCGCATCACACAAGGGCAATTTTCCTTCCTGCCGGATCTGACCGACGACGAGATCCGAGCCCAAATCGATTACGCCATCAGCAAAGGCTGGGCGGTTTCGGTCGAATGGACCGACGACCCGCATCCGCGTAACTGCTACTGGACCATGTGGGATATCCCCATGTTTCAGATCAAGGATGGTGCCGCGGCATTGTACGAAGTCAATGCCTGCCGCAAAGCCAATCCCGACGTCTATATCAAGGTCAATGCGTTTGACAGCACCCGCGGCGTCGAATCCATGGTCATGAGTTTCCTCGTACAGCGACCAAAACACGAACCAGGTTTTGCCTTGCAGCGTACTGAAGAGGCCGGTCGCACCATTCGTTACACCACAATCAGCTATGCCACCCAGCGTCCGAGTGGCGAGCGTTACTCTTCTTAAGACCGGAGACCCATCATGAATGCGTCCGCCTCGCCTGCCTCGATCGACCTGCAACAAATCCTGCGTGACGCCGAGGTACAGCCAGTTATTGATCAGCTCGAAAACGAGCTGATCGGTCTGGCGCCGGTGAAGGCGCGTATTCGGGAGATTGCTGCCTTTCTCGTCGTCTCGCGCGCGCGCGCGGCGATGGGTCTGGAGGCTGCCACGCCCAGCTTGCATATGTGCTTCACCGGTAATCCCGGTACGGGAAAAACCACCGTCGCCCTGCGCATGGCAGAAATCCTGCACCGCTTGGGTTATGTGCGCAAAGGTCATGTTGTTTCGGTCACGCGCGATGATCTGGTGGGCCAGTACATCGGCCACACGGCGCCCAAGACCAAGGAAATTCTGAAAAAAGCGATGGGCGGTGTGCTCTTCATCGACGAGGCTTATTACCTTTATCGCCCCGAAAATGAACGCGACTACGGACAGGAAGCGATCGAAATCCTGTTGCAGGTGATGGAGAATCACCGCGACGATTTGGTCGTAATCCTTGCTGGCTACAAGGACCGGATGGATACCTTCTTCCAGTCCAACCCCGGCATGTCGTCCCGCATTGCGCACCATATCGATTTCCCCGACTACGGCGAACCCGAGCTAGTGCAAATCGCCGGAAAGATGGTCAGCGCCATGAATTACCGCCTTGATGACGAAGCGACCGCCGCCATCGATGAATACATTCGCTTGCGTCGGCAGCAACCGCACTTTGCCAACGCACGCTCGATCCGAAATGCACTGGACCGTGCACGGCTGCGTCAGGCCAATCGTTTGTTTCAGCTAGCCACCGAAGGCTCGGTCAAGGTGACAGCCGATGAGCTGTCGACCATCAGTGCTGCAGATATTCGCGCTTCCCGTGTCTTTACGGGCGGACTGGCGGAAAAAAAATAAACAGGAGCCAGCATGCATCAAGGCCGCACAACCTTATCGAAATTCCTGATCCAGCAACTCAAAGGCACGTCAGAACAAAGTGACCTGGCTGCTTTGCTGGTTGATATCGCCGCTGCCGTCAAAGCGATATCGGCCATGACCGCCAAAGGCGAACTGGGCGGCGTGCTCGGCAGCCTGGACAGCACCAATGTGCAAGGCGAAACACAAAAGAAACTTGATGTCATGTCCGATCAGGCCTTCATCAACACCTTTTCGATGGGAGGCCTGGTCGCGGGTCTGGCGTCCGAAGAGAATGATGATCCCATCAGCATTGATCCGGGTGAGGGCAGCGGACGCTTTCTCGCCGTGTTCGATCCACTCGATGGTTCGTCCAACATCGATGTAAACGTATCGGTGGGTTCTATCTTTTCCGTGCTGCGTGCGCCTGAGGGCCGCGCCCCTGTTGTCCAGGATTATCTGCGTCCCGGTAATCATCAACTGGCCGCAGGCTATGCGATCTATGGCCCGTCCACCATGTTTGTCCTCACCGTCGGCAAAGGTACGCACGGTTTTACGCTGGATCGCGAGGTCGGTAACTTCATTCTCACGCATCCGAATATGCAGATACCCGAAGAGACCAGCGAATTTGCGATCAATGCGAGTAACGAACGTTTCTGGGAGCCGCCAGTCCAGCGCTATGTATCGGAATGCAAGAATGGTCGTACCGATGTGCGCGAGCGTGATTTCAACATGCGCTGGATTGCCAGCATGGTGGCCGACATTCATCGCATCCTGATGCGTGGCGGCGTCTTCATGTACCCGCGCGATACCAAAGATCCTTCCAAGCCCGGTCGCCTGCGTCTGATGTACGAAGCCAATCCGATGAGCTTTGTTGTTGAGCAGGCCGGTGGCATCGGTTCAACGGGCCGCACACGTATTCTGGATATCGAGCCCGAACAAATTCATCAGCGTGTGCCCGTCATCATCGGATCACGCAAGGAAGTTGAGCGCCTCGAACGCTATCACCGGGAATACGACAGCGGTGCGGATGAAAAATACAGCTCGCCACTGTTTCAGGAGCGCTCGCTTTACGCGAGCTGACCGGTGCACGTTCACCCAACGCCCGTCGATCTAATGCAGACTTTATTTTCAGGAGAATCCTGTGTCGGTTAAACATCCTATCGTCGCCATCACCGGATCATCGGGTGCCGGTACGACAACGGTCATGCAAAGCTTCCAGCACATCTTCCGCCGTGAACAAATCAAGGCACAGATTCTGGAAGGTGATTCCATGCACCGATTCAATCGCATCGAAATGCGCGAAGAAATGAAAAAGCAGCAGGCGGCGGGTAATACCTCGTTCAGTCATTTCACGCCGGAAGCCAATATTCTGGGCGAGCTTGCCGAGACTTTTAAAAAGTTTGGCGAGACAGGCGCAGGTCAGGTTCGCAAGTACATCCACGACGATATTGAAGCGGCACAGTTCAATCAGCAGCCCGGTACTTTCACGCCCTGGCAAGACATGGAAGCCGGCGCCGAACTCTTGTTTTACGAAGGTCTGCACGGAGGTTACGTCGGCGAGGATGCGGATGTGGCAAAACATGTCGACTTACTGGTTGGCGTGGTGCCCATCATTAATCTTGAGTGGATACAGAAGCTGCATCGTGATCAGAAGATGCGTGGATATTCCCAGGAGGCCGTACTCGACACGATACTGCGACGCATGCCGGATTACACCCGCCATATCTGCCCGCAGTTTTCGCGCACCCATGTCAATTTTCAGCGCGTGCCGACGGTTGATACCTCTAATCCTTTCATCGCGAAAGATATTCCGAGCGCGGATGAAAGCATGGTCGTGATTCGTTTTGCCAACCCCAAAGGAATTGATTTTCCCTACCTGTTATCGATGATCGAGCGTTCCTGGATGACGCGACCAAATACCTTCGTGATACCGGGCGGGAAAATGGGGCTGGCCATGCAATTGATTTTCACGCCGATGATTTTGCGTTTAATGGACAGGAAGCGTCGTCTGTAAAAACGTTCAACCGGCGCTGGTACGGTGCACACCGAGTTCGCGCCGTTAGCCTGAGCTCCCGCAATTCCCGACGACGGTCGGTAGGGTGTCGGCATCGCTTGTCGTTGTTTTACCCGCTTCGTATCCGTACCCAAAGCCGCCATAAAAATTGACTTATAAGGCCCCAGCATGCAATCCACCCAAGCCAGTGCCAGAGAACTTGCCAACGCCGTTCGCTTTCTTGCCATTGATGCGGTCAATAAAGCTAAATCAGGACATCCGGGCGCGCCCATGGGAATGGCCGACATCGCTGAGGTGTTGTGGCGGCGTCATCTGAGACACAACCCGACGCATCCTCAATGGGTCAATCGTGATCGTTTCGTGCTGTCGAACGGTCACGGCTCCATGCTGATCTATGCGCTGCTGCACCTGACGGGCTATGACCTGAGTATTGATGATCTCAAGCAGTTTCGTCAGCTCCACAGCAAAACCCCGGGACATCCCGAAGTCGACATCACGCCCGGTGTTGAGACCACCACCGGACCGCTCGGACAAGGTCTGGCGAATGCGGTGGGCATGGCGCTGGCGGAGAAAATTCTTGCGCGCCGTTTCAATCGCAGCGAACACAACATTGTTGACCATCGCACCTGGGTGTTTCTGGGTGACGGTTGCCTGATGGAAGGCGTCAGCCACGAAGCTTGTTCGCTGGCCGGTGTCTGGGGACTCGACAAGCTGGTGTGCTTTTATGACGACAACGGCATTTCAATTGATGGTCATGTCGGCGGCTGGTTTCGCGACGATACCGCCGCACGCTTTCGCGCCTATGGCTGGCATGTGATTGGTCCCATCGATGGTCATGACGCAGGTGCCATAGAACAAGCGACGCTGGAAGCCAAACAGGTGATCGGCAAGCCCACGCTGATCATCTGCCGCACGCAGATAGGCTGGGGTTCACCGAACATGGTCGGCACCCACGACGTGCATGGCGCGCCGCTGGGTGACAAGGAAACCGAAGCCACGCGTGCCGCACTGGACTGGCCCCATCCGCCCTTCGAGATACCTGAAACGCTACGCAGCGCATGGAATGCGCAGGCGACCGGCATCGCGCTCGAAGCCAAATGGCAGCATGACTTTGGTGGCTATGCCAAAGCCCATCCTGAGCTGGCCGCCGAATTTTTGCGCGTGACGCAACGCGAACTGCCGGTTGACTGGCCCGAGCTGAAACAGTCGCTGTACCAGCTCGCTGGCAGCATTTCTGCACCGACGGCCAGCCGCAAATCCAGCCAGCAAATGCTCGACCTGCTGGTGGCGGGCATGCCGGAGCTGCTGGGCGGCTCGGCCGATCTGACAGGATCCAATCTCACTGCCGGCAAGACCAGTCGTGCCTGGCATGATCATCAGGACGGCGATGCGAATTACTTGTCTTATGGCGTGCGCGAATTCGGCATGGCCGCGATCATGAACGGCGTTGCGCTGCATGGCGGGCTGGTCGCCTATGGCGGCACCTTCGCGGTATTTTCCGACTACGCACGGAATGGCATGCGCATGAGCGCGTTGATGAAGCAGCGTGTCATTTATGTTCTCACCCATGACTCGATTGGCTTGGGTGAAGACGGCCCGACCCATCAGCCGATCGAGCACGCCGCCAGCCTGCGGCTGATTCCGGGACTCGATCTTTGGCGACCTTGCGATGGTATGGAAACTGCGGTTGCCTGGGCCAGTTCCATCGAGCGTCACGATGGGCCATCGGCGCTGATGCTGTCGCGCCAGAATCTTCCGCAAGTCGCCGGCGCAATCGCCCCGACCCTGATTGCCAAAGGTGGCTATGTGCTTTCCGATTGCGAAGGTCAGCCCGAGGCCGTACTGATTGCAACCGGCTCCGAAGTCATGCTGGCCCTGGAAGCGCAACAAGCGCTCAAAGCACAGGGACGACTTGTACGTGTCGTCTCCATGCCGTGTACCGCGCGTTTTGATGCGCAGTCCATCGTCTATCAACAACAAGTCTTGCCGGAGGGCGTTCGTCGCATCGCCATCGAAGCCGGGCACCCGGACTACTGGCGCAAATATGTTGGCTTGTCAGGCGCGGTCATTGGTATTGCGCGTTTCGGTGAATCCGCACCGGCCGCACAGGTCTACGACACCCTGGGTATCACCAGCGCGCAAATTGTTGCCGCTGTCTGAGGAGAAAAAATGGCACTCGTTATGTATGACCTTGATGGCACCTTGCTCGATACCGCAGGTGAAATCCGCGAGGCCGTCAATCTGACGCTCGCCGAATTCGATCATGGTAGCGTCAGCGACGAACAGGTGCGCAGCTGGATCGGTCACGGTACCGGCTGGCTGATGAAAACGGCCTGGCAGCATACCGAAGGTACTGATGTCGATCCGTGGGAAGACGTGATGAAGCGTTTCATTCATCACTATGAGGCGACAGCCGGCACGACCAGTACGCCTTTTCCGTATGTGCTTGAAACCTTAGCCAAAGCGCGCGAATACGGCATCAAGCAAGCCATTGTCACCAATAAAGAGCGACGCTTCACCGACCGCGTGCTGGAAAAACATGGATTTCAAGATGCGTTTGAACTCGTCATTTGCGGTGATTCGCTGGCAGTGAAAAAGCCGAACCCGGACGTCATCAACCATTGCCTCTCCATGCTGGGCGCTACCCACGGTGAAGCCCTGTTCGTCGGTGACTCGGAAATCGACGTGTCGACGGCCAAAGCAGCGGGTGTGATTTGCTGGGCTGTGCCTTATGGCTACAACATGGGCCGCCCGATTACGGATGCGATGCCGGATCGCATCGTGCCCGACATTCGTGAAGTACCGAATTTTTTCCGGCATCTCTGATCGCCGGCTTGACGTTCCGATCTAACGCAGAACACGCGCATTAAAAAATATCTTCGGAGGACACACCATGGCACTCATCTCCTTGCGTCAGCTGCTCGACCATGCCGCTGAACATCACTACGGCCTGCCGGCCTTCAATGTCAACAACATGGAGCAGATCCACGCGATCATGCAAGCTGCGGCCGAGTGCGATAGCCC
>JACCDX011784063.1_pt1 | contig 20566 bp, 20 predicted proteins | sample 7449681 | NCBI WGS metagenome assembly JACCDX01 (sample SAMN15323450, study PRJNA562643) | freshwater metagenome | isolation source: river surface water | place: USA:Blue River Watershed | collected 2017-08-18
AAGCCTTCTTGGGACGCTTGGCGCCGTACTTCGAGCGCGACTGCTTGCGGTCTTTCACGCCTTGCAGGTCGAGCGAACCGCGCACGATGTGATAGCGCACACCGGGCAAGTCTTTGACACGACCGCCGCGCACGAGCACGACCGAGTGTTCTTGCAGGTTGTGGCCTTCACCGCCGATGTAGGAGATGACCTCGAAACCGTTGGTCAAGCGCACTTTGGCGACTTTACGCAAGGCCGAGTTCGGCTTCTTGGGGGTGGTGGTGTAAACGCGGGTGCAAACGCCACGACGCTGCGGCGAGTTTTGCATCGCGGGGCTCTTGGACTTGGTCTTTTCGACCTCGCGTCCTTGGCGCACCAATTGATTGATGGTTGGCATTTAAAAACGTCCCTAAACGTGATTGAAACGAAAACGTGAAATCCTTCCGGCAAACGCCGAAAAGCCTTCTAGTGTAACACCTTTTGGGGCTTTGTTCGTCTGTTTTCGAAGACCCAGACGCCTGCGGTGGTGTCTGGCGCCGCCGGGCGGCGGCTTGGGGCGTGGCCTGCGCCCGCGCAGGCCCAGCTTGAGAGCGGCCTGGTCGTTATTTGATCCAGAGTCGGATCGCGTCCCATGCACGGCCGACCACGCCCGACTCGTCGACGCCCTCCAGTGCCAGCAAGGGCTTTTCTGTTAGCAACTGCTCACCCACATAAATCCTGAGCTTGCCCACGGCCTGTCCCTTGGTGAACGGGGCCACCAGGGGGTCGGGTCGGGCGACCTCGGAGCGCAACTTGGCGGCCTGTCCACTGGGAACCGAGACCACCACCGGCTCGGGGCGGCCCAGGGGCAGCTGACTGGCCCGGCCCTTCCAAACCGGGGCTTGCACCACGGCCTGGTTGGCGTCAAAGAGCTTGACGGCGTCAAATGCGGTGTAGCCCCAGTTGAGCAGCTTCTGGCTTTCCTGGGCGCGGGCGTTTTCGCTCGCGGCACCCAGCACGATCGAGAGCAGGCGGCGTGACTTCAGACCCGGCACCTCGCGCTGGGCCGTGGCGACCATGCAATAGCCCGCGGCCTGGGTGTAGCCGGTTTTCAGGCCGTCGACGCTGGGGTCGCGAAACAGCAGCAGGTTGCGGTTGGTGTCGTTGGCGGCCGGGGTGCCCGCGTAACGGTATTTTTTGATCGCGTAGTAAGCCACCCGGTCGGGGAAATCGCGCATCAGGCGCTGGGCCAGCGTGGCCAGGTCGCGCGCCGTGGTGGTGTGGCCGGGCTCGGTCAGGCCCTCGGGGTTCTTGTAGCTGGTCTTGCTCATGCCCAGGGCCTTGGCCTGCTGGTTCATCAACTCGACAAAACGCTCGACGGTGCCGCCCACGCCCTCGGCCAGGGCGATGGTGGCGTCGTTGCCGGACTGCACGATCATGCCCTTGAGCAGGTCCTCGACCGGTACATTCATTTTGGGGTCGATGAACATGCGCGAGCCGGGCATCTTCCAAGCCCGTGTGCTGACCGGCAGGGTTTGCTGCAGGCTGATCTTTTGCGACTTGAGCGCATCGAAAACCACGTAGGCCGTCATGAGCTTGGTCAACGAAGCGGGCTCGACCGGTTCGTCGGCCTGCTGCTCGGCCAGCACCTGGCCCGCACTGACATCGACCAAGATGTAGGCCCGGGCGGCGACTTCGGGGGCGGCAGGGGTTTGAGACCAAGCGGGGACCAGCCCCCACACCCACACACAACAGGCCAAAAGGCGAGCAACACGCATCATGACGGCATTCAAGAAAAAAGTGACGTCAATTATCGCAGGGGGAACGACGCGCCTGGACCTGCGTTCAGGCCCGCAGGTGCCGCGCGACCCAATTTTTCAACTGTGGCAACTGTCCATGGAAGAAATGACCGCCACCCGGCACCACCAAAATCGGCAGGCCTTGGGGCCGCGCCCAATCCATGGCACTGGCCAGTGGCACGGTGTCGTCGGCTTCGCCATGGATCACCAAGGTTCGATCGTGCAAATCGGTGGGAATGGGGGCGACGTCAAAGCGCGAGGCCGCTGTGCCGACCAGCACCACATGCCGGATCACGCGCGCGGGGTGCAAAGCCGCCACCGCGTGCGAGGTGACGAATGCGCCAAACGAAAACCCCGCCAAGGCCAGCGGTCCCTGAGGGGCCAACTGCTCAATCAGGTTCAACAGGTCGCGGGCCTCGCCCACGCCGTGGTCGTGTTCGCCCTGGCTGGCCCCCACGCCACGAAAGTTGAAACGCAGACTGGTCCAGCCACTTTGCACCAAGGCACGCGCCAGGGTCTGCACCACCTTGTTGTCCATGGTGCCGCCAAACAGCGGGTGAGGATGGGCCACCACGGCATGGCCCAAGGGGGTCCCGCTGGGGCGGTCGATCAAGGCCTCGATCAAGCCCGCCTCGCCAACGATCTGGGTGCGTTCGGTGTGCGCGTTCATGGCGTCAGCGCCCCAACTGGGGCGGGGTCAGCAGGCGCTCGACCACCTCGCCCTTTTGCAAATGGCGCTCGACGATCTCGTCGATGTCGCTCTGATCGACATAGGTGTACCAGGTCTCTTGGGGGTAAATGACCATGATCGGCCCCCCGGCGCAACGGTCCAGACAACCGGCCTTGTTCACCCGCACGCCGCCAGGGCCCGACAGACCCAGCGCTTTGACACGCGACTTGCAGTGGTCAAAAGCGGCCTGGGCCCCTTGATGGGCGCAGCACGCCTCGGGGGCCTGACGCTGATTCAGGCAAAAGAACACATGGTGCTTGTAATAGGGGGGGTGGGGTGTCGTCATGGGGCGATTATTTCAGGGTCGGGCCAACCGTCGCATGGCGTCGGCAATCAGGGCAAGCGGCCACAGCCAGCCGAGCCATTGCGCCAAGCCGTTGAAGCGGATGAAGCGGCCCTGCTCCCAGGTTTGCAAGGTCTGGTCAAAGTAGCTGCTGGTGGGGGCCAAATTGACCAGCGACAGTTGAATCAAGCCCAGGGCCAGCACCAGCACCAGGCTGGCGCGCATGCTCAAAGGCAAGGCCAACACACCCAACAACAGGCCCAAGCCCAGGCCCACCAGCGTGGGGGCGGTCAACCACGACCAGGTCTGCCAAGGCCCATAGGTCAGCGCCCCCGACAGGCTGGTGACCAACAAGGCCACCGCCTGCACCAGCCATAGCGCGTGCAGCCGGGTTCGGGTGAGCGGCATGACCGAGTAGGCCAGCACCACCGGCAACACCAGGCCCAGCGCCACGCACAAGGTCTGGGTGGCGGGCATCAGGGGTTGCAATTCGACCGCACGCATCGGCAGCCATTCGAGAAACGGGGTGTCGACCAGCAATTGGGCCAAGAAGTTTTCCGCGCGCTCGAGCACTTGGCCCAGCCCCAGAGGGGTGGCCAGCGGAAACAACAGGGCGAAGGGCCAAATCAACAAGAGGGGCAGCGCGCCGTGCGTTTGCGCGACGAACCAGCGCTTGCGCATCGCGCTGTAGCGCAGCAGCACGCCACGCCGCTCCAACGCTTGCGCCAGCCAAGCCCCGAGCCCGGCCCCCAGGCTGTTGAGCAACCAGTCCGACTGCGACGGCACCCGCATGGGCAGGTAGCTCTGCACCGCCTCCATCGCGAACGACAGGCCCACACCCACGCCCAACCCGCGCGCCCAAGCCCCCCGCGTGCGCCCAAGCCGCAGGCTGGCCAAGGTCACCCAAAACCCCAGCGGGGCGTAGCCCACCAGATTGGCCGTCACGTCAAACGCGGTCCAATAGGGCGTGCGCGGTGCCCACAAAAACGCCCAGGGGGCGATGTCCTGATCGCGCCAGGGTCCAAACGGGTACAGGCTGGCGTAGACAATCAGCGCCGCATACAGCCAGGCCAGGGGTTGCGCCGAAGTGTGCCCCTTCATGGCAGGCCCCAGGGGTTCAGCGGCGTTGCGCCCGAATGGTGACCCAGGCCAGCGCGATCAACGCCACGATGGGCAAGGCCATGGCCATGAAAAACTCGGACAGATCAGCGGGCTTGATCACCACCAGCGCCACCGTGATCAGCATGATCAACACCGGCCACTCGTTGAAACCCCGGTACCACAGGTGACTGTGGGTGCGGGTGCCCGCCTCGAATTGGCGCAACATGCGCCCGCACAGGTGGTGATAGGCCAGCGCCAGCACCACGAACAACAACTTGGCGTGCATCCAGGGGTTGCCTGGACCCAGGCCGATGCCGTAATACAGCCACAGGACCAGGCCCAACACCAGGGCGGGCCCGACCAAAATGTTCATGAACCGCAACAGTTTGCGCGCCATCAACAGCAGGCGCTGTCGCTCGGCCTCGGAGCCGGGCTCGACCATGGCCAGATTGACAAAAATGCGGGGCAAATAAAACAAACCGGCAAACCAACTGGCGACCAGAACGATGTGGAGGGTTTTGATCCAGAGCATGCCCCGAGTGTAGCCCTGGGGGCTGTTTCGGGCATAAAAAAAGCCCGGTCTAAGCCGGGCCGGAAGACTGCGGGCCCGAAGGCCCCCAGTTCCCGCTCAGGGAGGGAAAGCGGGGAGGGCTTGCGCCCCCGAAACACAATTTATCAAAGGCCTGAGGCAATGGACAAAGCGTTTTCCCCTAATTGGGGCCCCATGCCACATGGGCAAAACCCCGACCCGGGTCGCCCAAGGCACCCCAAACTGTCATTAAAAGTGGACGCATTGGTCTGTCTGGGGCACAATTTTCGCCATGATCCCGATCCAAACCACCTTTCCCGCCACCCGACTGCGCCGACTGCGCCGCGACGACTTCACCCGCCGCCTGGTGCGCGAGCACAACCTGACGGTCGATGACCTGATCTATCCGGTCTTTGTGCTCGACGGCCAACAGCGCCGTGAAGCCGTGGCATCGATGCCCGGCGTCGAGCGCGTCAGCCTGGACCTGCTCTTGTCCGTGGCCGAGCGTTGCGTCCAATTGGGCGTGCCGGTGCTGGCGCTGTTTCCCGTCATCGACCCGGCCCTGAAAACCCCCGATGGACGCGAAGCAACCAACCCCAACGGCCTGGTGCCGCGCGTGGTGCGAGAACTCAAAAAGCGCTTTCCCGACCTGGGTGTGCTGACCGACGTGGCGCTGGACCCGTACACCAGCCATGGCCAGGATGGCCTGCTCGACGGGCACGGCTACATCATGAACGACCCGACGGTCGAGGTGCTGGTTCAACAAGCCTTGGTGCAGGCCGAAGCGGGCGTTGACTTTGTGGCCCCGAGCGACATGATGGATGGGCGCATTGGTGCCATCCGCCAGGCCCTGGAAGCCGCTGGCCACGTGCACACCCGCATCATGGCCTACAGCGCCAAGTACGCCAGTGCCTTTTACGGCCCGTTTCGCGACGCCGTGGGCTCGGCCGCCAACCTGGGCAAAAGCAACAAGAAGGTCTATCAAATGGACCCCGGCAACACCGAAGAAGCCCTGCGCGAAGTCGGCATGGACATCCAAGAGGGCGCCGACCTGGTGATGGTCAAGCCCGGCATGCCTTACCTGGACATCGTGCGCCGCGTCAAGGAAACCTTTGGCGTGCCCACCTTTGCCTATCAGGTCTCGGGCGAGTACGCCATGCTGCTGGCCGCCGCCCAGAACGGTTGGCTCGACCGCGAGGCCGTCATGATGGAGAGCCTGCTGGCGTTCAAGCGCGCAGGGGCCGACGGCATCCTCACCTACTTCGCCCTGGATGCCGCCGAAGTGCTGCGACGGTAAAGTTTACAAATTGGGGTCAGACCCCAATTCCTCTCCTTCTTTGACTCAGGCCAGGTGTTTGGCCAAGAAATCGAGCGTGCGCTGGCGGGCCAGTTGGGCCGCTGGCGCGTTGAACGAACCGCGCTGGTCGCAGTTAAAGCCGTGATCGGCCTCGTAGACAAACACCTGCACCTGGGGTTGGGCCTTTTTAAAGGCTTCCACGGTTTCCAACGGAATCCAGTGGTCCTTGTCGCCAAAATGCGCCATCACCGGGCATTGCGGCTGGCGCTGCGCCTCGGCCTCGGTGGTCACGCCACCGCCGTAATACGGCACCGCCGCACTCAGGCCCCGCACCAGGGCCGCGCTGCGCCACGTCAGCAGGCCTCCCCAGCAATAGCCGACCACGCCGACCTTGCCACGGGTTTGGGCCGTGGCGTAATCCACCGCCGCTTGTATGTCGGCGATCACCCCGGGGGCTGGCAGATTCTCGATCGCGGTTTTCAGGGCAAAGCCTGCGTTCATGTCGTCGGGGGTGTAACCCAGCTCCACGCCGGTTTTCGAGCGAGCAAAGGTGGCAGGAGCCACCGCCAGATACCCGGCCTGGGCGTAGCCGTCGGCGACCTTGCGGATGTGGTCGTTGACGCCAAAAATTTCTTGCAGCACCACCACGGCGGCGCGCGGGGCCTGCGCCGGCTGCGCCACATAAGCGTCAAAAGTGAAGCCGTCGGCGGACTTGAGTTGGACTTGGGTTCCCATGGTTTGACTCCTTTGCTCCATTGAAACGGTCGGGTTGAATGGTCGGCCCGATTGTCGCCCCCTGGCGCCAGCGGCGTCAGCGGCTGAGCTGAAAAACGGCGGTACTGGCGCGGGCATTGGGCCACCAACGCACCACCTGTCCCTCGTGCACGCCAAACGCGTCCAACACGCGCAGACCGTTTTGACGCGCCAAGGCTTCAAAATCGGCGTAGGTTCCGACCCGGATGTTGGGGGTGTTGTACCACTGGTAGGGCAAACGCCGCGTCACCGGCATGCGTCCACCCAACACCGACAGGCGGTTGGGCCAGTGGGCAAAGTTGGGAAAGGCCACGATGCCCATGCGCCCCACCCGCGCCGTCTCACGCAGCATGGTCTCGGCGTTGCGCAGGTGTTGCAGGGTATCGATCTGCAACACCACATCAAAGCTTTGGTCGCCAAACAGGCTCAGGCCCTGATCCAGGTTGAGTTGCAAGACCTGCACGCCTCGGCGGGCACAAGCCAACACATTGGCATCGTCGAGTTCGACGCCATAGCCGGTGCAATGGCGCTCGTTTTGCAACAGCTCCAGCAACGCGCCGTCGCCACACCCCAGGTCCAGCACGCGGCTGCCCACAGGCACCAACTCGGCCAGCGCGCGCATCATCTGCGAGTCACTCATGCCTGACCCTCCCGGTGGATGCGCTCAAAATAAGCCGCCACCAACTGCAGATAGCGCGGGTCGTCGAGCAAAAAGGCATCGTGTCCATGGGGGGCGTCGATCTCGGCATAGCTCACTTCACGCCGGTTGTCGATCAAGGCCTTGACGATCTCGCGGCTGCGCGCTGGCGAGAACCGCCAGTCGGTGCTGAAGCTGACCAACAAAAACTGGGCCCGCGTGTGCGCCAGGGCGCGCGACAGGTCGCCGCCGTGCTGGCGCGCCGGGTCAAAGTAGTCCAACGCCCGGGTGATCAGTAAATAGGTGTTGGCGTCAAAGTACTCGCTGAATTTGTCGCCCTGGTGGCGCAAATAACTCTCGATCTGAAACTCAATTTCCTGCGTGCTGAACTTGTACCCGCTGGCGTGGCTGGTGACCGCCTGGCGCAACTCGCGACCAAACTTTTCGTTCATCACGTCGTCGCTCAGGTAGGTGATGTGCCCGATCATGCGGGCGATGCGCAGCCCGCGCCGGGGCAGGGTGTCGTGGCGGTAAAAGTGACCCCCGTGAAAATCGGGGTCGGTGACGATGGCGCGACGCGCCACCTCGTTAAAGGCGATGTTTTCGGCCGTCAGATTGGGGGCGCTGGCGATCACCACGGCGTGGCGCACCCGCTCAGGGTGCTGAATGGTCCAACTGAGCGCCTGCATGCCGCCCAGGCTGCCGCCCATGACGGCGGCCAACTGGTCTATGCCCAATCGGTCGAGCAGCCTGGCTTGGGCATTGACCCAGTCTTCGACCGTCACGACCGGAAAATCGGCCCCATAGGGCTGGCCCGTGGTCGGGCTCTGGTGCATGGGGCCGGTCGAACCAAAGCACGAGCCCAGGTTGTTGACCCCGATGACAAAAAACCGATTCGTGTCGACCGCCTTGCCGGGGCCAATCATGTTGTCCCACCAGCCCTCGCTGCGGTCCTGGCCTTCGTAAACGCCCGCCACATGGTGAGAGGCATTCAAGGCATGACAAATCAGCACCGCGTTGTCGCGACGCTCGTTGAGCGTGCCATAAGTTTCATAGGCCAACTGATAACCGGCGATGCTGGCCCCGCTTTGCAAAGGCAAAGCGGCGTCAAAGTGCATCGTTTGGGGTTGGGCAATCAAACTCATGTCGTCCTGTGCGTGGGTGCCAAAGAAGCCTGGACCAGTCGGACGACCTCTTTAGCGGCATTTTTTGGGGCGGCAACTGACCACCCTCGCGCCCGCAAGCTGGAGCAAATCGGCGCAGATCAAGTATAGCGTGTCCAAGCGTGCGCTGTCATCCCTGGTGGCCATGACACGAGGCCGACTCAGGGCTTGCCCTCGTTTGCGCGATACGGCTCTTCAAACGCCCGAAAGTCTTTTTCTGCCAGGGCCTGGGTCACCCACTCCTGCACCGCGGGCAACTCGCACAGGCGATGCACGTACTGCGCGGCTTTGGGGGACAAAGGCAGGGCGTAGGTGTTCACGCGCATCGCCACGGGCGCAAAGAAGGCATCGGCGATGCTGAAGCGACCAAACAGCATGGGTCCGCCATGCCGATCCAGCAACTCGCTCCACATGGCCGTCAGGCGTTGCAGGTCGGCTTGCACCTCCGCCTGCTGCAAAACCCGTTGCCCCACCGCAGGCAGGTGGGCCTCGATGTTCATCGGACACTGGCCGCGCAAGGCGGCAAAGCCGCTGTGCATTTCAGCGCAGATGCTGCGTGCCCGCGCACGTTCGGACGCGTCGAGAGGCCAAAGTGACAGCGGCGCAAAACGCTCTGCCAGGTACTCGGCGATCGCCAGCGTGTCCCAAACCACCAGGTCGCCATCGACCAGCACCGGCACCTTGCCCACAGGCGTGACCGGTTGCAGGGCGGTTTTGAATCGGGAGTCGGGCTCGAAGGAGTCAAAACGCACCAACACCTCGGCAAAGTCGATGCCGGCTTGGCGCATCAGCACCCAAGGGCGCATGGACCACGAGGAATAATTCTTGTTGCCGATGTAGAGTTGCAGGGCCATGGTGCGCATCCTTTTCATGAGGAACAACAAACTGGGCGCATCAAAAGTCGGGTGGCCCCACTGGGTACAACCTCTCCAATATACACCGCCGCATCAGGACCCCTCCCCCCAAGCCTTGTACCTGCCCTTTTAGATGGCGTCGAGCATGATGCCAACCCCGATCCCGTGCGCTTGGCTCAGCGACTTGCATGGGGGGGTGTGGCGTCCGCCAAGGTCGGTCGTTTGATCCCTGACACATGGCAAAACGCTGGCCAACCGCCAGAACCCTCTTTTTGGTGCGCTTTTTGCTTACATCTGGTGCAACAAGGGTGCGCAGCTTCTTTTCGCACCAAAAAAGATCAAATACTCCCAAGGAACAACAATGGACGCACTAAAACAGGGCGCAGACGCTTTGTTCATTTTGCTCGGCGCCATCATGGTGCTGGCGATGCACGCAGGCTTTGCCTTTCTTGAGCTGGGCACGGTTCGCAAAAAGAATCAGGTCAACGCGCTGGTCAAAATCTTGGTCGACTTCAGCCTGTCCACCGTCGTGTACTTTCTGGTCGGCTACGGCGTGGCCTACGGCACCCACTTCATGGTCAGTGCGGAAGCGTTGGCGGCGCGCAATGGCTACGACCTGGTCAAGTTCTTTTTCCTGTTGACCTTTGCCGCCGCGATCCCCGCCATCATTTCGGGCGGAATCGCCGAGCGCGCCCGCTTTTACCCTCAACTGTTGGCAACTGCGGTCATCGTGGGCTTTGTTTACCCCTTCTTCGAGGGCATCGCCTGGAACCAGCACTTTGGCTTCCAGGCTTGGGTCAAAGGCCTGACGGGCGAAGAGTTCCACGACTTTGCCGGCTCGGTGGTGGTCCACGCCATGGGCGGCTGGCTCGCCCTACCGGCCATCTTGCTGCTGGGTGCCCGCCACAACCGTTACCGCCGAAATGGCGGAATGTCGGTCCATCCCCCGTCCAGCATCCCTTTTCTGGCCCTGGGCGCCTGGGTCTTGATGGTGGGTTGGTTTGGTTTTAACGTCATGAGCGCCCAAACCCTGGACAAGGTGTCGGGACTGGTGGCGGTCAATTCGCTCATGGCCATGGTGGGCGGCACCCTGGTCGCATTGGTGCTGGGTCGCAACGACCCGGGTTTTGTGCACAACGGCCCGCTGGCAGGCCTGGTCGCGGTGTGTGCCGGCTCGGACCTGATGCACCCCATGGGCGCCTTGGTCACGGGGGGGGTGGCGGGTGGCCTGTTCGTGGTCATGTTCACCCTGACCCAAAACCGTTGGAAGATCGATGACGTGCTGGGCGTTTGGCCGCTGCACGGCCTGTGTGGCACCTGGGGCGGCTTGGCCGCGGGCCTGTTTGGTCAACAAGCCCTGGGCGGTTTGGGCGGCGTGTCGTTTCAGGCCCAGGCGCTGGGCACCGGACTGGGCGTGGCCTGGGCGCTGGTCAGCGGCTTTGTGGTGTACGGCGCGGTGCGCCTGGTGTGTGGGGGTCTGAAGCTGGATGCCGAGCAAGAATTCATGGGGGCCGACCTGAGTCTGCACAGAATCGGCGCCACGCCCGACCGCGAAAGCGATTGGTGAGGCTTTTTCCAGTGGCTTCTCATGAAAAACCCGTAAATCCGTGGTTTTTATGCCTTATGCCAATCAAATTGGTAAAAACATGGGGGTGTTTTTCAGCCCCGTGAACCATAATGGTTGACACTGGGCGTGTTCTCTGAACGGATCACGCCGGTGTCCGGTGATCGGTTTGTTTCGTGCCCCCGCACCTCTCTTGCGCTGTGCCCTGGGACTCCGTCGCTTTTTTCGTTTGTGTATCTGAGGAGTCCCTTTCATGGGCAACAAGTTGTACGTGGGCAATCTGCCCTATTCGGTTCGCGATGGCGATCTTGAGCAAGCCTTCGCGGCGTTTGGCGCCGTGACATCGGCCAAAGTCATGATGGAGCGCGACACCGGTCGCTCCAAAGGCTTTGGTTTTGTCGAAATGGGGTCTGACGCCGAAGCGCAGGCCGCCATTGAAGGCATGAATGGCCACCCGATGGGTGGCCGCAGCTTGGTCGTCAACGAAGCCCGCCCGATGGAGCCGCGTCGCCCCGGTGGCGGCGGTGGCTTTGGGGGTGGCGGCGGCGGTGGTTATGGCGGTGGCGGTCGTCGCGAAGGCGGTGGCGGCTACGGCGGTGGTGGCGGTCGGCGCGAAGGCGGCGGTGGCTACGGTGCCAGCCGTCGCGAAGGCGGTGGGGACGGCAGTTTCCGCAGCCCCTATGGCGGCGGCCCGCGCGGCGGTGGCCAGCGCGGCGGCGACGACTACTGAGTCGTTGACCCTTGGGTGCGGCGTGGCGCCAAAGTGCCCTGCACCCGCCCTTCCAGTTGCAGCGTCCCATCGAGTTGCTGGGCCGACAGGCGGTTCGCGCTGAGTCGGTCTGAGCCTCGCACGATGGTCACAGGCAAATGGGTCTCGACGGTCTGGCGCAGGTCGTCGAGCATCAGGTAATCGCTGCGCACATCCAACGGGTCTTGTTTTTTGCCTTGCGCGTCGGTGTAAGCAGCGCGCTGAATGTGTGCCTGACCGAACAATTGCACCACCCTGCCATCGTCGTCGGTGCGGGCCTTGTCGGCGCGCACCGAGGTGAGCATCCCGGTTTTCTCGTCGCGTTGGGTCATTTGCGGGCGATCGATTTCGTAGCTGTCTAAATCGGGCCGGTGCCAAGCCTGGGCGCCCTCGATCTGCAAGCGCCAGTTGCCGCGCTCGTCAAACCCCACCAGCTTGAAGCGGTAAAAAAACGCGTCGGGCTTGCTGCTTTTACTCGCAGGGGTTTCAGGGTCGTTGACGATGGGCGAGTTCTGCACCAGCCAGTAGGTCAGCAGGGCCAACAAACCGAGCATGACCGCCGGCAAAAAACCTTGCAGCCGCAGGCCCCCGATCAAACGCCAGACGCGGTCAACGGTCGATGCCATGGGCGCTCAGGTCGCGCAGCACGCGCGCATAGTGGCCCTGGGCCATCAGGATCAAGTCGCACAACTCGCGCACCGCACCCTCGCCGCCACGCCGATGGCTGACCCAATGGGCAATGGCGCGCACCTCGTCGTGGGCCTGCTGGGGCGCCGCGGCCAGGGCGCAGCGGGTCATGACGGGCAGGTCGGGCCAATCGTCGCCCATGGCGGCCGCTTGCTCAAAGCCCAGGCCCCGTTCGCTCAGCTCCTGTTGCGCGATGGCCCGCTTGTCGTGCACGCCATAGTGGGCGTGGGTGATGCCCAAGGCCTGCAGTCGCAGGCGCAAGGGGGCGCTGTCGCGGCCGGTGATGACGACCGGGACCACGCCCGCCGACAAGAGGTATTTCAAGCCCTGACCATCGAGGCTGTTGAAGCGCTTGATCGTCTCGCCCGCTTCGGTGAAGTACAGACCGCCGTCGGTGAGCACACCGTCGACATCGAGAAAGAGCACGCGCACCTCTTGCGCACGCAGCAACAACTCGGGGGCGAATGCGACCGCGGGCGTCATCAGATGACCTTGGCCCGCATCAGGTCGTGCGTGTTGAGCGCGCCACAGAGCGTGCCTTGGGCGTCCACGACCAGCAGGCAACTGATGCGATGCTGCTCCATCAGGTCGGCGGCCTCGGCGGCCAGCGCATCGGCGCCGATGGTGCGGGGCTGTGGGCGCATCAATTGTTGGGCCGTGTGTTGCCGCAAGTCTTGGCCGTTTTCAATGGCGCGGCGCAAATCGCCGTCGGTGAAGACCCCCAGGACCTGGCGCTGCGCGCTGACGATGGCGGTGGCACCCAGGCCTTTGGCGCTGATCTCCCGCATCAGGTCGATGAAACTGGCTTGCTCACCGACAGCCGGCACGGCGTCGCCACTGCGCATGATGTCGCTCACATGGGTCAACAGACGTCGGCCCAGGGCGCCACCGGGGTGCGAGCGGGCAAAGTCCTCGGCTTTGAAGCCCCGGGCGTCGAGCAAGGCGACCGCCAGCGCGTCGCCCAGCGCCATCTGAGCGGTGGTGCTGGCCGTGGGCGCCAAGTTCAGAGGACAGGCCTCTTTGGCCACCGCACAATCCAGCACATGGTCGGCGTGCCGGGCCAGGGTCGAGTCGGCGCGCCCTGTCATGGCGATCAACACGATGCCCTGGCGCTTGAGCACGGGCAAGATGGTGGTGAGCTCTTCGCTCTCACCGCTGTTCGAGATGGCCAATACCGTGTCGCGGGTCTCGATCATGCCCAAATCGCCGTGGCTGGCCTCGGCGGGGAGTACAAACATCGAGGCGGTGCCTGTCGAGGCAAGCGTGGCGGCGATCTTGCGCCCGACATGCCCGCTCTTGCCCATGCCCATCACGACCACGCGGCCCCGGGTCTGCAACAGCGCGGCGACGGCCTGCACAAAGTCGGCGCCCAGTCGCTGCCCCAGTTCGCGCACGGCCTGCGCCTCGATGTTCAAAGCCTCTTGCGCCATGCGCAGGACATGCTCGGGGTTGAGTGCGGCGGGCTGGGCTGTCATGTTTTGATTTTAGTGGGGTTTGGCATTTGGGTTTTGCGCTTAATATGCAGCCATGACGTCTTTGGATTTGGCCCTGTTGTACTTGCTGGCCGCGGTGCTGGCGGTGGTGGTGTTTCGCTCGCTGAAATTGCCAGCGATGCTGGGCTATCTGGTGGTGGGGGTGCTGATCGGCCCACACGCCTTGGCGCTGGGCCGCGATTCGGGTGGCATGGCCTATCTGGCCGAGTTCGGCGTCGTGTTCCTGATGTTCGTGATCGGGCTCGAATTCAACCTGCCCAAGTTGCGTCAGATGCGGCACTTGGTGTTCGGTCTGGGCTTGGGTCAGGTCGCCTTGACCATCGCAGGCGCGCTGATCGGCAACTTTTTATTGGTCGCGCTTTTTGCCTGGATGGGCACTCAGTGGCAGCTGTCATGGCAAGGCGCGATGGCCCTGGGCAGCGCCCTGGCGATGTCGAGCACGGCCATCGTGGCGCGGTTGATGGCCGAACGGCTCGAACTGCAAAGCCCGCACGGCCAACGCGTCATGGGCGTCTTGCTGTTCCAAGATTTGGCCGTGGTGCCCTTGCTGGTGTTGATCCCGGCTTTGGCGCATGGCAATGAGCAAGAGATTTGGTGGTCGCTCGGCCTGGGGGTGCTCAAGGGGGCGGTGCTGGTGGGCCTGCTGCTGTGGGGCGGTGGGCGCGTGATGCGGGCCTGGCTGACGGTGGTGGCGCGGCGCAAGAGCGAAGAGCTGTTTGTCTTGAACCTGCTCCTGGTCACCCTGGGCATGGCCTGGATGACCGAACACGCCGGCCTGTCGCTGGCGCTGGGCGCGTTTTTGGCGGGCATGCTGATCGCCGAAACCGAATACAAGCACCAAGTCGAAACCGACATCCGGCCCTTTCACGACGTGTTGCTCGGCCTGTTTTTCATCACCATCGGCATGAAGCTCGATGCGCAGACGTTTATCCACGATTGGCCCCTGGTGCTCTTGCTGGCCATGGGGCCCTTGTTGGCCAAGGGCGTGCTGGTGACCGGGCTCGCCTGGGCCTTGGGGGCCAGCGCGGGCGTGGCCCTGCGCACCGGCTTGTATCTGGCGCAAGCCGGCGAGTTCGGCTTCGTGTTGCTGACGCTCAGTGCCGATCAGGGCCTGATCGCCCCCCAATGGCTCAGCCCGGTGCTGGCGGCCATGGTGCTGTCGATGGTGGCCACGCCCTTTTTGATCCAACACAGCGAGCGCGTCGTGCTCAAGGTCGTCGCCAACGAATGGATGATGCAGTCGGTCCAGCTGACCAGCATCGCCAAACGTGCCATCCAGAGCAAGGCGCATGTGATCATCTGCGGCTATGGACGCAGCGGACAAAACCTGGCCGCCCTGCTGGACAAAGAAAAAATCCCTTACATGGCGTTGGACTTGGACCCGGATCGGGTGCGACAGGCCGCCGCCGCGGGACAAAGCGTGGTCTTTGGCGACGCGGCGCGGCTGCCCAGCCTGATGGCCGCCGGACTGGCGCGCGCGGCGGCGGTGGTGGTCAGTTATCACGACACGCCGTCGGCGTTCAAGGTGCTGGGCCATGTGCGCGAGCACGCCCCTCAGGTGCCGGTGATCGTGCGCACCCTCGACGAGCACGACCTGGACCGCTTGCGCGAAGCCGGGGCGACGGTGGTGGTGCCCGAAGCGATCGAGGGCAGTCTGATGCTGGCCAGTCACGCGCTGGCGCTGATGGGCGTGCCGGTGCGCCGGGTGTTGCGCGTCATCCAGGCCCAGCGCGAGGCACGATACGACCTGTTGCGCGGTTATTTCCATGGTGCCGACGACGCCGAGACCGCCGAAGACATGGAAACCGAGCGCCTCATGACCTTCACCCTGCCGCTGGGCGCGCGGGCCGTCGGGCAAACGGTGGGCGACTTGGCCCTGGGCCCCCAAGGGGTGCGGCTGATGCAGTTGCGCCGCACCGACGGGGTCAACGCGCCGTTGGCCGACGAGACCCCGATCCAAGAGGGCGACACCTTGTTGTTGTGCGGCACCCCAGATACGCTGACCGAGGTCATGGATCGCCTGTCACGGGGTTAACGGTCTGCACGTAGGGGCATCGAGCGGGTGCCCCTTGATCTCTTTTGGTGATGATAGGATCAATTTGATCTGGCTGAGAAGCATGAAGGAGCATCACCAAGTCTAGACTCGATGAGATCCGCAAGAAGTTGCGCGAGCAGATTCGCGAAGCAACCGACCAAACCATAGAAGGCTTGCGCGAGCCCGGAACAACAACGGGCACACGCGGTTTGGGCCAGATCACGCCCGGCTCGCGGCAAAGCGTGACACGGTCTGCGGCGGTGACTGAACGGGCCCAAAACGCGACCGCGCCTGAGGCCGCGGGGGGTTGGCAACCCAACAAGCGGGCCCTGTTTATTGGCAACAACGATTACTCCCCCCAAAAGCGTTTATCCAAGTGCGTCAACGACGCGCGCGAAATGCAAAAACTCTTTGCCGATTTGCGCCATCGACTGGTGTACGACTTTGACCTCAACCACGACTCGATGCGAAAAACCTTTGCCCGTTTTAAAGAAGACATCGAGGTTGGCGACGAGTTGGTCGTCAGTTTTTCGGGGCATGGTGTGCAAGTCAATTCCGAGTTGTATTTGTTACCCACCGATGCGCCGTTGATTGGAAACCCCCTGGAGGTTTCAAGCACATGCATCAACCTACACCCAGAAATTGACGAAATGTTTGCGCGTGGCGCAAAGATGGTTCTGGCCATTGTGGACGCCTGTCGGCAACAAATGCGCATTGACTACGAGCATCTGTATCACCAAGGGGTTGAAACCGGCATTGAGGTCGCAGAGCAATTCAACTCGCTGGAAAAATCAGCGATCGCCGCACCCCGAAAATCCGCCGGCGTGCCGCGCACTGGCGCTTATGGGCGTGGTTTGGTGTTTGCCACATCCCATGACACCTCTGCCATCGAGTATGGAAACATGCAACATGGGGTCTTTACCCATTATTTCCTTCAAGAAGCCCGCGTCCGTGGGCGCACCATCCAACAAGTGATCGAACGGGTTCGGCAACAAGTGACTGTGCACACCCAGAACCAGCAGACGCCGTCCTTTCATAACGACCTCAATGGTGATTTTTATTTCTTGCCCTGATTGCCCGGGGTCATTTCAGTCGAGTGGTTCAGAACGCTCAGGCGCGGGTGCTCGGTTCATTCTGACCATCCCATGCTTCATTTGCCGATGCAAAAGCGCGAAAAAATCACGCCGAGCAAGTCATCGGCATCAAAGGCCCCGGTGATCTGACCCAGGGCCACCTGGGCCAGCCGCAACTCCTCGGCCAGCAGGTCCAAGGGCACAACAGGCGGGCGGTGTTCGCCTTCGCCCAAATGCTGATGTGCCCATTCCAAATGCTGGCTCACCCGGTGCAGGGCTTGCAGGTGGCGCTCGCGCGCCATGTAAACGCCTTCGGCGCTGGCGTTGTCCCAACCCGCCACGCGCAGCAGGTGCTGCCTGAGCGCATCCAGGCCGACGCCCGTTTTGGCCGACAGACACAAGGCGTCTGCGGGCGATCCTTTGGGTGAGGCGGTCGGGTCCACGGCGTCGGTTTTGTTCAGCACGTGCAACACGGGCACGGACGCCGGCAGGCGTTGACGCAATTGCGCCTCGATCGTGCGATCTCGCGCCTGGTGTTCGACATCCGAGGCGCGGGTGATGTCGGTGAGCAAGAGCACGGCGTCGGCCTGTTCGATCTGTTGCCACGCGCGCTCAATGCCGATTTTTTCCACCGGGTCCACCTGGGGGTCGGTGGTGTCACGCAAACCGGCGGTGTCGATGATGTGCAGCGGCACGCCCTCCATGCTGAGCGTCTCGGTCAGGGTGTCGCGGGTCGTGCCCGCCAATGGCGTGACGATGGCGCGCTCGGCGCCGGCCAAGGCGTTGAGCAGCGAGCTCTTGCCCGCATTGGGCTGGCCCGCAATGACGACGCGCAAGCCTTCGCGCAGCAGCGCGCCTTGCTGGCTGCGCCGCAAGGTGCGCGCCAGGTGATCGCGCAGGGCTTGCAATTGACCGCGCGCGTCGGATTGTTCGACAAAATCGATGTCCTCTTCTGGGAAATCCAGGCAAGCCTCGATCAGCATGCGCAAATGGGTCAGGTCGTCCAACAGCCGATGGATGTCTTTCGAAAACACGCCGCTGAGCGACTGGCTCGCGCTGCGCGCCGCGCGCTCGGTGCTGGCGTCGATCAGATCGGCCACGGCTTCGGCCTGGGCCAGATCGAGCTTGTGATTCAAAAAAGCCCGTTCGGTGAATTCGCCCGGGCGAGCCGCCCGCAATCGGGGCAAACGGACTTGCCCTTGGGCATCGCACTGGGACGCCAGCTCGAAGCAGCGCTGCTGCACCAGGCGCATCACCACCGGGCCCCCATGGCCCTGAATTTCCAGCACGTCCTCGCCGGTGTAGCTGTGCGGTCCCTGGAAATAAAGGGCGACCACTTGATCCATGGTTTGCCCGTTGCCGTCTAGCAAGGGCAGGTGGTGCGCATGCCGCGCTTTCAGTTCGCGCCCGAACAAGGCGTGAACGAGCCCCTGCAAGCGCTCGCCGCTGATGCGCACGATGCCGACCGCCCCCCGCCCGGGCGCAGTGGCCTGGGCGATGATGGGGTCACGCACGGCGGCGTGGCCCGGGTTTATTTGGTCACGCCCATGCGCTTGTTGATCATCCACTGTTGGGCAATCGACAAGATGTTGTTGGTGAGCCAATACAGCACCAGGCCCGACGGGAAGAAGAAGAACATGACGCTGAACGCCAGCGGCATGATCCACATCAGTTTGGCCTGCATGGGGTCGGGTGGCGTCGGGTTGAGCCAGGTCTGCAGCATGGTCGAGGCGGTCATGAGCAGGGGCAAGATGAAATACGGATCGGGCGACGCCAGGTCATGGACCCAGCCGATCCAGGGCGCATCGCGCATCTCGACCGTTGACAGCAAGACCCAGTACAGGGCGATGAAGACGGGGATCTGGATGGCGATCGGCAAACAGCCCCCCATCGGGTTGACTTTTTCTTCCCGATAGAGCTTCATCATCTCCATCTGCATTTGCTGCGGGTTGTCTTTCATGCGCTCGCGCAACTCCATCACGCGCGGGCTGATGGCTTTCATCTTGGCCATGCTGCGATAGGCCTGGGCATTGAGCCAATAAAAGGCCGCCTTGATCAGGACCACCAGGGCCACAATCGACCAGCCCCAGTTGTGCAGCAGCTGATTGAGCTCGTCGAGCAACCAATACAGGGGCTTGGCCAAAATCGTCAGCCATCCGTAGTCCTTGACCAGTTCCAGACCCGGGTAGATCGCCTCGAGCTTTTTCTCTTGTTGAGGGCCGACATACACGCGGGCCTGGGTGTTTTTCGTGGCGCCCGCCTCGATCGCTGGCAGGGGGGCAATCATGCCCACCGAATACAGGTTGGTGTCGATCTTGCGCGCGTAGATTTCGCGCTTGACATCGTCGGGCAAGAGCCAGACGCTGGCAAAGTAGTGTTGAACCATGGCAATGTAGCCATCGCTGGACTGTTTCTCGAACTCGGCCTTGCCTTTTTCGATGTCACTGAACTCGACCTTTTGGTATTTCTTGGCTCCGGTATAAATGGCCGGCCCGGTGAAGGTCGAGTAAAAGGACGACTCGCCCACCGGCTTGTTGCCGTCACGCACCAGCTGCACATAAAGCTGCGGGGCGATGGGCGCACTGCCCTTGTTGGCGATCTCAAATTGGGTGGTGATCAAGTACTGCCCACGTTGCAGCACGTAGCGCTTGGTCAATTGCACACCACCCACCACGTCGGACTCAAACACCAACTCCAGTTTGTCCTGGCCCTCTTTGAGCTCGGTGTCCTTGCTGACCAGCCGCATCGGGGTCTTGTGGGTCGGCACCTGCGCGCCGGCCTCGGCCGTGATCAGGCCACTTTGGGCCAAATAGACCCGGTCCTTGCTTTCGTCCAGCAGTCGCATGGCGCGGTCTTGCTGGCCGTGGTCCTTAAAGGGCAGCAAATCGGCTTGCACGATGCTGGCCCCCTCGCTGTCGATCACCAGACGCAACACGTCGGTCTTGACCTCGATGTGTTGGCGCGCCACGCTGGGTGGCGTGGCGACCGACGGCACGGCTCCCACGCCCGCCCCCGAGGCCGAAGGCGTGCTGGCGGCGGCGGGAACGGCCGCCGTTGTGGCGCTGCCGTTGGTCGCAGGGGGGGTGGCCTCGGTCTTGCTCGGGGCTTGCGGGAAAAAGGTGGGTTTGTTTCCGTTGTGGATTTGCCATTGGTCCCACAACAGAACCATGGAAAAACCAAAAATCACCCAAAGGATGGTGCGGCGGATGTCGTTCATGCGTGACCCTGTTTTCGGTTGGCAGGGGGAGTTGAAAGGGTGGAAGACGGTGGCACAGGGTCATGGCCCCCGGCACACCAGGGGTGGCAACGCGCCAAACGGCGCAACACCAAATAACTGCCTTGCCCAGCGCCGTGTTGCTCCAGGGCCTGCAAGGCATAGGCCGAGCAGGTGGGGGTAAAGCGACAAGCCGAACCCAGCCAAGGACTGAGCAAGAGGCGATAGCCTTGGACCAGGCCGATGAGCAGACGCTGGATCATGCGCGTGCCCGTTGTTCAAACAGTTGCTGAAGTTCTTGCCGAACGGCGGCCTTCAGGGCACAAGAGCTGGCGCTCTTGAATTGAGCGGGGGCAAACGCTTGGCGCAAACGAACCACATGGGTGCCACAGGGCATGCGGGTGTAACACTCGGACCACGCTTGATAAATCTGCCGCCGGATGGTGTTGCGGGTGACGGCGCGTTTTGCCCAGCGCTTGGGGATGACCGCGCCGATCCAGTGGCTGGGCTGGGCATCGGTGGTGAGCGGGTTTCCGCTGGGCGCATGCAACACAAAATGCGGGCTGCGCGCCACCACCGCCTGATCAAGGCCCTGCTGAAACTGGGCTTTGTGTTGCAGTCGAGCCGATACCGGTTGGGCCATGTGCA
>JACCDX010016428.1_pt1 | contig 20565 bp, 16 predicted proteins | sample 7449681 | NCBI WGS metagenome assembly JACCDX01 (sample SAMN15323450, study PRJNA562643) | freshwater metagenome | isolation source: river surface water | place: USA:Blue River Watershed | collected 2017-08-18
GCGCGATTGATCAGCACCACGTTGTCGCCGCGTCCGTGCGCCATGAACACCGGCGTGTGCTGATTCGCATTGCTGCGTTCGGTCGCGATCGTGGTCGCCAGCGGCGCATAGCCGGACAGGCACATCAGCCCGGCCAGTTTTTGCGGGTAGCGCAGGCCGGTCTGCAGCGTCATCGCGCAGCCCTGCGAGAAGCCCGCCAGCACAATGTTCTCCGGCGCGATGCCGCGTGCCACTTCGCGCGCGATCAGGTCGTCGATGCGCTGCTGCGATGCGCGCAGCCCGGCTTCATCCTCGCGTCGCACCAGGTCCATGCCGAGGATGTCGTACCACGCACGCATCACATAGCCATTGTTGATGGTGACCGGCATCGTCTCCGCATGCGGGAACACGAAGCGGATGCCCGGACAGCCCGCGAGGTCGAGCTCGCGCACGATGGGCACGAAGTCATTGCCGTCGGCACCGAGGCCGTGCATCCAGATGACGGCGGCGGTCGGCTGTTCGGAGGTCGAGACTTCTATGGTTTCCAGCAAGGGCAGGGTGCTCATCAATGAGTGTTCTTCGTATCGTGGGGAGTTTATTTCGCGCGGATCGCCGACTTCGGCCGGAAGGCCTTGCAGACCGCGTCATGCGTCTCGACGTACGGGCCGCCGATCAGGTCGATGCAGTAAGGCACGGCGGCGAAGATGCCGCTGACGATCGATTTGCCGTCCGCGTCCTTCAGTCCTTCGAGCGTCTCGCGGATCGATTTCGGCTGGCCCGGCAGGTTCATGATCAGCGCCGCATGATCGGCCGTCTCGCGGATCACCGCCGCCTGCCGCGACAGGATCGCGGTCGGCACGAACTTCAGGCTGATCTGGCGCATCTGCTCGCCGAAGCCCGGCATTTCCTTCGTCGCCACGGCCAGCGTCGCTTCCGGCGTCACGTCGCGCCGGGCCGGGCCGGTGCCGCCGGTGGTCAGCACGAGGTCGCAGCCGATGTCGTCAACCAGCTCGATCAGGGTCTTCTCGATCACGGGGCCTTCGTCCGGAATCAGCCGCGTCTCCATCTGCCACGGACTGGCCAGCGCCTGCGCGAACCAGTCACGCAGCGCAGGCACACTCTGGTCTTCGTTAATGCCGCTGGAGGCGCGATCGGAAATCGAGACGAGCCCGATGATCAGTTCGTCAGGATGCGTCCTCGTCTTCTTCATTGTCTTCTTCGTCGTCGTTGTTGCTGTCGCCTTTCGCAGCAGGCGCGTGCAGCGATTTCAGGATCTGGAATATCTCGCGGTAAGCCTTCGGCGGCTTGTGCTCGGCCTGCTCCTTGCGCGCATTGCGGATCAGCGTGCGCAGCTGCTGCAGGTCGATCCCGGGATGGCGATCGCGCAGCGCGGTCAGCGCGGCGTCGTCGGCCAGCAGCTTCTCGCGCTGGCGCTCGATCGCGTGCAGCGCGGCCGTCTCGGCCTTCGACGCGCCGCGCCAGCTGTCGACGGCCTTCTGGATTGTGGCGACCTCGTCTTCCGTGAGCGTGCGCATCTTCTTGCCGACGTACTGCATCTGCCGGCGCCGGCCTTCGTGGCTGGTGATCTGCTGGCATGCGAGGATGGCCTCGAGGACATCCTCGGGCATCGGTACTTTCTTGACGCGGTCGCGCGGTGCTTCGACCAGGATTTCTCCCAGTTTCTGCAGCGCGGTCATTTCGCGTTTGAGCTGGGATTTGGACGGGCGGTCGTATTGCTGCTCGAATTCGCTGGACTGGAATCCGACCGCGCCGCGGTTAGCGTTGGGCATGATGGGCGGCCAATGTAAAACTTGAACGGCTGCTATGATACCCGCTTTGACTCTGCCCCGAGACCGCGCCGATGGACAAGGACATCTTCACCCACTCCCAGGACCAGCTGAAGGAAATCGCCAGCGACATGCTGCGCTTCGCGAAAGAAAAGGGCGCGTCCGATGCCGTGGTGGAGATCAGCGAGGGCAGCGGCTTGTCGGTCAGCGTGCGCAAGGGCCAGGTCGAGACCATCGAGCAGAACAAGGACAAGGGCATCGGCGTGACCGTATTCCTGGGCTCAGGCCGGGCGGTGCGTCGCGGCAATGCCAGCACCTCGGACTTCTCGCTGCAGTCGCTGAAAGACACGGTCGACGCCGCTTACAACATCGCGCGATTCACCGCCGAGGATGACTGCGCCGGCCTGCCGGACGAGGATATGATCGAGCGCGCGCCGCGCGAACTCGACCTGTGCCACCCCTGGCTGCTGTCGGCTGCCGAAGCAGTCGAGATCGCCCGGCGCTGCGAGGCGGCGGCGTTCGCCGTCAGTCCGCGCATCAGCAACAGCGAAGGCGCGAACACTTACGCGCAGCAATCGCATTTCGTGCTCGGCAATACGCGCGGCTTCCTTGCCGGCTATCCGTATTCGCGTCATTCGATCTCGGTGTCGCCGATCGCGGGCAAGGGCAACCACATGCAGCGCGACGACTGGTACAGCTCCGACCGCAATCCGGCGAAGCTCGCGCAGCCCGAGGCGGTCGGCCGCTATGCGGCGGAGCGCGCGCTGTCGCGGCTGAATGCGCGCAAGCTCGATACCCGCAAATGCCCGGTGCTGTTCGAGGCGCCGCTGGCGGCCGGCCTGCTCGGCGCGTTCGTGCAGGCGGTGTCCGGCGGCGCGCTGTATCGCAAGTCCACCTTCCTCACCGATGCGCTCGGCCAGCCCGTGTTCGGCACCGACATCCAGGTCATCGAAAATCCTTTCGTTCCGGGCGCGGTCGGGTCGACGCCGTTCGACGAAGAAGGCGTGCGCGTGCAGCAGCGTGATGTCGTGAAGGACGGCGTGGTGCAGGGCTATTTCCTGTCCTCTTATTCGGCGCGCAAGCTCGGCATGCAGACCACCGGCAACGCCGGCGGTTCGCACAACCTGCAACTGTTGTCGACCCGCACGCAGGCGGGCGACGATTTCGTCGTGATGCTGAAGAAGCTCGGCACCGGCCTGCTGGTCACCGAGCTGATGGGGCAAGGCGTGAACTATGTGACCGGCGACTATTCGCGCGGCGCGTCCGGCTACTGGGTCGAGAATGGCGTGATCCAGTACCCGGTGGAAGAGATCACGATTGCAGGCAACCTGCGCGATATGTTCCGCGACATCGCGGCGATTGGCAGCGATGTGCTGGTGCGCGGCACCAAATCCACCGGCTCCATCCTGATCGGCAACATGACTGTTGCCGGTTCCTGATGCTGATGCGGCATGCAGGCATGCCGCATCGTCCGCTTTGCGCTCGGCCAATCTGAGCATTCGCAATTCTTGGTGCTGCTCAGCCGGCGCGCTGCGAACTTCCGACCGCCCCAACTTCATAGTTGAGTCTTGGTGCGCATTCGTCGCGCCGGTAAAACTGCGGCGCCGATGCAACAGGCTGACGCGGCCGTTTGTTTCACCATAGCCGCAAGAAATTTTACTTAGCACCCCAGAAATCTTGTTTGTAGTGCGCGCATCCAACATCGCGAATTTCGTTATGAAATAGCTATTGCCCCCCCTGAAAACGCCCTCCTAGAATTGCCAAGGTTTTAACAAAACCGCGCCGGTTCGCAAAGCCTGTCGGCAGGCCGGCGGCACATTGGAGACCAGGCATAGGGGACAAATTCATGACACGTCGTAGCTTCCTTCACTCCGCAGTCGCCGGCGTTGCTGCCGGCGTCGTCGCGGCGCCCGCAATAGCGCAATCCAGCCCGGCGATCAACTGGCGGTTGGCGTCGAGCTTTCCGAAATCGCTCGACACGATCTTCGGTACGGCCGAGATCATGGCGCGGCGCGTCGCACAGCTGACCGACGGCCGCTTCAACATCCGCGTTTTCCCGGGCGGCGAGCTGGTACCGGCGCTGCAGGTGATGGATGCAGTGCAGGCCAGCACCATCGAGATGGGCCATTCGGCGTCGTACTACTACTTCGGAAAGGATGCCACCTTCGCGTTCGATACCGCGATCCCGTTCGGCCTGACTGCGCGGCAGCAGACCGCGTGGATGGACCAGGGCGGCGGCCGCCAGCTGATGCGCGAATTCTTCGCCGAGTACGGGATCATCAACTTCATGGGCGGCAACACCGGCTGCCAGATGGGCGGCTGGTTCCGCAAGGAAGTCAATACACCAAAAGACCTGAACGGCCTGAAGATGCGCGTCGGCGGTTTCGCCGGGCGCGTGATGCAGAAGCTGGGCGTGGTGCCGCAGCAGATTGCCGGCGGCGACATCTATCCGGCGCTGGAAAAGGGCACGATCGATGCGGCCGAATGGATCGGCCCGTATGACGACGAGAAGCTCGGCTTCAACAAGGTCGCGCCGTACTACTACACGCCGGGCTGGTGGGAATCGAGCGCCCAGCTGTCGTTCTACGTGAACCGCAAGGAGTGGGACAAGCTGCCGAAGGAATACCAGCACGCACTCGAGGTCGCGACCTACGAGGCGCACCTCGCGATGCAGGCAATGTATGACGCACGCAATCCGGCCGCACTCGCGCGCCTGATGAAGAACGGCACCAAGCTGCGCTCCTTCTCGCGCCCCATCCTTGACGCCTGCTACAAGGCCGCACAGCAGGTGATTGACGAGGAGGCGTCGAAGAACCCGAAGTTCAAGAAGGTGCTGGATCCGTGGCGCCGTTTCCGTCAGGACCAGAACCAGTGGTATTCGGTCGCGGAATCGCCGGTGCAGGCTTACCTCAACGGCCACAAGTCCTGATTCACCGCCTTCGCTTTCCTGTCACTGACAGCCCGGGCCCGCAGCGATGCGGGCCTTTTTCATGGGCGTGTGCCGGTGGCGTTCGGTACGGGGCGGCGGCAAGCCGGCGTGGCTATGGCCGATATGGCGGGCGAAAAAAAAGCGCATCCCGCCGGATGCGCTTTTCAGCCAGCGTTCGGCTGCTTACTTCTTGTCCGGCTCGGCCGTGAATTCCAGCTTCATCTCGCCGCCGGAATCGCCTTCGACCGGGAACGCGACGTTCGACGGATCGCCGTCCTGCAGCGAGTCGCCCATGTTGACGTTGAGCTCGAGCTGTTCCTTCATGTCAGTCTTGCTGCCGACCGAGATCATGGTCGGGAAGGCAATGATCATCGCGACCATCAGGATCTGGATGCCGACGAACGGCACCGCGCCCCAGTAGATGTCGCCGGTCTTGACTTCCTTCGGCGCGACCGAGCGCAGGAAGAACAGCGCGAAGCCGAACGGCGGATGCATGAATGAGGTCTGCATGTTCACCGACAGCAGCACGCCGAACCAGATCAGGTCAATGCCCATCTTGTCGGCCACCGGGCCCACCAGCGGCACCAGGATGAAGGCCAGCTCGAAGAAGTCGAGGAAGAACGCGAGCCCGAAGAACAGCAGGTTGACGACGATCAGGAAGCCCGCCTGCCCGCCCGGCAGCGAGCTCAGCAGGTGCTCGACCCAGAGGTCGCCGTTGATGCCGCGGAAGACCAGCGAGAACACGCTGGAGCCGATCAGGATGAACAGCACGAAGCAGGACAGCCGCGTGGTCGAGTTCATCGCCTGCTTGAGCAGGTCTTTCGACAGCCGGCGGTTCGACATCGCAAGGATCATCGCGCCGAGCGCACCCATGCCGCCGCCTTCGGTCGGCGTCGCGATGCCGATGAAGATCGTGCCGAGCACGAGGAAGATCAGCGCCAGCGGCGGCACCAGCACCAGCACCACCTTTTCCGCCATTTTCGACAGCAGGCCAAGCTTCAGCTTCTTGTTGGCGAGCGCGGAGCCGTAGGCGACCAGCACGCCGACCACGCCGCTGTACATCAGCACTTCGTCCGCAGCCAGCGTCGGTTTTGCGATGGCCAGGTAATAGGTCTTGAACAGCCAGGCGGCGGCCGAGCCAATCGCGATCACCGCCGCCAGCGACGGCAGGCCGGTGGTGCCGTTGGCCTCGCGCAGGTTGCGTGCCTCCGGCGGCAGCGCAGGCAGCGCCGACGGACGGATCATCGAGACGATCAGGATGTAGGTCGCATACATTGCGGTCAGCGCGAGTCCCGGCAGGAAGGCCGCCTGGTACATGTCACCGACGGAACGGCCGAGCTGGTCGGCCATCACGATCAGCACCAGCGACGGTGGAATGATCTGCGCCAGCGTGCCCGAGGCGGCGATCACGCCGGAAGCGATCTTGCGGTCATAGCCGTAGCGCAGCATCACCGGCAGCGAGATCAGTCCCATCGAGATCACCGATGCGGCCACCACGCCGGTGGTCGCGGCCAGCAGCGCGCCGACGAAGATCACCGCGTAGGCGATACCGCCGCGCAGCGGACCGAACAGCTGTCCGATGGTGTCGAGCAGGTCTTCGGCCATGCCGGAACGCTCGAGGATCAGGCCCATGAAGGTGAAGAACGGAATGGCCAGCAACGTGTCGTTGCCCATGATGCCGAACACGCGGTTCGGCAGCGCCTGCAGCAGTTCGGGCTTCAGCAGTCCGGCTTCGATGCCGATCAGGCCGAACAGCAGGCCGTTGGCGGCCAGCGAGAACGCGACCGGGAAGCCGGACAGCAGGAACAGCACCAGCGTGGCGAACATCACCGGCGCCATGTTTGCAATCAGGAATTCAATCATTCTCAGGCCTCCGTCGCGGTGGTATCAGCGGCGCCGGCCAGCGCAACCGCGGGCGACTCCAGATTGTTGGCCGCGGCGATCGCCGCGATTTCTTCCTGCGGCGTTGCCTGTTGCTTCTCGAATTCGCTGGCATCGACCAGCCCCATCAGGAAGCCGATGCGCTTCACCAGCTCGGACAGACCCTGCAGCGTCAGCAGCAAAAAGCCGATCGGGATCAGCACTTTCGCCGGCCAGACGATCAGGCCGCCGGCATTGCTCGACACCTCCTGGTTGCGGATCGACTCCAGTGCGTACGGCCACGCGAAATACAGGATCAGGCCGACTGCCGGCATCAGGAAGAAGACGAAGCCGAAGATGTCGATCCACACTTGCGTGCGCTTCGAGAAACGGCCGACCACCACGTCGATGCGCACATGTTCGTTGCGCTTGAGCGTATATGCCGAGGCCAGCAGGAACATCGCGCCGAACAGGTACCACTGGATCTCCAGCCAGGCGTTCGAGCTGGTGTTGAGCAGGTAGCGCACCAGCGCATTGCCGGAACAGATCAGCACCGCGGCAAGCAGCGCCCAGCTGACGGCAAGGCCGATGCGCTCGTTGAGCGCGTCGATCCGCTTCGATAGGGATAGTAAAGATTGCATGGTGAAGTTCTCTCGAGAAGTTTAGGCAGCCCACACTTGCGGTGGCCACTGACATGAACGCGCGCGCATCTATCAGGTCTCCTTGTTTTTTCTTTTTACTGCCGGGAAGGACACTGCGCCGCCGCTGCATGTCCCCGTGAAGGGACACAAGTGCGGCGAGTGTGGGAGGGAATGTATTCGCCGTTTTCCGCAAACTTCCGTGCTGCTATGCAACAACGAACTTCATCATATTTGAGTCGTTTATATCGCTCCCAAGCTTGACGTTTTAACACAACATTAAGGCCGAAACTCACCCATGGATTTTCAAAATTGGAAGGGGCTTTTAATGCAAGACGATCATCCTGATGGCCTCGGCGTGGTGGTTTGTCCGCAGGCGTTCGCGTGCGGGCCGCGCAGGAATAAAAAAACCCGCGCCGGTTAACCGGCGCGGGTTTTTACCCGAGTCGCGTAAAACTCAGCCGAGCTGGCTGCGCACGCGGCGTATCGCCGCACGCACCTGATCAGGTGCGGTGCCGCCGACATGCGCACGTGCAGCGACCGAACCTTCGAGGGTCAGCACTGCATGCACATCGTCGCCGATCAGCGTCGAGAACGCGCGCAGTTCGTCGAGTGACAGGTCGGCAAGGTCGCAGCCTTTCTGTTCGCATGTGCGCACCGCATGCGCGACCGCCTCATGCGCATCGCGGAACGGCAGTCCTTTCTTCACCAGATAGTCGGCGAGGTCGGTTGCGGTCGCATAGCCTTGCAGTGCGGCCGAACGCATCGCGTCCGGCTTGACGGTGATGCCGCCGGCCATGTCGGCGAAGATGCGCAGCGTATCGACCAGCGTGTCGACGGTGTCGAACAGCGGTTCCTTGTCTTCCTGATTGTCCTTGTTGTAGGCCAGCGGCTGGCCTTTCATCAGCGTCAGCAGCGACACCAGATGGCCGTTCACGCGGCCGGTCTTGCCGCGCGCCAGTTCGGGCACGTCCGGGTTTTTCTTCTGCGGCATGATCGACGAGCCGGTGCAGAAGCGGTCAGCGATGTCGATGAAGCCGACGCGCGGGCTCATCCAGATCACCAGTTCTTCCGACAGGCGAGAAATGTGCGTCATCACCAGCGCGGCAGCCGCGCAGAATTCGATCGCGAAGTCGCGGTCGGACACGGCGTCGAGCGAGTTGTGGCAGACGTCGTCAAAGCCCAGCGTTCTGGCGACACGCTCGCGGTCGATCGGGAAGGTGGTGCCGGCCAGCGCGGCTGCGCCCAGCGGCAGGCGGTTGACGCGCTTGCGGCAGTCGGCCATGCGTTCGGCGTCACGGCCGAACATTTCAACATAGGCCAGCATGTGGTGGCCGAACGTCACCGGCTGCGCGACCTGCATGTGCGTGAAGCCCGGCAGGATGGTGTCCGCATGCTTTTCCGCGAGGTCGACCAGCGCGCTGCGCAGCGCTTTCAGCAGCCCGAGGATGTCGTCGATTGCGCCGCGCATGTACAGGCGGATGTCGGTCGCCACCTGGTCATTGCGCGAGCGGCCGGTGTGCAGGCGCTTGCCGGCGTCGCCAACCAGCTCGGTCAGGCGCTTTTCGATGTTCAGGTGCACGTCCTCGAGGTCGAGCAGCCATTCGAAGCTGCCGGCATCGATTTCGGACAGGATCTGCGCCATGCCGCGCCGGATGTCCGCGAGGTCCTGCGCGCTGATGATGCCCTGCGCGGCCAGCATGTCTGCATGCGCGAGCGAGCCCTGAATGTCGACGTGCGCGAGGCGCTTGTCGAAGAAAACCGACGCGGTGTAACGCTTGACCAGGTCAGAGACGGGCTCGGAGAAGCGCGCGGACCAGGCTTCGGATTTTTTGGAGAATTGGTCGGTCATGGTGGAAATTCGATGGCTGTGATGATGGCGCCGTTGGAGGGCTGTGGATCCCGGCTCGCGCTCAATGCCGTTAAGCCAGGCCCGAATCCTGCAGCAATCCCAATGCGACGATGGGTCCCAGCCTGCGCTGGGACGACGTTTCGAAGGCTGTCGGCTCCCAACTCGTCATCCCAGCGCAAGCCGGGATCCAGCGCCGCGAAGCGGCGCATCGCAATCCGGACAAACAAAAGCGTGATTATAGAGGAAGCCCCCGCCTCACCCCGTATTCCTCAGCCCGGCCGCGACCCCGTTGATGGACAGGTGGATTCCGCGGTGCACGCGGAGATCCGATTCGCGCCCCTGTTCCTTCCAGCTGCGGTGCCGCTTGATCAGCTCCACCTGCAGGTGGTTCAGCGGATCGAGGTAGGCGAAGCGGTTCTTGATCGAGCGCGCCAGCGTCGGGTTGGCGGACAGCCGGTCCTTCGCGCCGGTGACCAGCGACAGGCAGTCAACCGCCAGGCCGTGCTCGGCCGCGATGCGCTTGAAGATCGCATTGCGCAGCTTGCGGTCGGCCACCAGCCCCGCATAGCGCGACGCGACCGCGAGATCGGTCTTGGCCAGCACCATGTCCATGTTCGACAGCAGCGTCGAGAAGAACGGCCATTCCTTCACCATCGCGCGCAGCTGCGCAAGCTTGGCCTTGCGCGCGCCGCTGGCTTCATCCTTCAGCCACGCATCGACCGCGCTGCCGAAACCGTACCAGCCCGGCAGCAGCAGCCGGCACTGGCCCCACGAGAAGCCCCACGGAATCGCGCGCAGGTCTTCGATGCGCCGCGTCGACTTGCGCGACGCCGGGCGCGAGCCGATGTTCAGTTCGGCGATTTCCGCGATCGGCGTCGCGGCGAAGAAGTAGTCGGTAAAGCCGGGCGTCTCGTACACGAGGTTGCGGTAGGCGCGGTACGCGTATTCGGACAGCGTTTCCATCACGCGCTCGAACTCGGCCAGCCGCTTCGCGCGCCGGGCGTCCGCATGCGGCGGGCGCAGGCTCGCTTCCATCACGGCGCCGACCACCAGCTCGAGGTTGCGCCGCCCGATCTCGGGGTTCGAGAATTTCGACGCAATGATCTCGCCCTGTTCGGTCAGGCGGAACTGCCCGTTTACCGTGCCTTCCGGCTGCGCGAGGATTGCGTCATGGCTCGGGCCGCCGCCACGGCCGACCGTGCCGCCACGGCCGTGGAACAGGCGCAGCTTCACGCGATGCCGCTCGAATACCTGAACCAGCGCCACTTCGGCCTTGTACAGCTCCCAGTTCGACGTCAGGAAGCCGCCATCCTTGTTCGAATCCGAATAGCCGAGCATGACTTCCTGCAGCTCGCCCTGTTGCTCGACCAGCGTACGCGCCGGCGGCAGCGACAGCCAGCCGTCCATGATGCCGGCCGCATGGCGCAGGTCGGGAATGGTCTCGAACAGCGGGATCACCATCAGCTCGGCCTCTGGGGTGCCGTCGGGGCGCAGGCGCAACAGCCCGGTCTCGCGCTGCAGCAGCAGCACTTCCAGCAGGTCGGATACGGTTTCGGTGTGCGAGATGATGTAGTTGCGGATCGCGCGCGCGCCAAAATTCGTCCGCACCGTGCGCGCCGCCTTCAGCACCGCCAGCTCCGACACCGTCTCGTCCGAATAGGCGAGGTAGGGCGAGCGCAGCAGCCGTGACTGTGCCAGCTCGGCCAGCAGCAGCGCGACCTTGTCATTCTCGGACAGCGCGGCGTAGTCGGCGGCGACGCCGGCCACGCGGAACAGCTCGGCCAATACGCGCTCGTGCACGTCGGAGCTCTGGCGCATGTCCAGTGTGGCCAGATGGAAGCCGAAAATGCCGGCTGCGCGGCGCAGCGTGTCGAGCCGCGGACGCGTCAGCGCCAGCCCGTGGTTGGCGCGCAGCGAATCGCCGATCACGTCGAGGTCAGCGATGAAATCTTCCGGCGACGCATACGCGTCGGCGGTGCCCACCTCATGGCGCAGGATGTTGGTCACGCCCAGCTTGCGCGCGGTGGCGGCCAGCCTTGCATAGACCCGAATCAGTGCGCGCCGGTAGGGTTCGTCGGCGCGGTGCGGCGACTGGTCCGGCGACGCATCGGCCATGGCCTGAAGCGCATCGCTGACCGACACCAGCAGCGTCGAGATCGACAGCTCGGCGCCGAGCGCATGCACTTCATCCAGGTAGAAATCGAAGATCGTGGTCGACTGGCGCGCCATCGCGCGTTCCATCGTCGATGCATTCACGTTCGGGTTGCCGTCGCGGTCGCCGCCGATCCAGCTGCCCATCTGCACGAAAGGCGGCAGTGACAGCTTGCGCAGGTTCGGGTACTGCGCGAGCGTTTCCTGCTCGATGTCTTCCATCAGCCCCGGCAGTTCGCGCAGGAAGGTGATCCGGTAGTACGACAGCGCATTCTCGATCTCGTCGTCGACCGTCAGGCGCTGGTAGCGCAGCATGCGCGTCTGCCACAGCTTGGCGACCTCGGCATGCAGCAGCTGCGTGTTGCGCTGGCGTTCGCCCGCCGTCATCGGCAGGTCACGCAGCGCGAGCAGGCGCGCGACCTCGCGACCGGCGTCAAGGATGCTCTTGCGCTGCACTTCGGTCGGGTGCGCGGTCAGCACCGGCGAGATCAGCGCGTCATTGAAGAATTCCTGCAGCGCCTTGCCGGGCACGCCGGCCGCGTCCAGCGCCGACAGCGTGGCCGCGATGCTGCCGGGCTGCGGCGCGGAGCCGGCCAGCAGGTGCGCGCGGCGGCGCCGGTTGTGGTGCTGGTCCTCGGCGATATTGGCAAGATGCGAAAAGTACGAGAAGGCGCGCACCACCGCATTGGTCTGGTCGCGTGTGAGCTTCTTCAGCAGGCGGTCGAGGTCGGCGCCGGCCTGCGGATCGGACTCGCGGCGAAAGCGCACCGCCGTCTGGCGAATGGTCTCGACGATATCGAAGACCGCGTCGCCTTCCTGCTGGCGGATCACGTCGCCGAGCAGCCGGCCGAGCAGGCGGATGTCTTCTTTCAGCGGGGCGTCTTTGTCGGCGGCACGCGCCTCCGGTCGACGGCGGGTTGCGGGAGCGGCCTTGGCGGCGCGAACGGGCGTTTTTTTGCTGGCGGGCATAGTCAGGGAGACAGGGTGTGCGCCGGTATCGGGACAGGGGCACATGCTAGAATCCGCGCCTGTCCGGAGGCTGTTGCCAGCCCTCCTTAGCGAACCCTGCAGGCCGTCCCGCGCTCGAGGCGGCCTCCTACCGAAAGCCTGCTTTGAACGCTTCATTTTCCGGGAAACTGATCATCGCTTCGCGCGAAAGCCGGCTTGCCATGTGGCAGGCCGAGAACGTCCGCGCGCGCTTGCTTGAATTATATCCGCACAGCACCGTCGAGATCCTCGGCATGACCACCCGCGGCGACCAGATCCTCGATCGCACGCTGTCGAAGGTCGGCGGCAAGGGCCTGTTTGTCAAAGAGCTGGAAGTCGCGATGGAAGAGGGGCGCGCCGATCTCGCGGTCCATTCGCTGAAAGACGTGCCGATGGAGCTGCCGGAAGGTTTCGCGCTGGCCGCCGTGCTCGAGCGCGAAGACCCGCGCGATGCGTTCGTGTCGAATGACTACGCGAGCCTCGCCGACCTGCCGGCCGGCGCCGTGGTGGGCACCAGCAGCCTGCGTCGCCAGGCGCTGATTTCGGCCCGTTTCCCGCACCTCGTTATCCAGCCGCTGCGCGGCAACCTCGACACCCGCCTCGGCAAGCTTGACCGCGGCGACTATGCGGCGATCATCCTCGCCGCCGCCGGCCTGAAGCGCCTTGGCCTCGCGTCGCGCATTCGCGCCTTCATCGAACCTGAAGACAGCCTGCCGGCGCCCGGGCAGGGCGCGATGGCGATCGAGATCAGCGCCGCTCGTCCCGAGCTGATGGACCTGCTCGCGCCGCTGAACCACACCGACACCGAGCGCGCAGTCCGCGCCGAACGCCAGTTGTCGCGCAGCTTCGGCGGCAGCTGCCAGGTGCCGCTGGCGGCTTTCGCCACCGTCGCGCAGGGTGCGCTGCAGCTGCGCGCGATGGTCGCCACGCCTGATGGCAAGCGCATCGCCAGGGCCGAAGTGCAGGGTGCGGCCGACGCGCCCGAGGCGCTCGGCATGCAGGTTGCGCGGGAACTTGAAGCGCAGGACGCGAACGCGATCCTCGCCGCCTGCAAGGCCGAGTGAGCGCGGGCGTCGTCATCACGCGCCCGCAGGCGCAGGCGGCCCCGCTGGCTGCGCGCCTTGCCGGCCTTGGCATTTCCGCGGACGTCTTTCCGCTGCTCGACATCCGGCCGCTGGACGACAGCAGCGCGCTCGAGGCCACGCTGGCGCGACTGCATGACTATGCGCTGGTGGCTTTCGTCAGCCCGAACGCGGTCGACGCTGCCTTCCGCTACATCACGCGCTGGCCCGACGGCGTGATCGCTGCCGTGGTCGGCGAGGGCAGCCGGCAGGCGCTGGCGCGGCACGGGCTGACCGAAGCCAATGCGCACATCGCTTTCCCGACCGATCCGAACCGTACCGATTCCGAGACCCTGCTCGAGGTGCTTGACCTTGACGCGCTGCGCGGCCGCAAGGCACTGATCGTGCGCGCCGAGACCGGCCGCGAATTGCTGTCCGACCGGCTGCGCGCTGCCGGCATCGCGGTCGACCGGGTCGCGGCCTACCGGCGCGGCGCGCCGCCGCTGGACGCCGCCCGGCGCACGGCGCTGGCCGGCTTCATCGCCGCCGGCTCCGACTGGGTGATCACCAGTTCTGAGGCGCTGCGCAACCTGCGGCAGGACGTGCTGCAGCTGGCCGGCGAGGCCGGCTGGGATGCGATCCGGGCGAGCCGGCTGATCGTTCCGCACCAGCGGATCGCCGAAACCGCGCAGGCCATGGGCTTTGCCCGCGTAACGCTCACCGGATCAGGGGACGAAGCCCTGCTTGCCGCGCTACAATCGCGCACATGAGCGACCATAACGATTCCGCCAATACGCCGCGCCCGGCAGCGGAGCCGCAGCCTGCGCCGTCTCCGGCGGAGCCGTCGGCCGCTGCGCCCGCCGCTGACGCCAATGCCCGCAACGACATGCCCGCCGGCCCGCCGCCGGCGCAGGAATCGCTGCGCTACCGGTTGCAGCACCATTTCGAAGGCAGGGAGTCGCGGCTGAAGCTGGCCGTCGGCGCGCTGGCCGTGCTGCTGGCGCTGCAGTGGTGGAACGCCCATACCGACATTTCCGAACTCCGCCGCGAGGTCGCGCAGCGGCTGCAGACCGGCGACACCCTGAACAGCCAGACCAAGCTGATCGCCGACCGCCTCGACGACGAACTGCGCTCGATGCAGGCCAAGCTGGCGATGCTGGAGGCGCGGCAGCTCGAATCGCAGAGCCAGCAGATTGCGCTTGAACAGCTGTACCGTGATCTGGCGAAGAACCGCGACGACTGGGCGCTGGCCGAGATCGAGCAGGTGCTGTCGACCGCCAGCCAGCAGCTGCAGCTGGCCGGCAATGTGCGCGGCGCGCTGATCGCCTTGCAGAACGCCGACGCGCGGCTGTCGCGCGCGGACCGCCCGCAATTCATCACCATCCGCCGCGCCATCGCGCAGGACGTGGACAAACTGAAGAGCCTGCCCAGCGTCGACCTGACCGGCATCGCCGTGCGGCTGGACGCGCTGATTGCGCAGGTCGACAGCATGGCGCTGTTGTCCGACGAAGAGCCGGCTGCGGTTACGCCGCCGAAGGCGCGCGCCAGCGCGAAGCCGAAGGGTGGGCAGAAAGCGACGCCGGCGCAGGACTGGCGCAGCGGCCTGCAGGAGCGCTGGAGCGCCTGGACTGCGGACCTGTGGAACGACGTGCGCCAGCTGGTGCGCGTGCGCACTGTCACCAAGCCCGAGGCGCTGCTGCTGACGCCCGAGCAGGCCTTCTTCGCGCGCGAGAACGTCAAGCTGCGGCTGCTGAACGCGCGCGTTGCACTGCTGTCGCGCAACGACTCGGCGTTCCGCAGCGACCTCGCGGAAGCTGACCAGGCGCTGCAGCGTTATTTCGACACCGCCGACCGCCACACGCAGGCCGGCCGCGAACTGATCCGCCAGCTGCGCGAGAGCGTGCTCAGCATCGAGATGCCGACGCTGTCCAACAGCCTTGCTGCCGTGCGCCAGACGCGCGCGCGTCCGTGACGGGAGGCCGGCCGTGAGCATGCGCTTCTTCCTGTGGATCCTGACGCTGTTCGCCACCGCGATCGGCGTCGCCGTGCTGGCCCGTTTCAATCCGGGCAACGTGGTGCTGTTCTATCCGCCGTACCGGATCGACGTTTCGCTGAATTTCTTCCTGCTCGCGCTGGCGGCCACTTTCTTCCTGCTGCTAACCATCGTCAACGCGGTGCGCGCGACCATGGCGCTGCCGCGCCGTGTTGCCGAATACCGTGCCACGCGCCAGCTGCGTGAATCCAGCCGCGCGCTGCAGGATGCATTGCGCTCCTACCTCGAGGGCCGTTTCGGTCGCGCGGAAAAATCCGCTGCGCGCGCGGCCGAGTCGCCCGAACATGCCGGTCTCGCGTCACTGATCGCCGCCCGCGCCGCGCAGCGTGTGCAGGAGCCGGCGCGGCGGGACAAATGGCTGGCGGCTGCCGCCGCTGATCCGTCGGTGCGCACTGCGCGGCTGATGAGCACGGTCGAGTTGCTGTCCGAAGACAACAAGGAAGCCGAAGCGGCACTGGGTGCGTTGCACGAACTGAACGCGAACGGCATCCGCCATGCGCAGGCGCTGCGGCTGGCGCTGAAAGTCAACCAGACCTCACGCAACTGGCCCGAAGTGTTGCGGCTGGTGCGTCTGCTCGACAAGCATCACGCGCTGCATCCGACGCTGTCGCGCCGGCTGCGCGACCTTGCGTACGAGGCGCTGCTGCCGAAGGCGGCCGAAGACCTCGAAGCGCTGCGCAAATTGTGGTCGACGGTGCCGAGTACGGACCGCCACAGCGTGGCCGTCGCGGCGCTGGCGGCGAACGCCTTCGTCACCGCCGGCCGCCCGCAGGAGGCCGGCCGTATTCTCGAAGAGGCGCTGGCCGTCCAGTGGGACGTGCGGCTGGTGCGTGCCTACCGGAATTGCGCGGCGCCCGAGGGCTCGGCCGCGCTGCTCGCGCAGATCGAACAGGCCGAGCACTGGCTGCGCGAGCGGCCGAACGATGCCGAGCTGTCATTGTTGCTCGGCGCGCTGTGCCAGCGGCAGAAGCTGTGGGGCAAGGCGCAGCGCCAGCTGGAGCAGGCGCTGCATGGCGCGACCGACCGGGCCACGCTGCAGGAGGCGCACCTGCGCCTGGCGCAGATGCACGAAGAACTCGGGCAGGACGAGGCGGCCGCCTCGCACTACCGCGATTGCGCGCTGATCACCCAGCCAGCCGGCCGGAACGCCTGACGCCGGTTACGTAAGCGAGCGGAAAGCCGCAGCGGCTATAATCTCGGGTTTTGAATTTTCCAAACCTTACCCGAGGAACACGATGAGCCTTAACAACGTCTCCCCCGGCCGCGACGTGCCGAACGACGTCAACGTCATTATCGAAATCCCGATGAACGCCGACCCGATCAAGTACGAGGTCGACAAGGAGACCGGCGCGCTGTTCGTGGACCGCTTCATGGGTACGGCGATGCACTATCCGTGCAACTACGGCTATGTGCCGAACACCATCGCTGACGACGGTGACCCGGTCGACGTGCTGGTGATCACGCCTTTCCCGCTGATCCCGGGCGTGGTGGTGCGCTGCCGCCCGATCGGCGTGCTGAAGATGACGGACGAATCCGGCGGCGATGCGAAAGTGCTGGCCGTACCGGTCGACAAGGTGCTGCCGATCTACACGCACTGGCAGAAGCCGGAAGACCTGAACGACCTGCGCCTGCAGCAGATCCAGCACTTCTTCGAGCATTACAAGGATCTGGAGCCGGGCAAGTGGGTGAAGGTCGACGGCTGGTATGGTCCGGACGATGCGAAGCAGGAAATCCTGGCGGGCATCGAGGCTTTCAACAAGCAGGCGAAGTAAGCCTGGCCTGACCGGGGCGGTAGTTCATCGGGCGGGTCTCCCGGCCTGCGCCGCGGTGACGTTATCGAGGAATGACCGCCCCACGCCCTGGCTTGTAAGCCAGGGCGCTTCGGCAGGCGCAACGCATGCGTTGCGACCCTTGCAGGGTGCGCTGCGGCGAATACGCCGCAGCCGTTTCGCGAGCGTGCCGCATGCGGCACGAAACCCTCGCTCCACTCCCTGCCTCACCCCAGCTTTCGCTGGGATGACGATTTCGGGTTGGCAGCCGCTCAAACGTCGTCCCGGCGCAGGCCGAAATCCATCCCCGCCACGCCCGCTTCTCATTTGAACGGACTCCTCTCGTTCAATTCATCCACATAGGCCTCCATCCCCTTGCCCTCCTGCGCAAGGAAACGCTCCACCGCATCATAGAAGCCGTCATGCGCGAGCCAGTGCGCTGACCACGTTGGCTGCGGCAGGAAACCACGCGCCATCTTGTGCTCCCCCTGCGCGCCGCCCTCGAACGCAGCAATCTTCTGCTCGATGCAGAACGCCAGCGGCTGGTAATACGCAGTCTCGAAATGCAGGCAGGGATGCTGCTCGACGCAGCCCCAGTAGCGGCCGTACAGCGCCTGCGCGTCATGCACCACCAGTGAGGAAGCCACCGGCCGGCCGTCCCGTTCCGCGATCACCAGCAGCAGGTTCTGCGGCATCGCCCCGGCAATGCGCAGGAAGAAATCCAGGTTCAGGTAGGGCGTCGAATAATGCGCGCTGTAGGTGCGGTCATAGCAGCGCTTGAAGAAGCGCCAGTCTGCCTCCGTCGCTTCCTTTCCCGGTACGCGGCGCATCGTGATGCCGGCCTCGGCCACCTTGCGCCGCTCGGCGCGGATGTTCTTGCGCTTCTTCTGCTCCAGCGTCGACAGGAAGTCCTCGAAATTGCCGTAACCCTCGTTCTGCCAGTGGAATTGCACACCACGCCGCAGCAGGAAGCCGGCCTCCTGCAGCTGCCGCGCCTGCGCTTCCGGCGGGTACAGCACATGCGTCGACGACAGGCCGCTGGCCTGCTGCACGCCCAGTAGCGCAGTCACCAGCGCCCCGCGTGCTGCCTCGTCGACGGCCAGCAGCCTGGGGCCCGTCACCGGCGTGAACGGTATCGCCGACAGCAGCTTCGGGTAGTACTCGAGCCCGTTGCGCCGGTACGCATCGGCCCACGCCCAGTCGAACACATATTCGCCGTAAGAGTGGAATTTCGCATACATCGGCAGCGCCGCGGCCAGGGTCTCGCCGTCCCACAGCGTCAGGTATTGCGGCTGCCAGCCGCTGTCCGCGGACGCGCTGCCGGATTCATGCAGCGCATGCAGGAACGCGTACGACAGGAAGGGATTCGTATCGGCTTGCGCGCCTGCCAGCCCGTCCCACGCTGCCGGGCCGGCCTCGGACAGGGAAGAAATGATGCGCGTGCGATAATCCGTTTTTTGCAATGTCAGAGTCGGCCTCACAGAAGCTCAGGGAAGTCCAGTCGCGATGCCAGTCACCGTAGCCATAGCCCAGATTAACAGCACCGTCGGCGATCTCGCCGGCAACAGCGCGCGCATTGCCGACGCGGCCCGCCGTGCGGCCGCCGCCGGCGCCGACATCGTGATCACCCCGGAATTGTCGCTGGTCGGCTATCCGCCGGAAGACCTGCTGCTGCGCCGTTCATTCTACGCAAAATCGCAGCAGGCCTTGCGCGACCTTGCTACGGAACTGGCCGCCTTGAAAGGGGTGCGCGTGATCGTCGGTCACCCGCTGTCCGACGGCAATGACACGCAGTACAACGCCGCCTCGGTGTTGTGCGATGGCGAGGTGATCCACACTTATCGCAAGCACGCGCTGCCGAATTACACCGTGTTCGACGAAAAGCGCTACTTCACCGCTGCCGACGATGTCTGCATTTTCGACGTGAAGGGCATGCGCTTCGCGCTCAACATCTGCGAAGACACCTGGTACGCCGAGATGCCGCGCAAGGCGCGCGAACATGGCGCGCAGGTGCTGCTGGTGCCGAACGCGTCGCCGTACCACATGAACAAGCAGCACCTGCGGGTCGACACGATGCGCGAGAACGTCTGCAGCCAGGGGCTGGCGATGGTCTACGCCAACCTCGTCGGCGCGCAGGATGAACTGGTGTTCGACGGCTCGTCCTTCGTGCTGGACGCCTCCGGCACGGTCTGCGCGCAGCTGAAGCCGTTCGAGGAAGACTTCGCGCTCGTGCAGTTTGACGACGGCCAGCCGCAAGCTCAGCCGCTGCCCGAACCGCAGTCGCTGGAAGCGCAGGTGTATTCGGCGCTGGTGCTGGGCGTGCGCGATTATGTGGGCAAGATCGGCTTCCCGGGCGCCATCATCGGCCTGTCCGGTGGCGTCGATTCGGCGCTGACGCTGGCCATTGCCGTCGACGCGCTGGGTGCCGACAAGGTGCGCGCGGTGATGATGCCGTCGCCGTACACCGCCGAGATTTCGTGGATCGATTCGCGCGACATGGTGGCGCGGCTGGGCGTGCGGTACGACGAAATCCCGATCGCCGACTGCTTCGATGCCTTCGAACGTTCGCTGTCGCCGTTGTTTGCCGGCCTGCCGGCCGACACCACCGAAGAGAACCTGCAGGCGCGCATCCGCGGCACGCTGCTGATGGCGCTGTCGAACAAGACCGGCGCGATCGTGCTCACCACCGGCAACAAGAGCGAGATGGCTACCGGCTACTGCACGCTGTACGGCGACATGGCCGGCGGCTATGCGGTGATCAAGGACATCGTGAAGACCCTGGTCTACCGGCTCTGCGACTACCGGAACAGCCTGTCCGACGTGATCCCCGAGCGGATCCTCACGCGCGCGCCGTCGGCCGAGCTGCGGCCGAACCAGGTCGACCAGGATTCGCTGCCGCCGTATGACGTGCTCGACGGCATCCTGAAGCTGTACATGGAAGAAGGGCAGGGCGTTGCGGAACTGCTGGCCGCGGGTTATCGTAAAGAGGATGTTGACCGGATCACCCGGCTGATCAAGATCAATGAATACAAGCGCCGCCAGGCGCCGGTGGGACCGCGGGTCACGCACCGCGCGTTCGGGCGCGACTGGCGTTACCCGATCACGTCCCGCTTCAAAGAGTAAATCGTTTACCCCAATAAGTTCGAAAGAGGAGTTGTCGTGAAACAGATCACCGCCGTCATCAAACCATTCAAGCTCGACGAAGTGCGCGAGTCGCTGGCTGCCGTCGGCGTCAGCGGCCTGACCGTGACCGAAGTGAAGGGTTTCGGCCGCCAGAAAGGCCATACCGAGCTGTATCGCGGCGCCGAATACGTGGTCGATTTCCTGCCGAAGGTGAAGCTTGAGGTGGTGGTCGCCGATGATGTGGTCGACCATGCGGTGGAAGCGATCGTGAAGGCGGCGCGCACCGGCAAGATCGGCGACGGCAAGATTTTCGTGACTGCGATCGAGCAGGTGATCCGGATTCGCACCGGGGAGACGGGCGAAGAGGCGGTTTGAC